>Ga0209172_10005332_pt1 | contig 15781 bp, 12 predicted proteins | sample LarsenN4metaG_FD_184113 | JGI IMG/M metagenome (GOLD analysis project Ga0209172, IMG submission 184113) | Hot spring sediment bacterial and archeal communities from British Columbia, Canada, to study Microbial Dark Matter (Phase II) - Larsen... ... | reverse complement strand
CGTGGCGCGCGCGGCGGCACAATGGACGCGCGAGCAGCTTGAGCCCCAGAACCTGGAATACCTGCGGGAGTTGGCTGCCGGCCCTGTGCAGGTGGACGGCGTGGCGCTGATCCACGGCGCCCTGCGCGACGAAGATGAATATGTGTTCTCTCCGGCGCAGGCCCTCGAGGGACTGCTGGGGTCCCCTTCCGACGTGAGCTTTTTCGGGCACACGCATTTTCAGGGCGGCTTTTCTTTGCGGGAAAACCAGGTTGACGTGATTCAGCTCCGGCCAGGTCCCAAGACGAGCTTCGTGGCCCTGCAGCTAGAAGTGGGCACCCGGTATCTGCTGAATCCGGGTTCGGTGGGCCAGCCCCGCGACGGCGATGCGCGCGCCGCCTTGGCCGTCGCTGATCTGGATCACCGCGTCGTGGAGTTCTGGCGCGTCCCCTACGACGTGGAGGCCGTCCAGCAGCGCATGGCGCGCGCCGGACTCCCGGAGCCGCTCATCCTGCGACTGGCGTTCGGCCGCTGAAGGGTTAACGAGCGAGGCAAAATGACGGCTGGGGTGCCGGGCACGGGTGAAGTCGAGCAGGAGCGGAGGAGTTTCCCCGTTGCCTTTCTGGCGGGCATGGTGGTCGTTCTCCTCCTGGGGGCAATCGTCTACTTGGTTACGCTGGCCACCAGGCCACAGAGCCCGAAGGCCGCTCCCGGTCTGCCCATGGGGCCGGCCGAACGGTCCTACGCGGCGCGCATTCAGTTTCTGGACTTGCGCATGAGCCGCGCAACCAACTTTCTCGGTCAGGAGTTCACCTACCTCTACGGCGTGGTAGCCAATGACGGCGACCGCACCGTCCGCGAAATCGAAGTGGTGATGGAGTTCCGCGACCTGCTCCATCAGGTCGTGCTGCGGGACACGCGGAAGCTGTTCGGTCCTCGCGCCGCTCCGCTGGGGCCGGGCCAGCGGCGCGAGTTTGAATCCAGTTGGGATCACATCCCGCAGGATTGGAACCAGCACGTTCCTTCCATCCACATCAAGGGACTTCTGCTGGAATAGGCCGGCTGTGCGCCACTTCCTTTTCTGACTGCCGCACGCCGGTAGCCTATAATCGGCGGCCATGGACGCCTCCGAGCTTACAGCGGCGCTGGGAAAAATCTTGGCAGCCGGCCCCGTCGAAGTGTACGAGGATGGAGAACTGCTGGCTGAACTCGCCGGTTTTCAGCACGAAGTCCGCCGCGAAGGGAGCCGCCTGCTCGTCCACCTGTGGACGGGACGTCGCAACCTGGCGCGCACCGTCCTGCGCGTGGCGGAGGATTCTCCGCACCGGGTGGTCTGGGAAGTCCAGCGTTTCGGTCGTTCCCGCCCGGGTCGCCTGGAGTTCGTTGCGGCAGATGCCGCGCCCGAGAGCGGTCGGAGGGCGCGAGTTGCCTTTCGCTCCCGGTTTCGACAACTCCTGGCTGAGCAGTTTCCCGATGAACAAGTCGAGAACCTGACCTGTGCCACAGACCTCGAACATTCCTTTTCCGGCGCGTACGTGCGCGGCACAGTGCGGCGCGGCCAGCAAATCTGGGCCGTGACGGCAGTGTCCGAAGAGGAAGATGCCGCAGTGGTAGACGACATCCTCACCTGCGGGCTGCTGTGGCTGGACTGGACGCGCCAGCACGCGCGCGGCGTGGTGGGAGGCTTGCGGCTGTTTCTTCCCTCGGGGCGTAGCGCCGTCACCGCGCACCGACTTCAGGCCTTGCGGCCGCGCGCGCGCGTCGAACTGTACGAGACTCTGCCTGCCACCGGGCGCGCCCGGTCATTGGATCCCGCCGATTGCGGGAACGTGGATACCTGGCTGACCCCTCGCCGCGAAGTGGAGCAGACGCTATGGGCCGCTGGAGAAACGACCGCGCGCGTCGTCCCGCTGCTGGCTGAAGGGATCGACGCGGTGGTGCCTCCGGGCACCTGCAACGTGGCCTACCGCCTGCGTGGACTCGAGTTTGCGCGCTGGAGGAACGGCCAGGTTTCCTGGGGACTGGGCGACGCTCGGCGCGAACTGCAGGAGGCCGACTGGGGAGCATTCCGCCAGTTTGTCTTCGATCTGGATCGGCGCCGGCATCCGCTGGCTCGGGATCGCAACGACCCGGTCTATCGTGCTCAGGCCGAGCGCTGGCTGGAGTCTCGTGTCCTGGCCAACCCGAGCCGGCTCGATGCCCGGCTCAACCCGCAGTACCTCTATCCGCAGGTTCCTGCGTTTTCAGCGGGTGACCGCGGCGTGATCGATCTGCTCGGAGTCACGCGTGACGGCCGGCTGGTGGTGATCGAACTCAAGGCTGACGAGGACCTCCGGCTGCCGCTTCAGGCGCTGGACTACTGGCTGCGCGTCTGGCGGCACCATCGCCAGGACGACTTCCCCCGCTACGGGTATTTCCCTGATGTCGCCCTGCAATCCAACCCTCCGTTGCTTTATCTGGTCGCACCATCTTTGCGCTTTCACCCCACCACGGACACGCTGCTGCGGTTCTTCCCGCCGGAAGCGGAGGTCGTGCGCATCGGCCTCGCTGAAGACTGGCGGCGCGACCTGCAGGTGGTCTTCCGCCAGTAAGCCGAGCCAAAAGAAAGAAGCAGCCTTGGCAGAGCCAACGCTGCTTCCCGGGGTGTGTCCTAGAAGTGGTTCTACGGCATTCGATGTGGGGATGCTGAAAAGGTTGCACGATGCGCACGGGCCCTGGCAGCCGGGGCAGGAACTATGGAATCATACCGGCAGTCGCGCGAACGACCGCCCGTCGCGGGCGGGCGCGTTCTGCCGGGAGTCGCGGATGTATGTGCGCTTCTGGGGCGTTCGCGGGTCCACGCCCACGCCCCAGCGTGAAAACCTGCGCTACGGCGGCAACACCCCCTGCGTGGAGCTGCGCACGCCGAACAGCCTGTTCGTGTTTGATTGCGGCACGGGGCTGCGCGTCCTGGGCAACGCCCTGCGTCGCGAGTTTGGCCGGCGCCCGATCCGCGCCAGGGTCTTCCTCAGCCACTACCACTGGGACCACATCCAGGGAATCCCGTTCTTTGTGCCTCTGTACAGCGATCAGAATTCCTTCACCTTTCATTCCTTTCGCGCCACGGACACCGGGCTCGAGCAGGCCCTCCAGGATCAGATGCTCAACCCGTACTTTCCCGTGGATATGACGGCGATGCGGGCGCATCGCCAGTTTCACGAAATTGGCGAGGAGAGGCTGACGTTCGACGGCGTGCACATCACCACGCGCCGGCTGAACCACCCCCAGGGCTGCCTGGGTTTTCGCGTCGAGCATCGCGGGCGCATCCTGGTCTACGCCACCGACAACGAACCCGGCGACACCCAGGGCGACCACAACGTGCGCGCCCTGGCCGAAGGCGCCGATGTGCTCATCTACGACTCGCAGTACACCCCGGAAGAGTATTTCACCGCGCGGCGCAACTGGGGACACTCCACCTGGGAAGAAGCCGTGCGCCTCGCCCGCGAGGTACGGGTCAAGAAGCTCGTGCTCTTCCACCACGACCCCGACCACAACGACCGCTTTGTGGATTCCATTCTCCGCAAAGCGCGCCGCGGCTTCCGCCACACCCTCGCCGCCAGCGAGGGCCTGAAGCTCCGCCTCGCCTAGCGCCGCTCCAGTTTATGTCTCCCCGCGGATCGAGGACGTCTCTGCTTGTTTTCCTCGAAGGCGCCAGGGGCGGCTCCCAGCCTTCAGCGGCCGGCGAGACGTGAAAGCGCAGCGTCCCGGGAATAAGGCGGCGGTCAGTAGAAGAGGTACTTGCGCCACTTCTCGTCCTGACGGCCCATCATGCGCATCAGTTGCCGCGAAGTGTGCAAGGTGAAGGGGCGCGGACGGCGGACCAGGCGCAGGCCCACTTCTTCTGGGGTGCGGTTGCCCTTGCGGTTGTTGCATTCGTAGCAGCAGGCCACCAGGTTCTCCCAGGTGGAATGGCCGCCGCGCGAGCGAGGCACCACATGGTCGAGCGTCAGCTCGGACGAAGGGAACTGGCGGCCGCAGAACTGGCAGGTATTGCGGTCGCGCAGCAGGATGTTCTTACGCGACAGGGCGCGGCTCTGCTGCGGGATGTGCCGGTAGGTCAGCAGCCGGATCACGGAGGGCACCTTCATGGTCTGCGAGGGCGAGCGCACTTCCGCGTGAGTGGTTTCTTCCGCCTGGGCCACTCCCTTGAGCAGGAGCACCATGGCCCGGCGCACCGCTGTCACATTGATCGGTTCGAAGGTGGCGTTTAGCACGAGTACGGGCTCGTGCATGACAGATGGCCGCTGGACTGACGGTGCTCCCGCACCCCAGGGCGCTGGGGAGCCCAGACGCATTGGCACGTTAGGATTCATCTCGTGCGCGTTCGGTACAGTGGCCTCCGCATCCTCCTGCCTTCACATGGTCTGTTGGACGCCGGAAAGATTGGGGCCGGTTCCCGCAGCGTCTCCCTGGCCCAAACTGACCCAGAAAGCCACTACCCGGGCCGCCGTAACGGCCACAATCCGCTCCGCGCCTGCTTTGCGCAGGGCCTGAGCGCAGGCGTCCAGTGTCGCCCCGGTCGTAAATACATCATCTACCAGCAAGATGCGTGCCTTGTCAACACGTGAGCCCTGGCGCGTTGCGTAGGCACCACGCACGGTCAGCCAGCGCTCCCGGCGGGTGAGCTTGAGCTTGTTGGGCCGTGGCTTGGTCCGCACCAGCAGGTACGGTCGCATCGGCAAGCCCAGCCGCTTGGCCAGCGGCCGGGCAATCAGCTCTGCTTGGTTGTAGCCTCGCTCGCGGAGCCGGCTGGGATGCAATGGCACAGGCACAACCAGTTGGACGTTTGAACCCGCGAACCAGGTTTCCATCCTCTCCGCCAGCCGCCTGGCAAACCAGCCCCCGAGCGGTTCCACGGCATGGTACTTCAGTAGAACGATGGCGCGGACCATAGCATCGTCGTAGGCGCCATAGCTGCGCGCCTGGTCAAAGGAGTACACGCCGCGGCGGCACAACTGGCACAGCGGCCGCGTCGTCATCGCCGCCCAGGCGGAAGGGAAGGGGCGGCCGCATTGCTGGCAGAGCGGGGCAGGCAACGGCCGGAGGGCCCCCAGGCATAGCTGGCACACCGGGATCCGGCTGATGGTTTCGAGCTGCTGCCCGCAGATCCGGCACGGCGCCGGGACAATCAGCGAAGCGAGCGCGCCCAGCGCTGTCCGCCAGAACTCTCCGATGCGGGGATGCATCGTGCGGGTCTCCCCATGCAGGATCGGTTTTCTCGCGGGGATATTAACGCAGAGGATATTCTTTGCAAAGCGCGTCGCGCTCCAGCCCCAAGAGAACGCGTGCGGGAGGCGGCCCGAAGAGCACCCTTACAGCAGGCCTTGCTCCTGTTTTTCCTGGCAGGAAATGCAGAAGCACGTCCAGGGCACGGCTTCCAGCCGCTTCTGCTGGATTTCCTCCTGGCAGTTGGCGCACAGGCCGTAGGAGTTGTCGCGGATGCGTGCTAGCGCTTCGTTCACCTGCTGGAGGATGACACGCTCGTGATCGGTCTGGCCGAACAGGAACTCCTTCGTGTAGGCGTTGCTGGCCTTGTCGGCCAAGTCCACATTGCCTTCCTCATCGGCAGCGCGGCCCTCCCGCTCGGTCCGCGCGATGTTCTTCAGCAGCTCTTCGCGCGCCGCTTCCAGCTTCTTCCGGTAATACTCGAGTCGCTTCTTGTCCATGAACCTGCCCTACAGCCGCCTGCTAGCCAAACCCTGAAACCAAAAAGTTTAAGCGCATGCATGAATGATGTCAAGGCGAGCCACCCGTTGGAAGAGGAAAGGTACATCGTTACCCCCTGGCGAAGTTGTTGTGCATGAGTGAGAAGAGGCAGAAGGAGCTCGCCGCCCGGCTGGGGGGAGAGCCGGGCGGCGAGGCGGGTAGAATCCGGGGCTATGGTGGCCCCCGCTCCCTACTACGATCTGATCCGTGAGATGAGAGACGCCTATCCATCTGGCCCGCTCTGGCCGCCATGTGCTAATGTGTATTTGTTGCGCTGCGGTTCCGCAGCGGCGCCTTCCCGGTCGGGGCGTGGCTCAGCCTGGTAGAGCACCTGGTTCGGGACCAGGGGGTCGGAGGTTCAAATCCTCTCGCCCCGACCATTGTTTTCTGAGGGCAGGGTCGAGGAGTGCGGCCCTGCACTTCGCATCATTCTGGCATTGCTCCTTTTCAACAGCTTTTTCGCGAGGCCCGAACCAGTTTGGTGCCTGAGCGAGGACCCCACTCCAGAGCATGTCCGACAGTTCAGACCATCGGGCTTGTTCGATCGCGTGGACTCCCGTTTGACAGGTCCGCGAAAGGCCCTAGATCTGCAATTCATCCTTGAAGGCAAGCCCTCGGAGATTCGGCAGATCTCCCCGGAGGCGTGGTGGGGCACCTCCCGCCACGGTTTTTGCGGTAGGCTATGCGCTTGGGTGTGGAGCTTTGCGGGGAGGGCGAATGAGGACGACGGTTGCGCGCGTGCGGGCGCGGGAGATACTCGACTCGCGCGGTAACCCAACGGTGGAAGCGGACGTGGTGCTCGAAGGCGGTGCGACGGGCCGCGCGGCGGTACCCTCGGGCGCCTCGACCGGCGAGCATGAGGCGCTCGAGCTGCGCGACGGCGACAAGTCGCGGTTCCTCGGCAGGGGCGTGACCCAGGCGGTGGAAAACATCCACCGGCACATCGCTCCCGCAGTTGCGGGCCTGGATGCGGCCGACCAGGAGGCGCTCGACCGCCGCATGCTGGCGCTGGATGGCACGGCGAACAAATCGAGACTGGGCGCCAACGCCATTCTGGCCGTCTCCATGGCCGCGGCGCGCGCCGCCGCCTCTGCGCTGGGCCTTCCGCTCTATCGCTACTTAAGTCGCTATTCCTCGGTCGCAGAGGCGACGCTGCTGCCGGTGCCCATGATGAACATCCTGAACGGAGGAGCGCACGCCGACAATTCCGTGGACTTGCAGGAATTCATGATCCTGCCGCTGGGCGCGCCGAGCTTTTCCGAAGCGTTGCGCATGGGCGCGGAGGTCTTCCACCAGTTGAAGGAGGTGCTCAAGAAGCGCGGCTACTCTACTGCGGTGGGCGACGAAGGCGGGTTCGCGCCCAACCTGAAATCGAACGGCGAAGCCATCGAAGTTGTGCTCGAGGCCATCCACGCTGCCGGGTACAAGCCCGGCGAGCAAGCAGCCATCGCGCTTGACCCGGCCATGAGCGAGCTTTACGACCGGGCCACAGGCCAGTACGTCTTCAGGAAATCCGACGGCTCGCGGCGCACCTGCGCGCAGATGGTTGAGTTCTGGCGCACCTGGGTGCAGCAGTACCCCGTCGTCTCCATCGAAGACGGCATGGCCGAAGACGACTGGGAGGGTTGGCGGCTGCTAACCCGCGAGCTGGGCGGCAGGGTTCAACTGGTCGGCGACGACTTGTTTGTGACCAGCACGGGGCGGCTGGCGCGCGGCATCCGCGAGAAGGTCGCCAACGCCATCCTGATCAAGCTGAATCAGGTTGGCACGGTGACGGAAACCATCGAGGCCATCGAAATGGCCCGCCAAGCGGGCTACGCGTCGGTTGTCTCGCATCGCTCGGGCGAAACCGAAGACACATTCATCGCCGACTTGGCCGTGGCTCTGGGCACCGGGCAGATCAAGACCGGGTCGGCTTCGCGCACCGACCGCATCGCCAAGTACAACCAGCTCCTGCGCATCGAAGAAGAACTGGGCGCGGCGGCGCGCTTCTCCGGCCGCGCGGCACTCGCCGTGAAGTAGCGTCCCAGGGCTGTACGCGAGGTCAAAAGGACAGCCCGAGATAGGGTGAAGAAGCGGGAAGGTCGTTTTGCAGAGTCCGAGCGCTTTGCGCTCCGTGGGGCTTCGTGGTCTAATTATGCCAACCGGGGGAAACTAGGGCCGAGCAGGAGGCCGCGCATGAAAACCTTCGTCCCAGCCATCGTTCTGGGGCTGGCCCTAGCCGCGCCGGCTGCCGCACAGATCTGGCAGGAAAAGCCGTACCCGCAGTGGTCGAAGTCTGACTGTGAAAAAATCCTGCGGGATTCGCCGTGGTCACGGGGGCGCACGCTGACCGGCGTGAACATCACGCCGCTGCAGACGAATCCCCGGGGGGTGAACATCCCGCCGCCGCTCAGCCCTACGGATCCTTCCTTCCCCGTACCGAGCGCCACCCCTTCGGTGGCCGAAACGCGTTTCGGCAACCCGCAGATCACCTACGTGGCGCAATTGTGGTCCGCGCGGCCCCTGCGCGAAGCGTTTGTCCGCAACGAGCAGCTCGATCCGCGCGTCGAGCAGTTCTCCGCCGAGCAGAAGCACAAGCTCGAAGAACATCACGCCAGGATCCTGGGCGCCAGTTTCGACGAATACGTCGTGATTCGCGTGCTGTACAGCTCGACGGTGAAATCCTACGATGTGGACCTGGCCAACTTCTGGCAGCGGCAGTTCCCGGAAGAGTTGAAGCAGCGTGTCTACTTGATCGGCAGCGGAGGCCGGAAGGTTCGTCCCGCGCAGATCCATATCGCCAAAGGTGCGGGCCGCGAGTTCCAGCTCATTTTCCCACGCTTCGTGGAGGGTCAGCTGATCGTTGAACCCGGAGACAAGTCGCTGGCCGTGGAATTCGAACATCCCAACGTCGGGAACATCACTCGCCAGCGCGTGCTCCTCGAATTCGACGTGCGCAAGATGCTCGTCGCCGGCAAGCTGGAGTACTGACCTGCCGACCTCTTTGCCCGTTGGTTTCCCGGGATCCCTCTTGCCATGTATAGTCCTCGCCCGGCAGGCATGACTCGCACCAGACACTACCATCTCTGCCTGGTGGGCTTCGGAAACGTCGGGCGGGAACTCGTCCGGCTGCTGCAGGCGAAAGAAGCCGAGTTGCGCGGACACTACGGCGTAGAATGGCGGCTGACCGGCGTGGCTTCGCGCCGCCTGGGCTGGCGCGCCTGCCCGCAAGGATTTGATCCCAGCGCAATCCTGGAAAACCGCTGGCCGCCAGCGGTCGCGCCGGCGCCGCAGAACGTCCGCGAATGGCTCCATGCGACGCAAGCTGACGTGCTCTTCGAGGCCAGCTCACTCAACTGGCGCACCGGCCAGCCGGCGATTGACTACCTGAGGGCGGCGCTCGAGTGCGGCGCGCACGCCATCAGCGCCAACAAGGGCCCCATTGTCCATGCCTATCACGAGCTGCGCGAGCTGGCCCGCGCGCGCGGCCGGCACTTCCTTTTCGAGTCCACGGTGCTGGACGGCACGCCGGTCTTTTCTCTTTTTCGCTACGGACTGCCCGGGGTCAAGCTGCGCGGCTTCCGAGGCCTGCTGAACTCGACGAGCAACGTGGTGCTCAGTGAGATCGAGCGCGGTCTGGATTTCAACCAGGCGGTCAGGCACGCGCAGGAAATCGGCGTGGCCGAGACCGATCCTTCCGACGATCTGGACGGCTGGGATCCGGCCGTCAAGGTCGCTGCGCTGGCCATTGTGCTGATGGGCGCCGCGCTGCGGTTTGACCAGGTGGAGCGGGTGGGCGTCCGCTCGCTCGATCCGGCTGCCGTGCGAGCCGCGCGCGCCGCGGGAGAACCGTACAAGCTCATCTGCCGCGCCGAGCGCCGCGGAAACCGAGTGGTTGCCAGCGTCCGCCCGGAGCAGGTGGCGCTCGCCGACCCCCTGGCGCACTTCGAGGGCACCACGTCGTGCCTGTTCCTAGACCTCGACGTCTTCGGGTTGACCATCGTCGAGCACAAGCCCGGCGTCATCGCCACGGCCTACGGCCTGCTGGCTGACTTCCTTCGCGCCGTGGAGCAGCCGGCGTAGGAACGGCCTCCCGTCAGGCCTGCCTCGGACGGAGCCGGGACGCGGGCTACAGACAATCGCGCCGTCGCACGCCCACTCTGGCACTTGCTTTGCTTCTCCAGCGTGCGGCTGGACGCGAACTTCATCTAAGGGTAAGAAGATGCAGGGCGGTGGCCTACCCCGCTGTCGGCGGGATACGACGGCTGCAGGATGGCCCGTCAGGAGAGGGCGACACTTGATGCGCACCAAGCCAGGCGTTGCCATAGTGCTGGCCACGGTGCTGGCCAGCCCTGCAGCGGCCGCCCCGGTCCGGCTGAACAAGCAGACCGTAGACGCCTTCGAGCTATATGCCCGGCTGGCCGAAGAGCGCGTCAACCGGGAACTTCGCGAAGAGGCGTTCCTGTGGATGGATCGCCAAGCCGAGCCGCACCGCGGGGAACTTCACGCCAAGCTGCGCGACGGCGAACTGGTGATCGAAAAGATAGAGACGCCCGACGGGAAGACGAAAGTCGAAATCCCTGGCGGAATGATCCACCACTGGGTCGGCGTAACATTCATCCCCGGCGTGACCCTCGAACAGACCCTCGCCTTCCTCCAGAACTACGATGAGCACGAAAACTATTACAAGCCCGAAGTGCTCGAGGCCCGCCTGCTGGCCCGCGACGGCAATCGCTTCCGCGTCTATTTCCGCTTCTTCAAAAAAAAAGTCATCAGTGCGGTGCTCAACACCGAGCACGACATTGTGTACATGCCTGTCGCTGCCCGGCGCTACTACAGCCGTTCCTACTCGACGCGCATCGCGGAAGTCGAAGATGCCGGCAAGCCCAGCGAGCACGAAAAGCCCGTCGGCAACGACCGCGGCTTTCTCTGGCGGTTGTATACGCACTGGCGCTTCGAGGAAAAAGACGGCGGCACGTACGTCCAGTGTGAAACCATCACCCTCAGCCGCGATATTCCCGCCGGGCTGGGCTGGCTGATCGGCCCGTTCGTCCGCAGCGTCCCGCGCGAATCGCTCACGAGCACGCTGGCCAACACCCGCGCCGGCCTGCAGGCCCGCCACGGACAAGCCGCCAGCCAGAAGTGAAGTCGTTCCGTTGCGTAACGGCGTCGTCGTCCCTTTGGACATTCCAGAACCGCTTGACAGCAGCGACGAGCCGGGATATTCGGGATTCTTCGCATGGCGGAGGCGGAAGGCAAAGTCGTCGTCCTGGGCATCACGGGCGCATCGGGAGCCGTGTACGCAGAGAAACTCGCGCGCCTGCTGGACGCTGACGCGCGTGTGGCCCGTGTACACCTGGTGGCCAGCGATCCGGGACTGCGGCTGATGGCCGCGGAGCTCGGCATCGTCGCGCAGGAGCCGAAACGCCTGCCGCGGTTGCTCACCGGCACCGCGGCCGAGAAGTTCGATTACCTGCCGAACAAAGACATCGGTGCGTCCATTGCGTCGGGAAGCTATTTTGTGGACGCCATGGTGGTCATCCCCTGCTCGGCAGGGACGCTCGGCTCGATTGCCTGCGGGCTGGCTGACGATTTGATCGCGCGCGCCGCGGACGTCTGCCTGAAGGAAGGTCGCCGGCTGGTGCTGTGCGTCCGGGAAACTCCGCTCAATCGCATTCACGTCGAGAATATGCTGCGCGTCCAGGCTGCCGGCGGGATCGTCATGCCCGCGGTGCCCTCGTTCTACTTCGCCCCCAAGACGATTGACGACCTCGTGACGCAGTACGTTTACCGCGTGCTGGCGCAAATGGGTCTGCCGCAGCCCGCGCAGTACCGCTGGAAAGGGAGACCGGCGGCCAGCGGCGGGTGAGCTCGGAGCCCTTCCGCAGTCATCTTGCGTCGTTCAACTATGTGCTCGCGCAGCCAGAAAAAGACCGCTGGCGGCCCTTCGTCACCGCGGCGATGGCATTTCGCCGAGTACAAGCTGGCTGCTAATTTTGGCTCCGGTTCGGCGTGTACCTCTACCAGCGCCTTTTCTTACGCGTGCCGCGACGCTTCTTTGTTCCTGGGGCTCCGAGCGGCATTGGCGGGGCGAGCGGCGTCGTCGCGTTCAGCTCCCTTCCTTCAGCAGGTCTAGCCTGGCGTTTCTGAACCACGCGGCCGCACGGTGCCGCGGCACGCTATTCGCGGAGCAGGCGGGAGACCAGACGGCGGAGCCTTTCCCGGTCGCCGCCGCGCATGTGGACGAACTCGATGCCGCCGCCCCGGCCGGTGGGGGCCACGTTGCGCACCACGGCCGTGCCGTGGATCCTCCGCAGACCGGCGCGGATTTCCACGCGCAGCGTTTCACCCACCGCCAGCCGGCGCGCGGATTCCAGGAAGGCTCCGCCGAGGCTGATGGTGCGGACGCGCGCCGCCGCAGGCCGCGAAGATTCCACGCGCGCGGCCAGGGGCGAAGAAAGCGGCACGCGAAGATAGCGCCGTGGGTGCAGGTATGCGGAGCCGGCCCTGGCCAGCCTCTTCTGCGCGGCGCGGACGCGGGCCGACGACGGCCGGTGCTCGACCAACGCCAGGGACTCTTCCGCGGCGGCGCGCAGCGGGGCAGGCTCGACGTGTGCCAGTCCGTTGCGCCGACGCAGGATGCCCCGGAGCACGGCCATGGCCTCAGCCACTGCCGCTGCGGGACACTCCCTGGCTTCCTCGCCCGTGAACTTGTCCGGTGCCAGAACGCGCCCGAGAGCTTCCACGGCCTTGATACGGACGAAGAGGTCGCGGCCGTGCTCATGCCGGCCAGAGGCGATCTGGACGAGCGTAGGCACAGCCTTCCCCAGGCGCGCCAGCCCCACCTCGTCGAGGATCAGCGGCACCACCAAGCGGTGCGCATGGGGCAACGCTTCGAGCAGCGCGGCCGCATGATTCGGCAACCGGTTGCGGGCCAAGTCAGAGACGGCCATGTCCTGGAGGCTCCAGTCCCAGTTGGGCAGCGCGCGCGGGAGGTCAGCGAGGAGCCGTTCCGGGGCCGCCGCAGCGAGAAGTTTCACCGCCGCGGTCGCGGCCAGCGTCCGCGGATCAAACAGCCGCGCGGCCAGCGCGCCCAGCATCGGCTCGCCGATGGCCTGCACGAGGCGGGTCATCCCCGGCATGCGCTCCGCCCCTTCCGGCGCAGCCAGGATGGAGACAAAGCTGTCCAGCAAGCGTTCCGGCTGCCGGCCCAGGATGCGCGGCAAAGCGCCTTCCGACTGATCCGCGCTCAGCCCGGCGGCTACCAGCGCCTGCCAGCGGTCTTCCTTTCGGAGCAGTTCACGGGCCAGCAGGCCCGGAGATTCACCGTCAGCCCGGCGTGGCGCGTGTTCGAGCACGTCGAGGACGAATCCCAGCACGGCGCAGTCACCCTGTTGGATGGCTGATTGCACCAAGTGGTCCAGCGCAGCGGCCAGCATCCCAGCAGTTTCCGGAACGGTCTCCCGCACCAACGCACGCACCAAAGGCCGGCAGATCTGGGCAAGCCACGACGATTCGGAGTCCGGCCGCCTGCGCTGAAGCTCTGGCGGCCACAGCCGCGCGACCGCCGGCAGAAGATCCATCAGCCCAGCGGCCACGGCCCGGCGCGCCGAGGCATCCGCGGACTCCGCACAACGGGCATAGCTCAGGAGAAGAAGCCGCGCCTCGCGCTCCGCACCAGCGCGCAGGCGCTTCTCCAGTAGCTTGAGGATTGCAGCAGGAGCCGTGCACCAGGCCTGGCGACTGCGCAGGACGCTTTCCACCGCCTCAGCGGGAAGCATCTCCCAGAAGCAGTCGTGCAGATACTCGGCGTACGCTTCCGGGCCCCAGCGCGCATCCACCAGCCCCTGGAATCCGTCCGCTCCGGAAGACGCTACACCTTGGTTCGCCACCAGCCCAAGGAAGAACTCACGCACGCCGGCCGCAGGGAGCAGGTCAGCCTGAAACTGCACTGTGGCTGCATCCAGAGCCGTAGCTTCCGCCAGACGTCCGGCATAGGCAGCCAACGTTTCGCGGGGCTGGGGCGGATGGCTGGTGATGGCCGCGGCCAGCAGGGCCGTCGCAGAAGGATCCGCGTCGGCCAGCGCCAGGCGCAGTGGCTCGGCTGGCTCCCGCTGGAGAGCTTTGGTCAGTCCTGCAAGCAGGCGGAAGGCTGCCAGCAGGTCTTTTAGGCTCGGCGTAGTCCCGCTTAGGGGGACCACCCGGCCGGTTGGGCGTTCACCGCCCGGGCCGCTCTGCCGGGCCAGCAGCGCCGTAACCAGCAACATCACCGGCGTCTCCGGTGATTCTTCCCGGCCGGTTTCGTGGAACCGTATGCCCTGGACGTGGCTTTCTGCTAACAACGCGGCCCAGTCTTTGTGGGCCAGCGGCTCGCCCGCAACCTGACCGTTCTCACGGACCACCAAGATGGAACTGAGCAACTCCGCCACGGTCATCAGCTCGCCCAGATTCGTGGACGGCAGGAACGTCACGCCGGTGATGGCGCGGCCGGCCAGGTAGGCGGCAAGCTGTTTCAGCTCGCCGCGCGGATCGGCTAGGGGGCGTCCCTGGAAAAGGATCCTGTGCCCTTCGGCATGAACGACCAGCGGCGAGGTGGCTTCGAGGGCAAACCGCAGGTGGACCTCGGCCGCTTCCATTTGCGCCTCAACGCGAGGATGGCGCTTCTGATAGAAGCGGACGCACTGCAGCAGCAGGTAGAACGAGCGCAGAGCCTGCGCCACGCGCAGGTCGGAACCCGGTGAGCGTAGTCCGCAGCCGCTGTCCGAAACTCGCGAGCGCACGCCGCTGCTGACCGTAGGATTGTAGCTCACTCCTGGCTCCCTCCCGCCGCAGGCGGGCCCTGCGCTACGGCATAGTCCGGGGGCGACCCAGGCGAATCAGGTGCGCGTCGGGCAGGTCGCGCAGGCGCAGGGCCAGCGCACGCCGCTCGCGCAGCGTCAGTTGACCGCTCAGCCAAACTCCACCCTGTCCGACAAACACGCGAACGCGATCGGCCAAGCCTGCCTGTTCCAGGTGCCATTCGATTCTCTCGCGCAGCACACGCAACCGCTCCAGGGAAGGCCCGGGCAGCCCCCGGCTCTCAGCCGGCGCGAGGGGCGTGGCAGTGGGGGGCTCTGGCTGCTCCTGCGACCCCGGGTTGTGCGGTCTTGCAACCGGTGCAGCGGAGGCCTCCGCCCGAGGAGCCCCTTGCGACCCTTGCGCGGCAGCCGCCGTCGGCGATGCTGTGCCGCCGCTGCGGAGCCGGCTCTGGGTGGCGGCAAGCATGTCACGGACGCTCGGCCAGGCAAGGTAGGCCGTCGCTGCGAGCACAGCCAGCAGAAAGGCGAGCAGCGCGGCGGCTTGCCGACTTGCGGTCGGTCGCGCCGCAGGGGGAACGAGCGGGTGCGCCCGCCGCTCGGTCTTAACCCCGGCGGATGGCTTGGTCCGGGTAGTGGGCGATTGCACCGGTTGGCTGACGCGAATCTCGCGGTAGTGTTGCAGCGCCTCGAAGAACTCACCACAGGACTGGTAGCGCGCCGCCGGGTCTTTGGCCAGCGCCGTGGTGATGGCGTGGCTCAGCCCCGGATGAATCGTCCGGCCGAGCGCGCGCGGTGGCACCGGCTCTTCGTTGACAATCCTGTAGATCACCGTGGTGATGTCTTTTCCGGGGAACGGCTTCTGCCCGGTGACTAACTCGTACAGAATCACGCCCAGGGAGAAAATGTCCGACCGGCGGTCCAGGGCGCGCCCGCGGATCTGCTCGGGTGACATGTAGCTCGGCGTACCCACGGCGTGCTGCAGGATCTTGGCGGTGCCGAAGTCGGTGACTTTCAGCGTATCGTCGGGCAGGAGCAGCAGGTTGGCGGGTTTGACGTCGCGGTGCACCACGTTGCGCCGGTGAGCGTGTTCCAGCGCCGCGCAGGCCTGCTCCATGATGCGCAGCGCCCGCGGCATCAGGAAGACCTGCCCCTCGTCCATCAGCGATTGCAGGCTGCGCCCGGGGACGTATTCCATCGTCAGGTAGAACAGCTCGTCCTCTTCCCCGGCGTCGTACACCACGACGATGTTCGGATGCGCCAGCAGGCCGGCGGCCCGC
>Ga0209172_10005329_pt1 | contig 15784 bp, 13 predicted proteins | sample LarsenN4metaG_FD_184113 | JGI IMG/M metagenome (GOLD analysis project Ga0209172, IMG submission 184113) | Hot spring sediment bacterial and archeal communities from British Columbia, Canada, to study Microbial Dark Matter (Phase II) - Larsen... ... | reverse complement strand
GCCTCCCACTCGGCGCCCGCGGCTTGCGCCGCGGCGCGAAAGCGCTCGCGCGCGGTCGCGTAATCGGGCGAAAAGAAGACTTGGCGTTTCGTGTTCAAAGTTCAAAGTTCAAAGGTCATCGCCGCCGGTCCCAGCCTCCAGGTTCTGACCTTGAACCTTGAACCTTGAACTTTGAACGGGACTAGGAACCGATGACGGCGTAGCCCGCGCGCTCGAAGTTCGGTCCCGCATCGAGCACCATTCTCAGCCGGATCTTCTGCGCCGGCCCCGTATGGAGATCGAGGATGCGATTCACCTGGTACCAGCCCGGCTGCAGGATGATGGAGGTCGGAATCCTGCGCGGGGAATCCTCGGGCAGCAGCAGCGCGCGATCGAACTTGACCGCATCCGGATCGGCCGTCGCGATGTCCGCGACGCGGGCCGCCGCCGGCTGCGGGATGCCCGGGACGAGCCGCATGCCCGCCCAGATCCCGCCGTCCTCGTCCACCACGAGGCGTTGCACGATGCCGAGATAGAGGTTCTTGGTCGCCGGCGCCTGCAGCCCGAGGAGCTGGCTGTGGCTGACGCGCGTCGCCGTCCGCGGGTCGCGCGACAGGCCGAGGAACCCGGAAACGCTGCGATTCACGACGAGCCAGGTTTCCATCGCCTCGCTGCGCTGCGTGAGCGTCACCGGCTCGCCCTGCCCGGCGCCGCCCGGCTGGCGGAACGGCCGGCCGGTGAGGTGATAGTGGATGGAGCGGATGCTCGGGAAGATCATGACCCGGATGCCGCTCGGTGTGCGCTCGTCCAGGCGGCCCGTGCCGGCCGCGCACCACTGGATGTTCAGCAGCAGGAGCAGTTTCTCGCACGCGTCCGCGGGGAGATCGCCGAGACCGAGCTCCGCCGGCGTGCGCCCCTGCTTCAGCGCCACGGCCGCGTGCCGCAGCGTCCGGGCGAGCGCTTCCAGGTGGAGGTGGCGCACGCCGGTTGCGGGCATGTCCTTGGCGAAACCGATCCCCTTCGACGAGGTGAGATCGACGGCGAGCGCCGGAATCGCGCTCGCGGGCGGGGGCTGCGGCGACACCTCCACGAGCCTTTCCCATCGGTCCAGCCAGTGCTCGACGCAGCCCATCTGCTGCAGCGTGAGCGCGTCCGGCTGGGCCTGCTGCGCGAGCAGTGCACGCACGTAGGTCGCGGCGCAGCTCGTGGCGGGCTCGAAGCGCCCGACCGCGTCGCCCACTTCCGTCGTCGCGATGCCGGCGCTTTCGGCGAAGACATAGAGGCGATGCAATTGCCGCCACAGCGCACCGGTGACCGCGTGGTAGGCGCGGCCGTGCTCGGCCATCGCGAGCCCGGTGTAGCGCAGCGCGCGCTGGCAGACGAGCGGCGCCGCGCCCGCGAGCTCGGGCGCGGCGCCCGCCATGTCGGCAATCAGCGATTCGTACGCGGCCGCCATCGCCTGCCACAGCGCAACCACGCTTTCCCAGACCGCGCGCTCGCCCGCGTCGAGCGGCACCGGCTTGCCCCGGCAGCGGCGCGCGTGCTCGAACTGGACCAGGGCCACGGTCTCGCGCATGAGCTCGAGGGACTCGAGCTTGACGGCGGGACGGAGGGGGGAGCGGGGAAGCTGCCCCACCGCATGGAAGAGGGCGCCGTGGCAATCCGTGACGCTCGAGTGCAGCACCTGCTCGAGCCAGAGCTTGCAGCTCGCAGCGTCGGAAAACGGCAGGGATTGCGGGCCGCCAGCGGCGGCCGGGGCCTCGGCCGGCATCGGAGTCATGGTTCGCGACAGCGCGGCATTATCCCAGCGCAGCCGCCGTCACAGCAAGACGCGCTCGATGCCGCCACGCGTCGCCTTCGAGACATAGTCGGCCATCCAGTTCGCGCCCAGCACGTGGCGCGCGATCTCGACCACGATGTAGTCGGCCTGCGCGCCGGCATCGTCGCTGAAACGCGCGAGCCCCTGCAGGCAGGAAGGGCAGGCGGTGAGCACCTTGATCTCGCCCGCGAAACCGTCGGCCCGGAGCCGCCCGGCGCCCTCGCGCATTTCCGCTTCCTTGCGGAACCGCACCTGGGTCGAAATGTCCGGGCGGGACATCGCGAGCGTCCCGGACTCGCCGCAACAGCGCTCGTTCAGCCGCACTTCCGTGCCCATGAGCTGCTTCACCACCTTGAGCGGCTGATAGGTCTTCATTGGCGTATGGCAGGGATCGTGGTAGAGGTAGCGCACGCCCTGGATGCCGTCGAGCCTCACCCCTTTCTCGAGCAGGTACTCGTGGATGTCGAGCAGGCGGCAGCCGGGAAAGATCTTGTCGAATTCATACTGGGCGAGCTGGTCCATGCACGTGCCGCACGAGACGATCACGGTCCTGATGTCGAGATAGTTGAGGGTGTGCGCGACGCGGTGCAGCAGCACGCGGTTCGCGGTGATGATCGCTTTCCCCTTCTCCGCCTCGCCCGCCGCCGTCTGCGGGTAGCCGCAGCAGAGATAGCCCGGCGGGAGCACCGTCTGCGCTCCGATCTCGTAGAGCATCGCCTGCGTCGCGAGGCCGACCTGGCTGAAGAGCCGCTCCGAGCCGCAGCCGGGAAAGTAGAACACGGCATCGGAGTCCTCGGCGAGCTTTTGCGGATCGCGGATGACGGGCACGATGCGCGGGTCCTCGATCCCGAGCAACGCGCGCGAGGCCTTCCTCGGCAGCCCGCCCGGCATCGGCTTGTTGATGAAATGGATCACCTGCGTCTTGAGCGGCGGCCGGCCGACGGTGGCGGGCGGGTGCGCGGTCTGCGCCTGCGTGAGCCCGAGCGCCTTGGCCGCCCGGTGCGCCAGGCGCTGCGCCGCGTAGCCCCAGGCGATCATGCTCTTGCGCGCGAGCCGGATCGTGCCGGGGTCGGTCGCGTTGAGGAAGAACATCGAGGCGGCGGTGCCCGGGTTGAAGCGGCGCTTGCCGTGCCGGCGCAGGAAGTTGCGCATCGCGATCGAGACGTCGCCGAAGTCGATGTCCACCGGGCAGGGATTCAGGCACTTGTGGCACACGGTGCAGTGGTCGGCGACGTCGGCGAACTCGTCGAAATGGGCGAGCGAGATGCCGCGGCGCGTCTGTTCCTCGTAGAGAAAAGCCTCGGTGAGCAGGCTCGCCGCCAGGATCTTGTTGCGCGGGCTGTAGAGCAGGTTCGCGCCCGGCACGTGGGTCGCGCACACCGGCTTGCACTTGCCGCAGCGCAGGCAGTCCTTGATGGAGCCGGAGATCGCGCCCACTTCCGACTCCTCCAGGATCAGGGATTCGGCCCCGATCAGGCTGAAACTGGGCGTATAGGCATTATCGAGATTGGCGCCCGGCAGCAACTTTCCCTTGTTGAACCGCCCCTCCGGATCGACCCTCTTCTTGTATGCCGCGAATTCCTGGATTTTCCCGGGATCGAGAAAATCCATCTTGGTGATGCCGATGCCGTGCTCGCCCGAGACGACGCCGCCGAGCGAGACGGCGAGCTTCATGATGCGCGCGACGACGCGCGTCGCCTCCTGCAGCATCTCGTAATTGTCGGAGTTGACCGGGATGTTGGTGTGCACGTTGCCGTCGCCGGCGTGCATGTGCAGCGCGACGAACACGCGCCCCTTGAGCACCGCCTGGTGCGCCGCGTCGATTCCCTCCAGCACCTTCTGGAACGGCCGCCCTCTGAAGATGTCGGCGAGCGGCGCGCGCACTTCCGTTTTCCAGGACACGCGCACGGTGCGGTCCTGCAGCGCGCTGAACACGGTCGCTGCTCCGTGTTCAGCGTTCAAGGTTCCGGGTTCCGGGTTCGAGGTCCCGGGTTTTGGAACATGGAACTGTGAACCTGGAACTTTGAGCTCGGAACCGAGCGCAGCGAGCGGCGCGTCGAGGTGCCCGGCGAGCCAGCACCAGCGCGCGCGCGTCGCCTCGATCAACGCGAGCGCGCGCTCGACGCGGTCGCCGATCACGTCGGCGGCGGGCAGCGCATCCTCGGGGTGATGGAGCGGCAGGTCGCCGCGCAGGTATTCCTCCACTGCGTCGAGGAGCGCGAGCTTGTTCTTCAGCGAGAGCTCGATGTTGATGCGCTCGATGCCGTCGGAGTAGTCGCCGAGCCGCGCGAGCGGGATCACCACATCCTCGTTGATCTTGAACGCGTTGGTATGGCGCGCGATCGCGGCGGTTCGCGCGCGGTCCGCCCAGAACTGGCGGCGCGCCTCCGCGGAGACCGCGATGAAGCCTTCGCCGTCGCGCGCGTTGGCGATGCGCACCACCTGCGAGGCGGCCTCGGCGACCGCGTCCTCGTCCTCGCCCACGATGTCGCCGACGAGCACCATCTTCGGGCGGCCGGCGCGCCGCGCCTTGGTGGCGTAGCCGACCACCTTCACGTAGCGCTCATCGAGGTGCTCGAGCCCGGCGAGGCGCGCCCCGGGGTGCGCGTCGAGATAGCGCGTGATCTCGACGATGGAGGGAACGGCCTCCCGCACCTGGCCGAAGAATTCCAGGCACACGGTGCGGACGCAGGGCGGCATCCGGTGCAGGACGAAGGTCGCTTCGGTGACGATGCCGTCGCAGCCTTCCTTCTGCACGCCCGGCAGCCCGCCGAGGAACTTGTCCGTCACGTCCTTGCCGAGCCCGTGCTTGCGGAAGCCCGCTCCCGGGATCTCGAGCACTTCGGGTTGCCCGCGCGGCGTCACCCCGTCGCGCGCATAGCGCGTGATGCGGAAGCGCGCGCGCGCGGCTTCATGGATCTTGCCGAGATTGTGATCGAGCCGCTCGACGAGCATCCCTTCGGCGTCCGGCGTCACCATGCGCCAGGAGGCGAGGTTGTCGAGCGCGGTGCCCCACAGCACCGCCCGCTTGCCGCCGGCGTTCATGGCGACGTTGCCGCCGATCGTGGAGGCATCCGCCGAGGTGGGATCGCACGCGAACACCAGGCCCGCCGCTTCCGCGGCTTCCATGGCGCGCTTGGTGACGACGCCCGCGCCGCACCGGATCGTCGGCACCGGTCTGGCAAGCCCCGGCAGCACGACATGCTCGATCGGGGAGAGCGCATCGAGCTTCTCCGTGTTGATCACGGCCGAGCGCCGGGTGAGCGGCACCGCGCCGCCGGTGTAGCCGGTGCCGCCGCCGCGCGGGACGATGGTGAGCCCCAGCTCGATGCACGCGGCCACGATCCCTGCGACTTCTTCGCCAGCATCAGGGCAGATCACGACGAAGGGATATTCGACGCGCCAGTCGGTGGCGTCGGTCACGTGTGAGACGCGCGCGAGCCCGTCGAAGGCGATGTTGTCGCGGCGCGTGGCGCGCGCGAGCCGCGCGCCGGCTTTCCTGCGCAGCGCGAGGACCTGCTCGAATTCCGCCTCGAACCCGTCGACCGCCTTGTGCGCGGCGGCGAGGAGTTCCGTCACGCGGTCGGCGCGGTTCTGGCGCCGCGCGTCGATCTCCGCGAGGCGCGTGCGCATGTCCGCGATCAGCGCCGCGCGGCGCTTGCGGTTGGCGAGCAGATCGTCCTCGATGTAGGGATTGCGCGACACCACCCAGATGTCGCCCAGCACCTCGTAGAGCATCTTCGCCGAGCGGCCGGTGCGCCGCTGGCTGCGCAGCTCGGCGAGCACCTCCCACAGCGGCGCCCCGAGCAGGCGGATCACGATCTCGCGGTCCGAGAACGAGGTGTAGTTGTAAGGGATTTCCCGCAGCCGGGCGGTCATGGAAAGATGCTGGGGGAGTTACCGCGAACGAATGGCGCCGCGCGGCACTGCTGGACAAAGCGTGAATGGTAAATGGGGAAGGGGAAATGGTAAATGGCAAGCCGCGGCCCCATGAAGGATTTCGGCTCGGGGGCACGGGCGCGGCGGCCCATTTCCCGTTTCCGGTTTCCCATTTACTGGGTTATCGCGGCCGCGATAACCCAGTAGCGGGCGAACTTGCCGAGCCCGATGAAGAGCGCCGCGAGCCACGGGTTCAGTCTTAGCCAGCCCGCCGCCACGCACAGGGGATCGCCGATCAGCGGCACCCATGAAAGGAGGAGCGCCGGGCTGCCGTACTTCTGCACGGCCGGCAGACCCGGCAGCCCTTTCTTCTGCGGAATGACGCGCCCGATGAGATAGGAGGACATCCCGCCGAGCGTGTTGCCGAGCGTCGCGACACCCAGCGCCGGCCAATACTCCCCGGGATGGAGCTTCAGCACCGCGAACAGCACCGCCTCGGAGCCGCCGGGCAGCAGCGTCGCGGCGAGAAAGCTCGACCAGAACAGCGCCCAAATGCTGGTTGATTCACTCATCGGCCACAGAGGCCACGGAGATCACGGAGAAAACCTCTCAAGCTCTTACGTCATTCTCTGTGTTCTCTGTGTGCTCCGTGGCAAAAAAGCTTTAACTTCATTTAGCCACAGAGATCACAGAGGTCACAGAGAGAGGAGGGGATAAATTGGATTGTGCTTTTCATTCTCCGTGTTCTCTGTGTCCTCTGTGGCAAGAAAACGCACACTCACGCCTTCACCAGCGTGTCTTTGATCACGTCGCGGTTCACCTCCAGGCCGAGACCCGGCTTCGCCGGGAGCTTTACGATGTTGTTCTCGGGGCGCGGCGGATTGACGAAGATCATCTCGCCCACCGCCTGCATGTCGAGATGGAACTCGACGCGCCAGCCGTTCATGAGCCCCGCCATGGTGTGCATGTTGTGCAGCGGCCAGCCCCCGCCGTTCGCGATCGGCAGGTTGAAGGCCTGCGCGAGGTGTCCGGCCTTCGCCGCCTCGGTGTAGCCGCCGCAGTAGCAGCAGTTGGGCTGCAGGATGTCCACCGCCTGGTGCAGCACCAGCTCGCGCAGCCGCCAGCGGTGGCCTTCGTTCTGCCCCGCCGAGATCGGGATGCGGGTGTGCTGACGCAAATCAGCCATGGCGCGCGTGTCGTTCTGGTAGAGGGGCTCCTCGAACCAGGTGAGGTTGCAGTCCTCGATCTCGCGGCAGAGCTGGCGCGCGTCCACCGGGTTGAACTTGTAGTTCGCGTCCATCATGAGCTCGATGTCGGGCCCGACCGCCTCGCGCACGGCGCGCACGCGCCGCGCGTCCTCCTTCCAGCCGTCCTTGTGCACGGCGACCACCATCTTGAGGCGCCGGTGGCCGTTTTTCACCTGGAGTCTCGCCGCCTCGACGAGCTGGTCCCGGTCATACTCGGGGAAGCCGAAGGTGCAGTAGGTCGGCGCCCAGTCGCGCGCGCCGCCCAGAAGCTGCGCCACGGTGCGGCCGGTGTGCTTGCCGTGGATGTCCCACAGCGCGATGTCGAGCGCGGAGAGCGCGCTCGAGACGACGCCGGTCATGGAGCGCTGGTTCAGCTTCCACCACACCTTCTCGTGGATCGCCTCGGTGTCGCGCGGATCCATGTCCTTCACCACCGGGAAGAACTCCTTCTCGAGCGCGGTGACGATCGCGAGCGGCAGGTAGGCGCCGCCGGTCAGCCCGTGACCGACGAGCCCGTTGTCGGTCTCGACCTCGCAGAGCACGGCCTTGCGGCGGATCGGCTCCTTCAGCAGCGGGACGTTGACGGCGAATCGGTGCACGGTGGCTTTGACGGACTTGATCTTCATGGCTTCTCCCTGTCAGCGGGTGAACGGTGAACGGTGAACGGTAAACGGGAAATCGGCAACAGGCAACGGGCGCCGGCCGAAATTGCGCCGCGCGGCGCTTTCGCGCATAATTCCGCCCGTTCCGCGGGCGCCCGCCCGCGATCCTGCCTTGGGGGTTTGACGGACCAAAGTCCGACAAGCTCCTGACATGAACCCGAATTCCAATCCGGACTCGAGAAGGGCACGCTCATGAGCTATGTCATCGACTTCCGCCCGACGCCGGCGCTGCCGGTGGCGGAGAGCAACCAGGCCTTCCCGGTGGGGCGCATCTACTGCGTGGGCCGCAATTACGCCGAGCACGCGCGCGAGATGGGCCACGATCCGGAGCGCGAGCCGCCGTTCTTCTTCATGAAGCCGGCGGACGCAATCGTGCCGAACGGCGCGACCATCCCCTATCCGCAGGTGACCAGGGACCTCCATCACGAGATCGAGATGGTGGTGGCGATCGGGCGCGGCGGCGCGGACATCCCCGTGGAAAAGGCGCTCGATCACGTCTACGGCTACGGGGTCGGCCTCGACATGACGCGGCGCGACCTGCAGGGCGAGGCGAAGAAGATGGGGCGGCCGTGGGAGATGGGCAAGGCGTTCGACCATTCCGCCCCGTGCACGGCGCTCAAGCCCGCGGCGATGGTGGGGCATCCGGCGAAGGGCGCGATCTGGCTCAAGGTCAACGGCAAGACCGTCCAGAAGGGCGATCTTGCCGAGATGATCTGGAATGTGCCGGAGACGATTTCGCACCTGTCGAAGCTGATTACCTTGAAGCCGGGCGACCTCATCATGTCGGGCACGCCGGCGGGGGTGGGGCCGGTGAGGCCGGGCGACAGGCTCGAAGGCCACGTGGACGGCGTCGGCGATCTGACGGTGACCTACGCGAAGTGAGCGGAGAACGGTGACCAGGCAATAGAAAACGACACGGCGCCAAGCGGCGGACAGCGAGAGCAGGAGGCGAAAAGCAAAACAGCAATTCAGCCGCCAAGGCGCCAGGACGCCAAGGAAAAACTGATAAGACCGCGAGGCACGCCGTAATCGCGTGATGCCGTGTCGGCCTGCTGATAGACTTCCACGAACGCCTGGTTCGGGACGGGGTAAAACGTGTGGCGCTCGCCATGCCTGCTTGATGGCCACGGCTTTCCTGGCATTTCGGAAAGTGATTTGCTTTAGGCTCTGCCTGGCGTCTTCGCGCCTTGGCGGTTAATTCTTGTATTGTTCTACTTGGCGGTGAGAGGTTTCTTTATGCAAAGGCGCAAGCTGGGAAAGAACGGCCCGGAAGTCTCGGCGGTGGGGCTGGGCTGCATGGGGATGTCGATCAGCTACGGCGAGCCCAACGACGAGGAATCCATCGCGACCATGCACCGTGCGATTGATCTCGGCGTCAACCTGCTCGTCACTTCGGACGCCTACGGCAACGGCGTCAACGAGGAGCTCCTCGCGCGGGCGATCAAGGGCAGGCGCAACCGGGTGCTGGTGGCGACCAAGTTCGGCAACCTCGCGCTCGCGGCCCGCAGCGCCGAAGGCGCGAGGCCGGCGCTCTCCGGCGGCCACCCGGACTACGTGCCACAGGCGTGCGACAGGAGTCTCAAGCGCTTGGGCGTGGACGTGATCGACATCTATGGGCTGCACCGCATGGACAGGACGGTGCCGATCGAGGACACGGTGGGTGCCATGAAGCGGCTGGTCGAGCAGGGCAAGGTGCGCTACCTCCAGTTATCCGAGGCCGGCGCGCAGACCATCCGGCGCGCGCACAAAGTGCACCCGATCACGGCGGTCGAGACCGAGTACTCGCTGTGGAGCCGCGACGTGGAGCGGGAGATTCTCCCCGCGTGCCGCGAGCTCGGCATCGGCTTCATGGCCTACGCGCCGCTCGGGCGCGGCTTCCTCACCGCGACGATCAAGACGCTCGACGCGCTGCTGCCGACCGATCGCCGGCGCGAGCATCCGCGCTTCAGCCCGGAGAACATCAGGAAGAACGCCGAGCTCCTGCCGCCGCTCGAACAAATCGCCGCGGCGAAGAAGGCGACGCCGGCGCAGGTGGCGCTCGCATGGCTGCTCGCGCAGGGGCAGGATATCGTGCCCATCCCCGGCACCAAGCGCCGCAAGTATCTGGAGGAGAACTGCGCCGCGCTGGACGTGAAGCTCACCCAGGAAGAAATCGAGACGCTGTCGAAAGCCTTCCCACTCGACGTCACCGCCGGCACGCGCTATCCCGAGAAGCAGTTGGCCGGGCTGGGGATTTAACTTCCAGGGATCAAGCCACAGAGAACACAGAGAACACGGAGAAGGCAGAAGGCGAATACCGCTTCACATTTTGCTTTCCTGGTTCGGTCTTTTTCTCTCTGTGACCTCCGTGCCCTCTGTGGCAAATGCTTATTGGAGTCCGCCTGATCGGCGTCCGTCCTGCGTCACGGTCCGAGAAGGTCGAGGAATTCGCGCGGCGTCACGATGCGGATGCCCTCGTGCTCGTTTAGCGCGAGCAGCTTCCGGTCTCCTGTGACGACGAACGTGGCGCGACCCTCAAGCGCGGCGGCAATATACTTGTCGTCATCCGGATCCTCGCAGACGCCGGGCGGCACCCGCTCGCCGGCCACGAGATCGGCCAGCACAACGATGTCCTCGAACCAGAGCCCGGGCTCGACATCGCCACGGATGAACCTGCGGACCTTCGGGTATGCGAGTGCGCGGAGCACTTCCTCCACCACGGCAGGCGAAAGAACGAGGTCGAAGGCTGCGCTACGCAGAAACCGCACGATGATCTGGCCGGGCGGGCCTTCCGGCCGGACGGCGGCGCTCACATAGACGTTGGCGTCGAGGACGGCGCGGAGCACCGGTCACGTGGCCCGGCGCCCCGGCTTGCGGGCCTGCCTGCGCGCCTGCTTGCGGGCCCACGCCTGTGCTTCGAGGGCCAGGTTCATGGCCTGCTCGTCGGAAAGAGGGATGCCCTTCCGCTGCTCCAGGAACTGGAGGGCATGGCGGCGGGCGAAGCGGCGTATCTGTTCGAGACGCTCGACTGGAACGAGCGCGGCCAGGGGCTTCCCCTTGCGCTCGATGATGAACTCGTCGTGCCGGAGGGCGACACGGTTGAGCATGTCGCCGATCCGCTGCCGGACGTCGATGGTGGACACTTTCTCCGCCATGGGACCCCTCTGTTGCAACTATTATAGTTGCAAGAGATGCTGGCGGCAACGGCCCGCAACCGTCGCCGTCAACGGTTCTCTGGGCAGCTCTGGAAGGCGTTCCCGCTCAACGTCACCGCCGGCACGCGCTATCCGGAGAAGCAGCTCTCCGGCCTCGGCATATAACCCGCGAGTTCCTCAGCCAGAGTGGACATTGGGGTCAGGTCTTTAGTTTATACAGAGCGGACGTCGGGGTCAGGTCTTTAGTTTACGGACGTCGGGGTCAGGTCTTTAGTTTATACTGTCCCATCAACCGCTTCAGGCCCCCATAAGCGTTACCGTCTTCCACCTGGCGCTGGATTTGCGAGCGCGCAACGCTTTCCAAAGCGAGGCCGGACCAACACCTTGCGCGACGGACTTGCGATGGGCTGCGTGCTGCGCCTCGGGATCCCCGCCAAAGGATTTGAGCATCGCTTGCGCATCAAGCCAGGGCGCTATGGCGCACCGCCCGAGGGTGGCAAGGTAGCTGCTCCAGCGGTAGCCGGCGGGGTTCTTGCAGATCTTCGCCCGCACGGGGTTGAGCACGAGTGGCGGCAAAGCTCCTGGAAATAGGCCTCCCGATCCACCAGGATGCTCTTGTAGCGCCCCTGGAAAAAGTGCCCGACGCGCCCGATGGCGGCGGTTGAATGCGGCGGTATAGACGGCATCAAGACGCGCCATGCCGCGCGCGAGGCTGGGCTCGGAGGTTTCCACCAGCAGGTGGTAGTGGTTGTCCATCAAGCAGTAGGCGCAGAGCCGCCAGCGCTGCTGCTCGACCTCCCTGCCGAGGAGTTGCAGGAACAACTCCCGGTCCTCATCGTCGAGAAAGATCGGTGCCCGCGCGTTGCCACGCGCGGTGAGATGGCAGAGCGCCCCGGGGAATTCGAGTCGAAGCGGGCGAGCCATGACGTCGCGCTAAAGGCTGCGAGTGCGAGTGTGGCTAGCGGCGGAATACCAGGATAGGACTATGAAGTAAAGGCCTGACCCCTTCACGCTTTGGACTATAAAGTAAAGGCCTGACCCCTTTACACACCCTTACACACTTTACACTTTTACGAGGGCCGGTCACGCTGTAACATAACCAGATGCCGCAAGCGTCCACCCCATCTCCGCCGCTCATCAGCGAGGGCTACCGCGAGCTGCAGCGCAAGCTGCACGAGAACCCGGACTACGGGGTGGCCTCCGTTCACTACGCCCCGCTCGTCGCCGACGTCATCCGGACGGTCGGCGCAACGGAAATGCTCGACTACGGGGCGGGCAAGGGGCGGCTCGGCAAGACGCTGCGCGAGCAGTTCAACCTGCAACTGAAGATTCACCATTACGATCCGGCTGTTGCCGAGTGGTCGGCGCCGCCGGAGCCCTGCGGGTTTGTCGCCTGCATCGACGTGCTCGAGCATATCGAGCCGGACCTGATCGAAAACGTCCTTGACGATCTCAAGAGGGTTACAGCCGGGGTCGGGGTGTTCACAGTCCACACCGGGCAGGCGGTGAAGACGCTTCCGGACGGGCGCAACGCCCACCTCATCCAGCAGCCGCCCGCCTGGTGGCTGCCGAAAATCCTCGAGCGCTTCGAGCTCGTCGCCTTCAACCGCATGCCGATGGGCTTCTGGGTCGCGGTCGAGCGCAGCCGATAGGATTGGCTCGGGCCCGGCGCCCGGCAAGATCCCTACACGAACCTCTCGCCGCGGGCCGCGCGCTCGGCCATCTCCTGCTGGAACTCGGGCGGCCCGAAGGCGGACACCGACTGCTGGTTCGTGTAAGCCCCGTTTTCCACGATCTGCTCCGAATAAAGGAGCATGCGGTTGTTGCTTTCCGCGAACTGCTGAAGCCATTGGAGCGCCCGCGGCGGAATTCTTTTCCCGACCGGAACGGCCACATCCACCGGCAATCCGCGCCAGCGCGACTGGTCGAACAGCACGATCACCTTCGAATTGTTCGGCTTCATCCAGTCCGGCAGCGGGCTCCCGTCCATGCGCCAGCCGCAGATGAAGTGAACGCAGGGATCGACGGGGCGGTTCGCGTAGTCATTGCATCCCGAGCCCGTGCTGTGCGGACACGGGCGCCCGGGATAAACGGGAACGCCGTTGACGCGGATCTGCAGCCAGCCGTCGCAGCAGGCCGTGCACGGCTGGCATTCACGCGGGAGGGGTTCTCTTGCCAAAACGCATCCTTCAAGAACGCGCCGGCCGCGGGACCCGCGCTTACGGCCGCGAATCCTTCATTTCCGGCGCATGACAGTGTATCGCGTCGAGCCGGGATACGACCATCGAGCTCATTCCAGCAACGGCAAAAAATCCCCGTTGTCCGCAGGGAGAAGGTCGGGATGGAGCGGGCATCGCTCCGCGCTTCATGCGACGTTCGACACGTCGAGAACGCGGGAGCTGAGACGAATCAACCCGCGGGTCCTCGTCCCTAGTGCGTTTTTTCGATGTCCTGTCTGAGCGCGGCAAGCGCCGGGCGCCAGTCACCGTCGAGCGTTTGCCGGTAGATCGAAAACCCCGGAAACCAAGGTGACGATCGCCCGGAATTCATCCAGCGCCACTCCGCCGGGGCCGGCACCAGAACGCGCGCCGTTCGGCCCACGGCCAAGCGGAGGTGCATGTTGGTGTTGCTCACCCCGATGTACTCGTCGATCAGCGCCAGCAAGGCCGCCATGCTTTCGAGGTCCTCGTTCAGGGCGGAGAAATCGTGCACTGGACGGCCGAGGATTCGCGAGAAGGACTCGATCTCGCCGGGCCCCGGATTGCGCTGGAGCGCGATGAAGGTAGCTGGAAAATCGCGTAATGCCTCAGCGAGGGGCTCGATGCCGATTTTCTTGTAAAGGCTCCACGTAGGACCGCCGCGCTGCTCCTCGGGCGGAGTGCCCGCTTGCCACGACAGGCCAAGGTAAGGCGGACTGCCGGCCGCGGCCAAGCGCTCGCGCACGGCCGCGAGGCGTGCAGGAAGGGGCTGCAGCTCCAGGCTCGGCGGAACCGCCGGGCAGAACAGGGCAATCCCCAGCGGAAATCGAGCCGCAGGGATTTCAGTTTCGTCCGCAACCGCGGCGCGGAACGGATTGGCTGGATGGTGACTCAGCGCATGGGGCAGATCCCCCACCAGCATCACCGCGTCCGCTTGCGGCGCGGGCCCCGTTTCCTCCACGACCTGGTCCAACCATGCGACGCGGCTGAGAAGGCCACGCAGCTTCTCGCTCGCGCGGTAGGTGACGCGCGCGCCGGCGGCGGCCAGCAATCGCGCGAAACGCAGGAAGAAGATCTCATCGCCGAGACCCTGCTCGCGCAGCAGGAAGATGGGCCTGCCGTGGAGCTCGGGCGGGAGCGTCCGGGACAATTGAACGTCAGGATACTTCTCACGAAAGCGGATGAACGCGGTGCGATACGCGAAATAGACCCAGCCGTCCGTCAGGCAGCCGTGTGACAGCAGGGCGGTGCCGAGCAACTGGCGTGCAGAGGTCGAATCCGGGTCCCATTCCAATGCGCGCGCGAACCAGTCGAGCGCTGCGCCGAGGTCGCCCACCTCTGCGAGCTCGGCGGCATAGCTTTCCGCGACTTTCGCGTCCTGCGGGGCGAGTTCGAGCACGGCACGCTGGCATTCCAGTGCTTCGAGCAGCCGTCCCTGGTGGGCGAGCGAGGCGCCGAGAAACGTGTGGGCGCGCGCGGCCGCGGGGTCGCGCCTGACAATCTCGCGGCACACGTCTTCCGCCTCGCGGAAGCGCCCCCGGTCAATGAGGACCGAGGCGAGATTGTATCGGGCGGCGACATAATCGGGCGCCATCGCGAGGCACGCGCGATACTCGCGCTCGGCTTCCTCGAACCGGTACAGCGCGTGGCATATGCTCCCGAGATTGTTGCGCGCATCGACCCGCCGCGGATCGATTTCGAGCGCTTTGACGTAGCAAGGGAGGGCTTCCGCGAGTCGGCCCTGGTCGCGCAGCACGTTTCCGAGGTTGAACCAGACGAGGGGGGCGCCGGGGAAACGATCCGCGAGCTTTCGCAGCATGATCTCGGCATCGCCCAGCTTGCCCTCCATCGCAAGCGAGTTCGCAACCCCCACCTGGAAGTTCGCGTTCCGTGGATCGAGACGACTCGCCTTGCGAAAGGCTTCCCCGGCGTGGCCGTATCGGCCGAGCGCGAAATACGCCTGAGCCAGGTTGCCCAGCACCCCGGGATGGTGACGCAGTTTGCGGGCAGCGCGCTCGAGGCAGTCGACGGCGCGCCCGGCGTCGCCAAGCTGAAGCCAGGTCGTGCCGAGGAGGTTCAGCGCTTCGGGATGATCGGGCGCCGCCGCGAGGGCCCGGAGGTAGGCCTCCCGGGCCGATTCGAGTCTGCCTTCTCTCTGGGCTCGAAGGCCATACTCGAGATGGACGCGCAGGGCTTCAGAACTTGCCGACGGCATAGATAAGGGTTTGAATTATATGCGCTTCTCGATATGTTGGCCAGCGCGAGGGTGGGACAGACGTAGTCGCTGGCCACCGCCCGCGGAATCACCGGCCGCCATGCAACCGACTCGGTCGGCTCTCTTGGCGCGGCAGTCAGTAGCGACGGTTACGTTGCCAGGTGGATTTCTTGTTGTATAAGTGCAACAAAGTGACTGAACCGGCGAGAAAAAATGCCGCTTTTGGTTGCGGGCAGAGTACCCCATTTGGCAAGATGGCTCCAGCCTCGCCAATCGGGGGGTCGGTCGCGTTCAGGCTGTCACACACAGCTGATGTGATAGCGAGAGCGGCGGGATATTTCAAAGGAGACGGAGCATGAAAAAGAAGTTAATGGCAGTGGCTGTCGCGGGAGCGTTCGCTGCTCCAGCCGTGGCCCTGGCGCAGGCCAGCACGGTGCAGATCTACGGAACAATCACCTACGAATACGGCGTTGCCAACCAGGGCGGCGTAGGAACCACGGGGCGACCGAACGTGGACTATGCAGACACCCCCGGCGGCACTTCGATCGGCTTCAGAGGCGAAGAGAAGCTCGGCGGCGGTCTCTCGGCATGGTTCCAGTGCGAAAGCTCGGCTGACGTTCGCGCCATGGACCAGGAAGGCTTTTGCACCCG
>Ga0209172_10005328_pt1 | contig 15785 bp, 16 predicted proteins | sample LarsenN4metaG_FD_184113 | JGI IMG/M metagenome (GOLD analysis project Ga0209172, IMG submission 184113) | Hot spring sediment bacterial and archeal communities from British Columbia, Canada, to study Microbial Dark Matter (Phase II) - Larsen... ... | reverse complement strand
CACCCCCATGCCGAGCAGTCCAAGCGCAAGCAGGGCAAACACTCGCGTCTTCACGGCCATTGCCCCTCTCTTCAACGACGCGGTAACGGCTAGAGTCGACCATCGCCGACCGTCTAACGGTCGTTACGCCCGAGATGAGACTCGTGGCCCACACGCACGCTTAAGCCATACAGCCTCAACGATCAGGCTTACTCGGGGGTGGAACGCACCCTGCGACGGAGTTCCTCAAGTTCGCGCTCCAAGCGCTGCAGCCGCCGCTGCAGAAGGTGCTGCCAGCACGGCAGTCAGGCCGAGCACATCCCCTAGAGCAATGTGGACACACCGCCGCCATAGGCCGTTGGGCAACAGCGTGCTGGCCCAGTACACCGCCTGCAGGCGCGGCCCCGCGGCCCGCCGCACCTGGGTTTGGAGTTCACTCATGGAGTAATCGCGAGCCTGGCCCAGCAAGGGGCGCTTCGCCTGCGCTCCCCAGCGTCGACTGAGTCCGCCCAGGCTCCAGCGATTGAGGGCCACCACGACGACTCCCTGGCGGGCTACCCGCACCGCCTCAGCCAGCGCCGCCGCGGGTTCCTCTAGGAACTCCAAGGCGGTCACGAACAGCACCACATCCACCGCGCCACTCCGGAACGGCAGCTGATGGGCGTCGCCGAGCACCGCTGGCAGATACGGCCACTTCAGGCGCATCTCCGCCAGCATTGCTGGCGCCCGCTCCAGCCCCAGCGCCCACAAACGCTGAGTGGCGAGCCACGCCATGAAGTGGCCCGTGCCACACCCGACGTCGAGGACACTGCCGGCGGTCGGAAACCTTTGCAGCAACCATTCTAACAAGGCTCGCTCGGCCTGGTCGGCGCGTCGTCCGGCGGCGGTGCCGTACCACGCCTCATACTGACCGGCGGCGCGCTCAAAGATCGTCCACGGCATGGGAGCATTGACCTCAGATCGGACAGGCATTGGAGAGCGTCACGTTCATCACTACGTGGCCCATGGCGGCGGTGCGCAGAAATGCCTCACGCAGGGCGGTGAAGAGCACCTCGGCTTCCCCCGTCACCAGCGTGCTCATCGGGCCGACCTCGGGCTGCAAGCCCGCGGCCGTGAGCACCTCGTGCACCACTTGGATAGCCGGCGACAGATGATCCTGCCGCAGGGGGTAGACACTCAGTTGCGCGCTGATCACCATCAGACACCTCCCCGCTCAAGCTTATGAAGCCATGCGGCCTCTAGAGGGGTACAATGGTCGCTGTTCGCCCATGCACCTGGACACAAAGCCCAGTGGGGCCCACGGCCTCGGTCTCTCCAACCCCACCCCCGCACCATCATCCGCCCCAAAAATAGCGCACCCGCAGTTCCAGACGGAAATCGTTCTGGCGCTCGCCATACTCAGTGCCCGGCCCACCGAAGAGGCCCACGCCGCGCAGGCGCACCTCCACGTTGGTGACCGGGCTGTAGACGAGTTCGGGGATGACGTTAAAGCTGCCGTCCGTCAGATTCACAATGGAGGTCAAGGCTGGCGTGAAATAGAGGATGTCAAAGGGTTCTTTCTGGCTGGCACGAACGTAGAGATACTGCCGCATGGGGTTGGGCCGGCCATAAGGCCCCTCGGCCAAGGTCCGGGCGCGTTCGAGCCCACGGGCGTTGCCGGTGCGCTGAAAGGTGTCGTCACTGGTGTCGACGAAGGTCACGAAGTCCTCCACCTGGCGCGGCGTGAAGCCGGGGCCGTTACGGTAGTACTCCAGGATGACGGTGGTTTCCTGCGGCGTCAGGTAGCGCAGGCCCACGAGATAGCTCATCACCTCGGCGGTACGCGACAACAGCTGTCCCTGTGCATTGACAAAACGCGTCTCGATGTTGGTCAGGTAGGCCCATTCGCCGTGGATCTCCAGGTTGGTCCGCAGGTTTTTGGCAAAGTCCACCCCATAGCGGGCCGTGCGACTCCCCCCGATGAAGGCCAGGAGATCGATGTCGGTATCGTAGAGGAGGAAATACAGCTTGGCCGCGGCGTTCACGTGCTGCTTCGCGCCGAAATCGTCGTTGACATGCTCGTAGACTGGCAGGATGACGGGGGTGAAGGCCAGCGTCTTCAAGGGACCAGCAAAGCTACGGATGACATTGCCAGTGGCCAGGTAAAATCCCTCCAGCGCCTCTTCAGGGTCCTCCGGGTTCTTGGGCCGGTCGACAAAGGCCACGGGATTCCAGGCATAGCCTTTGCCCCATTTGACCACCTTCTTCCCGAGATCAACGGCCAGGCTGGGGCTGGGCTTCACGGAGGCAAACCCCTCAAACAACCGGGTCTGCTCGTCCCATCCCTGATAGTCGTAGCGCAGGCGACTATCCACCCTGGCGAACAGGGAGAACATCCCGTGGCGGTACGATCCCTCGGGGCGCACGCGAAAGTTATACTGACCGAGCAGGTCCCCGTCGTCGCGATCGAAGAAGTTGAGGCGGTAGAACGCCGCGTCGCGGTCGAGACCGAACAGGATGGGCTGCAATTCCAGAAAACCGCTGAGGCTGTAGGGGCGTTCGACCGTTTGGGCGATCTCCTTCTCGATCTCCTCGAGGAGCTTCTCATGCTCCCCCTGCGCCCTGAGAGGCGTGGCGGTCACGAACAGGAACCACACGCAGACGATTACCGCCCCGACCACATTCATCGCAGGGTCTCAAGCCGAGGGAGAAAGTCGAGGGTAAACACCTCGTCGGGAACGCTACGTGTTTGCACCCGGGCATAGACCATGAGCGACTTATAGCCCTTGTACAGGGGGCTGTCGGTCTCGATGACCGCTGGCCGCAGGATGTTGTCATCGAAGGACTTGGGCTCCTTGAAATACAGGGTTTTGATCAACAGCCCGGTGGCGGCGTAGCACTCGATCTTGGTGGGCAACACCGTGGCCTTATCCACCCACATTTTCAAGCGATCGTAGGCCACCGCCGCCGTCTTCGCCTGCAAGTCCAGGAGGTACTCGCTCCCCCTATCATCGAGTGTCTGCACGTCGTATTCTACGTGGTAATCCAGGCGCATGATGTCGGCGTTGTTGAACACGCCGCCGACCACGGACTGCAGACTGGTGATGCGGATCGGCTTGCCCACGCCGGGGATGTACAGCCACATGTTGTCGCCCAGCCTGAGGGTGGCCCGGCCTTTTTCACTGGCGGGCGCCAGAAACAAGGAGGCGATCTTATCCTGCCCCTTTTTCACGGTATAGAGGAGAAATTCCCGTTGCGCACCGCTGGGCTCGATATTGATGAGCTTGCGGTAGGACTCAAACGACTCCGGCTGCAGGTTGGTGTCGACCCGTTCGAGGAGTGTCGTTCCCTCGGCGGTGAACGCTGGACTGACCAAGCCCAAGACCCCAATCACGATGAACAGCAGAGGAAACATGGCCAAGATCCTTTCAGACATGCCGGAGTGCTTCGATGGGCTCCATCCGCGACGCTTTATAGGCCGGTTGCACGCTGGCGAGGATCGAGATGACCACGACCATCAGCGCCGCGATGAGCACTTCCAGCGGTTCGACCGTGGGCGCCAGCAGGTAGTTGGCCTGTCCCATGGTGACCGGGAGCTTCACCAGGTGTAACACGAAGATCATGCCCAATCCTGCGAGAACCCCGACAGCGGCCCCGGCCATCCCGAGGAACAAGCCTTCGACGAGGAACAGCGACAAAATCTTGCGCGGCAGCGTGCCGATGGCCGCGATGGTGCCGATCTCGCGCACGCGTTCATACACCGCCATGATCATGACATTCAAAATGCTGATCAGGACGACGGCGATGAGCATGAGCCGGATAAAGAAGGTCATCACATCGATCATCTTGGCGATGTTGGCGAACGGGGACAGCTGCTCCCAAGTATGCACCTCAGCACCTACAGGTCCTAGCTTCTCCCGCAGGCGTTCGGCGACCCTGTCGACCTGCGCCAGGGAGCGCACGCGCACGGCGATCTCGCTCACCTCTTTCGCCGGCATCCGCAGGATCTCCACGGCGTCGTCGATGTGAATATAACCATCGCGCCCTCCCGGTCCAGTCGCACTCTCCAGGATACCGCTCACGACCAGGGTTTTGCCGTTGACCGAGCCATCCTTGTTGGTGGCGACCACGACGACGGTATCCCCGACCTTGGTCCCGAACCCTCGGGCCAACAAGGCGGGCACGAGGATCGTGCCTGGTTGCAAGGCACGCGCGCTGTTGTCTCTCTGGACAATGCGTGCGGCCATCTGCGGACAGGTGGCAAATTCCGCTGCCGGCTCCACGCCGTTGATCCGGATATTGGTCGTCTCCACAAAATTACTGAATAAGCCCCCGAATTTGATGCGCTGGGAAGAGGCCTCCACCTCGGGAATGGCCACCAATGCAGCCTCAACCGTGGTGACTTCGGTCGCGGTGAGATTGAGATTGACCGGCAGGGTCTCGATGGACGCCACGTATCCCCGGCGATGGATCTGCAGGCTGCCCAGGTAGGAATCGGTAATCTGGGTCGTGATCAGGTGCTTAAACGAGCCCGTGACCGCGACAAATATCAAGACAAACATCACCCCAAAGGCAATCAACGAGATGGTCAGCAGGCTGCGTCGCGTATACCGCCGCAAGTTGCGCAGCGCGATTTTGCCTAGGTTTCTCATTGCGGCTTCTCCTTCTCGGCGCCCACCAGTTGGCCATCCTCCAGGGTGTAAATGATCTCCACCTCCCCAATGATCCTCGTATCATGGGTGGAGAAGAGAAATGTGGTGTTGAGCTCCTGTTTCATGGTCTTCATCAGGGCGATGATCATTGTGGCGGTGGCATAGTCCAGGTTGGCGGTGGGCTCATCCGCCAGCACCAGCTCGGGCTGGGTCACCAGCGCGCGGGCGATGGCCACGCGTTGTTTTTGCCCGCCGGAGAGCTGTTCCGGGAGCTTGTCGCGCTGGTCGGCGATGCCCACCGCATCCAACAGCTCCAGCACCCGCGTGCGTCGTTCGTGCACCGGTCGATTCCGCACCATGACGAGGGGGTATTCGACGTTTTCAAAAGCGGTCAGCACCGGGATGAGGTTGAAGCTCTGAAAGACGAAGCCGAGATGTTCGCCGCGAAAGGCGGCCGCCTGCTGCCGTGTCAGTCGGGTGACATCCACCCCGGCGACCTCCAAGCGGCCGCTCGTAGGCTTATCGAGACAGCCGATGAGATTCAGTAGGGTGGTCTTGCCGCTCCCGGACGGGCCCACAAAGGCGAGGAAGGAGCCTGCCTCGACGTCGAAACTGACGCCGCGCAAGGCATGGACTTCCACCGCTTCCGTGGCGTACGACTTGGACACCTCTCGCGCCACAATCAGACTCATGAATCGACTCCTCTGCAGAGCTATCCGCCCCTAGCTGCGTGCGCGTCGTGTGCCCTCCGGGCCCACCGCGTCGGCATCGTGGGGCTGATCCCCGTCATGCTGAGCCGTCCGCTTCGATCATTCACGGGACAGGACCCGCTGCCGCTCCACCTCCCACTGCTCCAGCGTCATCCCCGGCTGTCGGCTCATCCCGCAGCCGCTGCTGCCCACGCTGACGAGCACCGAGAGGAGACACATGCCGGCGATGAGTCTTATCAAGCGCTGGTTCAATGATCGACTCCCTCTCCCCAGCAGCTTGTGCACGGATCTGCACCGGCGTGGTCTCTCGCGTCCAAAGGCTCATGGAGACATGGCCCGTCGCCGGCATGGCGGGGCGTTGAGAAGCGTCGTGTGCCGGTGTGACGGGCGCTCATCAGTTCCTCAGTCCAGGAGGAGCCGCCCGGACACCTTTGGGGCGTACGCGGGCTCTGCGCGAGGCGCCTCGCGCTGCTGCCTGGCTGTTGGGGGAAGCCTGTGCCGCGATCCTACAGCCGCCGATGACCACCCACGGTGCAAGCTCCGATGGTGAGCCATCGGTCGGGCTCCAGGGACGGCAATCACGAGATGCGCAGCCCACGCGCCTTAGTCGCCGTTCCCGCCAGTCTCCTCGAGCAAATAGGGCCGCTCTCCCGGGCAACACCCCACGGTCCCCGGTTTGGGCATCGCTTCCGGCACAGCCATGGCCCGCACCTTGAGGTAGTTGCCCACGCCCAGCTCATCGATGGTCACGAGCTTGTCGCCGCGCTGGATCCAAGTCCCTGGCTTGATCTCCAGTGTGATCTCCGGACCTCCTCCCTTCGGCGCCAGCACGACTGAGCCTTCGCACGTCCCCGGCTGGAGCCCGCATTTATCGATCTTGACGGCCTTGATTTGCCCCTCGTGCAGCTTGACGGGCGCTGTTTTTGCCTCTCCTGCTGCGGCCGGCGCCACCACACTTAGCGCCAAAGCGCTACAGAGCAGCAGCCCCACGACAACCTGGAATCCCTTCATCTGACGACGTCGTTGCATGTGACAACCCCCTTTCGTTTCATGTTACGACCCCTTCAGTTTCGCATAGCTACCGTTCATCCACGTCCCGGCGGGTGCCCCTTCTCGCCGGGGACCAGCGGGATGACCCCTCTGACTCCAGAACGCAACCCCTCGGCCGTCCGACCACCCTGGCCGCCTCTATCTCTGGATGGGGTCTTGCGCGGCATGGCAGACCCTGGTAGGCAATGGCTGTGCCATGTCGCCAGGGCATCCGGTCCCCGGTATACATGCCGCATGTGACGCCTTCAACCGCAGGCGTGGGATCGGCCCAAGCCGCTGCGCACGGTTGGCCACAGACCGGGTTCGTGACCCCTCGGTGGGACAGTGTGTCTCATCGGTTGCCATATTGCCCCAGGCGGTCAGCCAGAAGACAGGCATCTAACGAGTATCGAGCTTGCACCGCCCGCTGTGTCACATCGCCCCGATGGTCTCGCCCTCGTCTCACGGAGGCGAGAGTGGTAGCCGCATATCGTCTGATTGGGATCCGAAGGACTTCCGGGGTCTTGCGCGGGACGGCGGCGACAAGTGTCCTCATCTGCGCGCCATCCGGCAATGGCGTATACTGCATCTCGATCTGCCCGGCGCCGGCTCTCAATTCGGCCAGCCCGGGCATCGCCTCGCCATGAATCGTGGCCGGATCCGAGAAGTCGCCCCGTTGAAACTTGGCCACCTCCTCCTGGAGGTGGGTTTGAATGAGGGCGATCTGCTCGCGGTTCGCGGGATCTTTCGTCCTGACAGTCTGCAGGCCACCGTCGTCCAGCGACTGGAAGACATGCATGGTCTGCTCAAGATCGAAGGGCATGACTTGAGCGCCGCGGGTTGCCATCTCGGCTTGACGGGCTGCCGTTGTAGTTTCTTCGGTGCCGGAGGCGGCCCCAAACATCAACATCACCGTCAGGCACGCGCTCACCACCGAGAGCAGGGTCATGGGATAGAGGTTCCCTGGATAAATAGCGCTTACTTTCATGCAGTCCTCCTTTGCGCACTGATGGTAAGCCAACGGCCACGATACCGTAGGCGATATCTGTGCCTGGTGCCTTCCTGCGTGGTCACCATCCCCACCGGACGACGTTCGGCCTGGGAAAACGCCTCGTCCGCTCGTATGTCACCGAGTTCTACTCGTGTGGTCCCGCTGGTAACGTTTCTTCTTCGATCTCCGTTCCTTCCGCGACGTAGAGCTGATGTTTGCGCAGCTTATAGCGCAACACCCGCTCGCTGATCCCCAGCTCGGCGGCGGCCCGGGTCTGCACCCCGCCTTGGCGCTCCAACGCTCTGCGAAGCATCTGTCGTTCGACGGCTTGCAGCACATCGGGCAACGAGGCCTGCCCGGTGTGCGCGTCCCTTGCATCTTCGGGGGGATGCTCGCGCAGGTGCAGCGGCAGGTCCTCGACATAAATTGCCTCATGGCGCGCGAGGATGATAGCCCGCTCGAGGATGTTCTCCAGCTCGCGCACGTTGCCGGGATAGTCGTATTTCATCAGCACGTCCATCGCCTGGCGCGACACACCCATGCCGGGTTTCCCCAGCCGCACCGCGAACTTCTGGAGCAGGAACTCGATCAGCAGCGGCATGTCCTCCCGCCGCTCCCGGAGCGGTGGTAGCACAATGGGAAAGACGTTCAGCCGATAGTAAAGATCTTCCCGAAAGCGCCGCTCCCGCACCAGCCGTTCGAGATCCTGGTTGGTGGCCGCCAGGATTCGGATGTCCACCGCGACCGGGCGGTGGCTCCCCAGGCGCTCGATCTCCCGCTCCTGCAAGACGCGCAGGAGTTTGACCTGGAGCGCCCCGGGCAGGTCGCCGATCTCATCGAGCAAGAGCGTGCCCCCATCGGCGGCCTCAAAGCGGCCGATCCGCCGCTCCACGGCCCCGGTGAAGGCCCCCTTCTCATGGCCGAAGAGCTCGCTTTCCAGCAGGGTCTCGGGGAGTGCCGACACGTTCACTTTGAGAAAGGGTCGGTCGCGCCGGGGGCTGTTGTAGTGAATGGCTTTGGCGATGAGTTCTTTGCCGGTGCCGCTCTCGCCGCGGATGAGCACTGTGGACGGGGTGGGCGCCACGCGGGCCACCAGACTCAGCACCTCTTGCATCTGACTGCTGTTCCCGATGATGCCCTCAACGCGGAAGCGCTCGCGGAGTTGGGTGCGCAACTCCTGGACCTCGGCGAGCAGTTGCCGCCGTTCGGCGATGCGATTGACGAGGTGCACCAATTCTTCGAGTTCGATGGGCTTGGTAAGGTAGTCGTAGGCCCCAGCCTTCATGGCCTCGACGGCGGAGGCGATGGAGCCGTACGCGGTGATCAGCACGACTGGGACCTCGGGGTTAAGCTGCTGGCTGGCCTTGAGCAGCTCAAGGCCGCTCAGGTCAGGCATCCGGTAATCCGCCAGCACGAGGTCGACCGAGGTCCGTCGTAGGACGGCCAGCGCCTCGGTGCCCCCGGCCGCCAGCTCGACCGTCCAGCCCCGCTTGGCTAAAAAGCCGCCCAGCAACTCGCGTTGCGCGGGCTCGTCGTCGACGACCAGGATGGTCATGGGGATCATCCTCACGCTCCTCTGCGCGGCCTCAGCTCATCGGCGGTGGCGTGGCCTCTGTCCCCGGCGCGGTGATCGGCAGGCACACCTCCACCGTCGTCCCCCGGCCGAGGGTGCTCTTAACATCCAGGGTGCCACCGTGGGCCTCGATAATGCGCAGGGCGATCGGCAGTCCTAACCCCGTACCCTGCGGTTTCGTGGTAAAATATGGGTCGAAAATGCGCTCCATGAGATCCGGGGCGATGCCGCGGCCCGAATCGATCACGGCGATCCGCAACGCCTCCGCCTCCGCCGCGGCGGTCACCTGCACGGCTCCCCCTGGCGGGGTGGCTTGGATGGCGTTGAGGAGGAGATTGATCAACGCCTGCTTGAGCTGCTGCGGGTCCGCGATGCGGGTGGGCAACCCTTCGGGGACCTGCAGCGTCAAATGGACCGCATGCGCTTGAGCCTCTGCCTTCATCAAAGCCGCCACCTCGCAGAGAAGTGTGGCTACCGCGATCGGCTCACGCTGCAGCGCCGGCAGCCGCGCCAACTGTAAGAAGTCTTGCACAATGGCGTTGAGACGTGCGACCTCGCCGCGGATCACCGTGCAAAGATGGTGAAACTCCTCTGCCCCCTCAAGGGGAGCAAACTCCCCCTGCAGCCGCTGAACTCCCATTCCGATGGCGTTCAGAGGATTGCGTACCTCGTGGGCAACCCCGGCGGCCAAATGCCCCAGGGCTGCCAACCGCTCTTTCCGGCTGAGGGCGCGCTCCAGGCCGCGCACCCGTTCATAGTGATGCGCCTGGGCGCGGAAGACCAAGTGCATCCCTATCCCCCCAACAGCGAGGAGCCCTAGACTCGATGCGGCCAGGATCAGGAGCGACCGCCGCCAGAGCGCCGTGAGATGCTCGGTCGTGAGCCCCACCCGCAGGAGTCCCGGCGTCGTGTCGCCCAGGGGAAATGGATGGACCACCTCGAGCAGCGGCTGACCATCCTCGCCTACCAACGTTCGGAGCGAGGGCCGTGGCGCGTTCAAGGCCTGGCGGAGGAAGGCATCGTCCGCCGTCGCGCCGACGCGCGCAGTGTCTGTATGGGCCACGATGGTCAGCTCCGGGTTGTGTAGGCTCACATAGGCCACCATGGGGTTGCCGGCCAAGTCGTTCAGGAGCCGCTGCAGGCCGACCTCCTGGCGAAACCGGAGGATTTCTCCGGCATCGGCGCTGATGGCGATAATCCCGGCGTTTTCCTGCCGGCGAATCGCTACGGCATACTGACGTCCGAGCCAAAAGCGCTGTTCCCCAAAGCCTTGCAGCGCCTGTTGGGCTTGGCCATGCAGCAGCGGTTCGTACCAGTGACGCAGCATCGGGGGCAGACCACGCATGTCCATCCCGTGTCGGGCCAGGTGCTCCCGCATCGGGGCCGGCAGCCGGATGGCACTGCTGGCCAGGACGGCGCCCTGGGCATCCAACACCTCGACGCGATCCAGACCGTTGCGTGCGGCGAGCTCGGCCAGCAGCTGGTTCGAAAGCGGCACATACTGCAAGAGGCGGTCGAGCAGCCTGGTGTTATCCAAAAGCCGCTGGGCAATGGCTGCTTCGAGGCGCTGGTTCGCTGACAGGGCATTCCGCCCGCTGGTCTCTATGGCCTCTGCGAGCGCCAGCGCCAGGTCCTCTGACAACTGCTGGACATTGCGCGCCTCCAGCCAGGCCCCCAACACCCCGAGGCCCGTGACCAGGCCGACTAGGAGGAGCAGGGCGGCGAGCGCATAGCGCGCTGGCCATAGCCTGTGCCCGATCCTCATCCACCACGTTGGCCCCTTGCCGGTCACACGTCCCCCTGCGCGGCGAAGCACAGCAAGGGATGACCCACAGAGTCATCCCTTCGTACACCTTCGCGGCTGGTTAGTTCCTCGTTAGTTCGTCGTCTTCTTCTCCAAGGTGTACCCCGGCAGGAACTGTTGGATGTAGTGCTCGGCGAGGGCTTTGGCGTGCTCCTCACGCTGCTCCGGGGTCAACGCCGCCGCCGTCGCCATGGGGCATCCGGTCTCCTCGCCCATCGCGTGCAGCCCTCCCGCGCCCATGGCGGCATGCCTCATGCCGTGCATGCCTGGCCCGCCCATGATGCCAAACCCGTGCGTCTGCGCGAAGGCCCAGCCAGGCCGCGGCATGAAGGCCACGATGCCGAACAGAAGAATGACCACCGCGACCCCTGCGATCACTGCTGTGCGTTTCATCAACCTATCCCTCCTATGGAGTGACCCTTGAAAGGCCTCATGTCAGCCCGGTCCGCCGACCGGGCTCTCCTTGACTCACGACTCCGCATGGAGGGCAACTTTTGTGCCATCAGCGCTAGGGAGGTGTTCTGTGGGCGGGCCGATCGGGCCAGGCCCCTTGCTGAGCGGTGGTCGACCAATGAGCCATCCGTCAGTCAGGGGCCTGAGGGCCCCCTGGCACTCGACAACTCCGTCGGAGGATCAGTCAGACCCTTCATCTCTTGCAAGCTGGATCGCCAGCGAATCCCTGAGAGGTGTTTTCGACATTTTGGGCAGTGCTTCGACAATCGTGTCGACCTGGCATAGGCCGATGGGCGAGGCAACCCTAAGGGATCGCCTGCCATCAGGCCAGCGGCCGTTTTCACGGACATCCTGTGTTGATGGCCACGGTTTGCTGAGTGGTCCATCCCGTTTCATTCGGCGCATACAACCAATTCTTTGAGGCGACCGAGGGTATCCCTAGTACCCCTCCTCCCTCTCGACACGTCACCTTCACGCGGTATCTTCTTCGAGCGTCGCAGTCCTCGGTTGCAATCGTCGGTGAAAAGGTTTCGACGTAGGTCTGACCCGGCGCTAATATGCGCTCGCCGTGCTCTTGGATATTGCGCCATGTGCCGCCCCGCACTCGCACGCCCAGACGCGCAATATCGGCGTTGGAGGTCGCCGTCTCAGGATTGCTGACCTCTACTCGAATCCGACAGGCATCACCTGCGGTCGCAGCCGGGGCTCGCCATCCGGGACCAATGGTCAGAACTGTGAGCACAGAGAAGACGCCCAACACCATGTGAGGCTTCATGAGACCCCCCTTTCCCTCTCGTTGATCGCTGCCATACACGTGGAGATCCGGGCGGCATGGACTTTTGCGGCACCTCTGGCTGGCAGAGCGGCATGGCGAGAGGCCTTTTCGGTGCCGGCCGCCCTGACACGGCTGCCCGACCGCGTTGAGCCTACGCCGCATCGCCACAGCACGGCGATTCATCGCTGCAACCCGAAAAGTGCGTGACCCGGGTTCAGCAATGCCGTCACGGCTGTCCTGCCGTGTGATTGTAGGCGTATCGCAACGTGCGTACCGGCATGCGACATCGCCGATAACGTTTTGAAAAAGTGGAAAGGATGGGCCATTTCCGAGGGTCCCGTGGGCGGCAGGGGCTGTGCAGCATCGCCCAGAGGGAAGAGCGTGAGGGCTGGGGAGGCCTGGACGGGCCTGCCCGTTCGCTGCGTGTGCAGCTCTGTACACGCAGCGCTCAGGCACACATCGCTGAGGAACACTGACGAAGCGTCATCCTCGGTCAACGCGCCCTCAATCATCAGCACGGTGAAGGCGCTGATTCCACCAACAAGAATTGATTCCTAAATCAGACCATAGAAGATTGGTATACTGGGGAGACTTCCCCCCATCCGCACCTTCCCCCGCACTGGGGGAAGGGAACAAGGGTGAGCATCTACCGCCGTGTGCCACTGTCCTATGCTTCGATTTAGGACCAGGATGGTTTTTGTGAGGGGCGACCCTCACGCCGGTGTCGCCGCTGGACATCCCAAACTTCCGCGCCAGCAATTCGGGCTACGGAATCTTAACGGCCACTCGGAGAAGCGCTTCGCACGCGATCTCTCACTCCTCCGCCTCTTCCGCCACCCAGCGCAGAACATCCATGGATGTCACGATGCCGCTCACCTGCTGGTCGTCATCGACAACGATCAGGCGGTGAATGCCGAACTTGGCCATCCGCGCCGCCAGCTCGCGAATCGGCGTTGTTTCCTCGACCGTCACTAGGAAGGGGGTCATCACGTCCTGAACCGTGTCGGCCGACACCTCGTCGATCTGAAAGCCACGGCTCGGATGCAGCACATCGTCATACGGCCGCCGATAAAACGGCGCTTCTACGGTCAGCTCCCGCTCGGTGGTGAGGTCATGCTCGACCAAGTCGGTCTGGGAAATGACTCCAATGGGGTGGCCCATGTCGTCTGGGGTGGCCCATGTCGTCGACGACCGGCGCCCCGGTGATGCCCTCTTCAACGAAAATCTTGGCGACCTCGCGTAGATCCATCGTGTTGGCGATGATGATGACCTTCGGGTTCATGATATCCCGCGCCACGCGTTTCATACAGCTTCACTCCTCTCTCTCGGGCCCTTTGGCAGCACGCTCGCGCTCCGGAGTGTTTGACTGCCCGAGGTCGCACCAGAGTTGGGCGTATGTGCCAAGCTTGCTTGGTCCATCCATCGACGTTCGCCTCTTTCCGTGGTTGGGGCGGCACCTCACTTGTCTTTTTCGCTCAGGGCCTCCGCCCAGTAGCGCTCCACCGCCTCTTGAATCGTGCGGATCATGGCGTCCTGCCGCACCGGTTCGAACAGATGTCGGAAGCGGCCCTGTCCCTGGAGATATTCCTCCACCGGCCGCCAACGGCGCTTGACATAGGTGTGGGTCACCTGGCCATGCACCGCCTCTTTCAAGGGAAAGATCCCGCACTCAACGCCCAACTTCGCATACGCTTGCGTGTGCGCAGGGTCGTACAGCCAGCCCGTGGGACATGGGGCAAACGCCAGAAAGAGCTTCGGTCCCCTGAATTGCTTGGCCTTCTCGAACTTGCGTGCCAAGTCAACGGGGTGGCGGGGCGAAACGGTGGCGATATAGGGAGGCTTGTGGGCGCGCCAGATTTCGAAGATGTCTTTCTTCGCAAAGGGGATGGCGCTGCTGTCACCGGCGCCTTCAGGCGTCGTCGCCGTATGCGCCGCATAGGGCGTGGCGCTGGATTGCTGCATGCCCGTATTGCCGTAGGCCTCGTTATCATAACAGATGTACCAGTAATCGAGGTTGCGGTAGAGGGTTCCGGAGGTCGCCGACAGGGCCATGTCGTACGTCGAGCCGTCGCCGGCCACGACCACGACTTGGAGATCATCCTCGGGCGGCAATCTCCCCTTGGCCAGCAGAATATCGAGCGCATCGCGCACGCCCTGCGCTCCGGCCGGGGCGCTGCCCATCGTCGTGTACAACCACGAGCCGCGGAAGGGGGTATAGGGAAACAGGGCGAGCAGTGTGAAGCAACCCGCGGCGTTGACGAAGACCACGCGCTCCCCGAGCACCTTGGCGGCCAATCGCAGCACCTCGAGCCCGCCACAGCCGCCACACACAGGCGTGCCCGGGGAAATAAACTCATCGCGTGACAAGTCCTTAATGCTCTTGTACACGGTGTCGCTGCTTGTCATGCCACCTCCCCCTTTCCCGCCAGCCGCAGGAACGCTGCCATTTGTTCCGCTTCCCGGTCGGTATACAGCAGCCGCGGCGGTGGAGCTTCACCGCGACTCACACTGTGTTGGAGATCCTGTGCCATGTGGTCAAACTCGGCGGCGCTGAGGTCCTTGCCCCCCAACCCCCCAATATACGACAGCAGGAGCGGCGGCCGTGGTTCGCCGTAAAGCGCCGAGGCGATCTCGGCATAGGTGATACCGCCGAAGCCCACCGAAAGATTCTGATCGATCACCGCCACCGCTTGTCGGCCGCGCAGCGCCGAGACGATGGCTGACTTCGGAAAAGGTCGTAGCATGCGTAGACGCAGCAGGCCCATGCGGATGCCTTGGTCGCGAAAACGATTGACTGCAGCTTTACCCTTCGTGGCAAAGGCGTTGCTCATCACCAGCACATAGTCGGCGTCATCCATACGATAGGTCTCGATCAGTCCATAACGGCGCCCGAAGGCGGCGGCGAACTGCTCCGCCACCCCCTCATGCACGGCCAGAGCGTTCTGCGCCGCCAAATGCATCTGGTACTTGAAATAGGAGTAAGGTGCACCCCCTAAGACAACGACCCCTTGCGCCATCGGCCGCGAGGCTTTGAACGCGGCGTGTGTCGGCGCATAGGCCGGCAGGAAGGCACGCACCTGTTCCGGCGCCGGCAGCGTCACCGGCTCGCGCGTGAACGACAGGTAAAATCCATCCAGGTTGACGATCGCCGGCAGCAGCACCCGCGCATCCTCGGCGATGCGATAGGCCATGAGGACGGAATCCAGCACCTCCTGGCAGGTCTCGGCATGGATCTGTAAAAACCCCGAATCCCGTGCCGCCAACACGTCGTTGTGGTCGGGTTCCAGGGTAATCGGCGACGCCAGGGCCCGAGACACGTTGACCAACACCAGCGGCACACGCCATCCGGCCACGGTGTAAAGCAACTCGAAGGCATACAGCAGGCCCTGGCTGGAGGTGGCGGTGAACACCCGCACGCCAGTGGCCGCCGCTGCGCCAGCCGCGGTCAGCATGGAGTGTTCGGAATCCAGCGTGACGAATCGCCCTGGCATCGTGCCATCGGCGCACCATTGCGCCAGGGTCTCGATGATCTCGGTTTGTGGGGTAATGGGGAAGGCTGGCACGTAATCGACATCGGCGAGCCGGGCCCCCCACGCGGCGGCGCTATTGCCGGTGAGCATCTGGCGGGTCATACTTCAGCCTCCCGAACTTTGTGAATGGTATGGGTAGGACATTCCTCCACGCAGATCAAGCAGCCCTTACAGACGTCGTAGTCGATGTGCGGATTGTCGGCATGGTCGAGGCTGATCGCCCCATCTGGACAGCTCACAAAGCACATCCAGCACTGCGTGCAGCGAGCCAGATCGATCACTGGCCGCCACACACGCCAGTTCCCCGTCT
>Ga0209172_10005327_pt1 | contig 15786 bp, 10 predicted proteins | sample LarsenN4metaG_FD_184113 | JGI IMG/M metagenome (GOLD analysis project Ga0209172, IMG submission 184113) | Hot spring sediment bacterial and archeal communities from British Columbia, Canada, to study Microbial Dark Matter (Phase II) - Larsen... ... | reverse complement strand
CAAGGACGGAGCGCCGGACTCGTGAGGGGCTGCATGCGGCGGCAACGGCCCGTTTTCCAGGCGAAGTGCTCGATGCCGTCGTCACCGCCCAGCCGGCACGGCCGCCGGCGGCCTACCGGCTGAACTTCTTGTACTTGATGCGCTTGGGCATCACCGAGTCCTCCCCCAGCCGACGCATCTTGTCTTTCTCGTATTCCTGGAAATTGCCCTCGAACCACTCCACGTGACTGTCGCCCTCGAATGCGAGGATGTGGGTGGCGATGCGGTCGAGGAACCAGCGGTCGTGGCTGATGATGACGGCGCAGCCGGCGAAATCCTCCAGTGCCTCCTCCAGCGCCCGCAAGGTATCGACGTCGAGGTCGTTGGTCGGCTCGTCGAGCAGGAGCACGTTGGCGCCGGATTTGAGCATCTTGGCGAGATGCACGCGGTTGCGCTCGCCGCCGGAGAGCTGACCGACCTTCTTCTGCTGATCGGCGCCCTTGAAATTGAAGGCGGCGCAATAGGCACGGCTGTTCACCTCGCGCTTGCCGAGCTGGATCACGTCGAGGCCGCCGGAGATTTCCTCCCAGACGTTCTTGGAGGCATCGAGCGAATCCCGCGACTGGTCGACATAGCCAAGCTGCACCGACTCGCCGATCCTGATCGTGCCGCCGTCCGGCTTCTCCTGGCCGGTGATCATGCGGAACAGCGTGGTCTTGCCGGCGCCGTTCGGCCCGATCACGCCGACGATGCCGCCCGGCGGAAGCCGGAAGCTCAGGTCGTCGATCAGCAGGTTGTCGCCGAAGCCCTTGCGCAGGTGCTCGAACTCGATGACGTTCTGGCCGAGGCGCTCGGCCACCGGGATGACGATCTGGGTGGTCTGGGCCTGTTTCTCGGCGGCTTTCGCCAGCAATTCCTCGTAGCGCTGATAGCGCGCCTTCGACTTGGCCTGCCGGGCGCGCGGGCTGGCCGCGATCCACTCCTGCTCGCGCGCGAGCGTGCGCTGGCGCGCGGCCTCCTCGCGGCCCTCCTGCTCCAGCCGCTTCTGCTTCTGCGCGAGCCAGGCCGTGTAGTTGCCCTGGTAGGGAATGCCACGGCCGCGATCGAGTTCGAGAATCCAGCCCGTCACGTTATCGAGGAAATAGCGGTCGTGGGTCACGATCAGGATGGCGCCCGGATAGTTGCGCAGATGGCCTTCCAGCCAGTGCACCGATTCGGCGTCGAGATGGTTGGTCGGCTCATCGAGCAGCAGCAGGTCGGGCTGATCGAGCAGCAGCCGGCAGAGCGCAACGCGGCGGCGCTCGCCGCCCGAGAGCGTGCTGACATCGGCGTCGTCGGGCGGACAACGCAGCGCATCCATGGCGAGATCGACCTGGGCATCGAGCTCCCACAGGTTCTTGGCGTCAATCTCGTCCTGCAGCCTCGCCATCTCGTCCGCATTCTCATCGGAATAGTTGGCGGCGATCTCGTTATAGCGGTCGAGCAGCGCCTTTTTTGCCGCAACCCCGAGCATCACGTTCTCGCGCACGCTGCGTTTCGGATCGAGCTGCGGCTCCTGTTCGAGATAGCCGACACGCACGCCATCGGCCGCCCAGGCTTCGCCGGTGAAATCCTTGTCGATGCCGGCCATGATGCGCAGCAAGGTGGACTTGCCGGCGCCGTTGACACCGAGCACGCCGATCTTGGCATCCGGGTAGAACGAAAGATTGATGTTATCGAGCACCTTGCGGTTGCCCGGATAGGTCTTGGACAGACCATGCATATGAAAGACGAACTGGCGGCCGTTCATCGCGCCTCCGCGCCACGATCGTGTTGGGGGATTCGACGCTGATGTAGCGATGGCGGCACGAAAGCGCAAGCATTACGAGTAGATGGCCGACACCGTGATCCCGTCGTCATTGCGCAGCACCTGCAGCGACACGTCGCTGCCGTGCCGCCGCAGGGCGAGATCGACGCTGGAGCCACCGAGCCGCAGATTGCGCAGCGTGACCTGATCCAGGAAGGCCGGAAGCGTCGGGTTGCGCAGCCGGATCTCGTTGCCGAGCGAGTCGAATTCGAGGCCGAGCGCGGCCTGCAGCAGGGCAAAGGGCGTGGCGGCGGCCCAGGCCTGCGGCGAGCAGGCAACGGGATAAAGGGTCGGTCCGCGACCGCGGCCGCGCTGGAAGCCGCAGAACAGTTCGGGCAGGCGGCGCAGGTCCATGTAACCGGCGGCGTCGAACAGCCCCTCGAACAGGCGTGCTACCTCCTCCATCATGCCGAAGCGGGCGAAGCCTGCGGCGATCAATGCATTGTCGTGCGGCCAGACCGAGCCGTTGTGATAGGACATGGGATTGTAGCGGGCCTCGCCGCGCGCAACAGTGCGGATGCCCCACCCTGAGAACGAGGACGGCCGTAGGAGATCGCGTGCCACCGCGCGGGCGCGTTCCGGCCGGGCGATCCCGGTGAACAGCACCTGCCCGGCATTCGAGGTCCGCACGCGGCATTGACGCTTGTCACCGTCGAGCGCGAGCGCGTAGGTGCCGATGTCCTCGCTCCAGAAGGCGCTGTCGAACCGGATCGCCAGGTCGTGCGCCTCGGCATCGAGCCGGTCGGCCAAGCTCACGTCGCCGAGCCGCCGCGCGCAGCGCGCCGCCGCGCGCTTTGCGGCATAGACATAGCCCTGCACCTCGACCAGCGCGATCGGCCCGCGCGCAAGCTGTCCGTCACGGTGAAAGATCGAGTCGGGTGAGTCCTTCCATCCTTGATGGATCAGTCCCTGCACACTGCTGCGCGAATATTCCACGAAGCCGTCCTGATCGGGATCGCCGGGGCCGTCGATCCAGGCCAGCGCCGCCTTGGCGCTGGGCCAGAGCTCACGCAAGGTATCGATATCGTTGGTGCGATCGACATAGAGGCCGAGCAGAAGCACAAACAGCGGGGTGGAATCGACGCTGCCGTAATACATGCCGAAGGGAACTTCGCGCAGCGCCGCCATCTCGCCGAAGCGCATCTCGTGCAGGATCTTTCCCGGTTCGGCATCGGCAGCGGGGTCCAATTCCTTGGCCTGGTGGACCGCGAGCCATCGCAGCACGCCTCGCGCGAGCGCGGCGTCGCACCACAGCAGTTGCATGGCTGTGATCAACCCGTCGCGGCCAAATACCGTCGAATACCAGGGAACGCCGGCATAGGGGTACGGCCCTTCCGGCGTCTCGGTGACCAGCATCCGCAGATCGGCCATCGAGCGGCAGAGCATCTCGTTGAAGATGTCGTTGGAGGTTTCGACGCTCGCGACCTCGCACGCGGCCTTCTTCAGCTCGTGGAAGCTCAGATGCATGCCCTTGATGAAAGGCACCGGCCGCGCCTCGTCGTCGCCGCCGCAGCGCACCGCAATGTAGAGACTTTGCCGCTGGCCGGGGGCAAGCGTCAGCGAATAGGTGGCGAGGTCGGTGGCAAGCGCCGAGGGGGCGGGATCAAAGAACAACGAGGTGCGGCGCTCGATGCCGTCCAGGCCCCGATATTCCAGAACCACCCGATCCGGCCCGCGAACGGTCACGCTGGCACGGCCGCGGCGCGGTCGCCGCGCGCCGCGCACTTCAAACAGATCGGCGAAATCGCTCGCGAACGAGAGCGTCAACCTGATGTCGATCGCGCGGTCGCCGTGGTTCTGGATGCCGAAACGCTGATAGGCGGTGGCACGCCATAGGAACAGGGTGCGCACGATGTGCAGCGTATCCTTCGGCAGCAAAAGCCGCGGACCAAGATAGATGTCGGGGTTGGTCAAATCCGCGCTGAGCACGGTGTTGTCGTCGCGCACGCTCGAGCCGAGCAGCAACGGCTGCACGCCGTTCAACAACAGCTCCATGCGCGACAGATAGCGGGTGTCGCGGTAATAGAGACCGTCCGGGCCGCCGGCATAGGCTCCGATATCGCCGTGGCTGTCGAAGACGGCAAAGCAATCGCCGTGCTTGAGCGCCCGCCGCGGACGCGCCGCTGAACCGGTCGCCGCGATGTAGAAGGGCAGTTCGGTGACCGGTTCGCCGGGCGCCGGCTCGAGCTTAGGCAACCTTGAGCCTTGGGTGGTCATCGCCGCCGCCATCCGTCGGCTGAACCGGATGCTCGCCCGCGTGCGGGTCGGAACGGCTCTGCGCACGCAGCAATGAACGATAGACGCAAAGATAATCGGCCGCCATGCGCTGGGCCGAGAAACGCTGCTCGAAGCGCCGCCGGACCCCCGCGCGGTCGAACGCGAGCAGCCGCGGCAACGCGGAGACAGCCTCCTCGACCGTCTCGACGATCAGGCCGGTGACCCCTTCCTCGACCACCTCGGGAACCGAGCCGCAGCGAAACGCCAGGACCGGCGTCCCGCATGCCATGGCCTCGATCATGGCGAGGCCAAACGGCTCGGGCCAGTCCACCGGGAACAGCAAGGCAAGAGCATGGCCGAGGAAGTCGCCCTTTTGCCTTTCGTCAATCTCGCCGACATAAGCAACCCCCGGGCCGGCGAGCAGCGGCTCGATCTGCTCATGAAAATAGGCGGTATCGGCGCGATCGACCTTGGCCGCAATCCTGAGCGGGATCCCCGCGCGCCGGGCGATGGCGATGGCGCGATCGGGCCGCTTTTCAGGCGAGATGCGGCCGAGAAAGGCGAGATAGCCGCCGCGCGGCCGTGCGACGAAGCGATGGAGATCGACGGGAAGCCCGTGCGGGACGATCGCCACGACATTGGCGTCAGGCACCGGCCTTCGCTGCGCATCGGACACCGAGACGAGCGGCATGTCGCGGAACCAGGCATAGAGCGCCGGCAGGTCCGGCAGGTCCTGGCGGCCGTGCAGGGTGGTGAGCGTGCGGCCGGCGATCGGCCGAAACAGCGGAAAATGCAGATGATCGATGTGGAAATGGAGGATGTCGAATTGATCGGCCTGCGCTCGCACCTGGTCGAGCAGCTGCATGTAACAGGGAAGAGGATCGCGCGGGCCGGGCTGCAGCCGCAGCGCCTTCGGCACGCTTGCCACCAGCCGGGCCGAGGTGACCGAGTCGCCGCTGGCGAACAGCGTGACTTGGTGCCCCAGACGGACGAGTTCCTCGGTGAGATAGCTCACGACCCGCTCGGTCCCGCCATAGAGCCGCGGCGGCACGCTTTCGATCAGCGGAGCGATCTGGGCAATCCTCATCACTATCCTCCGAAAGTCACGGCATCGGCCCAAGCGATCGAGCCGTCTCCCAAGCCTCCTTTTCCGATCGGATGGACACGCGCGTGAACCCGCGCGTCCCTGCGGGCGACAAATAGGCGAATTCAACCCGATGGCAACCCCCTGACACGGTCATGGCCAGGCTCGTACAAATCGGACGCCGCCTCATGCGGGCCCTGACCGACCCCTACCGCCCCGAGTTGCACTACATGCGCGGTCCCGGTCCGAAGTGGCGGGAAAGGCACGGAACGTCCTGAGCGGCGGCAGGCCTCCCATTGCGGCCCCGGTGGACCGCTGCGCCCGTGCGCGAATTTGCCTCGACGCGGTCGCCGCCTGCATCCCCGCGCGACCAAGGGCGTCCCTGCGTGGCCTTCCGCCCGCGCTTGCGGCGATAACGTAATGCTTGCGATCTCTTGTGTCTGTGCGTCTCTTGTGAGACGGCTTGGGGTGGCAAACCGCGCGCGATGGCGCGACGGAAATGGGGGACAGACAACATGGCTTATCGCTGCGCAATCCTCGACGACTACCAGAACGTCGCGCTGTCGCTTGCCGACTGGTCCGCGATCACCCGCGACGTCGAGATCAAGGTGTTCAACGAACCGGTCGTGCGCAGCAACGAGGATACCGTTCGGCAGTTGCGGGACTTCGACATCGTCGTGTTGATGCGGGAGCGCACGCGCTTTCCGCGCCCGGTGATCGAAGCGCTTCCGAACCTGAAGCTCCTCATCACCACCGGCGCCTACAACGCCTCGATCGACATGGCAGCCTGCAAGGAGCGCGGGATCACCGTCTGCGGCACCGGCGGCTTCGGCAATCCCACGACCGGCATCACCTTCGGCCTGATCCTGGAACTGACGCGCCGGATCGGCTGGGAAAACGCCCGCATGAAGGCGGGCGTGCTTTGGCAGAGCACCCTCGGTCTCGACATCGAGGGCCAGACGCTCGGCATCCTCGGTCTCGGCCGGCTGGGCATGCGCGTGGCCCATGTCGGCAAGGCGTTCGGCATGAAGGTGATCGCCTGGAGCCAGAACCTGACCGAGGAGAAGTGCAAGGAGGTCGGGGTCGCATATGCGAGCAAGGACGATCTGTTGCGGGCGGCGGACTTCGTCACGATTCATCTCGTGCTGAGCGATCGCACGCGCGGCCTGATCTCGGCGCGCGAACTCGGGCTGATGAAGCCGTCCGCCTATCTCATCAACACCTCGCGTGGTCCGATCGTCGAGGAACGGGCGCTGATCGAGGCGCTCACCCGAAAGCAGATCGCAGGCGCAGGCCTCGACGTCTTCGACGTGGAACCGCTGCCGCTCGACCATCCCCTCCGCAAGCTGGACAATGTCGTGATCACGCCGCATCTCGGCTATGTCAGCCTGCAGAACTACCGGCGCTACTATCCCGACATCGTCGAGGACATCCGCGGCTGGCTGGACGGCAAGCCGGTGCGAATTGTGACGCCACGGTAAACGGAGCCTTTACTTCGAAACGCTGCGTCCTGAGCGGGCGGCGGCGGGTTTCACCGGTGCGCGTCGTCGCTTCGATCAAGTTGGCGGCGCGGCCATAACGCGAAGTAAACCGGATTTCCGCTAGTTTTTTCGCGAAAGCGAAGCGGCGGGTCCATGTTCCGCGTTCTCGAGTGTCTCGCGCACGAGCACGACACCAGCCTTGTCGTGCTGGCCGGCTTCGTCAGCCTGCTGGCGAGCCTGGTGACGATCTGTCTCGTCCATCGTGCGCGGGCGGCGCAGGGCCGGTATCGCCTTGTCTGGCTCGCGCTGGCCGGCATCGTTGCTGGCTGCGGCATCTGGGCCACGCATTTCGTTGCCATGCTTGCTTATGCGACGAGCGTGCCGGTCGCCTATGATGCCGTCTTGACGTTGCTGTCGCTCGCGGTGGCGACCGCTGTGGCCTTCGTCGGCATCCTCATCGCAAGTCACGGGGCCGCCCGCTTCGCGCCGCCGCTCGGCGGCGCCGTCGTCGGTGCCGCGATCGCCGGCATGCACTACACCGGCATGTTTGCACTGCAATTGCCGGGTCACCTGGTCTGGAGCATCGATCTGGTCGTCGCCTCCGTCGTGCTCGGCATGGTGTTTGGCGCCATGGCCATGGCCATGGCCGTTCGCACCGCAGGAACGGGGGCAGCCGTCGCGGCGGCCACCCTGCTCGCGGCTGCGGTGACGTCGCATCATTTCACCGCCATGGGTGCGGTCGAGATGGCGCTCGACCCCCAGATCACGGTGAAGCATGCTGCACTCTCTCCCAGCGCGCTATCGCTCACGATCGCCAGCGCCGCGGTCGCGATTCTTGGCTTGATTGTCCTTGTCACCATCGCCGACGATCAGCTCGCTCGGCGGCGGCAGCAACTTGTCGACGCGCGCCAGCGATTGATCGACGAGTCCGAGGCCAAGCTGCGCGCACAGAACGCACAGCTCGATGCTGCCCTCAACAACATGTCGCAGGGGCTTTGTCTGTTCGACGCCGACGAGCGGGTGGTCGTCTTCAACCGCCACTTTCTTGAAATGTACAGGCTGTCGCCGCAGGTGGTGAAAGCCGGATGCACTCTGCGCGAGCTGCTGCAGCATCGCAAAGAGGTGGGGCTGCTCGATGGCGATCCGGAGCGCTACTATCGGCAGATCATCGAAGGCGTGCGGCTCGGACGTCCCGAGACCTGGATCATCAGGACCACGGAAGGACGGTTTATTCAGACCATGAACCAGCCGCTGCCTGGTGGCGGCTGGGTCACAACCCACGAAGACATCACCGCGCGACGGCACGCCGAGGACCAGATCCGCGAACAGAAACTGCAGCTCGACATCGCGCTCGACAACATGACCCAGGGCCTCTTGATGTTCGACGCACAGGCCCGGCTCGTGCTGTGCAATCGGCGCTACAGCGAGATGTACAATTTGCCGCCCGAAATCGTGACGCCCGGCGCGAGCCTGCTGACACTGCTCGAATGGCGCGCCCGGACCGGCACCTTTACGCGCGACCCGAAGCAATACGTCGGCGAGTTGCAGGCCGCCCTCGCCGCCGGCAGGCCGGTCACGCTGGTGGTGGATTTGCCGGACGGGCGAATCATCTCGATCGTCAACCAACCGATGGCCGACGGCCGCTGGGTCTCCACGCACGAGGACATCACCGAGCAGCGGCGCGCCGAGGAGCGATTGCAGCAGCAGAAGGTGCAGCTCGACACGGCCCTCAACACCATGTCGCAGGGCCTCAACATGTTCGACGCCAACGGCCGGCTGGTGCTTTGCAACCGACGCTATCTCGACATGTACCGCGTCCCGACCGAGATCGCCCAGCCGGGATGCACGATCGAGGACCTGATTCGCGCGCGCATCGCGGCCGGGACTTTCTTTGCCGTCGACCCCGACAAGTACGCGGCCGAGCTGCGCGAGGCGATGCAGTCACGCGCGCCCACAAGCACGACCATGGAATTGACCGATGGGCGGATCATCCATGTGATCAGCCAGCCCACGCCCGACGGCGGCGGATGGGTGGTAACGCATGAGGACATCACCGAGCGCCGACGCGCTGAACAAGAGCGCGATCGCAGCCGCGCCTTCGCCGATACCATCATTGAAAATGTGCCGAGCACGATCGTGGTGAAGGACTTCCACGATCTGCGCTACGTCCTGATCAATCGGGCCGGCGAGCAGTATTTCGGTCTTCCACGCGAAGCAATGATCGGCAAGCGGGCGGTGGATGTATTTCCTCCCGAGATGGCGGCGATGATCGAAGCGCACGACCGGGAGCTGCTGGCGCACGCACAGCCGCAATTCATCGACGAGCGGCCGGTGACGACGCCGGCCGGCGAGCATCGCATCATTACCTCCACGCGACTGCCGATTCGCGACGAGCAGGGGCATCCCAAGTATCTGTTGACGCTTGTGGAGGACCGCACGCACCGAAGGCGCGCAGAGGCACAGATCGCGCACATGGCGCATCACGACGCGCTCACCGGAGTTCCAAACCGAGCCGCCTTCAATGTCTGCCTGGAGGCGACGATCGAGAACGCGATGAAGGAGGGCGCCCCCTTCGCTCTGATGTGCCTCGACATCGACCGGTTCAAGGAGATCAACGACGTCTTTGGCCACGCCACCGGCGACGCCCTTCTGTGCGAGCTGTCGAGGCGCCTGCAGGCGGCCGTGGGCGGCGCCTTTGTCGCGCGGCTCGGCGGCGACGAATTCGTGGTGATTGCGACCGACGGCGAGCAGCCTGCTGCGGCAGAGCGATTGGCCGAGCGGCTGCTTGAAGCCCTCAACGCGGCTTTCACCGTTGATGGGCGCACCCTGCATGCCGGCGTCAGCATCGGCATTGCGATCTACCCGACCGACAGTCCGGACGCGGCCACGCTCATGGCCAACGCCAACGCCGCGCTCTACCGCGCAAAGACCGAGGGACGCGGCGGCTACCGGTTTTTCGAAGCCGTCATGGACAGACGCTTACGCGAGCGGCGCGCGCTGCAGCACGAACTGCGGCTTGCGATCGAGCGCAAAGAGCTCGGTCTGTTCTACCAGCCGCAGGCGCGCATCGGCGGCGAGGTCTTCGGCTTCGAGGCCCTGGTGCGCTGGCACCATGCCCAACACGGCGCCATCTCGCCCGGAACATTCATCCCGCTGGCGGAAGAAAGCGGCCTGATCAACACGCTCGGCGAGTGGATCCTGCGCGAAGCCTGCCGTGAGGCCGCGTCCTGGCGCAACCCCCTGCAGATCGCGATCAACCTTTCGCCGGTGCAGTTCCGTCACGGCGACCTGCCCAATCTCGTGCATTCGATCCTGCTGGAGACCGGGCTGTCGCCGTCGCGGCTCGAACTGGAAATCACCGAGGGCGTTCTTATCGGCGACTTCTCCCGCGCGGTGACGATCTTGCGCCGGCTCAAGCTGCTCGGCGTGCGGATCGCCATGGACGACTTCGGCACCGGATATTCGTCGCTGTCCTATCTGCAGTCATTCCCGTTCGACAAGATCAAGATCGACCAGGCCTTCATCTCCAACCTCGAACGCAATCCGCAGTCCGCCACCATCATCCGCGCCGTCATCGGCCTTGCCCGCGGCCTCGATCTTCCGGTGCTCGCCGAAGGCGTGGAAACCAAGGACCAGCTCGCCTTCCTGGCGAAGGAATCCTGCGACGAGGTGCAGGGCTATCTGATCGGCCGGCCGCGGCCGATCGAGCACTACGCCGCGCTCACCGGCGACCACGCCGCTGCCCGCCGCGCGGCCGAGGCCGTCTGAGCGCATCCCGCCTTGGGATACAGCCCTGGGCCGACAGCCTCTCGCGCCGTGCTATAGATGCGGCGGCAACGTCGATACGACTGCCGTCAAGAGGCCTCGCAACGTGCCGCAGGCCGCGGCCAATGCGATTACAGGGAGCGAAAGTCAGATGCCGAGCTACACGTTGGTGACCTACAAATCCGAAAAGAGCCCGCGCGCGGGGGTCGTGGTTGAAGAGAGGCTGTTTGATGCCGCGGCGCTGACGCGCAAGCCCGCCTATGCCAACATGCTCGGTATTCTCGATGACTGGGCCTCAGCCAAGGCGGCCCTGCGCAAGGCCGCGGCGACCGCCGCCAAGCGCAAGATCAAGAGCCAGCCGCTCGGAAAGGCGAAACTGCTCGCGCCGGTGTTGTGGCCGTCCGCGATCTACTGTGCCGGGGCCAATTACACCGATCACATGCTGGAGATGGCCAGACTCCAAGGAATCCCGCCTGCGCCCGATCCGCACGAGGTCGGCCTCAAACCCTGGCACTTCATCAAGGCCTCGCGCACGGTCTGCGGCGATAGGACGACCGTCAAGCTTCCCGCCGCGTCCAAGGCCATCGATTGGGAGGCCGAGCTCGGCGCCGTGATCGGCCGCAAGGCCAAGGATGTGCCGATCGAAAAGGCACTCGACTATGTCGCGGGATACACCATCGCCAACGAGCTGTCGGCGCGCGACCTCGGACGGCGCAACCAGCTTCCCGACTCATCGCCGTTCAAGTGGGACTGGGTCGGCCAGAAGTGCTTTGACGACGCCTGCCCGATCGGGCCGTGGATTGTGCCCGCAAGCGACATCAAGGACCCGCAGAAGCTCGGCATCAAGCTCTGGGTCAACGACGTGATCAAGCAGGATTCGAACACGAGCGAGATGATATTCAATCTCGCCGAGCAGTTGTCGCACCTGTCCTCGCGCATCACGCTGTGGCCCGGCGACATCATTCTGACCGGCACGCCAGCGGGTGTCGGCGCCGCGCGCAAGGAATTCCTGAAACCGGGCGATGTGACCAAGGTCTGGATCGAAGGAATTGGGACACTGACGAACCGCATGGCGTAAATCCGCAGCGCCAGGATCGCACAATCGGCGGCCGGATCGCCCGGCCGCGCGCGTCGCGACTACTTGCGCACGCCGGCCGCCTGCGCCGCCGCCGTCCACTTGCGCAATTCGTCGTCGACATAGCGCGAGAAGTCGGCAGCCGTGCCGCCCAGCGGTTCGTAGCCCATCTTCTTGAGCTGGGCGGACAATTCCTCGGACTTGAGCGCCGCGTTGAGCAGGCGTGCGAGCTTGTCGAGGACCGGCTGTGCGGTCCCGGCCGGCGCCATCAGGCCGAACCAGATGCTGGCGTCGAGTTCGGGCATGCCGGCCTCCGCAACGGTCGGAAGATCGGGCAGAACGCTCGATCGTCTCGGCGCGGCCCACGCCAGCGCCTTGAGCCTGCCCGCCTCTATGTGCGCAAGCACCACCGAGACAGGCGAGAACATGATCTGGGTGCGGCCCGCCAAGAGGTCGGTGACGGCGGGCGAACTGCCCTGATAGGGCACGTGTACGAGGTCGATTCCCGCCTTGACGTTGAGGAGTGCGCCGGCGAGATGCGGCGTGGTGGCAACCCCCGAGGACGCATAGTTGAGCTGGCCGGGCCTGGACTTTGCAAGCGCGATGAGTTCGGAAACCGTAGCGACGCCGGTCGACGGATGCACGACCAGCACCACCGGCACCGTCGCGATCAGCGTGATCGGCGCAAAGTCCCTGGCAAAATCGAACGACAGCTTCGAGGTCACGGCGGCATTGACGACGTTGGCGACGGTCCCGAGGAACAGCGTATAGCCGTCCTTGGGCGCGCGGGCCGCGTATTCGGTGGCGATGTTGCTCGATGCGCCGGGCCTGTTCTCGACCACGAACTGCTGGCCGGTGGTCTGGCTCAAGTGCCCCGCCACGGCGCGTGAGACGAGGTCGCCGGCCGCCCCGGGCGGGAAGCCGACGACGATACGCACCGGCCGTGCCGGATAATCGGCCTGCCCCGGCGCCTGCGTGGCGACGGCTGCGCCGAGCAGGGCCATGCCCGCGACAACGAGTTTCGGCAATGCGCGCATGCTCCAAGGCCTCCCGCGCCGGCCGGGTCCTTGCCTCGCGCACAATTTCGTGCCGCCGCGCCAGCGTCCCTTGCAGGCGCCATTCTCCCCGGGCCGCCCCGGCGCGGCAACGATTAACCAATGCGCAACCTTATCGCGCCATGGTTGTACCGATTTCGCACGGTCGCAACGCCATGCCCGACGCAGCCGTCTTTGCGAGCCCGTACGGCTGGCCGCTCCTGCTTGCCGGATTGCCGGCGCTTGCGGGGCTTGTGCTGTGGCCGCTGCTGCGCATGCGTCGCACCATCGGTCGGCTGCGAACGGCGCTCAACAACATGTCGCAGGGGCTCTGCATGTGGTCGCCGACCGGGCAGTTGATCCTCTGTAACGACCGCTATGTCCAGATGTACGGGCTTTCGCCCGCGCTCGCGCGTCCCGGCGCTTCGCTGCGCGAATTGATCGACCATCGGATCCGGGTCGGCAGTTTCTCCGGCAACCCGGACCAATACATCGCCGATCTGCTCAGCAGCATTGCCAAGGGCAGGACCGTCTCCAACGTGCGCGAGCACCAGGGCCGCTTCATCTCCATCGTCAACCGGCCGATGGGCGACGGCGGCTGGGTCGCCACGCATGAGGACATCACCGAGCAGCGCGAGGCCGACCTGCAGCGCAGCACGATGCAGGAACTGCAGTCCCGGCGCGCGGCGATCGACGAGGCGATCGCCGCCTTCCGCGCCCGCGTCGAGGGCGCGCTGCGGATCGTCAGCGACGGTGCGAACGCCATGCAGTCGACCGCGGTGAGCCTGCTCGGCTCGTCCGAGCAGACCTCGCAGCGCGCCGAATCGGCGGTGCAGGCCTCGAACGAGGCCTCGGCCAATGTGGAGACGGCGGCCACCGCCACCAACGAATTGTCGTCGTCGATCGCCGAGATCAGCCGCCAGCTCACGCGCGCCACCGAGGTGGTGCGCGCCGCGGTCGGCGAGGCCGAGGCCACCAACGACCAGATCGCGGGGCTTGCCGAGTCGGCGCAGAAGATCGGCGACGTGGTCAAGCTCATCCGCGACATCGCCGACCAGACCAATCTGCTCGCGCTCAATGCCACCATCGAAGCCGCGCGCGCAGGCGAAGCCGGACGCGGCTTCGCGGTGGTCGCCTCCGAGGTGAAATCGCTGGCGGTGCAAACGTCCAAGGCGACGGAGGAGATCGCCGCGCAAATCCTCGCCGTGCAGGAATCGACCGGCGGCGCCGTCGAGGCCATCCGCGGGATTGCCGGGCGCATGCGCGAGATCAGCAACTACACCTCCGCGGTCGCCGCCTCGGTCGAGCAGCAGAGCGCGGCAACCGGGGAAATCTCCCAGAACGTCACCAGCGCCGCCCAGGGCACCGCCTCGGCCGTGACCGTGCTGAGCGACGTCGCTGGCGCCGCCACCGCGACCCGCAGCTCGGCCGAAATCGTCTTGTCGGCGTCGCGCTCGGTCGAAAGCGCGGTTGCGACCCTGCGCGGCGAGGTTGAAAGCTTCCTCGCCAAGGTCGCCGCCTGACCGGACCCGGCACCGCGCACCCGCATTTCCCTGGGAACGACGCCATCGCGGGCTGGATTTTGGCGGTGAGGCCGGCTTCACTTCGCGCGCGAACAGGGAGAGCGACGTGCCCAAGAAACTGCCTCTCACATTGGCCTGCGGCGACTACGAGATCGTCCGCGCCCTGAAGGAAGGGGTGGTCGAACCGGACGGCATCGAGCTGACCATCCTGACCGACATGGATTCGACCACGCGGCACTGGCGCTTCCTGCGCAACCGCGAATTCGACATGGCCGAAACCTCCTGTTCGTCCTACATCGTCGCGCGCGACCAGGGGCTGCCGTTTGCCGCTTTGCCGGTGTTCCTGCACCGACGTTTCCGGCACGGTTTTGTGTTCATCAACACGACCAAGGGCATCCACAAGCCGACCGACCTGATCGGCCGCAGGATCGGGATCAAGTCGTATCTCGTGACGGCCGGACACTGGATGCGCGGCATCCTCGAGCACGAATACGGCGTGCCGCACCGCTCGATCGAATGGGTTGCAGAGATCGACGAGGACGTGGACTTCACGCCGCCCGCGGGGTTGCGGATCACGCGGCTGCCCGAGAACCAATCGGTCGAGGAAATGCTGGCCGAGGGCGATCTCGACGCGCTCATCCATTCCGACCTGATCAAGCCGATGGAGCGCGGCGACCCCCGGGTCGGCCGGCTCTGGCCGGACTACAAGGCCGAGGAAATCCGCTATTTCAAGAAGACCGGCATTTTCCCGATCATGCATGTGATGGGCATACGCCCCGAAATCGTCGAGCGCCACCCGTGGGTCCCGATCAACATGTTCCAGGCGTTTCAGGCCGCCAAGGCCATCGCCATGCAGCGGATGAAGAACCCGCGCATCGTGCCGCTGGCCTGGTATCGCGAGGCCTGGGAGGAGCAGGAGCAGATCCTGGGGCCGGATCCCTGGGAATACGGGCTCACCGAGCGGAACCGGCACACGCTTGAAACCATTGCCGGATACTCCCACGAGCAGGGTCTGACGCGGCGCCGCATCCCGGTCGAGGAGCTATTTCTCAGCGTCTTCCAGGGACGCAAGCGCGGCGACGAATTCCGCATTTGACGGCGGCCCCTGACCCGCTTATCGAGCAGGCAAACAGGGATCGGCAAGGATCGCTGCCATGACCATGGGCCTGAGCATTCCCGAAAAGCGCGTGATGGCCGAGCTGACGGCGCGGATGCTGCTGGAGGTCGAAGCCGTCCGCTTCATGGAGGAAAAACCGTTCATCTTCACCTCCGGCTGGGCGAGCCCGGTCTATACGGACTGCCGGCGGCTGATTTCCTTTCCGCGCGTGCGTCGGACGCTGATCGACTTCGGCGCCGCAACAGTGTTCCGCGAGGTCGGCTTCGAGCAGTTCGACACCGTGGTGGGGGGCGAGACCGCCGGCATCCCGTTTGCCGCCTGGATGGCCGATCGACTGATGCTGCCGATGCAGTATGTGCGCAAGAAGCCCAAGGGCTTCGGCCGGCATGCGCAGATCGAGGGCCATCTGGAGCCGGGCCAGCGCGTGCTCCTGGTGGAGGACCTCACCACCGACGGCCGCAGCAAGGTCAATTTCTGCAATGCCTTGCGTGAGGCGGGGGCCACCGTCGAACATATCTTCGTCATCTTCTACTACGGCATCTATCGGGAAAGCGAAAAGATCCTGACCGATCTCGGCATCACCCTGCACCACCTCTGCACCTGGTGGGATGTGCTGAAATTCGCCAAGACCTGCGGGCAATTCGATCCGATCAAGCTCGACGAGA
>Ga0209172_10005326_pt1 | contig 15788 bp, 9 predicted proteins | sample LarsenN4metaG_FD_184113 | JGI IMG/M metagenome (GOLD analysis project Ga0209172, IMG submission 184113) | Hot spring sediment bacterial and archeal communities from British Columbia, Canada, to study Microbial Dark Matter (Phase II) - Larsen... ... | reverse complement strand
CGACGTGCTGCGGGCGACGCAGGAGGCGGAAGAGGCGCGACGGCGGGAGCGCGCGATCGCGGAGTCGGCGGTGGCGTCGGCGGAGTCGAGCTACCGTCGCGCGGCGGACTACGTGCTGAGCCGCCGCCGAGGCGGCATCGGGCGTGAGGCGCGGACGCGGCTCTCGGAGGCGGAGCGGCGGCTCGACCGCGCGCGCGACCTGCTCACGGAGCAGCCGCGGGAAGCGACGCAGCAGGCCCAGCAGGCGCAGCGGCTCGCGGATGACGCGCTGCGGCTCGCCCAGGATGATTTCGGCGCGTGGGGCCGGCCGGGGCGGCGCGGGGGCATGGATGGCCTCGGCATCGGTATCGCGCTCGGCGGGATCTTGTTCGGCGGCGGTGGTGGCGGCTTTGGCGGGACACGGTGGGGCTCGCCCGGTGGCGGCGGCGGCATCCGAATCCCGGGCGGATTCGGAGGCGGCGGGCGCTCGCGCGGCGGGCGTTGGTAATGCGGGTTCGCCCGTAAGAAAGGAGCACAGAGATGGCATCGTCGATCCTGGGGCGCGTTTCGCAGCTGCTGCGCGCAAACATCAATGACCTGCTGGACCGGGCGGAGGATCCGGAGAAGATGCTCGACCAACTGGTCCGCGACTTCACGAACAACATCCAGGAGGCGGAGGAAGCGGTCGCGCAGACCGTGGGGAACCTGCGGCTGCTGGAAGATGACCACCGGGAGGCGGTGGAGTCGGCTGAGGAGTGGGGACGGAAGGCGCTCGCCGCCTCGGAGAAAGCCGACGAGATGCGCGGGGAGGGGAAGACGGCCGATGCGGCGAAGTTCGACGAGCTGGCGAAGGTCGCGCTGCGGCGGCAGATCAGCTTCGAGCAGCAGGCGAAGACGTTCGAGACGCAGATCGCGCAGCAGACGGTGGTCGTGGAAAAGCTGAAGGACGGCCTGAACAAGCTGCGCATCAAGCGCGAGGAGCTGGTGCAGAAGCGCGACGAGCTGGTGAGCCGCGCCAAGATGGCGCACGCGCAGGTGCAGGTGCAGAAGGCCGTGAAGGACGTCTCGGTGATGGACCCGACGAGCGAGCTGAGCCGCTTCGAGGAGAAGATCCGGCGGCAGGAGGCGCTCGCGCGCGGCATGGAAGAGGTGGCGCAGTCGTCGCTCGAGGAGCAGTTCGAGGGGCTGGAGTCCGACGAGGACGAAGCCGAGGTGGAGGCGCGGCTCGCCGCGTTGAAGTCTGGCTCGTAAGGACGCCGATATGGGCTGCGCCGTCATCGCGATCATAGCGCTGCTGCTGATCGTGCTCGCCTTCGCGATCGTGCAGTCGGTGATCGGGCTGCTGCTGGCGCTGGCGGTCGCGCTCGTCGCCGGCATGATCGGCGAGCGCGTGACCGGCGGCGAGGCAGGCGGTGTCCTCGCCACGTTGCTGTGCGGGCTGGCGGGCGCGGTCGTGGGCATCGCGATCGCCGAGCTGGCGAACCTGCCGCGGCTGATCGCGATCGGCGGGTTGCCGGTGATCTGGACGATCATCGGGTCGATCATCACGGTGGCGGTGTGGAGCCAGATCAGGCCGCGGCTGGACGAGCGGTCTCGAGGATAGAAGATCAAGGATGGATGATGGAGGCGGACGCCGAGTGGCGTCCGCCTTTCTTTGATTGTTTCGCGAAGGGGGTTACAGGGGGGTTCGACAGGTGTAACGTAGGCAGCGGCTCCGGCACGAACCGGGGTGCTGCCTGGGGCATCCGTCCCGGTGGCGGCGAATATCATCCTCTGGAGGCGGCGATGACGACTGCGGCGGTCGAACCGGTGGCGCTGAGGCGCGAGCAGATCAACGACGCCGGACGCGTGTTGGGCCGGGCCTTCCACACGAACCCGGGATTCGTGTGGGCGCTGCCGGATGAGTCCGCGCGCCCGCGCAAGCTGACGTGGTTCATGGAGATGGGGACGAAGGCCGGCGACAAGTACGGCGAGGTGTACACGACGCCAGGGGATGTCGAGGGGGCAGCAGTGTGGTTGCCGCCGGGGAAGACGACGCTGGGCATCGGGCAATTATTGACCGTCGGCTTCCTGGCGGCGCCACTGAAATGGGGCATCGGTCCCTTCATGAAGTTCATGGGCGTGATCAATCGCTTCGAGCATCTGCACAAAGAGGCGATGCCGGGCGATCACTGGTACCTGTTCCTCCTCGGCGTCGACCCGCCGCGGCAGGGGCAGGGCGTCGGCAGCGCGCTGATCCAGCCGGTGCTACGGAAGGCGGACGCGAGCGGACTGCCGTGCTACCTGGAGACGGACAAGCCGGAGGACGTGACGTTCTACGAGAAGCACGGCTTCGCGGTGGTGGTGAAAGAGCAGTTCCCGAACGGGCCCTCGTTCTGGACGATGCAGCGCCCTCCGCGTCCGTAGCATCGACCCGTGCAGCTCGGCGAGACGCTCTACGTGAAGGACCGGCGGGCGTGGCGGCGGTGGCTGGAGAAGCACCACCAGACGGCGCGCGAGATCTGGCTCGTCTACCACACGAAGGCGAGCACGAAGCCGACGATCCCCTACAACGACGCCGTCGAAGAGGCGCTGTGCTTCGGATGGATCGACGGGCAGCTCCAGAAGCACGGGCCCGATAGCCGCGCGCAGCGGTTCACGCCGCGACGTCCGGGCAGCCCGATGTCGGAGATGAACAAGGAGCGGGTGCGGCGCCTCATCGAGCAGGGGAAGATGACTCCGGCCGGGCTGGCGGCCGCGGGCGACCTCTCGGCCGAACTGGTGATCCCGAAATCGATCCTGCGGGAGCTCAAGAAGGACCGGGAAGTCTGGGAGAACTTCCAGCGCTTCCCGGACAGCTACAAGCGCATCCGCATCGGTTGGATCATCGGGCCGATGAAGCAGCGACCGGAGGAGTCGGAGAAGCGGCTGCGCTACTTCCTCAAGATGACGAAGCAGAACAAGATGCACGGGATGGTGCGCTAACCGTCCAGAATGTAACGCGTGGCGTATCATCTGCACACAAGTTGACGTGAAGGAGGAACGAAATGGGAACCAGGTCACATGCACTGGCTGATCAGTTCGAGCAGGCGATCGATGGGCTGATCGCGACGATCGAGCGTTGTACGGACGCCGATTTGAAGAAGAAGTGCGGCGAGGAGAACTGGACCGTCGCGGGCGCCGCGCACCACGTCGGCGTGCAGTTCCCGCTCGAGTTCGAGTACCTCGCCGCGGCGGCGGAGAAGCGCCCGCTGCCCGGCTACACGTGGGAGTACATCAACCAGCTCAATGATGCGCGCGCGCAGGCGAACAGCGCCTGCCCGAAGGAGGAGGCGATCCGCCAGCTCCGCTTCGGCAGGGCAATGCTTGCGCCGTGGATCCGGTCGCTGAGCGATGAGCAGCTCGACCACGCGAGCCCGTTGAAGCTTGCCGAGGGCGCCAACGTGACGCTGCAGCAGCTGATCGAGGGCGGGGTGCTCATCGATCACGCGCGAGCGCACGCGAAGAGCATCCAGTCGGTGATGTAGCCGCCCGGCGAGAATGGGCGGTCCGTGAAGGTCAACCACTTCGTTGTGAACGTGAACAGCGACCAGCCCGAGCGGCTGATCGCGTTCCGCCGCGACGTCGTCGGTCTGACGCCGAACCCGGACGTGGGGCCGGGTGCGTTCATGGCCGGTTCGTCCGAGTTCATCGCGCTCATTGTCGAAGGGCACGACGGTGTGCGGGGCACGAATGCTGACCCCAACCGCGTACTGCTCAACTTCTTCGTCGATGACGCGCGCGCGGAACAGCGGAAGCTGGAGTCCGCGGGCGTCAGCTTCATTCGGCCGGCAGCGGAGGAGGAGGGATTCGGCATCGTCGCGACGTTCGCCGATCCTGATGGCAACCTGTGCCAGTTGATGCAGCTCTTTGAGTGACGCACAACGCCACGCCGGTATGATGAGCCGATGCTGCGGTTTGTCGACACGACGGCGCAGGAGGCGGGCGCGTACGCCGAGTTCGCGGGCGAGGCGCAGCTGGAGCGGCTGCACGAGCTGGCGGGACGGCTGCGCGGGCTGCGATTGCTGCACCTGAACGCCACGCCGTACGGCGGCGCCGTCGCCGAGCTGCTGAACTCGGTCGTCCCGCTCGAGAAGGGACTGGGGCTCGACGTGACGTGGGGCGTGATCGTCGCGGAGCCCGCGTTCTACGCGCTGACGAAGCGGCTGCACAACGCGTTGCAGGGCGCGCCGGAGTTCCATGTGTCGGAGGAGGAAGGCGCGGCCTACATCCGGCACAACCAGATGGTCGCGAAAGCGATCGCGGGGAACTTCGACGCCGTGATCGTCCACGACCCGCAGCCGGCGCCCACGCGATCGCTCACCGGTGACAACGGAGCGCGCTGGGTGTGGCGCGTGCACATCGACCTGTCCGCGTACAACCACGAGGCGTGGGCGTTCCTAAGCCAGTTCATCGGCGGCTTCGACGCCTATGTCTTCACGATGGAGAAGTTTGTGCCGGAGCCGCTCGACGGCGCCCGCGTGCGCTGCTTTGCACCGGCGATCGACCCGCTGAGCCCGAAGAACCTCGTGTTGCCCGGCGACATCGCAGACAGGATCGTGCGGTGGCTGGGCGTGCACCTCGACCGGCCGCTGATGACGCAGGTCTCGCGCTTCGACCCGTGGAAGGATCCCCTCGGCGTGATCGACGTGTACCGCGAGGTGCGCGCGAAGCACGCGGGACTGCAGCTCGCGCTGCTCGGATCGATGGCGCTCGACGACCCGGAGGGATGGTCGGTGTACGAGCAGATCCGCCGGGAGGTGGAGAACGACCCCGAGATCCACCTCGGCAGCAACTTCACCGGCATCAGCAACATGGAGGTCAACGCGTTTCAGTCGCGGTCGGACGTCGTGATCCAGAAGTCGATCCGTGAAGGGTTCGGGTTGGTCGTGTCGGAGACGGTGTGGAAAGGGACGCCCGTCGTCGCGGGCGATACGGGCGGCATCCCGCTGCAGATCGCGGACGGCGAAGGCGGCTTCCTCGTGCGCGACGAGGCGGAGTGGGCGGCGCGCATCGATTACCTTCTGTCGAATCCGGAGGAAGCGCGGCGGATCGGGCAGCTGGGGCGCGACCGTATCCGCGCGAACTTTCTCATCACGCGGCTGGTCGAGGATGAGCTGCGGCTCGTCGCGGAGCTGACCTGAGGATTACGGGGCAGTGGGCGCCGGCTCCGTTGCAGGGGCGACGCGGTGGAGTTGCGCAGCGCGCGAGCGCGCCAGGAATGGCGCAAGCGCGACCGCGAGCAGCACCAATGGCCACAGCTGACCGCGCCATACCGCGTAGTTCTCGAGAAGCTCGCGCCAGCTCTTTCGATCAACGAAGCGGCCGATGGCGAACTCGAACACGATGGTCGCAGCAACCCACAGACCGCTCACGCGCGCGGCGTCCGAGGCGCTCGCGGCCCGGCGCGGGGCGAGCAGGCGCAGCGCGGTGGTGAGGATGATGGCGATGCCGAGTGCCGCGCTCACGACACCGGCGGCTGCCCGCCCGAGCAGGCGGACGAGGACGGACTCGCGAAGCATGCCGTTGGCGCTCATCGCGACCGCAAGCACGGCCCATACGCCAAGCGCGCGCTTGAGTGACAACGTCACCACCTCCGACGGCGCTTCCTTCAAGCGGATGGTAGGCCTCCATGGGCCGGCCTACAACGAACCGGCAACGAGGCGCGCTCCGGCGGGAACACACGCGCGTCGCGGGCGGCCTCATCTTGACGGACCACTTCGGGTGAGAGCTTTCGCAGGCATATAATTGAGGCGCTCGAAAGGGGGTGTCGCATGGCTGCCGTCTGGACTCGACTGAACACGCTGCTGCTGCTGCTCGTGCTGCTGGGCATGATCGCGATGTTCGCGCAGCGGGCGGCGGGTGGGCCGCTTGACCCGCCGTCGGCGCCGGCGCCGACCGACAGCGTGAAGCTGCCGGGGACGCCGATCTCGCAGCCGGCGAGCGCTGCGGACTTTCCGATCGTCATCAGCACGCCAGGAACGTACTACCTGACGTCGGACATCATTGGCGTCGTCGGAAAGCACGGAATCGTCATCGCCGCGGACTACGTCACGCTGGACCTGATGGGGCAGTCGGTCATCGGCGGGCCGGGTGTCGGCTCGGGCATCACGGACGAGTTTGTATCGCACACGGATGTGACGGTCCGAAACGGTGCGGTGCGCGGCTGGACCATTGGAGTCAGCCTGCAAGCTACAGGCCGCGTCATTCTGGAAGACCTGCGTGTCGAGTTGAACCAGAGCGGCGTAGCCGTGGGGTCGGGCGGCCTGCTGTCCCGGCTCGTTGTGCGGGAGAACTCGAACGGGATGTTTATAACCAACCACGCGTCGGACTTTGGAACCCAAATCAGCGACTCGAACATCAGCCACAACGGCTCGTACGGCATCGAAAACTGGGCGAACAACGTCTGGGTCCACGACAACGTCATCGATGCGAACGGTCAGGATGGCATCCGTCTGATCGGCGATGCTTCCTGGAACAAGGTGACGGACAACCGGATCACCGGTAATGGGGGTTACGGGGTCCATATCAACGGCGACTTCCCAGGGGACGATCCCAACGTGAACCTGGTCGCCCGAAACGCGCTCCTGGGCAACGTGACGGCTGCGGTACGCGACACGGGCGCGGGGAACCGCATCGGCACCTTCGTGGGCGGCGATGCGTCGATCACCGCGACGAACCCGTGGTCGAACGTCGTGTATTGATCGTGCTGATGCGGGAGGCGGTTTCCCATCGATTACGATCGAAGTCAGTTGCCTCAGCGGTAACGGCTCGCTGTGTCGGGCCGGATGACACGCGTCTGCAACACAAGTTGACAAGACCGGGGGCATGTGACAACATAACGAGCTCAACACGGTGCCATGTTTCGTCACATCTCCATTCTCCTTGGCCTTGCCTTGCTCATGGCCATCTGCTCGCGGGGAGTGCCGCAGGCAGGCGCCGTCGACCAGAACGCCCAGGACGTCATCAGCGGCCTGCAGCAGGCCGACGGCGTGCTGGACTCGCTCGCCGGGTATGACGTGCTCGGCGAGAACGTCCCGCTGACCGAAGAGGCGATCAGCGACGCCCTGGGGCTGTCGAACCTGTACAGCAGCATCCTCGGGTCGGGCCTGGACGACACGGACCTGGCGGCGCTTGAGTCCTCGATCGAGGCTCGCGACATAACGGTCGGGAGCGTTGACGTGATCGTCGGCTGTGACGGCACGTGCGACGGCGGCGAGGATCCGGTTGACGTAACGCAGACGGGCGACGTCATCGACGTGCACATCCCGATCAACGCGTCGGTCAGCGTGCCGATCGACCTGGCGTTCACGAGCGACGTCGTCACGCTGGACGGCGGCGCGCTGGACATCGAGTTCACGGCATCGACGACGCTGGACTTCCAGCTGAACACGGCGCTCGAAGACATCGAGGGACTGGATGAGGCGTTCGCGATCGTCGGCGAGCCGGCGATCGAGTTCCGCGCGAACACGGAGACGGGCACGCTGACGACGTTCACGGCGAAGCTCGGCTTCACGGAAGTATCCGTGTCGGGCGATGTCGACCTCAGCTTCGGCGCCGACATCACCTTCCAGGACCCCGAGAACGCGCTCACGGATCCCACGATCACGCTGGCGGAGCTGACGTCGACCGACCTGGCTGACTTGCTGACGGTCGCGCTCTCGCCGGGCAGCCTGACGGGCACGGTGACGTTCGACTCGTCGCTCATCTCGGGCACGACGGACGGCACGTTGACGTTCAACGACAACACGGCGCCGCTCGGCGACGGCTTCACCTTCGACCTCGACGACGTCGGGCTGGACAAACTGCGCAACATGACGCCGCGCGACGCCTTCCGCGCGCTGCAGCGGCTCAACTCCTGGCTGGACGGCCTGCAGGCGGGCGGTCTGCTCGACACGCAACTGCCGCTCGTTGGCGGCACGTACACCGACGTGCTGGCGCTCGGCGAGAAGCTGGCGGTGGCGCTCGAAGGCGCGCCGGAGACGGCGTGCGGCGGCGGCGCGGACGACGACGGCGATGGCCGCGTCAATGACGGTTGTCCGGCCGTCGGTTCGCCCGAGACGGGCGCTCAGTGCACGAACAACACGAACGACGACGGCGACGGCGGCGGCAACATCAACGACGGCTGTCCGTCCGCGGGCGGGCTCCTCAGGATCGATGACCCGCTGACGCCGCTGAGCGAGGAAGGCGAGCCGGACTTCGATGACGCGGTCGAGCTGGGCGAGAGGCTCGCCGAGGAGCTCGGCATCTCGGACATCGTGCCGACGTTCGACAACACGGGCACGGGCTCGCTGGAGTACACGATCGCGTTCGGCGGCGGCGCGCAAAAGTCGAACATTCCCGTCGACTTCGGCGGCAGCCTCGACATCCTCTCCGGGATCTCGATCACGTCCGGCGGGTCGGTCACGTTCCAGGCGGGGTACGACCTGGGCATCACGTTCGGGCTCGACCTGGCCGCGCAGCCGGCGGAAGACGGCGCGGGCATCGGCTCCTGTGAGGACGGTCTCGACAACAGCGCGGCCGTCGGCAACCCGCTGCCCGACGACGGGCAGGTGGACGCCGCCGACGGCGACTGCGCCGGAACGAAGACGATCGAGCAGCGTGCATTCGTGGATGTCGGCACGTCGGCGGGCACGCCGGAGCTGACGGCGGGCATCAAGGCGAAGGCCACGAACGTCACGGCGGCGGCGCGCATTGCGATGCTCGAGGCGCAGATCACCGACGCCGACCTGACGATCGCGTCAACCGGCGAAGAGGACGGCGACGGCGCCGGGAGCTGCTCCGACGGCGTTGACAACGGCGACGCCGACGGCACCGACGCCGAGGATCCCGAGTGCGCCTCGATCGAGGTGGACATCTACGACGACGGCGGCGACGGGCGCCTGACGCTGGAAGAGTTCTTCAACGTGCTCGGCGACTCGACGCCGGGCGGCCCGACGTTCGAGGCCGAGGCGCATATCGACATCGACGGCAACGTCGCGGTGGATGCGTCGCTGGGCGGCCAGAACCTGGCGGGCGGCAACATCGTGCTGTCGGGCACGCTCGACGGGCCGCTGACGAGCCCGGGCGCCCTCTTCGACAACTTCACGGTCGATGCGAGCAGCCTGCAGACGAGCGACCTGTTCAACTTCAGCCCGTGCGGCACATCGCAGGACGAGGACGGCGACGGCAAGGTCAACGACGGCTGCCCGCAGGTTGGGCCGGACGCCGAGACGGACTCCGAGTGCGCCAACTCGACGGATGACGACAGCGACGGCTCGATCAACGACGGCTGTCCGGCGCTCTCCGACCCGGAGAGCGAGAGCTTCGCGATGCTGGACACGATCATCCAGCTCATCCGGTCGATCGCGGACTCGCTCGAGACGATGCAGGGCGACGACATCGGCAGCTCCTTGGACGACCCGCTGCCGCTGATCGGCAAGAGCTTCAACGACCTGCTCAGCTACGCCGACGCCATCGACAACCTCGCGGACCAGCTCGAGAGCACCGCCGAGGAGGGCGCAGACTGCAACAACGCGCTCGATGACGACGGCGACAGCGCGATCAACGACGGCTGTCCCACGGTGAGCGGCGTGCCGGAGTCGGCGGAGCAGTGCGCTGCGGGCAACAACACGAGCGACGAAGACAACGACGCGACGGCGAACGGCATCCAGTCGGACACCGCCGTGAACGACGGCTGCCCGGCGGTGATTCCGACCCTGCAGAAGGTGGAGGCCCAGCTGGAGAAGCTGCTCGGCGACGCGCTCGACTCGCTCGGGCTCGACGGCGAGACGACGAACCTGGTGCACAGCGCGCCGGGCACGGCGCGGGCGCCGGGCGTCAAGGGACTCGACGTCCAGATCACGCTCGACACGGCGGGCGGCGAGAACGACCTGCTGTTCAAGGCGGATGTCGACGTCTCGCTCGAGCACGCGAGCACGCTCAACACGGACCTCTCGGACATTCCCGGCCTCGGCGACCTCGACCTCGTGGCGTTGGGCGCTTCGGGCGCGGTGAGCGCGGACGTGTCGGCCGCGCTCGACCTCGACTTCGGGTTTGACCTCGACGATTTCTCGGTATTCGTGCTCGGCTCGACCGGCATGCAGATCGACGCCTCGCTGGAGGCGAAGGACTTCGTCATCGACGCGGCGCTCGGGCCGCTCACGGTGAGCGTGGGCACGAACGCCGCCGTTGCCGAGACGGCGTGCGGCGCCGACACGGCCGATAACGACAAGGACGGCCGCGTCAACGACGGCTGCGCCACCGACACGGTCGCCGAACAGGGCGGGCAGTGCGGCAACGACCAGGACGACGACAACGACGGCGCGGCCGACGACGGCTGCGGCGAGTCCGGCGACCCCGCGGCGACAGGCGCGGCGGAAACCGTCTGCGACGAGGTGCCGGCCGTCGACAACGACGGCGACGGGCAGTTCAACGACGGTTGCCCTGCGTGGGCCGACAAGGGCCGCCTGTACCTCGGCGCCCAGTTCGACGTGGCGGAGCGGCACGGCGACACGGAGAAGGTGACGCTGGGCAACCTCGACTTCTCGGGGCCGGGCACGGCGTTCGACGGGCCCGACACGCAGCCGGCGGCATGTAACAACATCGGCTCCCCGGGCGCGCACGACGCGTGCGCGGTGCTGCCGCTGTACTTCGGCGGCAACCCGATCGGCGACGCGTCGACCGGCGCGCACCACGTCGAGATCGGGATCGCGGACATCACCGACCTGAGCACGCTCAACGCGACGTTCCCCGATCCCAACCTGATCGCGGATCTGATCGCGCAGCAGCTGATCGACCTGGCGCTGCTGCACTCGGGCCTGGGCGAGTTCTTCGACAAGCTGCGTGCGCTGTTGAACGGTGAGATCTTCGGATTCGAGATGCCGCTCGTGGGCGACCAGCTCGACGAGGCGATCGCCTTCGTCGACAAGATCGAGCAGAAACTGATCGCGGAGTTCGCGACCGACCCGCTGAGTGCGGGCGGGCCGCTCGTCAACACGACGGACGTGAAGAACCTGCTCGACCCGTTCCGCGACGACGTCGGGACGGTGCTCAACGACGCCGGCATCCTCGGCGACACGAATGGCGACGGCAACATCACGCCGACGGGCGCGAACAGCGACTTCATGTACCAGTTCTTCTGTGACGGGGAGCCGTGCATCGCGCCGGAGACGGCGGGCGAGTGCGACAACGCCATCGATGACGATGGCGACGGCAAGATCAACGACGGATGCCCGCAGGTGGGCGACTTTGCCGAGGACGGCGCTGAGTGCGACGACAATCCCGGCGCTGATGACGACGCGACGGACGAGACCGGAGGCACGCTCGGCGCTGCCGATAACAAGATCAACGATGGCTGCTACCCGGGCGGCTTCGACCCGGCGGCGTCGAAGATCACGGAGATCCGCTTCAACGTCCGCCTCGGACAGGAAGGTGCGACGGGACTCAACGCGGACTTCAACCTCGGCATTCCCGGTCTCGGGCTGCGGTCGCGCGGCGCCGACGAGGCGCAGATCGAGGCGAGCTGGCAGATCGACCTCGGCTTCGGCGTGAACAAGGAGGACGGCTTCTTCCTGCTCACGCACGAGCCCGAGGGGCCGGCCGAGACGGGCGCCAACTGCACCGACAACTACATCGACGACGACAACGACGGCGTCCCGAACGACGGCTGCAAGGAGCTGAGCGTCGGTGCGGAGGTAACGCTGGGCGGCGCGGAGCTGGAGGCCGAACTCGGCTTCCTGCTCGTGCGCATCAAGGACGGCGACCCGGCCGGCGCCTGCTCGTTCAACGTGACGAACACGAACACGATGTGCCTGCCGGCGGGCGATGGTTCGGACCCGCAGTCGGTCTTCCGGCCGCAGTTCACCATCGACCTGATGGATCCGGGTGCGTCGCCGGACGGGAAGCTGACGTTCACGGACGTCGCGAACATGGCCGAGTTCAGCGACCTCATCGAGTTCGACCTGACGGCCGACGCCGACGTGAACCTGCACATCGAGACATCGATCGCGGGGGAAGCAGCGCTGCCGAAGCTGATCGCCGACTTCAAGCTCGACTGGCACTGGTCGTTGAACGGCGAGAACGACACGGACAAGCTCGAGGATCCGAACGCGGACGACTCGTGCGACGACGTCGTCGCGGACGGCGTGATCAACGCGGACGACTCCGGGCAGAACTGCCTGGAGCTGATGATCGACGACATCGTGCTCGATGCCGGGACGTTCATCAGCAAGTTCCTGGCGCCCGTGTTTTCGGACATCCAGGAGTACACGCGGCCGCTGCAGCCGGTGATCGATGTGCTCGAAGAGTGCATCCCCGTGATCTCGGACCTGAGCGGGTCGTGCACCTCATTGCTGACGCTGATCCAGACGTTCGCTCCATCGGATCCGCGGCTGGAGCTGATCATCACGGTCGTGAAGATCGTGTCGTTCGTGAACAGCATCCCGACGACGCCTGGGGGTACCGGCGACCTGACGATCCCGATCGGCGACGGCACGTTCGGGCTGGACGGCGACCTGCTCCAGGGCGGCAAGCTGCCCGCGTCGAAGGCGCGGAGCGCGTTCACCGACTCGATCGACGGGCTGGCGTCGCTGCTGAGCGGCGTGGACAACGAGTTTGGGCCCGCGGCGACGGAAGGAGACGTGACGAGCGTCACCGCCACGAAGTCGATCGGCTTCAGCTTCCCCGTGTGGGATGACCCGGGCCAGCTGCTGACGCTGCTCTTCGGCCAGGACGTCGTGCTCGTGCAGCTCGATGCGACGGCGGAAGCGGGCTTCAGCTACAGCCAGAAGTTCGGGCCGATCTGGTCGCTGCCGCCGGTCTTCCTGGAAGTGGGTGGCAGCGCGAACCTGAGGGGACGGCTGACCATCGGTTACGACACGCAGGGCCTCCGTGAGGTGCTGCTGGAGGGCGCCGGCGCGGCGTCGCTGCTGAACGGCCTCTTCCTCGGCGACCAGAACGCGCAGGGCATCGACGACTGCGAACTGGAGCTGAAGGGCGAATTGTTCGCGGGCGCCAACGTGAGCGTGCTCATCTTCTCGGCGGGCGCGCGCGGTGGCGTGTTCCTGAACCTGTGCCTGGACCTGCAGGATCCGGATGGCAACGGGAAACTGAAGTTCCAGGAGGTCGCCAACATCATCGAGGCGACCGGCAACCCGTTCTGCATCTTCATCTTCTCGGGCGAGTTCGGCCTGTTCGTGAAGGTGTTCGCGGAAGTCGACCTGTTCTTCTGGTCGCAGACGTGGGAGAAGCTGCTCGCGGAGCTGACGCTGCTCTCGTTCAACGTGCAGTGCGACCTTAACGTGGAGCCGATCCTGGCGGGCGAGGTCGACAACACGGCCGGCTTGCCATCGGCCACGAATACCGGCGTGCTGCTCTTACATATGGGGCCGCACAGCGACCGGCGTGGCTCCGGCTCGATCGGCATCAATACGACGGCCGAAGAGTTCACGGTGCGTCAGATCGACGACCATACGCTGGAAGTGACGGCGTTCGGCATCACGCAGGTGTTCAAGACGACCGCGACGAACGGCTGGTCCCTCGTCCTTGGTGACGCGAGCGACAGCGTCGGCGATCCCAAGGACGACGAGGACGAGATTCATCTGCTCGACGGCGTGGTGGGGGCGGAGTCTACCTGCCTCAACAACCTCGACGACGATGATCCGCAGGACGGCTTCGTCAACGACGGCTGCCCGAAGGTCGGCGACGACAAGGAATCGGGCGACGAGTGTAAGAACGACATCGACGACGACGGCGCGACCGACGACGGCGAGACCGGTTCGGTCGTGAACGACGGATGCCCGACGGTGGGCGAGGCGATCCCGTTCACCGTGCCGAGCAACCTCTGGGGCGGCGCCGGGAACGACAAGTTCACGGGCGGTCTCGCCTACGACTTCATCGACGGTGGCGACGGCGAGGACGTGATCCAGGCGCGCGAGGGCGACAACGACATCATCGGCGGTGGCGGCAACGACACGATTGATACCGGTACCGGCGTGGACTTCATCCTCGGTGACACCGGCTCGATCTCGCGGCCGAACATCAGCACGAATGCGTCGCCGGCGGGCGATGACAGCATCGACGCGGGCCTCGGCGGCGACACCGTCCACGGCGGCCCCGGCGATGACAACGTCAACGGCGGCACGTCAACGTCGGCGGTGGCGGCGGTCGGGCCGGCCGAGACCGGTCTGCAGTGCGCGGACCAGCTCGACAATGACAGCGACGGGCAGGTGAACGATGGCTGCGTCGACGGCAGCGACACGCTGCACGGCGGCGCAGGCCTCGACACGATGAACGGCGGCGACGGCCACGACACGATCACCGGCAACGACGGCGCCGACAACATCAACGGCGCCAAGGGGAACGACATCATCGCCGGCGGCGACGAGAACTCGCCCGACCAGGCAGGCGCTTCGCCTGAGGCGGGCGCGCAGTGCGACAACGGCGTCAACGACGACGGCGGCGACGACGCGGTAGCCGACGACGGCTGCCCCGGCGACGTGATCATGGGCGGGCCCGGCAACGACACGCTCGACGGGCAGGGCGGCGACGACAAGGTCATCGGTGGCAACCTGCTGCCGGGCGAGCCGGACGAGGGCGACGCCCAGGTCAACGGTGGCGCCGACGACGACCAGGTCTTCGGCGACAACGTCGAGTACGTGGACAACGGCTCAGGCGGCGTCACGTTCAAGCTCGTCGACCCGAACATCGGCGGGCTCGACAAGATGAACGGCGGCGACGGGAACGACCTCATGCGTGGCCAGGTCGGCGACGACCACATGCAAGGCGGCAACGGCAACGACAACATGGACGGCAACGCCGGCCAGGACATCATGCTCGGCGACGACGGGACGATCGACGGCAACACGCTCGCCGTCACGCTCGGCTCGACCAGCAGCGACGGCAGCGACCTGATGCACGGGTCGGAGGCGAACGACCGCATGTACGGCGGCGGCGCCAACGACAACATGTTCGGCGACGCCGGCGAAGACTTCATGGAAGGCAACGGCGGCGACGACACGATGCGCGGCGGCCAGCAGGACGACGACATGTATGGCAACGCCGATCAAGACGCCATGTACGGTGACTCCGGCGACGATTACATGGAGGGCAATGGCGGCTCCGACGCGATGTGGGGCAACATCGGCCAGGACGACATGATCGGCGGCTCGTCGTCGGCGAACGCGGAGGACGAGGAGACGCTCGTCGGGTTCTCGCTGCGCGGCGACACGATGCACGGCGACTCGAACCAGGACGTGATGGTCGGCGACAACGGCACGATCGTCCGTCCGGGCGGCAGCTCGGCGGCCGACGGCACGGTCAACCGGACGGTGACGCTGCTCGACCTCTCGTGCGACGTCGACAACGAGGCCGGCAACGACCACATGTTCGGCGACTCCGGCAACGACGACCTGTATGGCGGCGGCGAGGACGACGTCATCCGCGGGAACAGCGGCGATGACTACATCGAAGGCAACTGCGGCGGCGACGACATCTTCGGCGACGGCCACCAGGACGACCTGATCGGCGGCACGTCGAACGAGTCGAACGGCGCGCCCGCGGGCGGCGGCGTGCCCGACGGCGACGACGAGATGTGGGGCGGCAGCAACGCCACCGACGTCTTCCCGACCCCGCAGTACGACGTGATGGCGGGCGACAACGCCTCGATCGCGCGGCCGACGTCGGGCGGCCAGTGGATCACGGACGACTTCTCGCCGCCGGCGGTGGAGAACGTCGTGCGGCGCAACATCGCGCTCTACGACGTGGCCACGGCGGGCGGGCCGGCCGTCAGCGCGACGCTCAACGGCGACGAC
>Ga0209172_10005325_pt1 | contig 15794 bp, 9 predicted proteins | sample LarsenN4metaG_FD_184113 | JGI IMG/M metagenome (GOLD analysis project Ga0209172, IMG submission 184113) | Hot spring sediment bacterial and archeal communities from British Columbia, Canada, to study Microbial Dark Matter (Phase II) - Larsen... ... | reverse complement strand
TTAGCGTGGCCAGAAGCAGCGGCGCAGCCGCTAAAAGATATAAGAAGCAGGTGCCCCGGCGAGTCGGAGACTCGCCGCACATCAGCGCGGCACAGCCGCAAAAGCTACTGCGGCGCTAAACATATACGGTTATCGTAACAGTTGCGCGCTCTACCGGGCCGCGTTTGCATTTGCGCTCACCATATCGAGAATACCTTGCCCAAGCTTTCGCGCGCTATTTCATGCGCGTTGGCCTGCCGCTTGATGCCAAAGCTTTTGAAGCCGAAGGAGAGGTTTGATCCAGCCGCACAGGTCGAAATCTTCTCTCTTTTATCCCCAATGGACAGAGCGAGTGGGAAGGCATTAGAAACTGTACTTCAACGACAACTGAATCGTCCTCGCCTGGAGCGCGGCATTGGCTCGCCCGAAGAATGGCGAGCTTTGCGCGCCTATGAAGCTGACGAAGTTGGCGCGATTGAGCGCGTTGAACAGATCTATATTAAACTCAAAGTTCTCCGAGTGGCGATCCTTTCTGTGAAACGGGCTGGGCAAGCTCAATAGCTTGCTGAAGCGCAGATCAAGCTGAGCCAGACCGGGGCCCTGACCTGTATTGCGCGCTACTCCCGGCGGACGATCATTAGCTACTGTGTCATTGTTATCATCGAATCCGGTAGTGATGTCGAATGGGGCCCCTGAAGCAAGCGTCAGGACAGCGCCCAGGCGAAAGCCGCGCGGGAATTCTAACCTGCCCACAAGGTTAAACCGGTGTCGCCGATCAAAATCGGCTCTGCCCCATTCAGGCCGCAGATCGTAATTATTGGCCGGGAGCGTAAACAAACCGCCGGCGTCGTCGGTCGTGCGCGACAGAGTGTATTGCGCCATCCCCTTGAATAGATTACCAATACGGCCTCTGAAGGTGAAACTCAGAGCGTTGCTGCGCATACTGGCGGATGATTCTACCTGATTGATTCGGATGAAATTCGGGTCGGGACGCAGCCCTGTTTCCGGCAGCGGCGCGTTTATGTTGCGCGAGCGCAAGAGGTGCACTCCGCGAAGAGTCTGATACTCGGCGCAGATGTGCGTTCTGCGCCATAGCTCTCGCTCAACGCTGAAGCTCGCCTGTATCAGGTAAGGCGCGCTGATGTCGGGGGCCACCAGCACAACGCTTGGCGCAGTTAAATCCGCCTCGCCTGTTCCCAATGGATCGGTAAAAGAAGGCTCGGATATTACCAGCTCGCGGATTCGCGCGCCGTTATGGAGCAACGCTTTTTGAGTGACAGATTCCGTCACGCGCTCGTAGAACACGCCTGCTCCCGCGCGAAAGATAGTCTTCTGTTTGCCCGGAGCAAAGGCCAGCGCCAGGCGAGGAGCAAAGTTATTGCCATCGCCGATCTTTGATTGCCAGCCGTAGCGCAGTCCCATCGTCAAGCTCAAGTTTGGACGAAACTTCACCTCATCCTGCAGGAAGCTATAGGCTTCGTGCTGTGAGAAAGAGACATCGGGCCGGCCTCGATTGATGAAGAATACAAATGGATCGCCGATAGCCAATCGGTTGAGATTTGAGAACTCAAATGTGCCGCCGAAGTTGGAAGCGTCAATGGCCCTGATCAATCTCGGTCGAGCTTCAACGCCGAAGCGAAGAGCATGCCGCCCGCGAAAGTAGGTGGCTATATCCTGAAACTCCAGCGTAGTCTCTCGATTGGCTCGAAATACCTGCGAGTGCCCCCCGGTGAAGGCCCCTATGACTACAATTGCTGCGCCGGTTGCCAGGCCGCCAACTCGCTGATCCTCTTTCTCCAGCATGAAGCGCAGATCGTTGAGGAAGCCGGCAGAGAAGATTGCTCGCTCTGAGAGCTGGAACCGATGCGCGCGCTCGGATGCGCTTGTAGCCTGTTCTGGGAGGCGGAAGCCGCCAACTCCGCGATTGCGCTCAGACCCTTCATTGAAATTGTAGCGCGCCGTCAATGTGTGAACTTCGTTGGCGCGTACATCCATGCGCGCCAGCAGACTGGTATCGCGCCGGGGAGTCAATATGTTCTGTATGAATGGGCCGTTGAGAGTTTGCGCATTGATCACTGCGCTTTCATCATTCATCAATCGCTCGCCGCTCAGGAAGAAAGTAGCGCGATTGCCCGGAAGCGGGCCGCTGAAGCTGGCTTCAAACATTCTCCTGTCTAAATCCGGTTTTGATTGAGCAAATGGATTGCGCGCGTCGAGGGCGGAGTTGCGGACGAAGAGTGCTACGCCGCCGTGAAAATGTCTGCGCGACCCATCTTGAGTGATGACCTCTACGCGCGCTTTGCCCGGTCGCCTGTACTGAGCAGAGTATGGATTCTTGTTGATCAGCACTCGCCTGATGGCCCAGGTGGGCACATTGAGCCGGTCGGACTCAACTCCATCAACGACTATGGAGAGCCCCTCTGTGCCCTGCGCTGCTGGAGAGAGGAAATTGGCTATGATGGGCAAGAGTTTCTGGCTGTCGCTCGGCATCTCGCGCAGTAGATCATCATCGAGGTCTACTGTATCAGCATTCTTCTCAGGCGAGATTGGCTGCTCAGATCGGTTTTCGGTAATAGTCACCTCATCTTTGATCTGGACCTTCATCTTGATCTTGATGTCTGTTATCGGCTCTGCGCCGACGGTGATAGGCAGCTCGACTTCTTCATAGTCTTTTGCCTCTGCTTTGAGAGAGTACTGGCCCGGCATGACGTTTTCAAATCTGAAAGCGCCTGCGCTGTCAGACACAGACTCGCGAGCTTCGCCGGATGCTTTATTCTTCAGTGTGAGCTTGACGCCGGATAGGCCAGCTTTAGTCTGGTCGCTGGCCGTGCCGCTAATGGTGATGCCATTTTGCGCAGTCACCTTCCACCAGAAAAAGAGGACCACGGTTGACGCTAATAGACATAAATGAAGTCTTCTCATTTTTTCACTCCAAAATCTTTATAGAATAGGCATCGGTCTTGGTATGCGTTTAGCGTGGCCGCCAGTTGTGTGGCTATGCCGCTGCGATGTGCAGAGGGTCTGTGACCCTCCGGCTCGCTGCAGAAAATCCTGGCGGCTACGCCGCCATTTGTGTTTAACCTGATCAAAAGCGGCGGCGTAGCCGCCAAGGATCTGTGAGTTCTCCTTCCGGCTAGCCAGAGACTCGCCGCACATCAGTGCGGCGCAGCCGCAAAAGCTACTGCAACGCTAAACACATACCGGTCTTGCGACCGATGCAGACTATGTTACCTGTTCAACTTATGACTGCCGGGCTTATGAGTTGCCGCCCAGTTGCGCAGCCATTCAATCTGACCGGGGGATAGGTCTTTTCCTCTCCTGTAGCTCCTCGCTTCTGCTATGGCCCTGTCGATAGGCCAGCCGTCAATTGCATATCTGGCGAGCGCAGCCATCAGCCCTGTCCGCGATTTTCCTTCAGCGCAATGGATATGAACCGGCCAGTTATCGGGGTCCTGGATGAACTTGAGAAACTTTTCAGCATCTGCCTCTGTGGGCGGATCGTTGCCTTTGATCGGCAACCAGAGAAAGCTCTGAAGCCGAACTTCTTGTAATCCACATCATTGTCCTGACGGAAATTGACCACAGTGTTGATGCCATGACTGCGCAGCCATTTCCATCCGCTTTCATCTTTAGGCAACCCGGAGCGCGTGAGCTTGCCCTCCCAGATTACCCCGTACTTAGGGACGGGGGCATCTTTGTTTTGATAGGCGATAACTGCCGCTGATAAGAGCGAAATTGATATTGCTAATAATGCAACCCAAACTGCTCGGCGATTCATAACTGATTTACTCCTCTTCTATAGCTTTCAAGCAAGATACCTTTCGATTCGGGCGCTGCTGCGCCCGAACCTGCCAGCATCTTTTTGTTAAAGTCTGCCGCGCAGACATCAGCCCTTGCTCACAGGCTGATGTCTGCGCAGTTTATATCGGGGGGGTTCAACTGCAACGCATAAAGCTTGCGGTAAATTCCATTACAGGCAAGCAGCTCTTCGTGTTTGCCCACCTGAGCAATCTCTCCGTCTTCGATGACCACTATCTTGTCTGCTCGCCAGATGGTCGAGAGGCGATGAGCTATGACAAAAACAGTTCTTCCTTCGGCAACTCTCTCCAGCGCCTGTTGCACCAGTTGCTCAGACTCTGAATCCAGATGAGATGTAGCTTCATCGAAGATCAGGATGCGAGGATTTCGCAACAGTGCTCTGGCAATGGCAATGCGCTGGCGCTGGCCGCCTGAGAGCTTCACTCCGCGCTCTCCTACTTCTGTGAGATAGCCGTGAGGCAACTGCATGATGAAGTCATGGGCATAAGCGGCGCGAGATGCTGCTATAACCTGCTCATCTGTTGCCGAAGGGTTGGCATAAGCAATGTTATCGCGCAGCGTCCCTGAGAAGAGAAATGTCTCTTGCTGCACAAGGCCGATCTGCCGGCGCAACGCCTTCAGTGAGATATGCTCAATGGGCACACGGTCGATGAAGATTCTTCCCCGCGTCGGCCGGTAGAAGCGCAACAGCAGATTGACGACGGTTGTTTTGCCTCCGCCGCTGTGGCCTACCAGCGCCACCATTTCGCCGGGCGCAACTTCCAGGCTGAACTCTTTCAATACCTGCCTGTCTCCATCGTAGCTGAAGCTTACCCTGTCAAACTCCACCGCTCCCGCCAGTTGTAGATTAATACGGCTTCTGAGGGGTCCCTCACGGAGAGATAGAAGATTGCCATTGCGCCTCTGATCTGCTCGCCCGGCGTCAAGCTCAGGATCATATTCCAATGGCTCATTCATAATCTCGAAGATGCGATCTCCGGCAGCGAGTATCTTCTGAATTGAGAAATTGGCCTTGCTCAGCTTCTTTGCCGGGCCGTAGAGTTTATTCAAGTAGCTGAGGTAAGCTATGAGGGCCCCCACAGTGAACGCGCCTGAGACTACCTGGGGAGTGGCCAGAATGATCACTATTATCGTCCCCGCGTAGACGCAAATATCAATCGTAGAGGAGTAGACAGATTGCAGCTTGACCGTTTTGACGCGGGCGCGCAGCAGCTCTGATGACTTGGCTGAGAATCTCTCGGCTTCAAACTTCTCTCCGCAGAAAGCCTTCACCACACGCACGCCGGCTATGGTCTCGCTTGCCATAGCGGCCATCTCGCCGATCAGGGTGCGCACCCGCCGAGCATACTTTTTTACTGTGCGCTTGAAGAAGAAGACGGAGATGGCAAGCGCGAAGATGGTCGGCAATATATAGATGGTGAGTTCAGGGCTGACGGCAAACAGAAACGAGATGGCGCCGATGAACATCACCAGCTCGGTGCCGATATCTTTGACTATTGTGCTGAGCAATCCTTCGACTGTATCTACATCGCCGGTGATGCGCGATGCTATCTCTCCCGTGCGGCCTCGCTCGAAGAAGCGCAGAGGCAATCTTTCGATATGCTGATAGAGATCGCATCGGAGCTTATGAATAATGCGCTGGTTGGCCAGCTCGTGAAGGTACTCTTGCAGGAAGGAGAATACTTTCTGAGCCAGAAATATGCCTGCAAATAACTTGACCACCAGTGGCAGTTGGCTCAGATCGGCTTGCTGGATCACTCTATCGAGCAACATCTTCATGACCCAGGGCACAGCCAGCTCGAGCAGGGAAGTGGCGATTATGCAGATTACCAGAGCAATCAGCAGGCGCCAGGCGCTAAATGTATAAGACAGTAATTTCAGAAGGGCGCCTTGCCTTGCCGGCCGAGCCGCGCCAGCGTTGGCAGTCTGCTGCTGGGAGAAGATCATATCCGAATCTCCATCGCTTGCTCGATCTCTCGCAGATGGAAGTCCATCAAGCTCTGCCAGCGGGGGTCCCCTGACCGGAATCTCTTCATAAAGCCGAAGAGGCTGAGCAGAATAAATGATGACCAGTAGTAAGGCAGACCTTGAGCTGCTTCTGGAACTTGCGAGAGGTATTCCTGAAGAAACGCACTTGTGGCCTCTCTGGCGCGATTCATATCCACGCCCGATTTGAATGCGGAGAGGCGCAGCACGCGCACGAATTCGGCCGAATCTTTAGCCGGATCTGATGGGCGGCTCCTGTCCAGATCAATCACGGCAATGGCCGAAGGGCTGATGAAGACATGCTCGTGATGATAGCGCCCGTGTGTTTGAACGATAGGTCTCTTTTCCGGCAGATTTCTTATTTTATCTTTCAACAGATGCATCAGGTCGAGCAGCAGACTGCGCTGCTCAGGACCGGCTGCCGCAGCCTTTATCAGCCTGACGCACACGCGGAAAGTTTTAAGCGAATCCCATTCGGGCTCTGGTTCGCCGATTCTGATCGAGGAGCGATGAAGGAAGCCGAGCCAGCGAGCTGCCTGGCGCACTCCTTCGATCAGATCAATCGAGCCGCCGCCGTTGAGCGCCGCGCCCACGGGCGCGCCGCCCACTCCGCGCATTAGAACCAGATTGTGTTCCGGCAAGAAAGCAAGCGGCTCAGGGACCTGATAGAGCGAGTCATAGCCAAATCCCCGGTCCCATAGCTCTTTCATCACGCGGTAGCTGTGAGCGCCAAGCTCATCTGAATACAATTTCGCGTAGATGGTCTTGCCATCGCCGAAGTAGTAGCGCAGTGTCAGCCTGCCTGTGCCTGTGTCTTGAACTACGGTGGCCTCGCACTCCACGCCGTTGCTCGATTTTGCGCCGAGCATTGGATAGATATACTGGCCTATGAAGTCATGCCTGGTGATGTGAAGTTTCCACCTGCCAAGCTCTTCTTTGGTCCCTTCGCTGTGTTTCATATAGTCTTTCGTCCCCTAACGTTCCACGCTCTACGTTCTACGTTGAACCTCGAACGTTCATACATCGCTCGAACTCGCCCAGATAGAACTCTTCTACCGGCGCTCGCGCAGGGTCCCCAGGGGGGCGATCTTTGGCAAACTTGGCGAAGCCTTTAAGCGAATAGAGCGCCCTGTAATATGAGAGATTCACCAGATTCTCTTCAGCTCGCGTTCGGTATTCATCGACAAACTCACTCGCAATCTGCTCGGCTTTCCTGCTATCGCCTGATGCTTTGAACAGCAAGCTCTTTACTCTGTGGACAAACATCGCCACATCTTTTGCCGGGTCCGAGAGGCAGATGCGATCCAGGTCTATGACCACTACCCGACGGGATTGAAGAAACACATTTGCCGGTGTGTATTGCCCATGTGTAGGCGTGAGCTTCGGCGGCGAATTCCAGGCAGGAGCAAGCTTCCTGATCTTCTGCAGCAAGTTCAGGAGCAAAGGGGTTTGCTGGGGATAGGCCGCTGCCGCCTTGGCCATCATATCTGCCAGCTTGAATATCTTGATCCTCTCGCAAGGGGGCTCCACCTGGATAGAGGGCATATCGGTAGAGTGAAGCTCGGCCAGCCACCGCGCCGCCGCGCGCACACACGGAGCGATCTCCTCCGTTGGCTTCTCCGTCAACATACTGGCCAGCGGCGCGCCATCTGCCCGGCGCATCGACATGAAGTTCTCTTCTGAGATAAATCCGAGCGGTTCAGGGACCTGGTGCGGCCTATCCCGGCCGAAGCCGTTCTGCCACAGGTAGCGAAGCGCTTCATAGCTGCTCAGCCCCAGATCATCTGTATATGCCTTGGCGTAGATGATCACTCCGTTTTTGAAGGCGTAGCGCATCGTCAACCGACCGGTCCCCTTTGACCGGACAATCTCCCCCGTCCAGTCAGATTGATCTATTGTTTGCAACAGCTCGGGCGCGAGCGGAATGAGTTGCCGGACGATGAAATCCCAGCTGAGAAACTTTTTCGCTCGCTGTTGCAATCTCTCTCTCTTCTCCTGTCTCATCATTGCTCTGGCTGCCATAGCTTCGCTCCTTCAATTGATCCGGCGATAAGAGAGCGCCTTCTCGAACTCAGACATGTAGAAGTCGATCATAGGGCCCCACCTGGGATCGTCGGGCGCGCTCGATTTCATAAATCGCCAGAGCGAGACCAGCGTGTGATAGCACCAGTAATAAGGCAGATTGATGAGGTTTTCAGGGAGCTTGTCTTGATACTCATCCAGAAACACTCTGGTTGCCTCTTCAGCGCGACTGAGCCCTACTGTCGCTTTGAATCTCTTGGTGCGCATGCGGTGGAGGAATTCGCCCAGGTCCTGAGCCGGATCGGAAGGCCGACTCCTGTCGAGGTCGATGACGGTGACAGTCTCAGAGCTTACGAAGACATGGATATGGCGGTACTGGCCATGCGCTTGAACGAAATGCAACTTGACTGCGCGCGCCAACTGCTCAAAACGGTCTGCCATCTCGATCAGATCATCAACTCTATCTGGATGCTGAGCGGCTGCTTTGGCCAGCCTGTGAGTGAGCTTGTGATAGACCTCCCAGGGGTATCGCGCCTCCCCGACTCGAACCGCCGAGCTGTGCAATTGCACAAGCCAGCGGGCCGCTTCGCGCGCTCCTGATGCAAGCTCTGCATCGGTCCTGGCCGATGAGACCGGCGATCCGGTTGCGCCGCGAATGAGCAGCATGTTGTATTGAGGGAAGAAGCCGAGCGGCTCCGAGACGCGGTAGCGACTGTTTGTGCCCAGGCCGTTGTTCCATAGCGTCTTTAGCACATTGTAGCTGTGCTCGCCTGAATTGTCGTAGTAGAGCTTGGCGAAGACTCTTATAGCATCTTCTGTTTCATACTCGACGGTTGCCGCGCCGGTGCCGTCGTTCTGCACAATCGAGATGCGACAATCATCCGGCGACCCGCCGCCGTCGCGGTATTCGGGCAATGAGCCGTAGATATAACGCTCGATAAATTCGGGCCGCGCCGTCAAGTCGATGCGCTGCGCCAGCTCTTCTCGCGCTGCTGATTGTTTTGCAAGAATTTTGGGTGATGCCATTGCTTATCTCCTGATAGTTTGTCTAATCGCTGCCAATGCTGGCTGCTTTATGATCTGGGTAATAGGACTGCGGGAGGGAGTGAAACGCTTTTAAGCAGGCTGCGGCTTTATCCAGCCACAACGTAATATTGGTTGAGTCTTCAGTCCCTTTCATGCGGACTGTGTACATCAAATGCTTCATATAGGTTCGGGCGCGGTAAAGGGGCACACGACCGAGATCGGCTGCGGGCCGCAGGCAGTGGTACTCTTCCAGCAGGAGTTCCGCCAATCGCTCAATATCAAATGGATTGCTCTTGCTCCGTCGCAGCCAGTGCCTATCTGATTGCAGGTCTATCTGGCCGATCAAATAGCCCAGATCGATTGCCGGGTCCCCCATAGAGCTGTGCTCGAAATCGATTACTGTGACGCGGCAGCCTCGAATGAAGATATTCTCAGGATGAAAATCGCCGTGCGTCAGACAGAGATCGCCGGATCGGATAATTCGCTGGCAAGTGATGATCTCTCTTAGCAGTAGCTCGATCCGTTGTTTTTCGACTGAGAGCCAGGGCTGATCGGATGCAATTAGATCCGCCATCCAGCCATTTAATGTGTCTATCTCTTTCTCGATAGTGAATTGCTGCGCTACTTTCACCCGCGAGTTATGCAGTTTGGCGAGCCAGGCGGCGACTCGGCGCAGCAGTCCCGGCCAGTCAGCATCGGGATTGTATATCCACTGTTTGAGAGGCAGCCCCGGCGCTTTATCGCTCAGCATCAAGTTGAGCCTTTTCCAATATCCCAGAGGTTGCGGAATCGCAAGCGTCTCGGAATCGCCAAACCCCGCTTGCCACAGCGCCTCTAGCAATTGATATATCTGTTGAGCGCGGCCATCCTGGCGCCATATCCCGACCAGAGTGGAGGCAAAGCCAGATCGGTTCTTATCCGGTTTGAGCAGCAGGTTGTACTCAAGAGTTAATCTATTATGATGAGGTTTTAGCACGCGCACTCGACAAGCTTGAACTTGCAATCGCTGCATCTTCATCGCCGGCAGATTGTGATTCAAGAACTGCCGCATGAAATGGGAATCGGCGACAGGCAGAGGCATGATAGAGAGAGCGCCATTGCCATTTCGTCTTCCATCTCCATTGTGATTATTGCCATCGCCGTCTGCTTTTGATTGAGTCATATTAAATCCCATTTGGTCTGAGAGCGCGGCGCCCGTGAGTAGTTCCCCTTGTGTGTTGAAGTTGCTTGAAAGGGCATGGCAGTTGCCGTTCCGTCGCTTTCCATTTGTCTTCGCTTTATCGGTTCTCCCAGGAGGGGCCCCTACGCCGAGTTCGATATTGAAATTTTTAGAGAACGATGTGATCCGCAGATTGAGCCCGTGGCCGCATTCGCTCTGATGGGGTTTATCCCAGATAGTAGATTGTCGCAAATCGATTCGCGCCCAGGCGCGCGCTCCGGCGTTGCTCCACCCTCTCCAGTCGGGCCCATTGAAAGCAGCGATTGACGCGCGGCCATGCCGCAGCAGGTTGTAATAGTTGGGCGAGAGGCAAACTTCGGTGCTCAATTGCCACAGACCCTGCGGCACAATGTAGCTTACCGTTATGTGCCCTGCGTCTGCCGACAGGCGAATCTGCTTTTCCCCGCCGTAGAGTGAGCTTCCCGGCTGAACGTTGCGCAAGCTCAAACAGGCTTCCTGACCTTCGCCGTTGAATATGGTAACCTGATATTGATCGTGTTCGTGTCCAACTTCAGCCAGGGCCCCAGGGTGATTGCGCGGGCAATCCATGTAGCGATTGAGTTCTTCTTGCAGGTTCCAGTCATCGCTTAGATTGCCGATTACCAGGCGGCCTGATCGACCGGTTAGATCAAACAGATAAGTCAATCGCCCTCCCCATCTAGGAGAGAGGACGGCAAAGAGATGATCATTCTTCAAAACAAGCTCTTCATCTCCATCTCCGTCTATGTCAATCATCTCGGCATGGGCTGCCCCATCGCGCCGGTTGAACCAGCGGGCGGCCATTGCGATGATGAAGCAGCTTCGCGCATGGCTGGTCAGAGCTGCTGCCCAGGGGGCAAGGTACATAGGATCGTCCAATCTATCCACCTGAAAATGGTGCCACGAGGTTTCGTAAGAACAGTGCAGCAGGTGCTTCCAGCCGAACTCCAGCAGTCCGGCGTCCGCGCCGCTTCTTTCTGCTTCGATGAGCGTCTGCTCGGCTTTGATCAAATACTGGCGATGCTCGAAGCAATTTGGATCTTCATACCAGCCGCGATAATCCTCTCCTGCCTTCCACATTCTGGCCAGCTCGTAAAATGTCCCGCGCTCAATCTCTCTCCTGCCCGCTACAGCGTGATTCTGCGCCCAGCGGCTGATGAGCACCGGCTTGATCCATCTATTATCAAGCAACCAGCGGAGAAACCGCTCATAGCGTTCCAGATGAAGGCAATCCCAGCCGCCGACTCCGGCGGCCTTCTCCAGATCATCGCCGTAGACTGCGAGGACTCTCTCGTCGCCGGTCGAAGCGAGCCAGTTGAATATCTCGGTCAATCTGTGGAATGATTCGGGCCCGATAGGCGGAATCAGGTAACGCAGATCTTTGGAGATAGGTAACATCACAAGGCCCCGCCCGCCGACGATCTCCCAGGGCATGAAGGCATCGACTTCTAGCGGCCGTTCGCAATCGAATCGCTCTCTGGCGCTGCCCCAGTAGTTATCTCCTGCCGGATAGACGAGGCGATCATCCAGGAGCACGAAGTCATACCCTTTATTGAGCAACCTGTCGCTGCGCAGCACTCCGGCTAGCTTCTCTGTATCCCAGACTCGTTCGGGGACCCAGAACGTCTTCACCGCGCTCAAATCGCAGCCCAGGTGACGGCGATAGAGCCACAGCTCTTCGTTGATCTGGCGCAGGTTATACTGCTCGGAGAAGAATGGCATTATGTTCTGGCTGAATGCGCTGCCGACCAGCTCAAGCAATCCGGCGCGGCGCAGCCGTTTGATCAAGGAGAAACTTTCCGGGTAGTGCCAGGCGAGGGTTTCCATAAGGGTACCGCTCAGATGAAGGTTAAGGGGCACTCGATAGTCCAGGTGCATCTGAAGCAGAGGCAGCAATCCCCTCTGAAAGGGCCCCTGACTGCCGAGCCCAAGGATATCGCCCATCCCCTGGCGATCCAGATAGCCGTCGGTTATCACATATTGATTCGCGTGATGCACTAATGCCAGGTGGAGATGATTGTCCTTTCGTTGTTCATTGAGTGGGATCATCGCTTTCCTGTCTCAATCTGATTACAAGTTGCGAGTCATTGGGGGACTTCTCCTCGCTATGCCTTCAGGCGAGAGCCAAGGCAAGGCGCGCCTGAAAACGATGTCAGAGACTCATTGACCGACCAACCGCAAGCAGGCTGTGGGGACCACAAAGAGCCCGGCAATGCTATCTACTTCGACAATGGCAAATTTCTTCTTGTTCAGCCCGCTATCAGAGAAGGAGATTACCCTGCCTTCGATATCCTGGTCCGATTGCAACTTCTCAGAAACCTCTTTTACTTGAGCGTGAAAAGCATCTGCAAGCCTGAATGCAACTGCCTGTCCTACATTGATCAGATGTTGATTCTGCATCCGCTCTCTCGTTCAAATGCTCTTTTGATTGGGTTAGGGTTCGTTTACCGATGGAATCGCAATCGGCACCAGCTAATTCAGCAATGCTTGTGCCATCGGGTGATTGATTGCCGGTAATTAGATGGGGGGGCCGGTTAAGTCATCTGGATGGATAAGATTCGGGTCATCGGCGCAGTTGTGGATTGATCTCTATCTGGCCTGCGATGGGATTAGACTCTGAATTTTTTGTCAGCCGAGTCTTCGCCCGCTCCGTCGTAACGCTCAATCACAGGGGGACATATTGCGGAGCCGCAAGCATTTAAATGCTATGAAGCGATTGTCGAGCAGTTAACATCGGTTTAACATTCTCTTCACATCTCGGTTGCCGATCATCGTCTTTCCAGCTTTTCAGTATAAATCTGCTGGTAGGCCCAGTAGTTCGACATCACTTTAAAGACATAATCCTTCGACTCTCGGTAGCCGACTTCGATAACAAACCTGTCAGGGTCATTGCTGCCCGATCGCTTCAACCACCGCTCGGCGGCTGCTTCGCTGCCGTTATAAGCGACAGCGGCTGCATAAGGGTTATCAGGGAAGAGCTTGAATATCTCCTGCATAAGCTGCGCGCCGAACAGTATTGAGACTTCAGGCCGGTACAGATCATCCTGATCGAAATTATTTAGCTGCAAAACGGCAGCGATGCGATCTACGGCAGATGGAGTAAACTGCATCAACCCGCGCGCGGCAGCGGGGCTCTTAGCGTCCGCGCGAAAGCGGCTCTCCTGGCGCGCAATGGCAAGCAGGAAGCGTGGGTCTATTCCTCGCGGAATTGCCTGTTGCCGTAAAACATCGCGATAAGGCGCGGGATAGAGCAATTCGACTAAGTCCCTCGGCAGCAGGTCAAGCTTGTAATCTTTTGGAATGCCGGAAAAGACGGACTCGGCAAAGTTGAGCGCGCGATCGGCATGGTTGCCGCGATTGCTGAAGACGGCCAGCGTATAAGGCCAGTTGCCAACCCGTGGCGCTTGCGCCGGGCGCGATCTCTTTGCCGCTTGTGTTGCGCCGGAGCGCCGCCGGTGTTGCGCCGAGCCGGGGCCCCCTCTGGCTTTCACAACAGGCGCTGATTTCGAGGCGCCATCCTTCTCCCTATCTGTCTGGTCTGAGCTGGCGCTGCGCAAGTTGGCCGCCTGCAACTCAGGGGCCCCTTCATCATACAGGCCGAGGAAGATTAGCTCGGTCGCAATGCCGAGGTGCGATCTATTTGTCACAGGAGGCGCGCGGTCAACAATCACCTGCCGGCCAAACGAAGCGAGCTTAAATTGATTGACCTTCTGATATTCAGGCAGATTCTGATAGCACTCTCTGAGAATATTGTTCATCTCCGTGACAAGAGGCGCGGCCTGGCTCAGGCGGAGCGCCTGATTGGCAGCCGCTTTTGCGGTCCCGTACTGTTTCCGGCTCAGGCTTTCTCTGGCCTGCTCTCTCAGCTCGGTGACTCGTTGAGCTATCAACGCCTGGCTCTGAGGCCGGGCGGCCAGCGCCAGAAGGCGAAACGTCGCTCTGCGGCCGTAGTAGCGATCCCGTTCATCGGGTATGCTCAAATAGATCTCTATTGCTTCACCCACGCGCCCCAGTTGCTCCAGACAATAGCCGCGCATAAAGGCGACTTCATCGCGATTGGTCGAGCCAGGGCCCTGCCGGTTGAGGTTATGCGAGAGCAGGCCGGTCAGCACGCCGAGCGCTGCTTCCAGATTGCCGCGCGTCAGGTAGATCTTGGCTTTATTAAAGAGCGCAGTAGTAGCTGCCAGTTCTCCGGCGAGCCGCGGATCGTTTTGAGTCCGGTCGCACCAGCTAATCGCTTCGGCATCGAGCCCGGCGTAGCGCAGCGAGTCAATGGCATTCAGATGGGCGCCGCCTATGAATTCACTCTTCGGATATGCCTTGATGAACTCTTCGTACCTGGCAACCGCTTCCCGGTACCGGCCGAGCCGCTGGCGCGCGTGTCCCGCCTGATAGAACCCCTGCTCGCCTTCGCTTGTTTGAGGGAACCGGCTGTGGACGCGCTCGAACCATCCTGTCGATTCTTCAAATTGATCTTCTAGATAATAAGCACGCCCTGTTTGAAACATCGCTTCGGGCAGGAAGCGGCTCTGGGGAAAGCTTTCAACCAGCTTCATAAAATGGGCGCGGGCCTGGGCAAAGCGGCGGTTGAAGAAATAGACCCTTGCGCGTGTGATGAGATCGCTCTCCGACAGAGCGCGGCCTGCCTGACTGTCTAGTTTGTCGAGGTATTCAGCGGCGACGAGAGCCGAATCATCGCGCTGGCCTGCTAACAGGCGCTCGAACGTGGCGCGAGCGCCCGTCGTATTGCCCGCTGCAAATTGCGCCTGTCCTATTCGAGCAAGCGCGCTGCGCGCCGTATCGGCTTGCGTCCCACTGATCGGCTGAAGAGCGGCGATAGCGGCCCCGTAGTTATTGCTCTCAAGGTAGCTCTTGCCGAGCCGTTGGCGCGCCTTCTGGGCAAGCAGGCTCTGAGGATTGGCAACCAGCAGCCTGCTTAAAAGCTGCTGCTCCTCTTTCAAGTTGCTCTGCTGGCGTGCAATCTCGCCCAGATGCCAGAGCGCGTATTCAGATAGCGGCGAGCGCCGAGCGACAACCGATTCATAAGCCTGGGCTGCCAGGCTCAGCTCGCCTTCGCGTTGAAGCAGTCGGGCGAGAAGGTAATCGTAGTTATTGCGGGTGAAGATTTCGGGCGAAGATCGGCGCAAGGCTTCCAGTCGTTGCCTTGCCTGAAGGTAATCATCTCGCTTGAGTGAATCGATTATCTGCTCATGCTTTGTCTGGAGATTGCTCTGAGCAAAAGATGCTGGCAAGAGAAGCGAGATCGAGAGAGTGAAGATAGCGATTCGCAACAAACTAGGGGCCCTCCTTACAAACAAGAATCAATCGGCTTGCGACCGTGTAGCAATCCAGTCTCATTATAGGCCAAAACTGAGATGCCTTACGACTGAAGGCGGTGGTATATACAGATACCGTAATTGCTAGTTTGATCTAAATGAACCAACATAGATAGAGAAAGATCAGAGCCAGTTCGGGCGTTCAACGCCCTCAAAACAGATTAAATGGAACTGTTTTGAGGGCACCCGCCGCCCGAAGTTCTTGCGCCCGCAAAACAGATTAAATGGAACTGTTTTGAGGGCACCCGCCGCCCGAAGTTCTTGCGCCCGCAAAACAGATTAAATGGAACTGTTTTGAGGGCACCCGCCGCCCGAAGTTCTTGCGCCCGCAAAACAGGTTAAATTTAAAACTGTTTTGAGGGCGTTGCACGCCCGAACCGAGAAATCTTTTTCTTAAAAGCTATAGAGAGGCTTTTAATCTCTATTCT
>Ga0209172_10005324_pt1 | contig 15795 bp, 18 predicted proteins | sample LarsenN4metaG_FD_184113 | JGI IMG/M metagenome (GOLD analysis project Ga0209172, IMG submission 184113) | Hot spring sediment bacterial and archeal communities from British Columbia, Canada, to study Microbial Dark Matter (Phase II) - Larsen... ... | reverse complement strand
ATTCTCCTCTATTTTTTGTTCGATGGTATATTCACCATAATCAATGATCTCTTCAACTTCTTTCTCCATTATACTATCACGTGATATTAAACAGGTAAACGACTACTCTATAGCTTATAATTGTTCTTGTGAAGTTTTGCGAACTCACTCTTACTAACTCGTAATTTCACCTATCGGAATATTCACTGGATCTGTAAATTTCAAGAAGTATTCCCCCCGTTTTGTTATTTTCATCTATACGATAGATCTTTAATGGTTTTGCAACATTTATCCCATGTTCAAATTCGTCCAATGCAGATTCCAGATAGGGCAGAATTGCTTCGGACATGTAGCAATAACTTGGGTCTTGGGTAGTATCACATATACGCCTTATGTTTCTGTAGTTAGAACGCGTTGAACTAATCATAAGTTTTACCTTGTCGGGAGTTAAAAGTGCAAGTATCTTCTTCGAACCAAACTTGGTCACTGCTGTTTGTAAAGACGGAGATACAAACTTCTTTTCCGCTGGGATATAAATCAGGCCCTCTTGTGATGCCTGTTCTACCAACTCTTGCGCGTCCATATATCTTATAACAAACGATCTTGAATATTTATTTGATAAGTTCCATATTTAAGGATGGTTAAAGTGCTATATACTACGCCTGTATAATATTCTCCATGCCTTCAGCATATGTGTTGATAAATTGCGACTTGGGTTCGGAGGAGAGCATAATCAAAGAGATCAAGGCACTTGAAGGTGTCAAGGAAGTCAAGGGAACCTATGGTGTCTATGATGTAATTGCCAAGGTAGAGTCTGATAATATGGAGGCGTTAAAAGACACAATAACATGGAAGATAAGAAGGATGCCAAAGGTGCGCTCTACTGTCACGCTAATAGTTATCGAAGGCCAAGGCTGACAAATGGTGGATAATAAAGAACCATTTTTTTCTAAGGCGATATTACTGCTCTGCCTATTATCTTTCCTTCCTTCAACTGCTTCAAAGCATCATTAGCCTCATCTAGTTTAAACTTCCTAGAGACTATAGATTTTATCACATTCTTCTTTGCAAGTGCAACAAGTTCTACCAGATCAGCGTACCTTCCTGTGTATGACCCTATTATCCTAAGTGCACGCAATGGCATCAACGCTAAATTGAGTTCAACAGAACCTCCGAACAGACCTACAAGAACAAGCCTTCCGCGCTTCCTGAGCATGTTGATATCAGTTGCAACGGTTTGTGAGGCATTTACGAAATCTATTATTAGATCGACGCCTAAACCATTGGTAAGGTCCTTTATCTCCTTCACTGGGTCCTTAGTTTTTGAGTTAATAACATAATCAGCGCCAAGCTTCTTTGCCTCCTCCAACCTCTTATCATCAAGATCAGCCACCATTATGGTTGTGTTTGTAAGCGCCTTTGCCAATTGCACACCCATCAATCCAAGTCCTCCCGCGCCTACGATAACAAGTGATTCAGCGGGTTTAGCGTCAGCATTTTTTACAGCGCTATACGCAGTGAGACCAGAACATGCTAGAGACGCTACATTATTCAGATCAAGGCCCTCCACATTTACAAGGTATCTATAGTGTGGTACGAGAACATATTCCGCATAGCCTCCATCCTGATAAACACCAAGAGATCTGGGTTTATCGCACAGATTTTCTGCTCCATTCCTGCATGCTGGGCATATACCATCACCAATCCATGGATATACAAGAACCTTGTCACCAGCATTGAAACCTTCAGCATCCTCACCCATGCTTTCAACTGTACCTGCAACTTCGTGGCCGGGAATGAGAGGAAACTTTACGCCTCTATCCTCCACCTTCATAAATACACCTGTAGGGCCAGCATAACCACCCTCCCAAAGGTGCAAGTCACTATGGCATACGCCTGTTGATTGCACTTTAACAAGAACCTGAGTACTTCTTGGCTTCGGAGTATTCACATTTTCAATGGCAAGCGGCTCTTTAGGTTTCAGTATTCTAGCAGCCTTCATACACCGCTATAGGATTTCGGCATCTATTATATTTTGTTAGCAAAGAGTTTTTTATTAAACACGATGAAAGGATGTTATGAAATCTACAACTGCTGTTCTGATAGCAATTAGCGTAGTTGGGATGCTTGGCATCCCCCTTGGAGATCCGAAGTTTATTGTGGTAGCAACAGTGTTAGAGGGGAGTTTCATCACTTTAGTTATATTATCTGTAAGAAGGATGAAGTGGACTACCATACCGAATCTTGTTATTGCATGTGTAGTAATAGCAGGCAACACGGTTTCCCCTCCTCATACAGAAATAATGAGAACCTTTACTCCCATCTATAACGCACTGATCCTTCTAATAGGAGGCTATATTCTTCAAGCTCTTCTTATAATTACCAGTGTGCTAGGATACGTGAGTATGAAACGTATTGCTAAAGACAAAATTGACTACATAGATTGAGATAATAGAGTTGTCTGTTGATATAAATGAAAATTATGTTAATCGTACTAAATGAGTGAAGAACAGACATCAGTGCCTGTACAGACCCAAGAAACAATATCAAAGCCCCCACTTAACATACTGTTCAACCCAAACGTTGTTACAAAGAAGAATATATGGGAAATTGACATAAGCTTACTGCTGGAAAAACTGCTCACAATCCTTAACGCTACTGGAAATAAGGATCTACGGTTATGTGGAGTTGCTGTTCTCTCCTCTGCTATCATACTACGATTAAAGGTGGAAAGCATATTCGCGTTGGAAAAAATTGCTATGCAGCGCAAGTCTGTTGCAGATAGAAGTTTGCTTGAGAACCTTCAGGTTCTTGATATGCCATACAGGTATGAAGCAACCTCTCCTGTTTCACTTGAAGAGCTGCTAAGTGTGTTAGAAAATATGCTTCAGCATATTGCCAACCCGAGACATAAGAAGGATCTGGAAATAGAACCTATGGAGAGTAAGGAACTTGATAAGTACCTGGTTACTTTCGAACAGCTTCTGGAAAAATACAAGGATATGTTGTTTGAAAAGATGCAGAAAGTCAAGACTTTGGTATTTAGTAAGTTTATCAAGAATATGGAACCTATAGAGGTTGCACGCTACTTCGTTGCTATGGTTTATCTTGCAATGCACAATAAGATAGATCTTGAGCAGGTGGAAGACGACATAAAGTTGATCCTTAAACTTTAAGTTACAAAATTTTACAATTGGCTCAATTAGCGGTGAAAAGATCTTTTAAATGCTTTACAGGCTAGGATGAGAGTATGCATGAAAGAGATGTAGAGATGCTTGCACGCATAGAGGCTGCTTTGTATGCTGCAGGCAGGCCATTAAATGTGGAGGAACTACAAAGAGCGGCAGGAACAGATTCTGCGAACAAAGCCGTGAAATTGGCTAGGGAGCTTGCTCAAACAATCAATTCTAACCTGCATGCTCTGGAACTTATTGAATTGAAGGATGGCTCATTTGTAATGCAGTTAAAGTTACGTTACAACAATGTAATACGGAAGTTTGCTACACGGCCATTCCTTTCACATGCCACACTCAAAACACTATCATGTATAGCATACATGCAACCGGTTACCTCAAAACAGCTGGTGGAAATACGTGGGAGCCAAGTATACGGTCATCTTAAGCTGCTAATGCAAGCGGGTTTTCTCTCCTACCAGAAGTTAGGGCGTCTAAAGATATACCAAACTACAAATAAGTTCCAAGATTACTTTGGAATAGATGGCGACCTAGAGAAATTAAAGAAGAGTTTGATAAAGAAGGAAATGAAGAGCAAGGATGTTCCCGTACCACAGCCGATCTTAGGAACTGTCTGACGTCATGTAATGGAATTTTGCATACATTAACTATATATACTAAAAATTTCTGTTAGGTGGTATGCCAGAGAGAACGATGCCTATATGCTTCACAAAAGAGCAGATTAAAGAAATTGAAAGATATGCGAAGGCAAAGGGAATGCTTAATCTCAGCCAAGCAGTAGAAGATATTGTCAGGAATAAGAAGCAATAGAAAAACACCAATTTTTCTCTATTTTCTATTAATTTTACTCCTACTTGCGAATAGAAATGCAAATAAAGCCCCTGCACAGATGTATGGCGATATGAGTAGCAAGAAACCACATTTGAACCTTATAGTAACGGGTCATGTAGATCACGGCAAATCAACCCTAGTAGGACACTTGCTGTTTGCTACCGGTGCAATCGATCAGAGAACGATTGAAGAGTTTGCTAAAGAATCAGAAAAGACAGGGAGGGGAGATACTTTCAAGTTTGCTTGGGTTCTTGACAGACTTAAGGATGAACGTGAAAGAGGTGTTACCATAGATCTAGCTTTCCAGAAGTTTGAAACGCAAAAGTACTTCTTCACATTAATTGACGCTCCAGGTCACAGAGACTTTGTAAAGAATATGATTACTGGAGCATCAGAGGCTGACTGCGCAGTGCTGGTAGTATCTGCAAAGAAAGGTGAGACTGAAGTTGCAGTAGATCCAGGTGGACAGGGAAGAGAGCATGCTTTCCTGTTGAGAACCTTGGGTGTCAGCCAGATTGCTGTAGCGATAAACAAGATGGACGATCAGTTGGTGAACTATTCAAAGGAAAGATTCGAAGAGGTAAAAGCTATTGTAGAACACTTGCTCAAGAGTGTAGGCTACAATACTGCTAAGGTAAGATTCATTCCAACCTCTGGATGGAAAGGTGATAACCTAATCAAAAAGTCAGAGAATATGTCTTGGTACGATGGGCCAACACTTGTACAGGCGCTGGACGAATTCCAGGAACCAGAGAAGCCAATAACCAAACCACTTAGAATACCTATACAAGATGTATATTCAATTACCGGTGTAGGTACTGTTCCAGTTGGAAGAATAGAAACGGGGAAGATGAAACCTAATGACAAAATAATTGTCATGCCAGAAGGTGCAACCGGTGAAGTGAAGTCCATTGAAACGCATCACACACAGATGCCAGAAGCAATTGCAGGTGATAATATTGGATTTAACGTTAGAGGTATAGACAAGAAACAGATCAAACGTGGCGATGTTGTAGGTCCTGTTGATAATCCTCCAACTGCTGCAAAAGAATTCAAGGCACAGGTAATTGTGATATTCCACCCAACAGCATTAGCGCCAGGATACACGCCGGTGTTGCATGCACATACAGCACAGGTAGCTGCAACGATAACTGAATTTGTGGCCAAGATAGACCCAAGAAATGGGCAGACTGTAGAGGAGAGTCCAAAGTTCCTGAAGAGTGGTGATTCTGCGATAGTGAAGATCAGACCAGTTAGACCACTATGCATTGAACCATTCAAGGAATTTCCGGAGCTCGGAAGGTTTGCATTAAGAGACATGGGCACCACAATAGCAGCGGGTATCGTACAGGAAATAACCGAAAAGTTCACAGCAGAAAAGGTTACTGCCAAGGCTTAACGTGAAACGTAAATGGTCACACAGCATGCGCGGATAAAACTTACAAGTACTAACCTACTTAGACTTGAAGAGGTTTGCAGTGAGATAAAGGGTATTGGTGATAAGGCGGGAGTTAAAGTCAAGGGACCTTTGCCACTTCCAACGAAGAAGATGCGAATAGTTACTAGGAAGGCACCTTCAGGACAAGGCACTAACACATATGACAAGTGGGAGATGCGTGTACATAGAAGGGTTATTGACCTTGGGGCAGATGATAGAGCCATGAGACAGCTGATGAGGTTAAAGATACCCGATGATGTTTATATCGAAGTCTCTTTAACCCAATAAATAATTTTTAAAGTACGCTTAAATTTGGGTATCAAAAAGGTGTTATTCTATGGAAGAACAGGGTAAGGCGTTGGCCAGTGTTTTCTATGAATGTATGCGCTGCAGTACGGTGTCAAGTGTTGAGGAGCTTAATCGTTTACCTGAGTTGAAGTGCATCTGTGGTTTCAGAGTCTTCAAAAAAGCGAGACCGCCAATTGTGAAACAAATCAAAGCTGTCTAAACGTAATTTAGTTTCAAAACGTTTATTATATCATCTAAAGGAGCACTGACATGCTTAACATATTCAAGAAAAAGGATGACTCTGCACAGACAATAAAATGCCAACACTGTGGCATGGAGTTTTCCGAAAAAAACAGGTTTGAAAAGCATAAAGAAAAAGCGCATCCAAAAGGTCGTTGATATTTTTTGCTCTTTTATCGTTAATGATCCCTAGTGTATAGTGAGATGCAAATCTTCTGAGAACAGTTTAGTATATTAAGGCATAACGGTGCAATAGCAATTGTTGTTTACTTTGAAGAGCAAACAGGATCTAGAGTTAACAATTGATAAAGTAATAAGAAAAAGAGGTAGGGATAAGAAGATACAGTTCACAGTTAGGCTTGACCCAAAACGTTATGAAATGAGGACTGTGAAGGGTGAAAAAGGCTTCTTCGACAAGAATGAGAAGATCTTCATCCCAGAGGCTGTATTCAGGATACTGATGGATGAAATGACTGTGCAACCTATACAATCAGCAGAATCTAGGATAGATGATCTCTACTCCTATATTCTGGAGAGTCAGATAAGGGTAAAACGCGCACTTAGTCAGGGACTGAGGTTTGAAACCTCCATAGTTCCGTCAGAACAGTATCTGGAAGAGCATATGAACGCTACATTGAATATAGTTGTTCTCTATGTGGATATTGCAGACTCCACTAGGATGAGCATGACACTTCCTGCAGACAAACTGGCGCTTTTGATCAAAATCTTCGTCCAGGAAATGTCCTTTCTAGTCTCCGGGTACAGGGGCTATGTTTTGAAGTATGCGGGTGATTCGGTAATTGCATGCTTTCCAGCAGAAAAAGATTTTGAGGAGATGTGCGACAATGCTGTTAACTGTGCAAGGTCCATGATGAAGGTGGTTGAGCATGCAATTAATCCTGCACTAAAAGAGAATGGTTATCCGGAGCTCAAGGTCAAGATTGGCATTGATGTTGGAAAGAACAAGATAGTGCTGTTAGGAGACAATGTTGATCTCTTGGGCTACACAATGAGTATAGCGGGAAAGATGGTTGAGATGGCTAGGCCCGGTCAGATACTTATAGGCAAGTGGGTATATGAAAAATTAAAGAAGCCCTTTAAAGCTCTCTTCTCAAAGGTAAAATTGAGTAGGGCGTGGAATTATAGGGACTCTCGGGAAGGGAAGCTCTATACTATATACTCAATGGATGCCTGAAAATATGAAAACCTCCTTGAAAAATTCAAAAATACGCAATATACATTAAATATTATAAGCAAGTATATCCATATCCTAACGGCGATAGCATGAAAAAAATTGAGGCTGTAATCCCAACAGAGCGGCTTTCCCAAGTGAGCGACGAGCTGAAGAAGGTGGGCGTTGGTGGTCTAACGTGCTTCGATTCCAAGGGGCGTGGTCAAGTGCCAATCCAAAAGAGGAGTGCTGGACGTGGTGGAGTCTTCACACCTGAGTTCAATACTAACTGCACAGTTCTTGTTGTTGTAAGGGATGGTGATGTTGATAAGACTGTGAATACTATTGTTAAAGCTGCCAGCACAGGACTTGCAGGCGAAGGTAAAATATTCATCAGCAATGTTGACGATGTTGTGGACATTGGAAGCAAAAAGAAAGGTGAGGCAGCGCTCTAACTTTTTATTTTTAAAATAATTGATAGCAAGACATTTAACCTACACTCTAGAACAGTGAATTGTGAAAATTACTTTATCCGCTATCAAAGCCGATATCGGTGGAATTGGGGGTCATACCAAACCAAGTGATGAGGTTCTGAAGGCAGTGGAAGATGTTGTAAGCAGAGCGGAGTATGATCTTTTGCTTGACTACTATATCGGATATTCTGGAGACGACATACACATAATTATGAGCCATCAGCAAGGTGTTTTGAATACTAAGATACACAAACTTGCATGGGACGCTTTCAAGGAAGGAACTGAGGTTGCAAAGCAACAGGGATTGTATGGTGCTGGACAGGATCTTTTGAAAGATTCATTTTCTGGAAATGTAAAAGGGATGGGTCCTGGTGTTGCAGAGATGGAGTTTGAAGAAAGACCAAATGAAGCGTTCGTTGTTTTTGCTGCAGATAAAACTGAACCTGGTGCGTTCAACCTTCCTTTCTATAGGATGTTTGTAGATAGTAGGAGTAATACGGGGATCATAATAAACCCGGATCTTGCTGAAGGTGTTATCATTAACATCATGGACGTAATGCGTGGGAAGGTAGCTGAATTGTATCTCTGGGAGGACAAGCCAGAGATAGAGGCTGCTTTGATGTACCCTGGAAGATATGTTGTCGAATCCGTTGTTAGTAAAAGGGGAGAGCCTATAGTGTCTGCCTCAACTGATCGCTTGCACAATATAGCGGGAACGTATGTGGGCAAGGATGATCCAATAGCGATCGTAAGATGCCAGAAGTCTTTTCCTGCAACAGAAGAAGCGTGCAGTGCTTTTAACAATCCGCATTTTGTAGCTGGCAATACCAGAGGAAGTCATCATTTACCTCTGATGCCTGTAAGGATAAACACCCCTGCCAGCGTCAATTATTCAATCCCAATAGTTATGGCATTGGTCTTCAGTGTGCATGAAGGAAAGTTCATTGGTCCACATGATGGCTTCGACACACCAGACTGGGACTACATAAGGAATATCGCGACACAGAGAGCTATGGATATGCGCAACCAAGGATTCATACACCCGGCCACTCTGGTTCCTGATGAACTTGAGTATAACAAGGGATACGAAGCGAGGATGAAGAAGTTAGAGGGTAAGTTTAATAGCAAAAAGAAGGGACGTTCCAAGTCCAAGCAATGACAAAACGAGATAAACTATTCGTTGTTAACTTTAAAAATTATTCGGAGGTTTCTGGTGTAAAGAGTATAAAACTCGCACAGGCAGCAGAATATGTTGCTGATAGATCAAGGGTAAAGATTGTTGTTGCGCCTCCTCCAGGTTCGCTTGCGGTCGTAGCAAGTAATGTAAGAATACCTGTCTTTGCCCAGCACCTCGATAATTCAAACTTGGGGAATGCAACCGGTTTCATGGTTCCTGAAATAGCCAGATCGTATGGTGTTGCAGGTTCGCTTATCAATCATAGTGAGCATAGGCTATCGCCAAAGTTAATTGAACGTCTGGTAGCAAGATTGCGTAGTTTGAATATGATCTCTGTTGTATGTGCAAGAACGCCTATAGAAGTAAGAAAATTTGCTGCGTTCGATCCTGATTATATTGCAATTGAGCCCCCCAAGCTTATTGGTACTGGCATTGCAGTTTCAAAAGCTAAACCAAGTGTGATAACACGTTCAATAGATGCCGTAAACGATGTTAACCGTGATGTAAGTGTGATTTGCGGAGCTGGTATAGTTGATGGGAGTGATGTATCTGCAGCAATTAGACTTGGATCAAGGGGCATACTTGTGGCCAGCGGGATCGTAAAGGCTAGCAACTGGAAGGCCAAGATTCAGGAATTGGCAAATGCCATGAAAACATGATTGTTTATATCACACTTCGATGCATATAGATGTGATTGAGAGAGGTTCAGGAGAGAAGCAAGGCCCGAAGATATTTTATTGATTCTTTAGCATCGATCGTATTTTGGGTCCCTCTATACCTCGCATTTAATGTATTTGTGTTGCGTTTGGAGATCTGGCAGGTGTTGGCACTTGCAGGTTTTTCCGCAGTAGTTAACTTTACATTTGGAGGAACCTTCGGTCGCTTTCTTGATTGGTGGAGGAAAAAATTAAACAATTCTTGATAAAACTCAGGAAAAGTATGAAAAGGTTGATAATAGGCGGAATTTTGATTATCCCGCATGCAAGAGACCGCTAGGTTCGTTGTGTTCTTTGATGAAGGTAATGGTAGGGATAAGAGGTTACTTGGAGGAAAGGGCGCTGGTCTATGTGAAATGACCAGATTGGGTCTGCCAGTTCCATCAGGCTTCGTTATTACAACTGAAGTTTGCAACAAGTACTATGAAAATGGTAAGCAGCTCCCGCAAGGGTTGATGGAACAGGTAAGAACATCAATGAAGAAACTTGAACAGATAACAGGAAAGGGTTTTGGAGACAGAAACAATCCCTTGCTTGTTTCTGTGCGTTCCGGTGCTCCAATATCCATGCCCGGCATGATGGATACCATCCTGAATCTAGGTCTTAATGATGAAACCGTTCAAGGATTGGCAAAGCAGAGTAACAACACCAGATTTGCGTGGGATGCCTACAGAAGGTTTGTGCAGATGTTCGGTAAAATAGTACTTGGCATAGACGATGAGATTTTCTCCAAGTTGTTGGAGGATAAGAAGAGGCAAAAGAAGGCAAAAATAGATAGCGAACTTGATGAGCAAGCACTCAGAGAATTAACTCGTAAGTTTATCGAAGTGTGCGAGAAGGAAACCGAGAAGGCTTTTCCAAAGGATCCTTACCAGCAGTTGGAGCTTGCAATAGATGCAGTCTTCAGAAGTTGGATGGGTGAGCGCGCTGTTGAGTATAGAAAGTATTACAAGATAACGCCAGATATTGCGCATGGTACAGCAGTTAACGTTGTCACCATGGTTTTTGGTAACATGGGTAACGATAGTGCAACAGGTGTAGTATTTACAAGAAACCCAGAGACTGGTGAAAAGAAGCTTTATGGAGAATTTCTAATCAATGCTCAAGGAGAGGATGTTGTGGCTGGTGTAAGGACACCAGAGCCCATTGATAGGCTTGAGCAAAAGATGCCCAGGGCATATCAGCAGTTATTGCAGACATGCAACAATCTGGAGAGGCACTACAAGGAACCCCAAGATGTTGAATTCACTATTGAACATGACAAATTGTACATCTTGCAAACACGTGCGGGAAAGACGAATGCGATTGCGATGGTGAAGACATCCGTAGATATGGTTAATGAAGGTATAATCACTAAGGAAGAGGCTATACTGAGAATAAATCCTGATGATCTGGAACAGTTATTGCATAAGAGAGTTGATCCCAAGAATAGTGTGAAACCAATTGCAAATGGCATAGGAGCTTCTCCTGGAGCAGCAAGTGGGAAAGTTGTATTTGATGTTAAGAAAGCAGAAGAGATGGGAAAGAAAGGAGAGAAGATAATTTTGGTCAGGGAAGAAACCAAACCTGATGATGTACCAGCGTTCTTCGTGTCCGTTGGCATATTGACAAGTAGAGGAGGGAGAACATCGCATGCTGCCGTAGTTGCTAGAGGTATGGGCAAGCCATGTGTAGTTGGCTGCTCGGAAATATCCATTGATTATAAGACAAACAGGTTCGTAGCTAACGGCACTGTTGTAAAAGCCAATGATATCGTAACCATTGATGGTGTTACTGGCAATATGTACCTAGGGCAAATACGTACAATAGAGCCAGAAATGACAGAAGAGTTCAAACAGCTGCTAGAATGGGCTGAACAGATGAAGAGGTTAGGCATAAGAGCCAATGCTGATACACCTGGAGCTGCTTCACTTGCAAGGAAATTTGGTGCCCAAGGGATAGGTCTATGCAGAACAGAAAGGATGTTCAACGCCAAGGATAGATTACCATTGTTCGTTAAGATGATCATGACTAGAACAGAAAAGGACAGATTGAAAGTATTGAACCAGCTAAGAACATTGCAGAAATCTGACTTTAAGGCAATATTGAAGGCAATGGAAGGCTATCCGGTAACAATAAGACTGCTCGATCCTCCATTGCATGAATTCCTTCCAAGGATAGAGGACCTGTTAAGAGAGATCTATGAATCTGGCAAAAGATCACCTGCTAGAGCGAAGAAGGAGAAGATATTGGAGAGAGCCAAAGAAATTGCGGAGATCAATCCTATGATGGGTCACAGGGGTGTAAGGATAGGGATAACATTTCCAGAAATTTATGAGATGCAGATAAGGGCAATCTGTGAGGCAACCGCAGAACTTGCCAAGAAGAATGTAAATGCTCAACCACAAATAATGATACCGCAGGTTGGCAGCGCAGAGGAACTTGTTGCTATAAAACAGATCTATGAAAGGGTGAAGAGGGAGGTTGAAGAGAAACAACAGATTAAATTAAGCATAAAGTTTGGAACGATGATCGAAGTTGTAAGATCGTGCCTTACCGCAGACTCTATTGCAGAGGTTGCAGAGTTCTTTAGTTTTGGTACAAATGATCTTACACAGGCAGTCTTCAGTTTCAGTAGAGAGGATGTAGAGGGCAAATTCCTGCCTTTTTATATGGAAAAAGGTATTCTGCTCTACAATCCATTCCAGAGTCTAGATGTTAATGGTGTTGGCAAGATCATGAATATGGCCATTGAATTGGGCAAAGGTGTTAGGACAGAACTTGAGATAGGCATATGTGGTGAACATGGAGGAGACCCTAGATCGATCGAATTCTGTGATGGTATGAATCTTAACTATGTTAGTGCTTCACCGCATAGAATACCTATTGCGATAATTGCTGCGGCAAAGAGTGCTATAAAACGAAAAAGAGCGACCCAACCTTCTTGAACGAGTCCTCTGGCAAATATAGTGAAGTAAACAGATCAGGATGTATTATCTTGGCAAGTATTTCCAGACTCGTAACTGTTCTGGGCCCAAGTCTGCTGAAATAGGAACTGGTGTCAGTAGCATATACTTCCCCATTCTTCACCGCTTTGAGACTCTTTCATTCCTCCACTCTTTCTATTCTCCATAGTTCCTTCATTGTATGATCAACATCAAATCCGCAGGGCATGAGCACTATTATATCTGGATCAAATTCGGTAACTTCACTGCATCTTCCTTGATGGTTCACCACGCTTGCTGACACCGTTTATTGCGCTTGCAATCTCCACCATCTGTGGAACCCAGTGACCAGCACTGAAGATGGGGTCAAGCCATTCTATACATAGACCTTGGGTTTGTTCTTTGCTTCCATACCTGCAGAACTAACATGTTCTATGCGTTTTATCGTGAATCTATTACCTCCTCTCCTCTATGCTCACTTCCTACAGCTTTGGCCAATGCTAACAAGTATCTCATCCAGATCATGAGGATCCAAAACTACGACCTTTGGTTTGTTGTTCAGGATGTTCATTGCCCTGCCAAGTTCCTTCATATGAGGAGAGCAAACCTCGCAAAGACCCTGTGCAACAATGAGATCCGGGTCTGCCTGCTTTAGAGCGCTGTCATCTATCACATAAACATCCTTGCCTTCGCGCATCAATTGCACTATCATTTTATCGATCTCATCACTGTTCAGTTTTGAAGCATCGAAGACGCTTCTAACTACAATCGTCTTCTTGCCTGCATCAAGAGGAAAATCACATTTGTGAGTTACGCCAACAACATCATCACCCAAGCCAAGCCCATACAATATTTCTGTAGCACTAGGCAAAAAGGAGCAGATATGCATGTGTCTAATGCAACTCGGGATTTTTTGTGTTCACCGATATCTATGGTTAGTTTGTAATAAAGTTAAATAATTTCTGTGCTGACAGAGAGCCATGGGTTCCCTGTTAAAGCAACTTAATGATAAACGTAAGATCATAGTCATGCCAGGAGTTTATGATGCGTTAAGCGCAAGGATTGCAGAACAAATAGGATTTGATGTTGTATTTCAGTCAGGTTACAGTGTATCGGCTGGAATATTGGGGATGCCAGATTATGGTTTCCTAAATGCTGGCGAAGCGGTTGAACAAGCTAGGAAGATTACGAGAGCAATTTCTATACCACTCATCGTGGATATAGATACGGGCTATGGAAATCCTCTAACAGTGTGGAGATTGATACGCGACTTGGAAGCGGCTGGAGTTGCCGGTGTGTTCCTTGAAGATCAGGTGTGGCCAAAAAGATGTGGGCATATGTCAGGCAAACAAGTTGTCTCCACTGATGAATATTTACCAAAACTCAGAGCTGCAGTAGAAGCTAGAAGTAGTAAAGAGTTTGTTATAGTTGCAAGGACGGATGCGATAGAGCCTCTTGGCATAGATGAGGCAATTAGGAGAGGAAAGGAATACAGGAAGACAGGTGCGGATGCTGTGTTTATTGAAGCCCCAAGAACAATTGGTGAACTAGAGAAAGTTGGCAAGTCCGTTGATGCCCCACTTGTAGCCAATATGATGGAGGGAGGCAAGACGCCGTTGCTTTCAGCGGAAGAGCTGAGAAGGCTTGGTTTTAGACTCGTAGTCTTCCCACTTACAGCACTTTTCTCCGCTACATATGCTGTAAGAGAAGCATTTCAAACGTTGAAAACAAAGGGTACAACTAGATCTGCAATGAGAAGAATGGTTACATTTGATGAGTTCAACAAGTTTGTGGATCTTCAAAAATATAAGATGCTGGAACAGAAATATAAGAGATGATAATTATGGTTGCTGTGCTGGGACTGTAATTAACTCAAGTGTGTTGAGCTGAGCGTCTATCTGTTCTGGAGTTTCGTTTCCATACGTGATCAGAATTCTATCTCCATCCTCTAACACATACTTATCATACATTTGGTTCCTTACGCCATTAACATAGAACTTTATGGTTTTATCCCCATCATTGCAGTAACTCGTTCCATTATCCAATGTGAAGCAGTTATTATCAAACTTCATTCCAAATGACTCGAAGAGAAATCCGATGTCTACTCCGGTAGCATGCCTGTGCACCAATGCTCCATTATTCGCCTCGAAATGTATGTACCTGCTCTTAACTTGATATTGGTTCTGCGCGAAATCGATTGGTTCTACGTTGTTTATAAAGAGTTTGAATGCAGCATGCTCATGTTCTGATCCAACAGCACCAAAGTTTGCATTACGAGGAGGATGCTGAGCATAGTTGTAAACAGCAAAGCCTACTCCGATTGCTACTGCGGCGATGATACCTATTGCAATGAGCCGTCCCTTTCTTCTCTTTCTGCCAATTTTGGCAGCCTTTTCCTTACGCATAGAGCAGAGATTCTTTTGCACTTTAAAAGTGTTTCATATGCGAAAATTACTTTCTTAACATCTTTCAGAGCCTTTACTTCTTGACTATCGTTAATACATCCTCATCCAATAATCTGTGATTCATGCCAACCTTCTGACCACCAAACTTTACACTCTTGCCCCACACCATTGCATATCTAAATTCATCCTTAATATTCCTATGAATCTTATTGCACACCTCAAGCACGGTAGAGCCATTTCTAGTGATCAATGGCTCCTTATAGTCAGGCTCGCCATTCCTAGGTCTCATGTAGATACGTATGAAATTCAGCTTGTTGAAGATCGCTTCTTTAAGTGCTTCAATGTTTATGGTTGCATCTGCAGATATTGGTATGAAATCTGTCTTTATGCTATCCTGTACCTCATTGATGAAACCCTGATTCACAAGATCTATTTTGTTTAAAACCGTTAGAGAACTAACATAGGTACGATTTTCTGCCAACACATCGATTAATTGCTCATCCGTAAGATCCTCTCTTACAATCACCCTAGCATTATGTATGCCATAAACACGTAGGATGTCCTTGATCATGCTTTCGGAAATCTTCTTCAACTTTACCTGAGCATTAACACTAATTCCTCCAGATGATGTTTTTTCTATAACCAGATCAGGAGGTTTTTCATCAACCCGTATTCCTATATTTCCTAACTCCTTCTTAAGCAATGCAGAATGATGCGGATTGAATACATCTAGAATAAGCAAAACTAGATCAGCGTTTCTTGCAACTGACAACACACGTTTTCCCAATCCTTTTCCAGATGATGCACCCTCTATTATTCCAGGCAAATCGAGGATCTGGATCTTTGCACCTCTATACTCCATCATACCAGGTACAACGGTCAATGTTGTGAACTGGTATGCTGCGATCTTTGATTTCGCGTTTGTGAGACGATTTAACAGCGTGGATTTGCCAACGCTG
>Ga0209172_10005320_pt1 | contig 15805 bp, 17 predicted proteins | sample LarsenN4metaG_FD_184113 | JGI IMG/M metagenome (GOLD analysis project Ga0209172, IMG submission 184113) | Hot spring sediment bacterial and archeal communities from British Columbia, Canada, to study Microbial Dark Matter (Phase II) - Larsen... ... | reverse complement strand
TTTGAGCGTCTCCGTCTCGATCCGGTGTCGCGAGAAGTGACGTATGATGGGCAACTGTTGAAAATTGGGCGGAAGGAATACCTGATTTTAGAATTGTTACTACGTCATCCAAGTCAGGTGTTTAATCGCCATGACATCATCGATCGCCTCTGGAGTCTGGATGAAGAAGTTCCCACAGAAGCAACGGTAAAATCTCACGTTCGCAGCATTCGCCGCAAATTAGAACAGGTGAACGCAAGCGAGTTGATCGAAACCCTGTATGGTCAAGGTTATCGCTTGAATCCTGCGTTTCTCGCCCCTCCAACACCTCAACCGCTGTCTGCTGACAATTTCCAGGTAGATACCTTAACAGCACAGGTCTGGCAACGGGCTTATGCGAAAAGTTTGGCTAAGTTGAGTGAGATTGAGCAGGCGATCGCTACCTTGCAATCTGGGAGCTTTGAGGAACCGCTACGACAGCAAACCATTTTTACTGTGCATAAGCTCGCGGGATCGCTCTATGTATTTGGGTTTGAAGTAGCTGCCCAATTACTCCAACAAGCTGAAGATGAGTTACGACAGGCGATTGTTCCTCCAGAGACAGCTGCAAAGTTGCTGCAATGGTTGCAAATTGTGCGGTTAGAACTGGCAGGACAGCAAAGCTCAAACATCCAAATTCAAACGGCTCTGTTACCTCCAACTTGTAGCAAGTTGTGAACCCAGGCTAATCTGACGCAGTGATGAAACACACTGTTCTCCGTTGCATTTGTGTACCACAGTAGCCCCAATTAAAATGAACTGTCTCCGTCCATAGAGATCACCCAGTGTTCCACCCCCTAAAACGAAAGCTGCCAGCATCAAGGTTGAAATACTGGTCATTAAGCCGATCGTAGACTGAGAAGAATTAAACTTTGCTTGAATAGCTGGCTCAATCAAACTGAGCATCCCTGTATCGATCGCAACCATCCGCACTGCAATAATACAGGCGACCAGTACCATCCACCACCTCGGATCGCGTTCGTGATTAGTTGTGACAGCAGTCATAAGTAATTCCTAAAGATCTCTCGTAGAAAGAGAATCAGCAACATAGATTCTTCTAAATTGCCGATGATGTATTGTGGAGACTACTGCTTAAAAGTACAAAATTGGTGTAATGAATTCAGAATGGATGAACAACTGCACCAGTTTTGCACTTTTTAGACTTAATGTTGTCCTAGTTAGTTGTGCTTGAAACTCATGGAAGGATCAAAAGCAACCACTCGCCGTATTCTGCTGATTGATGATAGCGAGGATTTACGAGAAATCTATTACGTGACGTTGAGTGCGATCGCGGGTTTAGAGGTATTGCTGGCCGACTCCGGACAAGCAGGGCTATCTATTGCTCAACAAGAACGTTTGGATGCCATTTTGCTAGATGTCATTATGCCTGACATGGATGGGGTAGTCGTCTTCCATCAGCTTAAATCTAATCCTGCGACCCAGACGATTCCTGTGATTTTCATAACTGCGAGAACCCATGCTGAAGATCGTCAACATTTATTAAGCATTGGTGGCAAAGCCGTTATTTCTAAAGCCTGCAAACCTCAACAGCTTGCGATGCAGGTTGTAGACCTTTTAAATGAGATATAGGCCAACGCTACCTTAACCCCTAATGAATTCTCGTCGCGATCGCCAATTTCCGATCACTCTGTTTTCATCTCTTGCAGGGCTACTGGTTCTAATGGGAGTAATGCAGGTGATAGCTGCACTGGTTCTTTATAGAGTAGGGAGCGATCTCCCGACGACGCTTGATCTCTGGCTGCTCATAGGGGTCAGCTCGACTATCACAACGCTTTTACTGATTTTGCCACGGCAGCAACGAGATCAACAAGCACTAGAAGCTCTGATTGCTGAGCGAACTGCCGAATTAATCAGTGCAAATGCTCAATTAGAGCAGGAAATTGAGGAACGAAAATATATTGAATCTCAGTTACGCCAACGAGAAGCAGCATTAGAGAAAGTGCAAAAAATTGCCCACATTGGCAATTGGGAAGCAGATTTTGTGACCCATACAATCACCTGGTCTGAAGAGCTTTTTCGGATTCATGGACGAGATCTCAGTCTTCCTTCCCCGCTGCCTGAAGAATCCTTTAAATACATTCATCCCGACGATCTCAAAATTCATCAAACACAAATTGCTGATAAAGTCCAAGCAGGTCAGCCTTTTGCTGCGGATATTCGAATCATCCGCTCAAATGGAGATATTCGTTATGTGGAAGCCCGAGGAGAACCGATCTTTAACGAAAATGGTCAGATGGTTCGTTATATTGGCATGTCTCGTGATTTGACGGAACGCAAACTAACGGAAGAAAAACTGCGGGAAAGCGAGACGCTGTTGCGAGAAGCACAGGCAGCCGCTGGCTTAGGTTGTTGGGAGCATGACCTGATGACTCACAAAACAGTGTGGACAGAGGAGTTATACCGAATTCATGGACGCGATCCTGAATTGCCGCCACCGACCTCTGAAGAATTGCTCGGACAAGTTATTTACCCTGATGATTTACCGCTTTATCATGAGCAACTCATCAATCACTTCCAATCGGGTCAACCCTTTGCCTGTGATTTTCGAATTATTCGCACTGATAACAAGATCCGTTGGGTCACTGCTAAAGGCGAACCTATTTTAAATCCGCAAGGAGAAGTGATTCGATACGTTGGGATTGTTATGGATATTAGCGATCGCAAAGCCGCAGAAGACAAATTGCGACAGAGCGAAGCCACAAATCGTGCTTTGGTGCAAGCAATTCCAGATTTACTCATTCGGCTACATCAAGATGGTACTTATATTGATATTCGCTACGGCAGTAATGTGAGAGCATTCAATTTAGATAAAGCCCAAATTGATCAACATATTCAGGATGTTTTACCTCCAGAGGCCGCTGAGGCCATGCTTCAGACAATTCAAGAGGTATTGCGGACACAAAAAATAAAAGTTGACGAGCAGCAGGTTATTTTTAATCAAAATACCTATTATGAAGAGATTCGTATCGTTCCCTGTGGTAATGATGAGGTGCTGGTTATTGTTCGAGATGTCACTGATCGCAAAAATGCTGAACTAGAACTGCAACATGCGAAAGAAGTAGCTGAATCTGCGAATCGGGCAAAAAGCACGTTCCTTTCTAGCATGAGCCATGAACTTAGAACTCCGCTCAATGCGATTCTTGGCTTTGCTCAATTGCTCAATCGAGACACCAGTATTGCACCCGAACAGCAGCGTTACATCGATACGATTAACCGTAACGGTCAGCATCTTTTAGAGCTGATTAATGATGTATTAGAAGTATCCAAAATTGAGTCTGGACAGATTACTCTTAACTCAACCAATGTTGATTTATATCAGCTACTCGATAATCTCAATGATCTGTTTCAGCTCAAGGCGATCGCTAAAAACCTTACCCTTACATTTGAGCGATCGTCTGCGGTTCCTCAATACGTTTCCGTAGATGAAAGTAAGCTGCGGCAAATTTTAATTAATCTTTTGAGTAATGCTATCAAATTCACGACCGAGGGCAGTGTTATTGTCAGCGTTAATGTTTTGACTGACACGTCTACGCTTCAATTTGAAATTCAAGATACAGGAGCAGGAATTGCAGCTGAAGATCTTTCTAAGCTATTCAAACCTTTTTCTCAGACCTCAACAGGGCAGCAGGCAAGTGAAGGAACAGGGCTAGGCCTTGTGATCAGCCGCAATTTTGTAGAATTGATGCAGGGAGAAATTGGAGTCAATAGTACCCCCGGAGAAGGCAGTACTTTTTGGTTCACTTTACCTGTGGAAGCTGTGGAATGCAATTGTGTGTCAATCGCACTGTCTACTCATAAAGTCATTGGTCTAGAGCCGACGCAACCCTACTACCGCGTTCTAGTCGTGGAAGACCACCTGGAAAACGCCCAATTCTTAACTCAGTTGTTAACATTGGTTGGCTTTGAAGTTCAACATGCGGCTAACGGGCAGGAAGCACTTACTTTGTGGAGAACCTGGCGACCTCATCTAGTTTTGATGGATATGCAGATGCCTGTGATGGACGGCTATGAGGCAACTCAAAAGATTCGGCAATTGGAACAGGAGCGCAATTCGGAGGATAGAATTGCGCAGGGTAGGGATGATGGCATGACGAAAGAATGGGAAGAGCCGTTGTCAATGCTTGATGTTCCTGCGTCTTCTCTTGCACCTACTACTACCATTATTGCTGTTACTGGCAGTGCCTTTGAGGAAGATCGCGCCCAGATTTTGGCAAATGGCTGTGATGATTTTATTCGTAAGCCCGTCCAGGAAAATCTACTCTTTGCCCGCTTAGCTCATTATTTAGGAGTTCAATACCGTTATGATGACATCAAATCTACTCCGTTGAATGGTCAGCCTGCTAAGTTTACCCTTTCGAAGGAAGCGCTGTCTGTTATGCCAGCTGAGTGGCTCACGCAGTTGAATGTTGCCGCTAGAGAATGTAACCAGGTAGAAGTGTTGCAACAGTTGGAACAAGTTCCTTTAGAACACCAGTCCTTAGTCCTGGCATTAAAGCACTTGGCAACAGGCTTTCGGTTTGAAGACATTGCTGCCCTAACCGATCAGGAGTAAATTATGTACTCCAAAACCTCAAAATCAAAAGGTAATATTTTGATTGTCGATGATACCCCTGACAATTTAAGGCTTTTGTCTGAAATGCTTTCAAAACAGGGTTATAGCGTCAGAAGTGCAATTAGTGGAACAGCTGCATTTATGGCGATCAATACAAGATGTCCTGACTTAATTTTGCTAGACATCAATATGCCTCAATTAGATGGCTATGCTGTATGTCAACAAATTAAAGCGAGTCAAAACACTTGTGACATTCCGGTTCTTTTTTTGAGTGCTTATAGTGAGGCGATCGATAAGGTCAAAGCGTTTCAAGTGGGTGGTTTAGACTACATCACCAAGCCCTTTCAAGTCGAGGAGGTACTGGCACGAGTCAACACACATTTGACTCTCAGCCGTACCCAAAAAGAGTTGCAAAAAGCCAAACTTGACGCTCTGCGAGCATTAGAGCAGGAGAAAGAACTGAATCGGTTAAAGTCAGAATTTATCTCATTGGTGACTCACGATTTTCATACACCACTCGTTAGCATTCAAGGATATATTTCTTTGTTGCGTCAAAATAGCTCTGGTTTGGCGATTGAAACTCAGCATCGCTATTTTAACAAGATGGAGTCTTCCGTTGACCACTTGATGTATCTTCTAGAGCAAGTCTTATTGATTGGTAAATCTGAGTCGGGAAAGTTGCAAAGTTACCCCACACATTTCAACTTAAAAGAACTGTGCCACGAAGTAATTGAGTCGCTTCAATTGCAGAATAATTTACGTTCCATTGAGTTCTCCTATACAGGGAGCGATCGCGCTGTTGAGCTTGATCCAGTCCTGATTCGACAAATTCTTATTAACTTGCTGACTAACGCGACTAAATATTCTCCTGAAGAACGTCCGATTTACTTAATGATTGAACATCGGGAAGATGCGATCGCACTACAAGTTGAGGATCAGGGCATTGGCATTCCTTTAGAAGAACAAGCTCATCTGTTTGAGCTATTCCATCGTTGCAGTAACGTTCAATCAATTCGTGGAAGTGGTTTAGGTTTAGCCGTTGTCAAAACGTGCGTTGATGCTCTGGATGGGCAAATTAAGATCAAAAGCCAGGTTGGAGCAGGCACAACGGTGACGGTGACGCTTCCTGTGTAAACGTACTAAGGGGAGTGCGTTGAAATAATATCCCAATGGTGCGGTAGGGGCGAATGGCCATTTGCCCTTACAGATTTGCGGGATTGGTACAGTATTTATCTGCAAGTCCCTAAAAGGAATTGGTGCTATCTGCCATCAACCCGCAAGAAAGCCTGCATCATCGTCCCATTTACTTCACCGTAGACAATTTTGCCACCCATCCTCCGAATGTCCATATTGCCAGAGAATCTGGCTTAGACGCAGGAGCCTGGTATGACTTAAAAGGTGTGAAACGCGAACTCGACGTACCGTTATTACTGAATGATAAACTCTGGGGGCATTGCTTGGAGAAAGTTAGGACGATGTGCAAAGGTTCTACCTCCGGCTGGAGGCACAGTCTCTATATCGAATTGCACCAAACTCTAGACATAGCGCGATAAAGGCTCAAAATTTTATACTCATACCAGAGGCGATCGCTAAAGTTGGGCCAGAGGCATTGAACGGAAAGTTAACTTACCCTTCCGATTCATCAGATAATGAAGGAAAAGCAAACCTTCTTCACTTTTTCATCATGACCGATCTGTCACCCTGGGGTACATCCCTAACAACCACTGCTCAACGCCTGCTTTTGCTTGGTTCTGGCGAACTAGGTAAGGAAGTTGCGATTGAAGCTATGCGGCTGGGGTTAGAAGTCATTGCAGTCGATGCCTATGCGAATGCACCCGCGATGCAAATAGCCCACCGATCGCATGTGATCAACATGCTGGATGGAACTCAGGTACGGCGGGTTGTTGAGCAGGAAGCACCCAGGCTAATTGTGCCCGAAGTCGAGGCGATCGCCACGGCTACTCTTATCGAGCTGGAACAGGAAGGTTGGCACGTCATTCCCACCGCTAAGGCGACTCAACTCACCATGAACCGAGAGGGGATTCGGCGCTTGGCAGCCGAGGAGTTAGGGCTAAAAACCTCGCCCTATCGCTTTGCTGAGACAGAAGCAGAGTACCAGCAGGCGATCGCAGAGTTAGGCTTGCCCTGTGTCGTGAAACCCGTCATGAGTTCTTCCGGCAAAGGCCAGAGTACGATCCGCAGCGAGGCCGATGTACAACCCGCTTGGGAGTATGCTCAAGCCGGGGGGCGCACCAAAGGTGGACGAGTCATTGTCGAAGGATTTGTCCCTTTTGACACCGAGATTACCTTACTAACCGTTCGTTCTGCTTCGGGCACTCACTTCTGCCCACCAATTGGTCATATCCAGGTGAGTGGCGACTATCGAGAATCCTGGCAACCCTGCGCTCTGCACCCCCAAACTCTAGAGCGGTGTCAGGAGATTGCCGAGAAGATTACGACGGCTCTTGGGGGATGGGGCATCTTTGGGGTAGAACTCTTTATCCAGGGGGCAAGCGAAACAGCGCAAACCGTTTACTTTAGTGAAGTGAGTCCCCGTCCCCACGATACCGGAATGGTGACTCTAATTAGTCAGAATATGTCTGAGTTTGAGTTGCATGTACGGGCTATTACCGGGCTGCCCATTGGTGAGATTACCCTGCTCCAACCAGGGGCATCGGCTGTCATTCTCGCCAATGCGGCGGGTGACAATCCCCGATTTAGTGGAATTAGCGAAGCGTTGCAGGTACCGACCAGCAAAGTCCGTTTATTTGGTAAACCACGGGCTTACCGAAATCGGCGGATGGGGGTTGCATTGGCGCTGGGTGACACGGTGGAACAGGCGAGCGAGCGAGCGAAAGCCAGTGCAGCAGCAGTGACCGTTTTGGTGGATGATGCCGAGTAAACGAGCTTGAGTTTTTGCTCAGCTTAGATCTGTTGTAGTGAAGCGACAGCCGCGCATGGATAGGGTGATAGGTTTTGTAACCTCAACCCTTTTCACCAAGCACCTTAGTTACAAGACTCTTCATGCAGGTTCTCATTTAGAACAGGCTCTACCGTCGAGTTTTCTCGTTTGAGCAAGACGGAGGCTACGACAATGCCAATTACTGCCAGAAACGCCATTGGATAAAATACATAATTGTATGATCCAAATAAATCTCGGATGCGCCCCGTCACTAAGGTGCCAATCAAAGCGCCAATACCATAAGCCGTGAAGACAATACCATAGTTTTGGGCATACTGGTCAGGGTTAAAGAAGCGTAGCGTCAGGGTTGGAGCCATTGCTAACCAGCCTCCTAGACAAAACCAAAACAAGCAGAAGGCAATCAGATAGGTAGCCACCTGACCAGTTTGAGCATTCACCATCAAGATACAGGCAATCAAGATCAGCACATAGGATAAAAGCGCGACATATTGAGGCTTGAAGCGATCGCTTAACCAACCAAATAAAGGACGACTAATACCGTTAAACAGGGCAAATAAAGAGACACTGCGAGCAGCCATCGTCGGATTGATACGAATAATCTCCTGCCCAACGGGACTGGAAATGCCGATCGCACTCAAGCCGATTAGGGTGCCGATCGCATAGCAAATCCACAGTCCATAAAACAATCGACTCTTGAATAGGCTCCGAGGATAAACTTTGGCCGCGATCCCGGTAGAAGCCGTGACAGTTTGGCGAGGATGCCACCCTTTAGGCGGTAACTTCATTGTCAGAGCGATCGCTAAAATAATAGCTGTAAAAGTGATACCGAGAATACGCAAGGTGGGCCGAACGGTGTAGACACTAATCAACTGGTTTGTCAGGGGCGCAGTAATCAGAGGGGAAAGTCCAAAGCCAACGATCGTCAATCCCACAGCCAATCCTTTCTTATCAGGAAACCAGCGCGATGCAACAACCATGGGAACACCATAGACCATGCCGACTCCGGTTCCGGCAATCAGGCCATAGGTAAGGAGCAAAACTTCAACTTGGGTCGCAAAGCTTGAAAGAATATAGCCGAGGCCAACAACAACCCCACCGATCGCTGTTGTGACGCGGGTTCCAAGCCGGGGAATGTAAAAGCCTGCGATCGGCATTGTTGCCGCATAAAACACCAGTGCCACCGTATACGGCAAAAGGCTTTGAGTTGCACTAATCCCCAATTCATTTTCTAAAGGGGTTCTAAAAATACTCCAGGAGTACACACTGCCTAAACAGAGCAAAATCATCATCCCCAGCGGAATCAAGAACCATCTGCCCTGCTCTGGTGGTTGTCCCAAGACCGTTACGTTGGCCTCATGGTAAGTTGTTGTGCCCATAATCTTTTGAGAGAATTGAGAACTAAACGAAGCATGTTAAGGAAGAGCAGCAAAGCTGACTGTCTTACTCGACATACTTTACTTAGCTTTCACTTCTCAGGCTGTATAGAGATAGCCAGAATCATCAAGCTTCACAAAGATTTAGCATGATTTAAATAACGAGAAAATTACTTGGTTTCGTCAGGTAAAGCGATGATGGTGGTGCTTACAAATTGATAGATTCTTGTTCGATCTCTAAGCTGCGATTAGACAAACCTGTTTAGCTGCCGCAAGTTTAGCAGCCCCAACTCTAAAAGAGTAAGAGCGAAACACAATCCAGCAGCATTGTCTGACAAATTAGTAAAGCCTGAAAGATAAGTATCAGAACGATCCTAAAAGATGGTTATACACACGGTCAGTTATCTAACCATTCTTTAGGATCGTTGTTCAGTTCTCGGTTATAGCCGATCACGAACGGCATGGTTTGCTGGAGATCTACAACACGCTGGGATAAATGCTCTTTAGTCTCAGATACCTCAGTAGAAGTCTTGTCCTCGATCGCCGTTGCTACTAATAGGATTCCCAGTTCAAGTACATCTGAAGGACTCAAAGCTAAAACAAGTATTTTCGGTGTTACCGGATGTTCACCTTTTTTTAGAATTTCAAAATTGACGTGGATGGCAGATGGATTTGGTTGTTCCTGACCTGCAACAGCATCGACACGAGAAACCCTTTGCCCAGTCACGGTCAAAACGTCTTCAACATGACCCATGACCATAATTTCGCCAGTTTCCAGGAGATGCGTGACAGACTGAACTGGCATAGCTGCGCTGCTTCTCAAATGACATTTTGAAAGATTTGATGGCTATTTATCAGGTCTTTTAGCTCAATCAGCGCAAACAAGTTATTTTCTACGCCAATTATATAACCAAGCAGTTGTATATTCAATCCTAAAGTTTTGCGTGTCCTCAGTTTTGGGATTGAAATCGATTCTGAATTGCCAATGCCTCTTTAAACCGTCTGGAGCATAAGCAGGGTTGCGATACTTCGATGCAATCTGCTTCACCTGCCAACCATTTTCCTGACTCAACTCCATCACTCGCATGCCAAACGGACGACAAACTTCTTTCATAGTTTGCACGGTCGGTTCTTCGGTCTTGCCTTCTAATGTAGAAGCCAAACCAGTGCGCATAGCATCTAAGACTTCAATCGCTTGTACTGCTTTTGCAAGCTCTGCTGATTGAAACGTACGGGTTCTCTGGCTTTCTACATCAGTCAACCATTTGGGCATTATCCACTTCAGCGTCACCCTAACGGTGAATCACTTAGAGGCCATCGACTGACACTAGCTGACAACTGCACCAACATAAAATGTGCCGTTCACCTGAAAGCACAGTTCCATGCCTGAAATTTGCAGCAGCGAGCGTGATTCCCATAACTTAACTGCATCTTCTAGCGTGTAGCAGTTCACTACCAGACTGCCAGGACAAAAGCGAACAGAAAAGGCATGAGCCGAAACACCAGCCTGTTGAACCCATGAAAGCAAGGAAAAATCTGTAGCGTTAAGTTCAGACATAGAAAGAAAAATAGTTACTCATTTATTGAGCCTTAAAAAAATAAACCGAACTGTTCACCTTGAACTTTATTAAAAAATACTGAAATTTCTCTGCGTTAACCTGCGCTTGTGGTGCGGCTCTTAGCTGAGACAAGCAAAAAGCATTGAAATTTAACTCTGATTACAAAATATTGCGAACCTTGCTTTGGGGAAAAAATCGGCTAGCTCCCTTGCCAGCAAGCACTTTGCACTGATAGCGGTACTTATCTAGGTCAGGACGGGGTGCAGGGGTGGAACCCCTGACTGGAGGCGCAGACCCCACAATCCCCTTTATTTTCGATGTCCTAAACCAACTGACGACAGCTATAAAACCAGCTTCCGAACAGCAGAAGGATTACATAACATCTGGTCAAAAACTGTATGTTATGCAACAAATTATGTCACACCCATTCGTTATGCAATCAGTCCGGTTAATGTATAAGAGTAGACAGATTTCGGGAGGGAGTTGTGAGTCAAAGAGTCACTGTCGCAGTCCCAGACGCACTATTTGAGCGGCTTCAACCCGTCAAACATCACTTCAATATTTCTGCAATTTGCCAGGAGGCATTAGAGATGGCTATTACACAAGAAGAACTCAAGCTCCAAGTCACGCAACAAGACAACTTCGTAGAGCGCTTACAGGCAGAGAAAAAAGTGTTGCTCAACAAGGTGCGGCAAGAAGGCTTTGAGTTAGGAGTTCGCTCCAGTTCAAAACTTTCTTACAAAGAGTTTCGCCATTTTGAGCGGGTTGCACCGCTTGCATCTGCCCTCGATGACGAAGTATTAGACTACCTGTGGAGCTTTTTAGATCTGAAAGATTATCCCCAAGATGCACGCTTAGACGCTGATTTTGCGTACCTGTTAGAGGTTGACCCACAGAGCCGTGTGATTTTCGCTCAGGGATGGTTAGAAGGAGTATTGTCTGTGTGGCAGACAATCAAAGCACAAGTAGAAAACGTGCAGTAGCAATCGCCACTCCAGCCAATCAACAATTCACAGGAATTTAGGGGTCACAATTTATTCGTATGTGAATTCAGTCAGTAGTATTTAACAGCTCTCAACTGTGTCCTTAGAGATCCTCTCGAATGCATCTCAAAGCAATAGATAATTGATCAACTCGCAGCACAAAAGTTTTGATCAATTTAGCTTCTGTGCTTATATGCTTCAAGGAAATCATTCTATCGAACCAGCTTGAGTGCTGTTGCTTTGCCAGTTGAGTCGCGATCGCCCAGACGCAAAGAGCGCGATCGCAAAACTGCTGATACGAGCAGTCGCAAGCTATGTCACGCCTTGCGGTGATCATCCTTTCTAAAGCTAAAGATCACAATAAGTTCCATTGGCTTGAAGTCCCGCTATCGATTGACTAGAGAAAGCTTCTAAAAGCAGCAGAATACGCTTCAGTTCAGTTGATCCAAGCATTCAGCACTACCCTCAGATTGAGCATCAGTTAAATCGGTAAAGCATATTAAATGAAGTACCTCCGACTCGGTTGGGTGCTTCACTACCAGCGACTTTGACAAAACCAACGCGTTGATATAGCCTCACAGCTGGGTTGTCGTCGCGCACATTCAGCGATATAGCCGGATAACTTTTACTGGCTGCCTCAATCAATTGTAACAACAGATTAGAACCAATTCCGTTACCGTAATATTCTGGCAAAACTGCTATGGCCAGCTCAGGGATCTCATCAGCGATATAGCCAAAACCTCGCTCTTGCCCCTTCCATAAACGCAGCCACGCCGCCCCAATTGGCTGTTGCTCACAGACTGCCACAAAACCCATATCACCAGCACGCCCCCAATTTGCGGCGTACCCAACTAGACTTACCTGTGATTGAACCGCAGTGATTTCTGATTCGTGGGCAGCATGCATCAACATTTCCCACACAATTGGTTCATCATCGTTAGTTAAAGCGCGAATTGTGTATTGCATGTTGATTCTGTACTGTTGGACATAGAACAGGCTGTGCAGAAAGGAGGCATCATTTGTCTCTACCAGTTAGTCAGGGGAATGAATCGGGCATATTATTACAAACCAACGACCTCGATCAGCAATTTATCGCACTTGTCCTAAGAACTGGAGTTTGGACTAATTCAAAAAATACACCCTATTTAGGAGGGGCGCTAGCGCAGCCCTAGCGAAGCCATGCCAAAGGCTATTGCCGCAAGGCTATACGGCTGTTCGCTCTTACACATTGTGGAAAATCGCGTTTAGTCTAAAGTCCAACTAAGAATTTTAATCCTCCTAATTTCCTTACATGGATTTTCTTCACCAATCTGCAAAAGATCTATTTTTTTACAGCCTTGATTGAGCAATCACTTTGGCTCACTTCTCACCCGAAGGTTGTATCTTTGCAAATTCCACATCAAATTTTTCCTAAAAGTTTAGTTTACGTGAGGTAGTTCCTAAAAGAGCAATATCACGTTTCCTGATTTCGCCTAACTTGACCACCCTTACCGACCTGTTATGAAAAAAACTGCCCCAGTCAACAAGCATCTGATGTTCTCCTCCACAAACATGCTCTCTTTCTGCAAGCGGCCCTTCGTCGCGATCGCTCTACTCGCTTGCAGTGCCGCTCTAGTAGGCTGTAACAATGCAGCCACCTCCTCACAATCGCCAACGGCTGAACCAACTTCTATTGCTACTCCGGCTCCCCAATCTGAGCCAGTCACCGCTCCAGCCAGTCCTGTAGCTCAAAAGCCAGTCACTCGCCCGAAACCCGTCAGCTCCCAGAAGCCACCTGTGGCACAAAAACCCTCGACCCCTGTAACCGACTTAGAACCAGAAATAGGTATTATTCGCGAGATTCAGCAGGGGGATCTCATGTGCTACGTCACCTTTACAGACGAGAGTGGCAAAGAGCGGACTGAGGGCGCTATTTTTGAGCTGTGTGAGCAGCCAGAGCAGTATTTGAATCGTCGGTATCGCTTGGTCTATGGCGTACATAATGTGAATGATTGCACCAGCAACGAACCCTGTGGCAAAACCCGGCGAGCCAATCTGATCGAGCGGTTTGATCCAGTCAATGACACTGGAAGCAGTTCTCGTGGAGATGTCACTGTTCTAACAAATGGTGAATGGACAATCACGGTTGGAAATGGCAACTCTTGGTCAGGGGTTAATGGTACAGGTGATCTAACCTATCGGGGTTGCAACTCAAAGCAACAGTGCCTGAAGCTGAAGGGCGGCAAAGTCACCTGCCGGAATGGCATTTGTTCGACTATTTGGCAGAATGGTCGTTACACCTATACACTCACTAGCCCGATCACAGAAAATCCTGCTGCTGCGCCTAGCACTCTGATTGTTGCGAAAGATGGCAAAGAGCTACAACGCATTTTTGATCTGAAGTAATTTGAAATTGCTGATTTGTTTGAGCCTGACTCATCTAACAAGACAAGCGATCGCTCATTTTTGAGAGTGAGCGATCGCCTGCTCTTTAAAGCACACCATACATACTCACCAACGATCGCGCCAGTAGCCAACAATCAAAGGCAATGCCGAAAGTATAAGTAAAAAGCTGACGGCAACGAAGAAAGACACTGCACTTCCTCCCTCTAGGGCGATCGCCCCCGTGACCCCCACCCAGGTGTAGGCGATCGTTCCGGGAATAATGCCAACAACTGTTCCAAGCAGGTAGGGTCGCCAATTAGCGAGAGTTAAGCCAAACAGATAGTTCTCCAGGTTAAAGGGTGTCACTGGAATAAATCGAACTGCCATGACAAATAGGAATGTGCGATCAACAATGCCTTGCTGGAATTTTTGCAGGGTTGGATTGGAACCAAACCGACGCTCAGCCCAGCGGCGCAAGAGATAGCGACTTAACCAGAACGCGCCCATCGCGCCCAGAGTTGCTCCTACAACTGAGTAAACCGTCCCCCAAAACAGCCCAAAAACAGCCCCTCCGGCAATTGTAAAAATGACCGTAGGGAAACCAATCACCATTGAAACGGAGTATAACCCAGCAAAAAGAATCGGACTCCAAAGTCCTAACGTTTGTAGAAATGCGACTAATGTCTCCCGATTGAGCAAAAACCGCAAAGGGCTGAGGCCGTAGACTAAAATCGCCGCTATCCAGACAAAAACAATCAGAAATCGTCTGCTAAACAGCCGTTTTTGCAGTCGTTTAAGGCTAGATGGCATCATTGCAGCGATCGCAGTTGAGACAGCAAACTATAACCAACACCAACCATCATTAAACTATCAAATCGATCTAAGAAACCACCATGCCCAGGCAGTAGGGTGCTGTAGTCCTTGACATGGCAACGCCGTTTTAAGTAAGAAGCCAAAATATCGCCGACAAAAGCCAACGAAGCGGTAGTCAGACCCAATAACAACGCTTTGGGCATTGAAAATGCGACCCAATTACGGGCTAGTAGAGCTGATAACACACAAAAGACAGTGCCACCAACCAGACCTTCTAAGGTTTTGCCTGGACTAATTTGGGGTAATAGCTTCTGTTTTCCTAATAACTGCCCAACAACTTGAGAAAAACCATCAAATGTGAAAACTTGAAAATAGATAAAGAGAAGTAAAGAGCGATCAAATGAAGTTGAGAAATAGATAAAACCAAATGTGATCGCAACATAAATAACAATGATAAGCAACTGAAACCAGCGAGATGACAGCTTGGTTATGATTTTGATAATCTCTCCCAACCCAACTACAGAGATAAAGATAGCAACGAGATCAAAGCGATCGAGAAAAATTCCAGCCAGCACAGTACTTACAATGACAATGTAAGTCAAAAATTTCAACCACCGTTTTTGACCTGTCTGCGTATCAACCTTGCGATTGCCGTAATGCATGCCAATCGCACCCAGAAAAAGAAATAGGGAAATATACACAAAAATTGGATGCATTACCGATTGGCTCCGCGTAGCACCCACCATAAGCCTTTAACATCTGTTTTCGCTTCGGGCAGTAAGAGCACAATGACAATTTCTTCTAAGCACGCAAGAATGCCCCAACCGATCGCCAGGTAGTATAACCAACCCCAAAAACCAAACCAGAGCAACCCCATCATGCAAGCTCCCTGGAGGTAAGCAGTGGCTTTAAAGCTGTAAGTGTGTAGCCCAACAATGCCGCCAAACTTGATAAACATGGCTAGATATAAAGCGATCCAGGCGATCGCAAATGCAAAAACCCAGCTAACGTGAGGCGCAATCTCTTGCCACTTCAAACTAAAGATGGCCCAAAACCCAGCGATGTAGGTTAGCTGAGATCTTGCACCAGTTTCAACAAGGGGTTGCCAAAGAAGGAAAAATCTGAAAGAAAGGGCGTAATCAAAATTTAACTGAACGGTTATGGAAACCATTGTTCAACACGCCCAAGGATTAGTGTAT
>Ga0209172_10005319_pt1 | contig 15807 bp, 12 predicted proteins | sample LarsenN4metaG_FD_184113 | JGI IMG/M metagenome (GOLD analysis project Ga0209172, IMG submission 184113) | Hot spring sediment bacterial and archeal communities from British Columbia, Canada, to study Microbial Dark Matter (Phase II) - Larsen... ... | reverse complement strand
GTGACCGAGTGATTAAGTGATTGAGTGACTGCGGCGTGCATGGTAGCGCACCGGCCGGCGCGCTGGATGTTTGATCTTCGTCAAGGTTTCCGGGCGCGGGGGGAGTAACGTGGGTCATGCTATAAGCCGCAACGGAGGCAGTCATGTTGGACTTCATGACCGTGATGGTCCTGGCAGCGACCCTCCTCACCGTCGTCGCGCTCGTCGCGGGCGTCTCCGCGATGGCGAGCGACGGCGAAGTGGCGCACCACACCAGCGGCGAGTGGATGATCGCGCGCGTGAGCCTGCAGGGGATCGCGCTGTTGCTGGTGTTGCTGCTCTGGTTCACCCAGCAGACCTGACACCCGCCTGATCGCGGCGGACCCTGCAGTCCGCGAAGCTCCCGGCCGCGCCCGGGTCAGGCATAGCTCGCGTACCGCGGGTCGTACATCTGCGATCGGACGTGGGCTGCAATGGCCTGTGGCGCCGCGCCGCTGGCGAGGCCGCTGCGGTACGCGACCTGCGCGACGACGGTGGCGATGTTCGCCGAGACCTCGCGGATGCGCGGCAGCGCCGGGTAGAGGCTGCCCTGCGCGAGGTCGGATTCGGTCACCTCGTGCGCGAGGGTGTGCGCCGCGGCCATGAACATCTCGTCGGTGATGCTGCGCGTGCGGCTCGCGATCGCGCCGAGCCCCACTCCCGGGAAGATGTAGGAATTGTTGCCCTGGCGCGGCACGAAGGTCCTGCCGTCCAGCGTGACCGGATCGAACGGGCTGCCGCAAGCGAAGAGCGCCCGCCCGCCGGTGTAGCGATAGGCCTCCTCGGCGGTGCACTCGGACTTCGAGGTCGGGTTGGAGAGCGCGAAGACGATCGGGTGCTCGTTCAGCCGCGCCATCTCCTCGAGCACCTCGCGCGTGAAGGTGCCGCCGACCGCGGCGACGCCGATGATAGCCGTGGGCTTCAACGCCTTCACGGCGGCGAGGAAGTCGCCGACGCGCTCGTGGTCGTGCGCGTAGGGCCGCTTGTGCTCGGCGAGGTCGGTGCGGCTCCTCACGACGAGCCCTTGCGAATCGGTGAGCCAGCAGCGCCGGCGCGCCTCATCCTCGGCGAGCCCTTGAGCGACCATTGCGGAGACCAGCAGCTCGGCGATGCCGGTTGCGGCCTCGCCCGCGCCGAGGAAGAGGATCTTCTGGTCGGCGAGCTTGCCGCCCGTGACGCGCAGCGCCGAGAAGATGCCGGCGAGCGCCACCGCCGCCGTGCCCTGGATGTCGTCGTTGAAGGCCGGGACGCGACCGCGGTACTTGGCGAGCAGCCGGAACGCATTCTGGTTGGCGAAGTCCTCGAACTGGATCACCACTCCCGGGAACACCGTCTGCGCGGCGGTGACGAACTCGTCCACCAGCTCGTCGTAGGCGGCGCCGCGCACGCGCCGCTGGCGGAGCCCGATGTAGAACGGGTCGCTCAGGAGCTCGCCGTTGTTGGTGCCGACGTCGAGCATCACCGGCAGGCAGAGGTTGGGATGGATGCCCGCGCAGGCGACGTAGAGCGCAAGCTTGCCCACGGGGATGCCCATGCCGTTCGCGCCGAGATCGCCCAGGCCGAGGATCCTCTCGCCGTCGGTCACCACCATGATCCCCGCGGGGTACGGCCAGTTCCGCAGCACCTGCGCGATGCGCCCGCGGTCGTTGGCGCCGATGAAGATCCCGCGCGGGCCCTGGAAGATGCTGCCGTACTTCTGGCAGGCGAGCCCCACCGTCGGCGTGTAGAGGATGGGCTGCATCTCGTCGATGTTGTCGCACACGACGCGGAAGAACAGCGCCTCGTTGCGATTGCAAAGTGCGTTCAGCGCGACGTACCTCTCGAGGTCGTCGTGCAGCTGGCGGATGTACCTCAGCACGCGCTCGACCTGCTCTTCCTGGCTGAGCACGTGCGGCGGGAGCAGCCCGCGCAAGCCGAGCGCCTCGCGTTCCCGCTCGGTGAAGGCCATTCCCTTGTTGTGCGTGGGGTCGCGCAGCAGATCGAGGCCCCGCGGCAGGACCTCCGCCGCGACGGATGGCATGCGGGGCTTTTCCGGCATTGTCATGACGGGCCTCTTGTTCGAGCGCGCGCAAGGCAGTTCGACCGACATGATACTCCGCCGCCCATGTGGGAGGGGCTTGACGCAGATCAACTCGCCCATGGAGCATGACCGGGACGGGTATGATGCGGCGGTCACGGTCCGTCGCCGGTGACTCGTTCGAGGGATGCGCGATGAGCGATTGCCGGAGCCTCCGATGACCCCGGGCGTCGAATACGCCCTCGGCGCGATGCTCTTTTACGGGCTGGCGGACCTCGTCTACAAGCGGGCCGCCGCAGCGGGCGTGCAGGCGCGCCACTTCCTGATGGTGCAGGCCTGGTGCTTCGCGCCGGCCATCGTGCTCTATGGCCTCGGCACCGGCACGCTCGCGGGCGGGGAAGCCATGCTGTGGGGCATGGGAGCTGGCCTTTTCATATTCGTCGCGCTCTACAACTTCGCGCGCAGCCTCGCGGGCGGCGCAGTGAGCGTCAACGCGCCGGTCTTCCGCTTGAGCTTCGCGATCACCGCGGCGCTCGCGGTGCTGTTGCTCGCCGAGCCCCTGACCGCGTGGAAGCTCGCCGGCCTCGCAGCCGCGCTCGCGGCGGTGTGGCTGCTCCTCGGCGCCCGCGAACCCGGTGAAGCGCCGGCGCGCCGCGCGAGCGGCTCGTCCCTCGCGCGCGTGCTCATTGCCACCATCGCGATGGCAATAGTCAACCTGTTCTACAAGCTGGGAACGCTGGCCGGCGGGAGCCCCGCCACCGTGCTCGCCGGCCAGGCGAGCGTCTTCATCACGCTCGCGACCGGCTTCTCCTGGGCGAGGGACCGCGGGATGCGGCCCCCGCGCGCGGCGTGGGCCCATGCCCCGGCGGCGGCGGTGCTGCTCCTCTTCGCCACCGTGATGCTGCTTGCGGGCCTCGCGCGCGGCGAGGCGAGCGTGCTGGTGCCGATCGCGCAGATGAGCTTCGTCGTCACCGCGGCGCTCGGGCTCGCGTTCCTGCGCGAGCCGCTCACGGCGCGCAAGGCGGCGGGACTCGCCTTTGCGGTCGGCGCGCTCGCGTTCCTTGCGAAGAGCTGAACCGCCAAGGATACCGAGAAAAAAACCGAAGACCGCCCCTCACCGCAAGGACGCGGAGGGAGAGACGCCGGGAGAGCGTGAGAGCGTGAGGGCGGGGGAACGAAAGCGGCCCTCTGACATTCCATCTCGCGACTTCACGATCTCCGATTTTGACGACCTCCCGATTTCACGACTCACGGCATTTGGGAACCGCCAAGATGGCATGGACGCCTCCCGCTCCCCTCGGGGGAGTCGAGCATGCCATCTTGATGAGGAGAGGAAGGGTTGGCCAAGATGAAGCGGGGCTCTCACAATCCTGACGGCATCGTAGTGTGCCAAGAGTGATAACACAATCATTAACGGAGAGGAGAGCCCCACAGGGATCGTGCGCTATATGCGATGGATTTGGCAAAGCAGGTGTTTCAGGTGTTCTGGGTAGAGGAGCGCGGCCGCACCCGCGAGAAGCGGCTGAAGCGCGCAAGCAAGTGGGGTCAGGTCTTGTATTAGCGTACGTTAATGTAAGACCTGACCCCGCATTAGTAATGCGAGACCTGACCCCGCTTGGGAGCGTGATGGCAGTGGCGATTCCGAACACACCGATCGCGGGAGGGATCGTCAACGCCGGCGCGGTGAGTCGCCGGTAACGCGTGCATCGCGCCCGTTGCGGCTGGACGCTACACCACCCCAAACGGTATATGATGCTGCGCGTAGAGCGCGTCAACGCATCTGTGGGGCGATAAAGAAGAATGGCCTCGCGCATCGTTCATGAGGAGAAAGCGCATGCACATCTCTGTGCGTATCCTGACGGTTGCCGCGGGGCTGCTCGCGGCCGGCGCGTGCTTCGCCCAGACGCAGGCCTCCGCCGCGGGCTACCCCAGCCGGCCGGTGCGGCTGGTGGTCCCGTTCGCGCCCGGCGGCACGACCGACGTCGTCGGCCGCATCGTCGCCGAGAAGCTCTCCGAGCGCCTCGGCCAGCCGTTCGTGGTGGACAACCGCGCCGGCGCGAACATGATCGTGGGCTCGGAGATCGTGGCGCGGGCGGCGCCCGACGGCCACACGCTGCTGATGGTGGCCGCGGGTTTCGCCGTCAACCCCAGCCTGAGAAAGAAGCTGCCCTACGACAGCGAGCGCGACTTCACCCCGGTCGGCCTCGTCGTCGGGGGCCCCTATCTCATGGTGGTCCACCCCTCGGTGCCCGCAACAACGGTGAGCGAATTCATCGCCTGGGTGAAGGCGCGGCCGGGTGAGGTGAACTACGCTTCCGTCGGTGCGGGAAGCCCCCCTCACCTCGCCGCCGAGCTGCTCAAGATCGCCGCCGGCATCGACATGCAGCATGTCCCGTACAAGGGCGGCAGCGCGGTGGTGCCGGATCTCATCGCCGGGCGCGTGTCCGTGTTTTTCGGCTCGATCTCCACGCTCGGGCCGCACGTCCGGGCCGGCAAGATCCGCGCGATCGCGGTGACGACCGCAAAACGCGCGCCGGCCATGCCCGAGATGCCCACGTTTGTCGAGTCCGGCCTCGCGGGCTACGAAGTGAACGGGTGGTACGGGCTGCTCGCGTCGGGCAAGACGCCGCGCGCGATCGTCGCCCGCCTCAATGCGGTGCTCACCCAGGCGCTCACCGACGCGGAAACGCGCGCACGGTTCATGAAGATCGGGATGGACCCGGCTCCGGGCAGCCCGGAGGAATTCGCCGCGCTGATACGGAGCGAGATCGCGAAGTGGGCGAAGGTGGTGCGGGCGGCGGGAATCAAACCAGAGTAAGAAGCTGAACCGCCGCCAAGAAAACCGGGAAGATCCCCTCTCACCGCCGAGGACACAGGGGACGGGGCGGAAAGAAAGCTGAACCACTAAGGACACGAAGGACACAAAGGAGAACAGGTCAAGACCCTCATCCCTCATCCCTCGGCCTCGTCCCTCCGGTCTCGCCGCCGATGAACGCCGATGCACGCGGATAGAAACAAGCAGTGAGTGAAGCCCTTCGGGTTTGAGTCTTTCCGCGTTTATCTGCGTTTACCTGCGGTTCCATTCAGGTTTTGCCCGCCGTTTCCAGCACGATCTGTATCCCCCGCACGATGTCGTCGAGCGCCATGGACGGCGCGTTCGGCGTCGCTTGCTGCGGCAGGCGCGGCACGTGAAGCAGCCCGCCGCGGAACGGGTGCCGGCGCGTCGCGGCGAGGTGCATCAGGCCATAAAAAACGTGATTGCACACGAAGGTGCCGGCGCTCATCGAAAGCTCCGCCGGTAGCTCGTCCGCGCGCAATGCCGCGACGGCGGCCCTGACCGGCAAGGTCGCGAGATAAGCCGCCGGCCCGCCAGCGACGACGCGCACGTCAACCGGCTGCCCGCCGTCGTTGTCGGGAATGCGCGCAGCCTGAAGGTTCACGGCCACCCGCTCCACGGAGAGCGCCACGCGGTCCCCGGCTTGTCCGACGCAGAGCACGATCTCCGGTCTTGCGCGCGCGATCGCGTCTTGCAGCACGCCGAGCGAACGCGCGTACGAGGTCGGCAGCTCCGCAGTCGCGATTTCCAGCGCGCCGATGCGGGAAGGCAGTCGCCGCACGGCTTCGAGCGAGGCGTTAATCGTCTCGCCGCCGAAGGGCTCAAAGCCTGTCACCAAGGCCTTCATGGATGCGGGGTGCGCGATGGCGCACGAACGGGTCAGGTCTTGCAATAGCTCATTATGCGTCTATGCAGGACCTGACCCCCGTCCTGCGCGCGACCCGGAGCGCTGCCGGCCCCCACGGCAACCGGGCGACGGGGTTGCCGGCGTGCTGCCGCAGGTAGGGCGAGGTTTCGGTGGCGAGGCGGTTCGGCATCGGCGGGCCGGAACGGTGCGGCCCCGTGGCGGCGCTAGAGCGTCCCCCGCGCCCGGGGCAGGGATTCGAGCCGGCTCTGGAGGGCGGCGAGAGCGTCGCGCGTGCGCCGCAACTCGCGCAGCACTTCCTCGTGCGTGACGGGCTGGCGCAGCGCCTCGAGTTCGTCCACCTTGCTCCTCTCGAGATTGTTGATGACGACGGCGATGAAGAGATTCAACATGACGAAGGTGCCGATCAGCACGAAGGAGACGAAGTAGACCCATGCCCAGGGATTGAGCTCGAGGGCGGTCTCCATCACCTGCACCCAGCCTTCGAGCGTCACGATCCCGAACAGCGTGAGCAGCGCGGCGCCGAGCGTTCCCCAGTGCTCGGGGTCGTGCTCGCGGAAGAGGTGAAAGCCGGTGACGGCGTAGATGTAGAAGATGATGCTCAGCAGCATGATCACGTGGCCCATGCTCGGGATCGAGCGCACCAGGGTGGCCACGATCAGACGCAACTGCGGCACCGTGGAGACGAGCCGCAGCACGCGCAGCACGCGCACGAGCCGCGCAACCAGCGCGAACTCCTCCGTGGCAGGCAGGAGCGAGAGCACCACCACGGTGAAATCGAACAGGTTCCAGCCGTTGCCGAAGTAGAGCGAGAAGCGCGGGGCGACTGCGGTGATCTTGAGGGCCGCCTCGACGATGAACAGCCACAGGATGATGTCGGTGCCGAGCTCGAGCAGCGCGCCATACTGCTGCATGATCTCCTGTGAAGTCTCGAGCCCGATCAGCACGCCGTTGAAGAGGATGATCCCGATCATCCACGGCTCGAACCAGCGCGCCCCGATGACGCGTTGTGCAAGGACTTTCATGGCGCGCGCGCTCAGTCGGTCACGGCGCCGCGGCTCGCCGAGAAAACCTGCGCCGCGTACTTGGCCATGATGCCCCGCGTATAGCGCGGCGTGGGGGCTCGCCACGCCGCGCGGCGGCGTGCGAGCTCCTCGCCGGAGACGTTCACCTGGAGCAGCCGGCGCTCGGCATCGATCGTGATGGAGTCGCCTTCCTGCACCAGCGCGAGCGGGCCGCCGACCGCGGCCTCCGGCGCGACATGGCCGACCACCATGCCCCAGGTTCCACCCGAGAAGCGGCCGTCCGTGATGAGCCCCACCGATTCTCCGGGTCCCGCGCCGATGAGGGCCGAGGTTGGCGCCGGCATCTCGCGCATGCCGGGGCCGCCCCGCGGCCCCTCGTTGCGAATCACCAGCACGTCGCCGGCCTTGATGCCGCCGGCGAGGATCGCCGCGAGGCAGTCCTCCCCGGACTCGAAGATGCGGGCGGGCCCGGTGATCTTGGCGACCGCTCCTTCGGGCGCGAGATTGCCCTTCAGGAGGGCGAGATGGCCGTGCGGGTATATCGGGTTCTCCCACTGCCGGATCACGTCCTGGTTCGCGCGCGGCCGCGCCGGCACCTTGCGCAGGACCTCGCTGATCGTCCTGCCGGTGATCGTCATGCGCTCGCCGTGCAGCAGCCCGTGCTCGAGCAGCATCTTCATGACCTGCGGGATGCCGCCCGCCTCGTGCAGGCTGGTCGCAACGTAGCGTCCGGAAGGCGTCAGGTCGCACAGCGCTGGCACGCGCCCGCGGATCGTCTGGAAGTCCTCCATCGCCAGCGGCACTTCCACGGCGTGCGCGATCGCGAGGAGATGCAGCATGGCGTTGGTCGAGCCGCCTGCCGCCATGGCCACTGCAATCGCGTTCTCGAACGCCTTCCGCGTCATGATCGCGCGCGGCAACAGCTCCTTCCTGATCGCCTGCACCGGCACCTCAGCCGATGCCGCCGCGCTGTCGTGTTTTTCCTTGTCCTCGGCGGCCATGGTCGAGGGATACGGCAGGCTCATGCCCGTCGCCTCGATCGCCGAGGACATGGTGTCGGCGCTGTACATGCCCCCGCACGCGCCCGCCCCGGGACACGCGCGGCGCTCCGCTCCCATAAGCTCTTCCCTGCCGGTCTTGCCGGCGCTAGATTCGCCCGCCGCCTCGAAGGCGCTCACCACGGTGAGATCGCGGCCCTTGTTGTGGCCGGGCTCGATGGTGCCGCCGTAGACGAAGGTCGAGGGGATGTTCATGCGGCCGATGGCGATCATCGCGCCCGGCATGTTCTTGTCGCAGCCCCCGACCGCGAGCACCCCGCCCATGCGTTGCCCCTGGACCGCGGTCTCGATCGAATCCGCGATCACCTCGCGCGAGATGAGCGAGTACTTCATGCCCTCCGTGCCCATCGAGATGCCGTCGGAGACCGTGATCGTGCCGAAGCTCTGCGGCATCGCGCCGGCGCGCTTCGCGGCCGCCTCGGCGCGCCGGGTGAGATCGCCCAGGCCGAGGTTGCACGGCGTGATCGTGGAATAGCCGTTGGCGACGCCCACGATCGGCTTCTTGAAGTCGGCGTCCTTGAAGCCCACCGCGCGCAGCATCGCGCGGTGGGGCGCGCGCTGCACGCCCTGGGTAATCAGCTGGCTGCGCTTGTTGAGCGGCATGGGGAAACTCCGGAAGCGCCCTGTGTAATGAGGGCGCCATTTTAGCGCAATCCCGTGCTGCTCCATCCCCAGTTCGACCCCGTTGCGGTGAGCATCGGCCCCGTGGCCGTGCTGTGGTACGGGCTGATGTGCTTGATCGGCTTCGCGCTGTTCCGGGCCGCTGGCCGCTACCGCATCGCGCGCGCCCAGAGCGGTATGGACGGCGAAGGATCTCGACGACGCGCTGTTCTACGGGATACCGGGCACCATCGCCGGCGGGCGCCTGGGCCACGTTCTCTTCTACAAGTTCGGCGACTACGTGGCCGAACCCTGGCGCGTTTTTTTGTGTGGGAGGGCGGCATGTCGTTCCACGGCGGGTTGCTGGGCGTGATCCTCGCGCTGGCGTGGTTCGCGCAAAGCCGCCGGCAGGACTGGCTCGCGATCACCGACTTCGTCGCGCCGCTGGTGCCGCCCGGGCTCGCGCACGAACGGGTCAGGTCTTGCAATAGCTCATTATGCGTCTATGCAAGACCTGACCCCGTCCTGCGCGATCTCACGGTCTTTCCATCTCCCGATTTCACGACTTCCCGATCTCACGGACTTAAGGCGAGTCACTGATCACCGTTCACGCCTCCCCCGGCGTCAGCGGTAGGCCTCGAGCTGCTTCGTCTTCCCGACCTCGTCCGCCAGTTGCTGGTACACCCGCAGCGCGCGCTCGCGGGCGTCGCCGACGAGGCGCTCTTCAACCGGGGGCAGGTCGGGCACATGCGGGGCGATTCGCGCCTGATCGCGGGGAAACGTTCCCAGGAGTTTTCCCAATTGCTCGGCCGCGACCTTGTAGTCGCGAAAATCCTTCTCGACCCGCTCTTTCGCTTTGACCGCCTCCTCGACCCAGGAGCCGGTGCGGTTGTCCGCGCGCATGTGCTGCCGGAGCGCCGGGAGGCTCGCCGCCAGCAGCAACCGGCCGCGGTGACTCGCGGCCTGCCGGCGCAGGATCTCGCGCACGCTGACGAGGTACGAGTCGGCCGCGTCCGCCATCGCGAGATTGAACGACGCGTCCATGCCCTTCAGCTGCCGGAGCCCGCCGTCAACCGCCGCGGCGTGCAGGTCGAGCTCGTTCACGGTTTGCTCCGACGGCGGCGCCGCTTCGGCTGAGAGCGCATCGCGCAGCCGCTGGTTCGCATCCCGCGCGAGCGCGCTGATCGCATTCCCCAGCTCGCGCTTCTTGCTGGCGCCGTACGCCCAGTATCCGAGCGCGGAGGCGGCCAGGACCGCGGCGATGACGATGATGACAGTCCCGCTCTTGACCATGGGTGGTCCACCGTTCAGCCGTAATGGTAGTTCAGCCTTTCCACCACCGGTAGCGGAGCAAATCACGCTATCGTTCCCCGGCGACAGTTGACCCAAATCAAGCCCCGCTCCGAGCGACGGCGCCATGCTGCAGCCGTGACGGTCACCAGTAACGAGTCACGCGTTTGAAGTCATGCGGATCACGCGTCTCTCCGTTGACCAGGCGCTCGCGAGCCTGCGCAGCACGCGCGACGGGCTGAGTTCCACCGAGGCCGCGCGGCGGCTCGCCGAGTACGGGCCGAACCGCGTGGAAGAGATCGCGCGCGAGCCGCTGTGGCTGCGCGCGGCGCGGCAGTTCACCCATTTTTTCGCCCTGATCCTGCTCCTCGCGGCAGGGCTCGCCTTCACCGCGGAAACTTACGACCCCGGCCGGGGCATGGCGGCGCTCGGCTGGGCGATCGTCGGCGTCGTCCTCGTGAACGGCGCATTCGCCTTCTGGCAGGAGCACCGCGCCGAGCGCGCAGTGGAAGCGTTGAGGGCGCTGCTGCCGCACCGGGCGACCGTGCGCCGCGACGGCGTCGCCCTCCAGCTTGAGACCGAGAAGCTCGTGCCGGGCGACGTGATCCTGCTGCAGGAGGGCGACGACATACCCGCCGACTGCCGGCTGATCGAAGGCCACGGCGTGCGCGTCAACATCGCGACGGTGACCGGCGAGGCGCTGCCCAAGGCGCGCGTCGCGGACCCGGTCGAGGAGGACGACCTGCTTAAGAGCCGCAACGTGCTGCTCGCCGGCACCTCCGCCGTGTCGGGCTCGGCCGTCGCGCTCGTCTTCGCGACCGGCATGCGCACCGAGTTCGGCCGGATCGCGCACCTCACGCAGGCGGTGGGCGAAGCGGCTTCCCCGCTGCAGCGGGAGATCGCCCGGCTCTCGAAGCTGATCGCGCTCCTCGCCACCCTGCTCGGGGTCGTGTTCTTCCTGGTCGGCCAGGCGCTCGGCCTCGGTTTCTGGGCGAATTTTCTGTTCGCGATCGGGATCATCGTCGCCAACGTGCCCGAGGGCCTGCTGCCCACCGTCACGCTCGCCCTCGCGATGGCCACCCAGCGCATGGCGAGGCGAAACGCGCTCATCCGGCACCTTCCCGCCGCGGAGACGCTGGGCTCGGCGAGCGTGATCGTCACCGACAAGACCGGCACGCTCACCGAGAACCGCATGCGCGCGGTGCGCGCGCACTTCGCGGGAGGCGCGCGCGATCTCGCGGAGCTCGGGCTGGCCGACGCCGTGGCCCGCGCGCCGTTCTTCGACGTCGCGCGCCACTGCCACAGCCTGCGCGAGGTCGAGCGCGACGGCGCCTTCACGCTGCTCGGCGACCCCATGGAGATCGCCCTCGTCGAAATGGCGGAACGCCATCTCGGCAGGCAGGCGCGCGCCCCGCAGCGCGACGAGATCGCGTTCGATGCCGACCGCAAGCGCATGTCCACCATCCACGATACGGCTGCGGGCCGCGTGCTCTACTGCAAGGGCGCGCTCGAGACGGTGCTGCCGCTGTGCACCGGCATGATGCTGCCGGAGCCGGCCGGCTCCAGCCCGTGGCAGGTCGCGCCGATGACCGAAGCGGCTGCGCGCGGGTTCCTCGCGGCGCAGGACGACATGGCGGAGCGGGGGCTGCGCGTGCTGGCTCTTGCGTACCGCTCGCTGCCGGAGGCAGCGCCGCGCGGCGAATGGGAAAGCTCCCTCGTGCTCGCGGGCATCGTCGGGCTGCATGATGCGCCGCGCAGGGAGGTGCCCCAGGCGGTGGCGACCTGCCGAGCCGCGGGCATCCGCGTGATCATGGTGACGGGCGACCATCCGCACACCGCGCATGCCATCGCGCGCGACATCGGGCTCGGCGCCTCCCCAGTGCTGGTCACGGGCGACGCGCTGGCGCGGCTTTCGGACACCCAGCTCCAGCTCGCGCTTGACGCCGAGGAGATCCTGTTCGCGCGCGTCACCGCCGATCAGAAGATGCGCATCGTGGAGGCGCTGCAGAGAAAGGGCCACGTGGTTGCCGTCACCGGCGACGGGGTGAACGACGCCCCGGCATTGAAGCGCGCCGACATCGGCATCGCGATGGGGGTGGTGGGGACCGACGTCGCGCGCGGGGCGGCGGACATGGTGCTCCTCGACGACAACTTCGCTTCCATCGTCGCGGCGATCGAGGAGGGGCGGGCGGTGTTCCAGAACATCCGCAAGTTCCTGACCTACATCCTCACCTCGAACATCCCGGAGATCGTGCCCTACCTCGCCTTCGTGCTCGCCCGCATCCCGCTGCCGCTCACCATCATCCAGATCCTCGCCGTGGACCTCGGCACCGACATGGTGCCCGCGCTCGCGCTCGGGGCGGAGAAGCCCGCAGCCGACACCATGGAGCGGCCCCCGCGCCGCCGCGGCGAGCGGCTGATCGACTGGCCGCTCGTCGCGCGCGCCTATCTCTGGCTCGGGATGCTGGAAGCGGCGGCGGCGATGGCGGCGTTCTTCTTCGTGCTCGTCCCCGCGGGCTGGCGCTACGGGGAGCGGCTCGCGGCTTCCGATCCCCTCTACCTCGAGGCGACGAGCGCGTGCCTCGCCGCGATCATCGTGATGCAGGTGGTGAACGTGTTTCTCTGCCGCGATCCGCGCGAGAGCGTGCTTGCCACGGGGCTCGGCGGCAACCCGCTTCTCTTCTGGGGCATCGGGGTCGAGGTCGCGCTGATCCTCGCGATCGTCTACACGCCGCTCGGCAACGCCATCTTCGGCACGGCGCCGATCGGCCCCGAGGCGTGGCTTTTCATGCTGCCGTTCGCGGCCGCGATGCTCGCGCTCGAGGAGGCCCGCAAGTGGCGCGCGCGGCGCAGCAGCGCGCGCGGAACTGAATCAAACCGCAGATAAACGCCGATGAACGCCTATTGAAAATCAAGGGCCGGCCACAGAGACCGCAGAGAGTGGGAGCTCGAGCCCGGTCCAGATCTCAATTCTCTCCGTGAGCTCTGTGACCTCTGTGGCGAGTTATCTATGTTTATCTGGGTGTGTCTGCGGTTTCAAACGGGTTTTTGAGACGTTGCTACTCTGACGCCACCCGGTTGCGCCCGGCCTGCTTCGCCTGGTACATCAGGTCGTCCGCCCGGCGGATGAAGGCGTCGCTGTCCTCGCCGGCGAACTGGCACACGCCGAAGCTGCAGGTGACGCGCGGCAGGGGGCCGAATTTCGTGGCCGCGATGCGCGCGCGCAGCCGCTCCGCCAGTGCCGAGGCCTGCTGCGCGCCGATGCCCGGCGCGATCACGAGGAACTCCTCGCCGCCGTAGCGCGCGAGCCGGTCGGCGGCGCGCAGCTCCTTGCGCACCGTGTCGGCGATGCCGACCAGCACCCGGTCGCCCAGCTCGTGGCCGTGCGCGTCGTTGATCTCCTTGAAGTGGTCCACGTCGAACATCACGAGCGAGAGCGGGCCGCGGTAGCGCCGGGCGCGCCGGATCTCGGCCTCGAGGATGGCGAAGAGGGAGCGGCGGTTGTAGACGCCGGTCAGGGGATCGTGCTCCGCCATGTCGCGCAGGCGCTCCTCCGCGCGCTTGCGCTTGGTGATGTCGTGATTGACGATGACCGCGCCCTCGATCGCGCCGTCCTCGCGGCGGATCGGCATCGCGGAGTTGAGGATCACCTTGCGCTTGCCGTCGAAGCTCTCGATCTCGACTTCCTCGTCCACCGAGACCTCGCCCTTGCGGAGGGCGCGCACGGCGGCCCACTCTTCCGGCTTGATGAGCTTGCCGGTCGCGATCCACCAGCCCTTGTACTGCCCGAATTCCTCGGGGCCGACGTAGCGGGCGCCCGCCCAGATTCTCTGGCCGGCCGGATTGCCGTACTGGATCTTGCCCGTTTCGTCCAGGATCCAGACGCCGACCGGCAGGAGGGCGAGGATCTTCTGGCACAGGTCAGCGCGATCGAAGACCGACATGACGGCACCTCGTGCGTTGAAGCGATGCTTGTAGTCTAGCGTGCCGCGCGGCGGCAGCACACGCAAAGAAATGCGCGCCGCCGCGCGCTGCGGCGCGCGCGCGCGGCGCAGATGCCGGTCGTATCAACCGGCCTTTCCCCACGAGTCCCGCAGCGTGACGGTTCGATTGAACACCGGGCGACCGGGCTTCGAGTCCCGGGCGTCCGCGACGAAGTAGCCGTGCCGCTCGAACTGGAAGCGCTCTTCCGGCGCGGCGTTCGCGAGCGCCGGCTCGACGCGGGCGGTCACGACTTTCCTCGAATCGGGGTTGAGGTCCTCCAGGAAATCGCGCTCGGCGCCCGGCTGCGGCACGCGGAAGAGCCGGTCGTAGAGCCGCACCTCGGCCGCGCGGGCGTGCGCGACCGGCAGCCAGTGGATGGCGCCCTTCACCTTGCGCTTGTCCGCGCCGGGGCCGCCGCTCTTCGTTTCCGGATCGTAGGTGCAGTGGACCGCGGTGACCTTGCCCGCCGCGTCCCGGTCCACGCCCACGCACTTCACGAAATAGGCGTAGCGCAGCCGCACCTCCGCGCCCGGCGCGAGCCGGAAGTAGCCCTTGGGCGGGCTCTCCATGAAGTCCTCGCGCTCGATCCAGAGCTCGCGCGCGAACGGCAGCGCGCGCCGTCCCAGCTCCGGCTTCTGCGGGTGGTTGGGCGCGGAACATTCCTCCTCGGCGCCCTCGGGATAGTTGTCGATCACGAGCTTCAGCGGATCGAGCACCGCGATGCGGCGCTCGGCGCGCTCGTTGAGATCCTCGCGCATGCAGTCCTCGAGCATCGTGCAGTCGATCCACGACTCCGCCTTGGAGACCCCGATGCGCTCGGCGAACAGGCGCAAGCCCTCGGGCGTGAAGCCGCGGCGCCGCGCGCCGGCGAGCGTCGGCATGCGCGGGTCGTCCCAGCCGTCCACGTGCTTCTCTTCCACGAGCTGGATCAACCGGCGCTTGGAGAGCACGGTGTAGGTGAGATTCAGCCGCGCGAACTCGATCTGCTGCGGCAGCGGCCGCGCGAGGAGGCCGCCATCCGCGAGGCGCTCGAGCAGCCAGTCGTAGAACGGGCGCTGGTCCTCGAACTCCAGCGTGCAGATCGAGTGCGTGATCCGCTCCAGCGCGTCCTCGATCGGGTGCGCGTAGGTGTACATCGGGTAGAGGCACCACTTGTCGCCCGTGCGGTGGTGCGAGGCCTTCTTGATGCGGTAGAGCGCGGGGTCGCGCAGATTGATGTTGGGCGAGGCCATGTCGATCTTCGCGCGCAGCACGTGCGCGCCGTCGGGGTGCTGGCCCTCGCGCATCTCGCGGAAGAGCTTCAGGTTCTCCTCCACGCTGCGGCTGCGGTAGGGGCTGTCTTTCCCCGGCTGGAAGAGCGTGCCGCGGGCCTCGCGCATCTCCTCGGCGGAGTGGCTGTCCACGTAGGCGTGGCCCGAGCGGATGAGGTATTCCGCCGCTTCGTACATGAAGCCGAAGTAGTCCGAGGCGTAGTAGAGGTGCGGGCCCCAGTCGAACCCCAGCCACTTGACCGAGTCGAGGATGGCCTCGACGTATTCCTGCTCCTCCGTCTCCGGGTTGGTGTCGTCGAAGCGCAGGTGGCAGCTCCCGCCGTAGTCGCCCGCGAGGCCGAAGTTCAAGCAGATCGATTTCGCGTGGCCGATGTGAAGATAGCCGTTGGGTTCCGGCGGAAAGCGCGTGCGGATCTTCGCCGGGTCCTGCGGCGCGCCCGCGTGCGTCTTCGCGGGGCCGGGCTTTCCGCCCCAGGTGCGCGCGGCGTACTTTCCGCTCGCGAGGTCCTGCTCGATGACGGCACGGATGAAATTCGAGCCGGACGGCGGCTGCGGGGCGTGTTTCTTTGGTCTGGTTGTCGCGGCGTCTGACATGGGGCTTCCCGGAAACGCTATTTTAGCCGACGCTAATGTTTCCCCGTTTCACCGGGTTGGCTCCGCTTCGGGCGGAGCGGCAGCAAAAGACCCTTGCTTTTAGTAGGTTTATCACGCAATGGGCAACGCGAGTCTGTTGCGTAATCACCAACGCCCGCGATCCCAATCGCATTCCTGAGCACCAAACCTTGATTTTTTCGCGGACGCTTCTATAGCATTCCTGTATACTCGCATTTCATCAGGGGAGCG
>Ga0209172_10005316_pt1 | contig 15812 bp, 16 predicted proteins | sample LarsenN4metaG_FD_184113 | JGI IMG/M metagenome (GOLD analysis project Ga0209172, IMG submission 184113) | Hot spring sediment bacterial and archeal communities from British Columbia, Canada, to study Microbial Dark Matter (Phase II) - Larsen... ... | reverse complement strand
ATTCAAAAATAACCCTGTTTTGAGGCGTATTGCTCAATATGGCGGAGAGAGACCGGAAAGCCGCCTCAAAACAATTCAAAAATAACCCTGTTTTGAGGCGTATTGCTCAATATGGCGGAGAGAGACCGGAAAGCCGCCTCAAAACAATTCAAAAATAACCCTGTTTTGAGGCGTATTGCTCAATATGGCGGAGAGAGACCGGAAAGCCGCCTCAAAACAATTCAAAAATAACCCTGTTTTGAGGCGTATTGCTCAATATGGCGGAGAGAGACCAGAAAGCCGCCTCAAAACAATTCAAAAATAACCCTGTTTTGAGGCGGGCACCATCGATTACGTTTATCCAGTAGATCCAGCCCTCAAAACAATTCAAAAATAACCCTGTTTTGAGGGCGCTTGGCGCCCGATCTGAAAAGTATTTTTCTTAAGAGCTATAGAAGGATGGACTTGAACAATCCATCGATTTATAGACTTTGAAAAATAATACTACCAGGAAACACTGATAGCGGCTTCGCCGCTACTGATGTGCGGCAAGTCACAGACTTGCCGGATGCAGCTTCTCTTCTCTTTCGCGGCTTCGCCGCTAGCTTGGCGGCACAGCCGCACGCGATATTGCAAGTATTGGCCGGAGAGCCGAAGGCTCTCCTCACATCGAAGCGGCGGAGCCACAGAGCAGATACCGGTTGTATTCATTTTTCAAACAATGATAACTATCCTTGAAGGAGGAGAAACAAGTGAAAGCTGAAGAGTTCCATTTAAATACTAAAGCAGTACACGGCAAATCAGAGACGACCAAGAAGAGCGGGCCAGTCGTTACGCCGATCTTTCAAACGTCTACATTTCAAGTCCCTGATATTGAAGAGCAATCGCTGGTCAGGCAGGGAGACAGGTTCTACACGCGATACGGCAATCCAACGCACACCGCTGCCGAAGAGACTATTGCCGCTATGGAGGGGGCCGAGGCTGCTCTGCTGTTCGCCTCCGGCATGACGGCAATTACGACCAGCATCATAGCTGTAATCAAGAGCGGCGATCACATTGTCGCCCAGCGGGAGCTGTACGGCGGCGCTTTCAATTTCTTGAGCCGCTGGATGCCGCGATTCGGCGTCGAGACTACATTTGTCGAAGCGACCAACCCCGATCAGTTCGCTCAAGCGATTCGCCCTAATACCAGGCTCATCTACATTGAATCGCCTACCAATCCAACACTGAAGATTGTTGACATCGAGCGAGTCGTGGAGATCGCCAGACAGCACGGGATCCCAACCTTCATAGATAACACCTTTGCCACACCGATAAATCAGCGGCCAATCGAGTTGGGGGTCGATGTTGTGATCCACTCCGGCACCAAGTATCTGGCCGGGCACTCTGACCTGATCTGCGGCGTTGTGTTAGGCTCCCGCCGGTTCATCGCCGATTTGCGAGAGACTCGAATCACCTTCGGCGGCATAATGGATCCGCATGCCTCCTGGCTGCTGCTTCGCGGTCTGAAGACGCTTGGCCTTCGAGTAGAGCGCCATAATCAAAATGCCTTGCAGGTGGCGCAATTCTTAGAGCAACATCCGCGCGTGAAGCGAGTCTACTATCCGTTTCTGGAGAGCCACAGTCAATATGCGCTGGCCAAGAAGCAGATGACAGGCGGAGGCGGTGTGTTGAGTTTTGAGATTGATGGAACCGCGCAGGACGCGCGGCGCTTCATCGAATCGCTCAAGCTGTTCGCTCTGGCCCCCAGCCTCGGCAGCGTTGAATCTCTGTCAACGATTCCGGCAATTACATCTCATGCCCGGCTCTCACCCGAAGAGCGCGCCAGCGCAGGGATCACTGATCAACTTGTGCGCCTGGCTGTCGGCATTGAACAGGTGGAAGATCTGATTACAGACGTTCAACAAGCTCTGAACAGAGCTGCCTGAAAAGTAGCCACAGAGAGGGCGCAGAGATGGTAAATAAAGAAAGTCCGTCCTACGTCCCGTGTCCGACGTCGGACGTAGGACGTGGCCGCCCTGCGGTCACAGTTGGGGCCCTTTTCAGTTATATCTTGAACTCATAATATCCTCTTAATCCGGAGCAAATTATGAAAAGATACAAATTCATTATCGCAGATGTTTTCACTGATACCCCTTTTGGTGGGAATCAACTTGCCGTGTTTACCGACAGGCGAGGATTAAGCACCGAGATCATGCAGAAACTCGCCCGGGAGATGAACTATTCCGAGACTACATTTATCCTGCCGCCAAACAGCGCAGGGGCCGATTTCCATATTCGCATATTCACTCCGGCAATTGAGATCCCCTTTGCCGGGCATCCGATTGTCGGCACTGGTTATGTGATCGGCGCGACCGGCATGATTAAAGCCGCAGAGCCACCTTCTATCTTAAAGCTGGAAACAGGCGTTGGAATAATCTCCGTCCAGTTGCAAATAGAAAACGGCGCAATAGGCCGCGTGACTATGACTCAACCCAATCCCGTCTCCAGAGGCGCCTTCGATAACTACGCGGATATTGCCGACGCGCTGGGCATCTCAGCAAGTGATATTGAGAGCGGATTGCCGGTGGAAGCCATCTATAATGGCCTCACCGTTCTGATCGTCCCTGTCTCGTCACTCAAAGCAATCGAGAGTATCAAAGTTAACCTGGTGAAACTGGAGCGAGTTGCGCAAGCAGTGGGGGCCACTACTGTGCTCGCCTTCTCGCAAGAAGTATTGAATGCGGCATCGACAGTCCATTGCCGCGTGTTTGCCCCTGGCGCAGGCGTAATGGAAGATCCGGCAACCGGATCGGCTAATGGCCCGCTTGGCTACTATCTTGTCAAACATCGGCTTGTAAAACCTGAGCCAACCACTAAAATCATAAGCGAGCAAGGATATGAAATCTTCCGACCGAGCACACTCTATATCGAAGTTGACACCAGCGGCGATGAAATTACTGCCGTGCGCGTCGCCGGAGATGTGCGCATAGTTGGAGAAGGAGAAATGTTCGTATGAAGCTATTCCGATGGGATGAGGTTCCTGAAGAGAATTTGAGCGATACACTGGTGAGAAAGATGATCTACGGCGAGAAAGTGATGATAGCTCACTTGATTCTGAGGAAAGGTTGCGTTGTGCCCACTCATAGTCACGAAAGCGAGCAGATGTCGTATATCCTCGAAGGGTCATTAAATTTCAACATCAACGGCGAAGAGATAGTAGTGCGTGCTGGGGAAGTGATCCAGATTCCATCCAATGTTCCTCACAGCGCCGTGGCAACAGAAGATTGTGTTGCGATAGATACCTTCTCGCCTATACGCCGGGATTGGATCGAGGGAAAAGATGATTATCTGAGAGGCAAGCGAGTATGAATCTGGGATTGAAGGATAGAGTTGCAATTGTCGCTGCGGCAAGCAGCGGCCTGGGCAAAGAGGTGGCCCTTGTGCTCTCAGAAGAGGGCGCCAGAGTAGCTATCTGCTCGCGCCACCGCGAGAGGATTGAACCGGCAGGCGAAGAGATACGAGCCCGAACAGGGGGCGATGTCCTGGCCCTGGTTGCCGACGTGACTGTGGAAGCGGACATCACGTCTGTAGTGAGCGAAACGCTCACTCGCCTGGGACGCATCGACATCTTGGTTTGCAACGCCGGAGGGCCCCCGGCGGGATTCTTCTCCGATTTCACATCGGACGATTGGAGAAAGGCAGTGGAACTGAATTTCATCAGCACTGTCAATCTGTGCCGCGCAGTTGTGCCGCACATGCGAGAGAGGCACTGGGGCCGCATAATCAACATAACCTCTATTGCCGCCAAACAGCCGGTTGATAATCTAATCCTTTCTAATGCTGTGCGAGCAGGCGTGCTCGGTTTTTCCAAGAGCCTTTCAAATCAGGTCGCAGCAGATAACATCACTGTCAATTGCGTCTGCCCCGGCTACACATTGACCGAGCGGCTGCAATCTCTCAGCGAAGCTACTGCCAGGAAAGAGGGGATCGACATTGAAGAGGTGCACAGGCGATGGCAGGCCGGCATTCCAATGAAGCGGCTGGGCCAGCCGCGAGAGTTTGCCGATGTGGTAGCATTTCTCGCCTCTGAACGCGCCAGCTATGTCACTGGCGCCGCCCTTCAAATAGATGGTGGAATGGTGAAGGGGCTCTTTTAGTCTTCGCGCGTCAGGCGTCCTCAGTCCAGATTGAGAGTAAACCGGAGGGTATATGAAGCGCAAACGATCTAATGCAACCAGGCAGGGCGGTTCGATTCAACGCATCACCAGCGACAACTTCTGCAAGCTGCTGGTTGAGCAGTACCCCGATCAGTTCGCCCGCTGGCTCCTGGGGGCCCAGGTGGGCCGAGTCAAGGTCCTCAAGACCGAACTCAGCCGCGAGCCCATCCGCGCCGATTCGGCCATTCTGCTGGCCGAGTCTGATGACATTCTTCACATAGAGTTTCAGACCACCATCAGGAGCAAGGTTCCTGTGCCGCTGCGGATGCTCGATTACTATGTTGCATTCAAGCGTCAGTCGCCCGGCAGACGAGTCATCCAGGTGCTGATTGTGTTGAAAGACACAGGAGAAGAGATTCCCGACAGATATGTAGATGAACAGACCTATCACGTTTACCTGGTGATCAAGATGTGGGAGGTCGACGCGGACGAATTGCTCAAGCACGATGGGCTATTGCCGCTGGTGACCTTGTGTCGAGCCGATTCCGGGGAGGAGCTGCTGGAGACGGTAGCAGCCAGGATCAGGAGGATAGAATCGCGGGAGCGTCGGCGGGAGATGATAAGTTTATCGCGGGTGCTGGCAGGGTTGAGATATGATAAGGAGATGATTTATCGGATACTGAAGGAGGGAGATATGCTGGAAGAATCGGTAGTCTATCAAGACATTTTACAGAAAGGCTTGCAGCAAGGTTTGCAGCAAGGTCGTGAGCAGGGCGAGAAGAATCTGGTGCTGCGCCAACTGGAGCGGTTGCTGGGCAAGCTGCCGGCAAAGACGCGCAAGCAGATAGAAGGGCTTGGATTAGAGCGGTTGGAAGCATTAGGCGAAGCTCTGATAGAGTTCAAGAGCGAGCGTGATCTTGCCAACTGGCTCAAACAAAATGCTTCCAGGCGATAATCTTCCGGCTGCGGCCTGTGGCTGGAGCGAGTCATTTCGCCCTGGCACAACTTGCGCTGCAACCAAACCAGATATGACGACCGGTGGGTTACCATCCGCATAGATAGAATGGTTTTGAGATAAGAATGGTTTTGAGATAAGAATGGTTTTGAAGGCGCTTAGCGCCTGAACCAAAAGAAGAAAGAGACTGCTGATGGCTGTTGAATCAGGAACGAATAGAAGAACAGTTCGCGGGGCCTGTCCGCATGATTGCCCTGACACTTGCGCGATGCTGATCGATTTGGAAGATGGACGCGCTGTTAAAGTTCGCGGGAACCCCGATCATCCATTCACGCGCGGCTTCCTGTGCAAAAAAGTCTCGCGCTACGTAGAGCGAACCTATAGCCCGGATCGGGTTCTCCACCCAATGCGCCGCAAGGGCCCCAAAGGCGCAGGACGGTTCGAGCCGATCACCTGGGATGAGGCGCTCGACGAGATTGCCACCCGATTCAAAGAGATTGCTGAATCTGCTGACGGGCCGGAAGCGATCTTGCCCTATAGCTATGCCGGCACAATGGGCCTGGTGCAGAGCCAGAGCATAGATCGCCGCTTCTTTCATCGCCTGGGGGCATCGCTGCTTGATCGCACCATCTGCGCTACCGCCGGGGGAGCAGGTTACTCTTACACAATCGGAGCGAGGATTGGCACCGATCCTGAAACCGTTCATCTGGCGAAACTGATAATCATCTGGGGCTCGAATGTCATTACCTCTAATGTGCACCTGTGGCCGCAGATCCTCGAAGCCCGCCGGCGCGGCGCGCGCATCATTGCCATCGATCCTTACCGATGCCGCACTGCCGCCGAAGCAGACGAACATCTACAGCTCAGGCCGGGCAGCGACGCTGCGCTCGCTCTGGGGATGATGAATGTAATCTTGAACGAGGGCCTCGAAGATCGCGAATACATAGAGAAATTCACCATCGGCATCGAGCGCTTGCGCGAGCGCGCGCAGCAGTATTCTCCTGACAGAGTGGCCGAGATCACCGGGTTGACCAAAGAGCAGGTCATAAACCTTGTGCGCGAGTATGCCCGGTCGCGCCCATCATTCATCCGCATCAACTACGGCCTTCAGCGACATCGCGGGGGAGGCATGGCAGTGCGCGCCATCGCCTGTCTGCCTGCGCTTGTAGGGGCCTGGAGAGATGCCGGCGGCGGAATCATACTGAGCACCAGCAGCACTTTCCCGCTCAATTATCACGCGCTCGAACGACCGGACCTGATCAAAGGCAACCCTCGAACAATTAATATGAGCCGCCTGGGAGAAGCGCTGACCGAAGCCAGACCCCCGGTGCGAGCTTTATATGTCTATAACTCAAATCCCGCAGCAGTGGCCCCGGACCTGGCGCGCGTCATCCGCGGATTGAAGAGAGAGGACCTCTTCACCGTCGTCCACGAGCAGTTTCCAACGGACACAACCGACTATGCCGACATAGTTCTGCCTGCCACTACTCAGCTTGAGCATTTCGACATAATCAAGCCTTACGGCCATCTCTACTTGATGCTCAATCAACCGGCAATCGAGCCGCTGGGCGAGGCTAAATCGAACTCGGAAGTCTTTCGTCTGCTCGCCGCCCGCATGGGCTTCACCGAAGACTGCTTCAAAGAGAGCGATGAAGAGATCGCTGCCAGTGCACTCAAGACAGATCATCCCTGGTTGAAAGGAATTACACTTGATGCGCTCAAGCGCGATGGTTATGCGCGGCTCAATTTGCCCCCTCAGTTTGTGCCCTTCGCCGAAGGCCAATTCCCAACGCCGTCGGGCAGATGCGAATTCTTCTCAGAACAGATGATCAAGGATGGATTAGATCCGGTTCCTGATTATACTCCGCCTCTTGAATGCCGCGAGGTCTCGCCGGAGCTGTACGAGAAATACCCTATTCAACTGCTCTCGCCGCCAGCCCATTCTTTTCTCAACTCGACTTTCGCCAACCTGCCTTTCTTCATAAAGGATGAAAAGGAGCCTATTGTTGAGATCAATGCTGAGGATGCTAAGGCGCGCAATATAAGCGATGGCGAGACAGTTCGGGTCTTTAATGATCGCGGGGAGTTGCGGCTAACAGCTTATATCTCTGATCGAGTGCGCGCCGGAGTAGCAGTTGCGCCATCGATCTGGTGGAACAAGCTCAGCCCCCACAGGCGAAATGTCAACTGGACGACTTCAGAGAACCTCACCGACATGGGAGGCGGAGCCACGTTCTACGATAATCTGGTGCAGATTGAAGGCGTGATGCGTAATGCGCAATGAGAACGTAATGCGCAATGCGCGAAGGCAACTCAGATTTCGCCGGTCATGGACCAGCCGTCAGGGGCCCCGCGTCAGGGGTTGCTGATTCACAAACTGTGCATCAGGAACCATGCATCTTTGATTGCGGGTATGTGTTTAGGGTATATTTGGAGTGCGCTGACTTGTCAGCGCTTTGGTTTGCAATGATAAATTTGGAGTGCGCTGACTTGTCAGCGCTTTGGTTTGCGGCCCGCTCCGCTCGCCGCTTCTCTTACCCAATCTTAAAACAAAGCGGCAACAAGTTGCCGCACTCCAAAGGCCTCAATGATAAATTTGGAGTGCGCTGACTTGTCAGCGCTTTGGTTTGCGGCCCGCTCCGCTCGCCGCTTCTCTTACCCAATCTTAAAACAAAGCGGCAACAAGTTGCCGCACTCCAAAGGCTTCGCCAAGACGCTAAACAGATACGACTGCGGATCGCCAATCCATTTAGAGTCTGCGCGAAAACGCCTGGCAATGCCTCTGTTTTTGAGCGTTCTGGTGGGGTCTTCGCGCAGACTCCTGTCACGCCGGCGCGCATCACGCATTGCTTCTTACTTCTTCTCCTCTCCCGCTGGCCCCTGCTTTTCTCCCTGGGGCCCCTTACGCTCTCTGCTCCAGCCTTCGCCGCGCATCCATTCAGGGAAGCTCTCGCGGATGATGCGTCCAATATCCTCCAGGTCCCTGAAGCTCCTTCCGAAGAGTATCTTGAACGGACCGCATTCGTAAGCGGTCTCATAGAAAGATCCCCAATCGCCTCGCTTGCCGTAGGCCTCTTCTTCGTAATAAGCCGCAAGCTGACGGCAGGCTATTGCCACCGTCTCGAGCGGAGCATCTTCGGGGAGCGGCGCGAAGATTGTCGCCACATCCGGGTCAATCTCTTTCAGCCTGCTCAATATCCTGTTGTACTGCTCGACGCAAAACCTGGCGCTCTGCCCGCCCGCGCCCGTCCAGTGGGACTGCATGGCCATGCGAGCCGTCTTGCGCAGTACGTTGATGATCTTGCGTAACTCCTGTTCTCTCTCCATAAGCAATCCTCTTTGAAAACATTCACAGTTATTCGCTTACATTAGTTTTGATGGCGCGGCAGTGCCGAACCTTCTCTCTGAGCATCTCCTTACCCTTGTGCAACCGCCATTTCACCGTTGACAGCGGCAGCGACAGGAAATCAGCGATGCGCTTGAGAGACATCTCATCATAGAAGCGAAGTTTAAGAATCAGACTATAATCAGCCGGAAGCTGATCGAGCGCCTGTCTGACCTCATCCAGCCTGTCATCTGCCTCCGCTATGTCCATCGGGCATTTAAGCGCCTCGCTCTCCTGCAAGATCAATTGATCAAGCTCTACTTCTCTATCGCTTCGACTGCGCTCTTTCTTGCTATAACGAAAGGCGCGGTGGCGAGTGATGGCATAAAGCCAGGGAGCAAAGCTGGACGGCTCTTCCAGGCTAGGCAGCGCCTTGAAGGCCAGAAGCAGCGCGTCCTGAGCAACATCCTCAGCCGCTTCCTTGCCGACTATTCCTTGAGCTACTCGATAAACTGCTGATCGGTAGCGCAGCGCCAGCTCATCGAAGGCTCGCATATCACCCAGAGTAGCGGCAATTACAAGAACCTCATCAGGGATCTCACTGTTTTCCTTGCGAGCCTTCATCCGCAATCACCTTGAAAACTGCCTTCATCTATATTGAGACATGCGCCGGGGAAAAGGATAGCAATGCGCGCCGGCGTGATGCGTAATCGGCGACTCGTGATTTCACCATCAGCAAAATTCGAGTTGTATCCGCGCGCTACATGCCACGTTTCCTTTACCCATCACGCGCTATGCATCAAGTCCTCTTTACGCATTACATATTGCGTCAGAATGTAATACTATAACTCACGCCCGGATCGCGTCCGCCCACGAGAATGAATGAGAAGATGTGGCGTTTGTAGGAGAAGTTCAACATCGGATGGACATGCACACCGTCAAAGACGATGAGTGAGGAAGCGGCTTCAGTAAATCCAATGTTCAATCCGCCGATAGGCCGCAGACGATCTTCATACGTGCCGTAGGCCACTCCTGCATAAGGCGCAATAGGAAGCTTCGTCTCACGACGCAAGTTCTTGCTCAAAGTAGCATAGAAAGATTGTCCGCTGGGCGTTCCTATTCGGTCTGAGCTTGTTCCCAGGATGAGCGCCGGTCTGTGTTCGGTTTCAGCTACAGCAAGCCAGTTGGCAAGCGGGCTGACCTGCCCCGCTCGCGGATTGTACTCAATCCCGGCGGAGAGCGTTGGAAGGATTTTATAGGTGAGAGTAGTGCGAACGCTTGCTCGATCAATCTGATCGCTCAAATATCTGAAGCTGAACGTCCATCTGTTCTTAACATCTTCCGCAGTCCCACGGACCGCGCGGCCTTCGCCCGGTCAGAGCGGTCAGCTCGGCACAGTAGAAGCGCCTTCAATCGAGACTGCTCCGTGCTCGTGCTCCTCTTCTCCTTCATGATGATCGTGTCCGGCTTCGCCTTCATGTTTGTGGCCGGCGGCGGCCTTTGTCGTCAGCGGCGGAGCAGGCGCTTTCCTGTCGCTGAGCAGCCAATCTATTCTCTGTTGCAAGCTACCGGCATCAACCACTCCAATGATTCGGCCAGCAATGCTGCCATCCCTATCAATGATTGCTGTAACTGGCAGCGCAGACCCTAGCTCGAACCGCTGCATTTCGACTGTGCTTGCTCCCACCCAGACGGGAAAGTTCAGCTTATATTTTTTGGCGAACTTCACCACCTCAGCTTGTTTGTCAGGCGTATCAGTTGATGCAGCGATCACCTGAACGCCTTGCGCGCCGTATCTGCTCTGCAACGCGATGAAGACAGGCATCTCTTCTCGACATGGCTTACACCAGGTAGCCCAGAAGTTCAGGACGACTATACGGCCTCGATAGAGACTTAAACTCTGCTCATTGCCTGAAAGGTCGCGCAAGGCAAGATCGGGCGCCGCTGCTGTGGATTGAGGGACAGGAACGGTAGGCCCCCCAGGCCGAGCATCAGCGATAACAGGAAGAAACAAGCCAACCAGTAGTAGGAACCACTTAACACGCATACGACTCTCTCCTCGCTCTATTGCCCTCTTAACATTCAATCGAGTTTAACGGAATCCCTTTCGCTTAAACAATCCGCGCAATGTCGCTACATTCCAGGCGTCATCGCGCGCGTCATCAATAGGAGTTTCAAGAATAAAAGGGAGATGGCGGAAACGCGAGTTGTTGACTATGCGCCGGAATCCTTCTAATCCTATATAGCCGAGCCCGAGGTGCTGATGCCGGTCCACATTGGAGCCCAGGGGGGCCTTCGAGTCATTGCAATGAATCACCTTGATGCGCTCAAATCCAAAGGCGCTGTCGATGAGTTTGATCGTCTTCTTGAGTCCAGATTGAGTAGATATATCGTGGCCTGCCGCAAATGTATGAGCTGTATCCAGGCAAACGCCCATCGGCAGATCGTTGCAGCCTTCGAGTATCGCTTGCACATGCTCGAAACGATGCCCTATGCAGCGCCCCTGCCCGGCTGTGTTCTCAATCAATATTGTCAGGCCATTAAGCCTCAAGCCTCGCGATGCTTGCTTGATCGAATCGATGCAAGTCGCAATAGCCTCTTCATCCGACGCGCAGCCTTTGCTGCTGCCCGGATGAGTGACAAGATAATCTGCGCCAATTGCCACTGCTCGCTCAATCTCATCGCGGAAAGCAGCAACTGATTTTGTATGTATAAACGGATCCTTGGCCGCCAGGTTTATCAGATAGCAATCATGGACAACAAGCGGGTTGAGTCCCGATCTTTCGCGCGCATCTCGAAACAATCGAACCTCTTCCGGCGTGAGCCGTCTAGCCGTCCAGCCGCGAGGATTGCGAGAAAATATCTGGAGCGCATCATTGCCCAGCTTTAAGGCATGGGCAATAGCATTATGCAATCCACCGGCAATTGTTGTGTGTGTTCCAACTATAGCTGTCATCTGCTAAAAACGATGCCGACCAATAACAGATTGGCAGGACAATACCTCTATGCAGCTCTCTCCTGAATAGGGATGTAGCGTCTATCGATCGGGCCGATATATTCAGCGCGGGGCCTGATTAAGCGGTTATCGGCGTACTGTTCAAGCACGTGCGCTGTCCATCCCGCCATGCGGCTCACAGCAAAGATCGGAGTGAACAGATCCGGCACAACCCCCAGATAGTAATAGACGGTTGCCGAATAGAAATCGACATTGGCATTGAGGCCCTTCTCCTTCTTCATAAACTCTTCGATCCGACGCGACATCTCAAACCATCTCGGCTCGCCTGTGCTCTGGCCCAGTTCCTGAGACATCCGGCGCAGATGAGTGGCGCGTGGGTCCTCGGTCCTGTAGACGCGATGCCCGAATCCCATGACCTTCTTCTTCTGCGCCAGCAAGTTTTTGATATATTCCTCGACCTGATCGGGCTCTTCAATCTTCAAGAGCATATTCATCACCGCTTCATTGGCCCCTCCATGCAAGGGGCCCTTCAACGCGCCGATGGCGGAGACAATTGCAGAGTAGATATCCGAAAGAGTAGCTGCTGTAACCCTGGCGGCAAATGTCGAGGCGTTCAGCTCATGCTCGGCGTGCAGTATCAGGGCAATATCAAAGGCTCTTGTCTTGATCTGGTCGGGCCTGTTTCCTGTCAACATGTAAACGAAATTCCCCGCCTGGCCGAGGCTCGCATCGGGCGCAATCGGCTCTTTGCCGTTGCGAATGCGATCGTAGGCAGCGACAATCGTAGCTACCTGGGCGACAAGGCGAATCGCTTTTCTCAGATTGGTCTCTCTTGAATTATCCTGCCCATCCGGGTCGTACATCGACAGCGCCGAGACGGTTGTCCGCAAAACATCCATCGGAGTGGCTGTTTTGGGAAAATCTTTCATCCATTTCAGCGCATCATCGGGAAGCGCGCGATTATTGGCAATCTCTTTCGAGAGGTCATCGAGCTGCGATCGCGTCGGCAAGGAGCCAAACCAGAGCAGATAGACGACCTCTTCAAAAGTTGAATTAATCGCCAGATCGTGAATATCGTAGCCTCTATAGATGAGCCTGCCCTTCTCGCCATCGACGGTGCAGATTGCCGAGTTAGCTGCAACAACGCCTTCAAGACCTTTGCTTGACATATCAGCTTCTACATTCCTTTCTGGAGATTAGCCGGCTTCGCCAGCCTCCAGGTTAATCGCTAAGAGCGTGTCTAAAAAGCAGCCACCGCAGACACGGAAGTACAGAGAAGATCTATCCTACATTCGACGCAGGACGTGCTTACTCTGTGTCTCTGTGCCTCTGTGGCCATAACTAGCTTCCAATGGGTTTCAAACGAGCATTTAATTAATTCCTCAATCCTTTAAGTTACTTTGCCAATCGTTGACAAATAGCCATAGCTGCTGTTATGGTGAGCAGCGTGGAACGTTTCCACGTTGTTTAATGGGCGGCTCTCGATTGGCCTTGCGCTTCTACGTTCAAGTAGATCACAATCGAAAGACGTAAATTGAGATATCTGAAGCTCTAAGCTATTTGATAACTGAGTGTAACGGGTTCTGGTTGGAAATCGACAACCAGGTAAAACACCCATCGTACAAACGGGCTTAGAGCGTGGCGGGAGTCTATGGTCTCCGTTTACCACCAAGCTTGAAGCTTTGTTACAATTGTCAAAGTTTTGAGTAACCATAATAGCGTAAATCCTAACTGCCCACAATCTCTACTTGAGTAATCGGCCCAAAGAGCTGGCGACTGGCGTGCAGTAGTTTGTCTGCGCAAGCCTGTAGCTGTGCTGTCTCCGTCTCTGCTTCGCCATTGAGGCAGATCAAGACTCTGCGCTCCTTGAGCGAGACTTGAGCCGCGTTTCTGACTTCTCCGGCCAGCGCCTCCTCGCCGAGTTTTGACAGCATCTCTGTGAGCATCTCCTGAGTGTGCTTCTCTTGATATTCGCGCAGTTCTCTCATGCGCTGGGCTATTGTCTGCTTTGCATGATCTTGATCATTGCACCGGCGATAAGCGCCGAGCCAGCGCAACAGATCAAGCGGGCAGGCATCGCGTTTAAGCATCCGACGACAAACATCCTGAATTACACTCTTATAAGTCTCATCTTTGATCAACCGATCAACTTCAGAGATGGTTTGATAGCCATCGGCGATGAGCCCCATCAAAATCTCGGTGATCTGGCCGGGCGGAGGATTTTCGCCAAAGCAATTGAAGTAAAGATTTTTGAGAGTAAAGAGAGTTAACAGCTCGCCTCGGTTGGGGAGGCATTGACCGGCTTCGCCGCTCAATTGATCCTTCTGGATCTTAATTCTCTGGAAAGCCTTATCCAGCACGCCCAGCAGCTCCGCCGCAGAATCGAAATAGCCGCGAATCCGCTCAGGCACTGTATTCTTATAGCCCAGAGTGTGTTCAAGCGCCGCCCAGGACTCCTGCATCAGAGTGCGCACTTGAATCTCAAATTTGATATTAGCAATTTCCCGCTTGCCTGCTACCGCCTCACTCAAGCTGACAATATAATGGATGGCCCCATAGCCTGATGCTTTCTTCTCTACTACAAATTCTTCTGAAGTCACCCAGGGCAGGCTCTCCCACAGGTAAGCTTCCGGCTCACTGCATAAGACAAAAGAGCCGCAATAGCAGAGATAATTATGAATCTTCTCCAGATCATCCTGAAACATGCAGACGATGCGCGCGCCTACAATGTCTGTGATTAGATCCAGCGCCTGCGCAGTGTGAGGATAGCCGTTGCGGTTGATCTTGTTGAGAAGGCTCTCGGCGGTTTTGATTCGGCTACAGACGCGATAGATATTAGCGCCGCTGTAGTGAAGCAGAAGAGGAGATTGCAGCTCGTGCATAACATGCGCTTGAAGCTTGGCATAAAGCTCCTGCCTGCCGGCAAAGAGCCGCCTGAGATCCACTTGCTGCAAACTAAACTCTTCAGCCTTCATTTGCGCGCCAGATTAATAGATTGAAGGTTAGCTAAGATGGCCTAGCAAGAGAATATACCTTAACGGAACTGTCTTTGACAAAGAGAATTGGAATAATCTAGACTAAGCGGCAACTAAGAGGGCGAGAGAAAGCTGGATGAAAATTACAGTAGGCAGAAGGCGAACAGAAATCAAAGGGCAAAAGTCAAAAGGCAAAAATCAAAAATGAAAAGCGGAAGCTTGCCATTCTCTCTTGAAATCAAAAGGTAAAGGGTAAAAATCAAAAATAGAAAGCGGAAGCTCGGCATCTTCTCTTTTATAGAGTAAAGAGAAATAATGAAAGATCAAAACAACCGCTTCTTACTTTTGCCTTTTGATTTTTGCCTTTTGACTTTTGATTTTCTTAGGAGCGAGAATTATGTCGCAAACACTCAAGGTAGTTTGTGGTCTCTTGCTTGTCATATCGCTCGGCCTGCCGCTCCCAGCGCAAGACACAAAGAAGCGCAAGAAGCCCTCTGTAGAGAAACCCCAGGAAGGCGCCGCTCAGACTGAAAACAGCAGTGCTGAAAAAGCATTGACTATCCATCAACAGCGCGCCCTCTTCTTGCTCGATCAATTATTCGAGTCAACGAAAGATTTCAAAGACAGCCTATTCAAGATCAGGGTTCAGGCGCAGATCGCTGACTTGCTCTGGGAACATGATAAGGTGCGAGCGCGTCGCCAGTTTGAAGAGACTTTCCAAGCAATCGATTTGATTGCTACGCCGGCACAACAGGAAAAGGCCCCCTCATCCACAGCGATTGATAACCCTCAATCCCGTCTCCGCAGAGAGCTCATCCTTCTAATATCGCGACGTGATCCGGAACTGGCCGAGAGATTGATGAAGACCATTGTTGATGTTCCTCCTGAGCCAAACCCAAATGCTGTGGCGGTTGGCAGCCAGAGCGAACATGCTCTGCTCTACCCGCAAATAGCAAGGGCCCTCGCCGACACCGATCCGCAACGCGCAGCTCAGATGGTCAGAAACAGCTTAAGCAGCGGGCTCCATTCCATGCTGCCATCAGTGCTTCAATTGCTCCAGCACCAAAATCCTGCGCTGGCAGATGAACTATTTGCCAGCGCGTTATCAGTTGTTCAGCGTGATAGTGCTCAAGCCATTGCCAACATCAGGTTAGCGATGATGGCATCGGGCAACAACGATGCTGAGCAGGCGCTATCAATAATTGAAAAGATGAGCGACCAGCAGAGAGCTACTAAGAGCGTCTAACAAAACCAGGCTGGGATGAATTTCCAGCAAATTAACGCACAGCCGATGTACAGGAAAGCCAGATGGATGTCCGCCCTTCGCTCATAGCGAATCTTCAAGGGCCGATATCGGTTCAGCCACGAGTGAGTTCGCTCCACGACCCACCTCCTAGCGCCCCAGCTTCTCAGAGCTTTCGACACGGCGTCCGCTCGATCCTCGGCCGCAATCCCCCGCTTCCGCAACGGGAGGTCGCTTCCC
>Ga0209172_10005315_pt1 | contig 15814 bp, 12 predicted proteins | sample LarsenN4metaG_FD_184113 | JGI IMG/M metagenome (GOLD analysis project Ga0209172, IMG submission 184113) | Hot spring sediment bacterial and archeal communities from British Columbia, Canada, to study Microbial Dark Matter (Phase II) - Larsen... ... | reverse complement strand
TCGTCGAACGCGCCAGGCCTTCAAGCTCGGCGCGCTCCGCCGCCGCCAATATGATCGGGGTCGCTTCAGGGATGCCGCTCATGCATCCTTGAATCACGACTCAGTCATCAGCGATAGTCGGTACTAGGGACTTTCGGCGGCGATCCGCAACAGATATTCGCCGTACTCGGTATTCGGCATCGCTCGTCCGAGGCGCTCGAGCTGCGGCTTGTCGATATAGCCCATCTGGAAGGCCACTTCCTCCGGACTTGCGATGCGCAGTCCCTGGCGCTTCTCGAGCGCTCGCACGAATTCGGCTGCCTCGACCAGACTGTCGGGCGCCCCGGTATCGAGCCAGGCGAAGCCGCGGCCCATCTGCTCGGCGTATAATTCGCCGCGGCCGGCATAGTCCTTGATCATGTCGGTGATCTCGTACTCGCCGCGCGCGGACGGCCTGATCGAGGCCGCGATCGCGGGCGCTTTCTGGTCGAAGAAGTAGAGGCCGGTAAGCGCCCAGGGAGAACGCGGCGTGCGCGGCTTCTCCTCGATCGATACGACCTTGCGCGCGTCATCGAACTCGACCACGCCGTAGATTTCGGGATTGCGCACCCGATAGCAGAACACGGTCGCGCCGCTCCGGCGGGACATTGCGTCGCCGAGCAGCGCCGGCAGCTCGCGGCCGAAGAAGATGTTGTCGCCGAGAATGAGCGCGGAGCATTCTCCGCGAACGAAGTCTGCTCCGATCACATATGCCTGCGCCAGGCCGTTCGGCTGTGGCTGCTCGGCATAATGCAGCGTGAGGCCAAGCTGGCTTCCGTCCCCGAGCAGGCGGCGAAAACACGGCAAATCCACGGGGGTCGAGATGATCAGGATTTCGCGGATGCCCGCCAGCATCAGGGTGGTCAGCGGATAATAGATCATCGGCTTGTCGTAGACGGGCAGCAACTGCTTCGAAACCGCAATTGTCATCGGGTACAGCCTGGAGCCGGTGCCGCCGGCGAGAATGATCCCCTTCATGCCGCTTGCTCCAGGATCCTGTCGACGCACGGGTCGAGCGACACCCGCCAGTCGGGAAGCCGTATTCCATGCACCTTGGCGATTCTTGCACAATCCAAGCGTGAATTCTGCGGCCGCTGGGCCGGTGACGAATGCTCGGCGCTGGAGATCGGAACAACCCGTGCGAACGGACCGCCGCGCGCGGCCGAGCGCGCAAGAATCGCGGTCGCGAATTCCGCCCAGCTCGCAGCCCCGTTCGAGGCCATGTGGAAGGTCCCGTAGCGGTCTTCGCCTTGTCCGTCGACCAGATGACGCGCGACCGCAAGAATTCCCACGGCGACATCGCCGGCCGCCGTCGGGTTGCCCACCTGATCCGCCACCACGCGCAGTTCCGGCTGCCGCCGGGCAAGCTCCAGGATGGTCCTGACGAAATTTCGATTGAACGGGCTGTAGACCCAGCACGTCCGCAGGATCACGTGGCGGGGGTGTACCGCCGCGACCGCCCGTTCGCCTTTGGCCTTGGATCGCCCATACGCGCTCAACGGCCGGATCGGGTCGGTTTCGCGATAGGGACACGGCTTTTCACCGTCGAACACGTAGTCGGTGGAGAGGTGAATGATCGGTATTCCGACGCTGCGAGCGCGCTCGGCGAGCGCGCCCGGGGCGCGGCCGTTCACGAGGTCGGCCAGGTCGGGCTCGGCTTCGGCTCCGTTCACGTCGGTATAGGCGGCTGCGCTGACCAGGACATCGGCGATGCCGGCATGGATCGCGCTATCGACAGTGCGCGGGTCGCTGAGGTCGAGAGCCGGACGTCCGAGGGCCACGACCTCGATATCGGTGCCGGATGCGCGTTCGATCAACGACCGGACGACCTGCCCTTTGGTTCCGGTCACCGCGATACGCATGTTCGACATCAATCCGCCCGGCAGTCGACGAGACCGAGCCGCTCGCCACCGTAGCGCTCTCGCAGCGGACGCCACCACCATTCGTTGGCGATGTACCATTTCACGGTGGCTTCGAGGGCATCGTCGAAAGTCACTTCCGGCCGCCACCCGAGTTCCTCGCGCACACGGCGCGCGTCGATGGCATAGCGCCGGTCATGCCCGGGGCGATCCTTCACGAACGTCATCAGGCGCCGGTGCGGGGCGCGCTCGGGAATCTGACGATCCAGCAGGTCGCAGATGCGTCCCACCAGATCGAGGTTCGAGCGCTCGTTGTTGGCGCCGACATTGTAGCTGCGGCCGGGCCTGCCACGCATCAGGATGCAGTACAGCGCATGCGCGTGGTCGTCCACGTGCAGCCAGTCGCGGATGTTGCCGCCGTCCCCGTAGATCGGAATAGGCTTTTCCTCGATGCCGTTCAGGATCGCGAGCGGAATGAGCTTTTCCGGGAAATGATAAGGCCCGAAATTATTGGAGCAGTTCGATACGATCGTGGGCAGGCCGTAGGTTGCGTGCCAGGCCCGCGCGAGATGGTCGGACGAAGCCTTGGTCGCGGCATAAGGGGAGCGGGGATCGTATGCGGTCGATTCGGAGAAGCGCCCCTCTGGTCCCAGCGAGCCATAGACCTCGTCGGTCGAGACATGGACGAACCGGCAGCCGTTGCGGTCGACCTTGCCGGAACCGGCAATGTGATGCCGGAATGCCTCCAGCAGATTGAGCGTGCCGACGATATTGGTATCGACAAAGGCCGAGGATGCGTCGATCGAGCGATCGACATGGGATTCGGCGGCCAGATGGATGACCGCCTGCGGCGCAAAGTCCGCGAACAGGCGATCCAGGCCGGCCCGATCGCAGATGTCGGCGTGCGCGAAGGTGTAGCGCGGATTGGCTTCGATCTCCCGCAGCGACTCGAGGTTGCCGGCATAGGTGAGCTTGTCGATGTTGAGGATATCGTGCTCGGTGCGGGCGACCAGGTAGCGGCACACGGCCGATCCGATGAAGCCAGCTCCTCCGGTGACCACGATGCGCATGGCTCGCCTTCCTCAGGTTTCCGGCGGCTCGTAGTGGAAGTAGGCCGGACTGTCCTTGAGGCGTGGATGCTGCCGGTCGCGTTCCGACAGGGTGGGGTTCTGCAATGCAATCGGCCAGTCGATGGCGAGGTCCGGGTCGTCCCAGATGATGCCGCGCTCGCTCGCGGGCACGTAGCGCGCACCCACCTTGTAGAGCACTTCGGTATCCGGTTCGAGCGTGCAGAATCCATGGCCAAACCCGACCGGGATCCAGAGTTGCTGCCAGTTTCCGGCGGAAAGTTCGACACCGACGTGCCGCCCGAAATGGGGCGAGCCCCGCCGCAGATCAACGGCGACATCCCAGACGGCACCCCGGACCACGCGCACCAGCTTGGCTTGGGCATCGGGGGCAATCTGAAAATGAATTCCGCGTATGGTCCCGGCATGCACCGAGTAGGTGTGGGTGTCCTGGACGAAATCGCACGCCGCCACGTTGGCGCTGAACCATTCGTCGATGAAAGTCGCAGACAGAAAACCGCGCTCGTCTTGAAACTTTTTGGGGATGATAACGACCGGCCCGGGAATTTCGAGATACCGGATTTCCATGCCAGCAATCAGCCAGGGTTTGCACTGGCAATCTAGTAGCAGTCGGCACGCGCGCCAGCAAGGGTCGCACCCGAGCAGGCAGAGCGCCGGCCGACGGCCGGCCTGACGCGCGTCTCGCGAGGCAAATTGATTGCCCGTTCCGCGACGGTTCGATAGGCTCCGGCCGCGTCGATCGATCCCGGCCTTCAGGATTCGGCGTGCAGTCGGTTGAGACGCGGCTGATGCGGCACGCCGCGTGCGATCGAGCCGGTGCAATGGTCGGGGATCGGGTGGCAGATGAAGGCGGACGCGTCGATCCTGGTCACGGGTGGAGCCGGATTTCTCGGTTCGCATCTGTGCGCACGCCTCGTGCGCGAGAAGTACGACGTGCTTTGCGTCGACAACTTCTACACCGGAACGAAACAGAACATCGCGCCGCTCCTGTCCGCGCCCAATTTCGAGCTCATGCGGCACGATGTGACGTTTCCGCTCTATGTGGAGGTCAGCCAGATCTACAACCTTGCTTGCCCGGCCAGCCCCGTCCACTACCAGTTCGATCCGGTCCAGACGACGAAGACCAGCGTGCATGGCGCGATCAACATGCTGGGGCTCGCCAAACGCGTGAAGGCAAGGATGCTCCAGGCCTCGACGTCGGAAGTCTACGGCGATCCCGAAGTCCACCCGCAGAAGGAGGACTACTGGGGACGGGTCAACCCGATCGGCATCCGCAGCTGCTATGACGAAGGCAAGCGCTGCGCCGAAACGCTGATGTTCGACTATCACCGGCAGCATCGCATGGAGATCAAGGTCGCCCGGATCTTCAATACCTACGGTCCGAGAATGCATCCGAATGACGGCCGCGTCGTCAGTAACTTCATCGTGCAGGCGCTCAGAGGCGACGACATCACCGTCTATGGCGACGGCAACCAGACGCGGTCGTTCTGCTACGTGGACGATCTCATTGACGGGATCATCCGGCTGATGGAGTCGCCCGCCGATTTCCTCGGTCCGGTCAATCTTGGCAATCCGGTCGAGTACTCGATGCGGGAGCTTGCCGAGACGGTGCTGCGGCTCACCGGCAGCCGCTCAAAGCTCACCTACAAGCCGCTGCCGTCCGACGACCCGATGCGGCGCTGTCCGGACATCACGCTGGCGACCGAGCATCTCGGCTGGCGACCGACCGTGGCGCTGGAAGACGGTCTCAAGGAGACCATTGCGTATTTCAGGTCTCTGTAGCGACAGGGTGCTTGCAGACAGTCGGCGGGCGGGCGTCGGGTCAGCTTCCGCTGACAAAGAACGATGCCAGACGTGTCGTGACATTGTCTGCGATCACCTTGGCGGCGCGCCGTTCCGCATCCTGCATGCCTGCGATGCGCGCAAAACGTTGCGTGCCTGCCGGGTCGTAGGTCACCGTTGTCGTGGCTCTGCCGTTCACCACCGCCCTGCCGGTACCGATCTCAGTCAGGACATAAGTGGCGTTGAGCACGAAATTCTCGATGATCGGCAGCCCGGTTACGTTGGTCGCGGATAGCACCTGGCGGCCGCCCGAGATACGCACCGTCAGGCGATGCGTTGAGCGCGGCGGCGTCGTTCCACCGGTCACGTTGAAGCGCAGCTCGTTCTGGATTTGAACCGCCAGCCGGGCTTCGGGCGTGTTCGCCGGCGCGCTGATCGGGTCGATCTCCACGCCGCTCAGCATCTGCCGAACGGTCGAGCCGCCGCCGGGTGCGCGGTCCCCGTACAGCGGTTGGAAGCAGCCCGCAACAAGGAACGCCGACGCAAGGCCGGCAAACGCGCGGGAAAGCCGCCGACCCGATTCCCGACGGGGGTATTTCAGCACGATTGCCCCTTCCCCTGACCCCGGCCCATTTGGCGGAACAGCAATTAAGAACATTTTAACATGGCGGCGGTGGAAGGCGAGTGCGATTATCCGCGGCACGGTCACGGACTGCTTTGCGCCAACGCGCTTGTTTTCATGCGCCACTTTCGACAGAGGATGTCCGCCGACCTGTCCAGAATGGTGACCGAATTGGGGCGGTGACGTGCGTGCCGGCGCGCGGACGTTACACGCGATACTCCTCGCGATACCAGGTGACGAAGGCGCGAATGCCGGCCGTCAATGGCGTGGTCGGCTTGTAGCCTATGAGTTGTTCGAGACGGGCGGCACTGGCCCAGGTAGCGGGAAGGTCACCCGGCTGCATCGGCAGATTGTGGCGCTCCGCCTTGCGCCCGATCGCCGCCTCGATGTCCGCGATGAACGTCTCGAGCGCGACCGGCTGACTGCCGCCGACATTGACCACCCGGTAGGGCGGTTCCGGCAACGCCGTCGCGCCTTCTTGGTCGGCGATCGCTGGCGCGCCGGGCGGCAGATCGATCAACCTGCGGATCGCTTCGATGACGTCATCAATATAGGTGAAATCGCGAGACATCCGTCCGGAGCCGTAGACTTCGATCGGCCGGCCTTCGATGATGTTCTGCGTGAACTTGAAGATCGCCATGTCGGGCCGCCCCCAGGGTCCGTAGACCGTGAACAACCGCAACGCCGTCGTCGGCGTTCCCGACTGGCAAGCGAAATTGTAGGCCAGCATCTCCGTCGCCTTTTTTGTCGCGGCATAGAGCGAGCGCGGCGAGTCGGTCGGCTGGGTTTCCTCGAACGGCATCTGCTTGCTGGCGCCATAGACCGCGCTTGTGGACGCGACCAGCAGATGAGGGTAGGGGCCCGCCCGGAGAGCCTGAAGGAGATTGAACGTCCCCACGACGTTGGACGAGATGTAGGCCCCGGGGTCGACTGCGCTGTAGCGCACGCCGGCCTGGGCGGCCAAATGAATGACAATCTCCGGCCCGGCGTCCGCAACGATAGCGGCCAGCCGCTCGGCCTCCTCGAGCATGCACAGGTGTCCGGCAAATTTCGGAAACTCGGCAAGCATCGCCTGCCGCCGTTGCTTGAGCGCCTGGCTGTAATAGGCCGTCATGGCGTCGATCCCGACCACGACATGGCCCTCGGCGAGGAGCCGCCTCGCCAGGTGGAAGCCGATGAAGCCCGCAGTGCCGGTGACGAGAAAGCGCATGAGCCAGTCGTTCAGGAACGCGTCGGGCGTCCGATGCCCTCGTAGACGAAGCCGGCGTCCACGATGTCCTCCGGTTGATAGACGTTCTTGAGGTCGACGATAACGGGACTTGCCATCACGCTCTTCAGCCGGCTGAAGTCGAGCGCCCGGAACTGTTCCCATTCGGTGACCAGGACCAGCGCATGCGCACCCGCGGCGGCCGCGTAGGGGCTGTCGCAATACTCGACATTCGGCAGAACGGCCTTTGCGGCCGTCATGCCTGCGGGATCATATCCGCGAACGACGGCGCCGAGATCCTCAAGCGCCGTCACCAGCGAGATCGACGGCGCCTCCCGCATGTCGTCGGTGTTAGGCTTGAAGGTGAGGCCAAGCACGGCGATCGTCTTGCCGCGGATCGAACCGCCCAACGGCCCCGCCAGCTTGCGGGCCATTGCCCGCTTGCGGCGGTCGTTCACGGAGACCACGGTTTCGATGATCCGGAGCGGCGCATCGTGGTCCTGCGCGGTTTTGATGAGCGCCAGGGTATCCTTGGGCAGGCACGACCCGCCATATCCCGGTCCCGGATGCAGGAACTTGCTGCCGATGCGATTGTCGAGGCCGATGCCGCGGGCAACCTGCTGCACGTCGGCGCCGACCTTTTCACAAAGGTCCGCGATTTCGTTGATGAACGTTATTTTTGTCGCCAGGAAGCTGTTCGCTGCGTATTTGATGAGCTCCGCGGTACGCCGACCCGTATAAAGAATTGGCGCCGCGTTGAGATAGAGCGGCCGATACAGGTCGGCCATGACCTCGCGTGCCCGGGCGTCGTCGGTTCCGATGACGATGCGGTCCGGATGCTTGAAGTCCTGGATGGCTGCACCTTCGCGCAGGAATTCGGGGTTGGAGACCACCGGAATCCCGGCATCGGGCCGCAGCTCGCGGAGGATGCGCTCGATTTCGTCACCGGTCCCGATCGGGACGGTGGACTTGGTGACGATGATCGTGGATGCGGACAGGAGCGGGGCGAGCTCGCGGGCGGCGGAATAGACGTAGGACAGATCCGCATGTCCGTCGCCGCGGCGCGACGGCGTGCCGACTGCGATGAACACGACATCGGCGTCCGAGACGGCGGACGGCTCCGTCGCGAAAGTCAACCGGCCCTGGCGCATGTTGGTTGCAACAAGCGTATCGAGGCCCGGCTCATAGATCGGGATCTCGCCGCGATTGAGCGCGGCGATCTTGCCGGAATCCTTGTCGATGCATGTGACGTCGTGGCCGAAATCGGCAAAGCATGCCCCGGAAACCAGTCCGACATATCCGGTGCCAATCATGACAACGCGCATGAAAAATCCGTCCCTGTCGCCCGGTCAGATGGCCCGCTTGAGGGCACCGGATTCTCGCGATTGTCAATACCGCGCGGCCGCTGAACCGGTGGCAGTCGACGATGTCGCGCTGATTCCGTGCCCTGCGGCCTAGCGCTCCCGGAAAGCACGGGCAATCTGCTCGCTCAGCGGCTTGATGAGATACTCAAGGGGCGTGCGGGGCGTCGTCGTGATGAACGCCTCCGCGGGCATTCCGGGCACCAGCCGCAATGGCCCCAGCTGTCGAACCGACTCTTCACCCAACTCGATCCGGACCAGGAAGTAGGAGAATCCCGGCGTGGTGCTGGTGGGAGGCTCGCGCGTGAGGTCCGCCGACACATGGGTCACGACCCCGGTCACGTCGGGCGTGGTGCGTTGATTGCCGGCCATGATACGGACCGTCGCCGGAGCGCCGGTCTCGACCTGATCGACGTCGGACGGATTCACCTTCGATTCGATGACCAGCTTGTCGGTTTGCGGGACGATCAGCATGATGGTCTCGGCATTGGTGATCACGCCGCCGACGGTGTGAACGTTGAGCTGATGCACGACGCCGGCCTGTGGCGCGCGCAGATCGACCCGCTTGAGCTGGTCTTCGGCCGCCGTGTACCTCTCCTTGAGCTCCGCCAGCTTGCCTTCGATGTCACGCAGCTCCTTGAGCACCTCGTTGCGGAACTCCTGCTCAAGCTGGATGATCTGCAATTGCGTTTCGCTGATCCGGCCGCGTGCCCGCGCGATCTCCGCAATGAGGTGACCGCGCTCGCCGCCGAGCTTCGCCTGATCGCGCTGCAACGCCATGTACCGGACGATGCTGACAAGGTTCTTCTTGAACAGCTCGGTGACGCCCTGGAGTTCTTCCGCGATGAACGCAAGCTCCTTTTCCTTGGCCTCCTGCTGCGAGGTAAGGCCACGAATCTCCTCTTTGACCTGAACGATGCGCTCGGTCAGCTGATTGCGCTGGCCGATCCTGACTTTCCTGCGGGATTCGAACAGCTTCTCTTCGCCGATGACCGCGGTTGCGACCGACGCTTCGCCCATGCGACGGCGCAGTTCCTCGGGGAAGGAAACGGCTTCCGAGCCGTCCCGCTCGGCGAGCAACCGGGCCTGTCGCGCGGACAGCTCGTCAAGCTGCGCGCGCACGATCCCCAGCGTCGCGCGCGGGACCGTGTCATCGAGGCGCAGCAGAAGCTCGCCTTCTTTCACCACGCTGCCCTGCTTGACGAAAATCTCGCCGACGACGCCGCCGGTCGGGTGCTGCACCTTCTTGACGTTGGATTCCACTACGACGACGCCGGACGCGATGACGGCGCCGGCGAGCTGGATGGTTGCCGCCCAGCCGCCGACGCCGCCGATCAATACCGCGAGCGTGGCCAGCCCGATGAGGTTGAGCTTGCGGATGGTGCGGCGAATGTCGGGGGTGGAGGTCATATCGCGTCCTTGCCGGGCTGCTGCTCCCCGACGACCTTGAGACCGGGTGCGGCCGACGGCGCCACCCGGAGGGGGGCGGTCATCTTCTGCAAAACCTCGTCGCGCGGTCCGAATGCCTGCTGCGTGCCGTTCGCCAGCACGAGGACGCTGTCGCACAATGCAAGCGCGGAGCGCCGGTGGGCGACCAGGATGACGATCGCGCCGCGATCCTTGAGTCCCTTGATCGCCTTGTTCAGGGCTGCCTCGCCGTCGCCGTCGAGATTGGCGCTTGGTTCGTCCAGCAGGACCAGGAACGGCTCGCCGTAAAGCGCGCGCGCAAGCGCAATCCGCTGCCGCTGCCCGACCGACATGCCCTCGCCGCCATCCCCAATCGGCGTGTCGTAGCCGGCCGGCAGTCGCAGGATCATGTCGTGCGCGCCAGCCGCCTGGGCGGCCCGCAACACTGCCTCGCTGTCCGGTTCGAACGCCATCCGGGCGATGTTCTCCGCCACCGTCCCGGGAAACAGTTCCACCACCTGCGCAATGTAGCCGATATGCGGCCCGCGGGCGTCCGGCTTCCACTGATCGAGGGCGGCACCGTCGAGGCGGACGCTGCCGCGTGCCGGCGGCCAGACCCCGGCCAGCACCCGCGTCAGCGAGCTCTTGCCTGAGCCGTTGGGGCCGATGATGCCGAGCACCTGTCCCGCGGTGAGCCGGAATTTGACGTTGGCCACGATCGCCGTCCGGGCTCCCGGGGCCGCCACCACCACGTTCTCGACGTCGATGCTCCTGGTCGGCTTCGGCAGCGCGGTCTCGCCTTTTTCTTCCGGAAGCTGCTTCAGCGTCGTGGACAGCCGGCGCACACTGTCTCGCGCCGACACGAAGCCGCGCCAGTTCGCGATCGCCACTTCAATCGGCGCGAGAGCGCGGCCCATGATGATCGACGCAGCAATCATGGCGCCGGCGGTGATCTCGTTGCGGATGACGAGGTAGGCGCCGAGCCCGAGGATCGTGGACTGGAACAGCAGGCGCAGCACCTTGGTGGCGCTGCCATAGGAATTCACCACGTCGGAGGATCGGCCGATCGTCTCGATGTAGCGCTCGTTCACCCGCGCCCAGCGGCGCGCCAGCGATCCCGCCATTCCCATCGAGATGATCGAGGCGTTGTTGCGCCGGTCCGCCTCGACCATGGCTGCGCGAATACCGGCGTCCTCGTTGATCTCCCTGACATGCTTTCGGCTGGCCCGCTCGGTCTGCAATGCCATCGTCAGCAGGATGATCGTCGCCGCAAGCGACAGCCAGCCGATCCACGGGTGGATCAGGAAGCAGATGGCAAGGAAGAATGGCACCCACGGCAGGTCGAGGATCGCGATCGGCCCGTTGCCGGTCAGAAAGGAGCGGATTTGATCGAGATCACGCAGCGGCTGGTGCGCTGCCGCCGAGCGGCTGTTTGCGGCCGCAAGCACGATCACGGCATGATGCACGATTGTACCGAGGCGGCTGTCGATCAGGGCCGCGGCGCGCACAACGATCCGCAATCGGATTGCGTCGAGGATACCTTGGAACGCGTAGGCGCCGACCAGAAATATCGACAGGCCGACCAGCGTCGGAACGCTCCGGCTCGCAAGCACCCGATCGTAGACCTGCAACATGTAAAGCGGGCCGGCGAGCATCAAAACGTTGACAACGGCGGAAAACAACGTGACGCCCCACAGCGCCCGGTAGGAATCCCGGAGAGCCATTGCGACGTCGGAATGTGTCGGTTCTTGTCGGCGCAATAACGGGGTCACCGGCCGTCCTTCGTGCCAACTCGATGAGTCTGTTCGCCTCGGCCGCAGTTCGGCAGCACCACACGGGCGGCGAATGAACGTGAGCCATATATCGCCTTAGCGAGGCCAAATTCAAGCCGACAAATCGCCGGCACATCGGCCTTTGGCGTGCGATGGCGGCGCCGCTGCGATGGCCGGACGCGTTCTTCCGCGAATCCCATAGGGAGTTGGTCGCGCCCGCATCGCCGGCTTCGACCGGCCACCACTGCCGGCCGGCGATGACGTCGCCGATGGTATGCATGGCGTTTGTTAAAGTTTTCCCGATTCTCTAGATTGGTCCAATGATTGAGCCAATGCTGACGAGCGCTGTCGATCGACAGAGCAGACTGCTGCGCCTTGCCGATGGACTTGCAGTTGCGGTGGCCGTGTCGTTGCCGTGGTCGATCACGGCGACCGGCATTCTGGTTGTGCTATGGTTGATTGCGGCGCTTTCGATCCTTGATCGCGCCAGCCTGCGCCAAACTCTCGTTTTCCCCGCTGCTTTGCTGCCGCTGGCGTTCTGTGCACTGGCGGCGGCCGGCATTTTTTGGGCGACTGCCGATTGGGCCGACCGCTTCGGCGACTTCAAGGTGTTCCTCCGGCTTCTGGTCATCATCCTGTTGCTGGTCCAATTTCAGCGCTCGTCGCGCGGATCGTGGGTGTTGATCGGCTTCCTGATCTCGTGCTCCGCGCTGATGGGATTGTCGTGGCTGCAATGGTTCTTTCCCGCTTTGGACCTGCGCGGCAGCATGCCCGGCGTGCCGGTCAAGGACTACATCATCCAGAGCGGCGAATTCCTGATCTGTGCGTTCGCGCTTCTGCATCTTTCGGTGGATGGCTGGAGCCGGGCGCGCCGCTGGCAGGCGATCATGCTCGGGTTTCTGGCGCTCCTGTTCCTGGCGAACATTGCCTTCGTCGCGGCCGCCAGGAGCGTGCTGGTCATTTTTGCAGTGCTTGTGATCGTGTTCGGGCTCCAGAGATTCGGATGGAGAGGCGCGGTCGGTATCATCGTTGTGGCCGCGACGTTCTCTTCGGTGGCCTGGACGTTGTCGCCTTATCTGCGCGCGCGCGTGATTGGAACGCTCACGGAGATTCAGGACTATCGCCATAAGCAGGCCGAGACGTCCGCGGGCTACCGGCTGGATTTCTGGAGACGCTCGATCGAGATCGTGTCCCGCGCGCCCATTCTCGGGCATGGGACGGGCTCGTTGTACGAGCAGTTCCGGCAGGTCGTGGAACCTGGCAAGGGCATCGCGGCGGTCGTGACGAACAATCCGCACAATCAAACCCTGACCGTTGCGATCCAGCTTGGGCTGGTTGGAGTGGCCTTGCTGTACGCCATGTGGATTGCGCATCTGATGTTGTTTCACGGCAGCGGGCTGCCGGCCTGGCTGGGTTCCGGCGTCGTGATTCACAACATCGGAGCGGGTTTGTTTAACGCGCAACTGTTCGAGGCTACGCTTGGCTGGGTCTATATCTTCGGTGTCGGTGTCCTCGGCGGCATGCTGCTTCGCGCTCGGCGCGAGCAGGCCGGAAAGCCGCAAGCCTGACGGCGGTGTCAGTGTCCGATTGTGAGTGTATTGGTGAAAGCGCCTTGAGCCCCGCCAGAACCGGGCGGAACCTGCTGCTGCGCGTCCGCAATTTGGGCTGGCATCTGATTTTGTTGGCAGGTAGAAATGCCAGAGTAAGTCGGTGTTGGGATGAATTTTCAACTGCCCAAATACAATATCCGCCAAGTGCTGGTGATGGTTCACGACGTGGTTGCCACGGCGGCGGCCGTCCTCGCGAGCTTCTACCTGCGCTTCGATTGGGATGGACTGGTCGACCGACTCGATGGGCTGGCTCTACTGTTGCCGGGTTTCGTCCTGTATGCGGCGGGTGTCTACCAGCTGTTCCATCTCTACAAGGGCAAGTGGCGGTTTGCGTCGCTGCCCGATCTCCACAATATCTTCCGCGCCGTCAGCGTCCTCGCGGTTTCGATTCTGGTGCTGGACTACATCTTTGTGGCGCCGAACGTCCTCGGGACGTTCTTCTTCGGCAAGCTCACAATCGTTCTGTACTGGTTTCTCCAGATGTTCTTCCTTGGAGGACCGCGCATCGCCTATCGCTACTACCGCTACATGCGCACCCGCAACACAGCGAAGGTGAGCGACTCCAGCCCCATCCTGTTGCTTGGCAATGCCGCCGATGCCGAGGTGATGTTGCGCGCCATCGAAAGCGGTGCCGTGAAAAAGGTCTGGCCGATCGGCATCCTGTCGCCGTCGCTCGCCGACCAGGGCCAGACGATGCGCGGCGTCTCGGTGCTCGGAACCTTCGATCAGCTCGAACAGGTCATCAACGATGCCGCTGCGCGCGGGCAGACGGTGACGCGGATCGTGTTGACGCCGTCGGCGCTCGAGCCCCACGTTCATCCCGAAAACATCATCATGAAGGCGCGCCGGCTGGGCCTGACCACGCAGCGGCTTCCGGCGCTTGACGAAACCAACGAGGCCCTGCGGCTGGCGCCGGTCAATGTCGAGGACCTGCTGCTGCGTCCGAGCGTGAAGATCGACTACAAGCGCCTTGAAGGATTCATCAGGGGCAAGTCGATCGTCGTCACCGGAGGGGGCGGGTCCATCGGTGCCGAAATCTGCGACCGCATCGTGACTTTCGGTGCGGCACGCGTGCTGGTGATCGAGAACTCGGAATCGGCGTTGCATGCCGTGCTCGAATCACTTGCGGCAAAGCGGATGGCAACCGCGGTCCAGGGACGTCTGGCCGACGTACGTGATCGCGAGCGCATCTTCCGTCTGATGCGCGAATTCCGGCCGGACATGGTGTTCCATGCGGCGGCGCTCAAGCATGTGCCCCTGATTGAGCAGGACTGGCAGGAAGGCATCAAGACCAATCTGTTCGGGTCCGTGAACGTCGCCGACGCGGCGGTGGCCGCGCGCGTGAGCGCGATGATCCTGATCTCGACCGACAAGGCGATAGAGCCGATCTCGATGCTCGGGGCGACCAAGCGATTTGCAGAGATGTACTGCCAGTCGGTTGACGGCGACTTGGCGAGCCGCAGCGCGTCGCATGCGGGTCGGACGCGGCTGATCTCGGTGCGGTTCGGCAACGTGCTGGCGTCGAACGGTTCGGTTGTCCCCAAATTCAAGGCGCAGATCGAAGCCGGCGGGCCCGTCACCGTCACCCACCCCGACATGGTCCGCTATTTCATGACCATACGCGAGGCGTGCGACCTGGTCGTGACCGCGGCCAGTCACGCATTGGCGCAGGAGCGCTCGGACGTGGCGGTGTACGTGCTGAACATGGGACAGCCGGTCAAGATCCTGGATCTGGCCGAGAGAATGATTCGCCTCTCCGGGCTGGCGCCGGGAGACGACATCGACATCACCTTTACCGGTATCCGGCCGGGCGAACGCTTGCAGGAGATCCTGTTTGCGCGCGAGGAGCCCGGCACATCGATCGGCATCGATGGGATCGTGGCAGCGGGCGCGCGCAGTGCGCCGCTTGCGGCCATGCGCGGCTGGCTCGCCGCGCTCGAGCAGGGGATTGCCCGGGAGGATCGCACCGTCATCTACAGCGTGTTGCGCGACGCGGTTCCGGATTTCCGCGGGGAGGCGGCCTGAAGCGGCGCTAAGGCCGGTTGCTGCTTCGCGAGAAATGCAGAAGCAGCAGAGCGACAAGCCCTGAACCAGCAGCAAGACTTGCCCCGGAAACCGCGATGTTGTTCGCGGCTGCGCAGGCGACTGCAAGCGCGCCCAGGCCGAGATTGGTGGCGAACACAAGGCCCACGACGCCGGGAACCGTCAACCGCCCTGCAAGCGCACGCTGGTAGAAATGATCGCGGTGCGCCAGCCACACGCGCTCGCCGCGCCACAGCCGCATCCCGAGCGTCAGGGTCGCGTCGGCCAGATAGTAGAGGGGCAGAAGGATTGCTGCCGCCAACTGGCCATTCGCGGCCAGGATCAGCAGCAGCCATCCGAGGATCAGGCCGATCGGCAGGCTGCCGACATCGCCCAGAAACAGACGCGCGACCGGCTTGTTAAAAGGCGCAAATCCGACCATCGCGCCCAGCAAGGCCGCCGAAACGATCAGCAAGGCGGGTGGGAGCAGGTCAATCCAGCCGATCAGGAGGATTGCGCCGGTGATCGGCACGACTTCGGCGACCGTCATCCAGTCGATACCATCCATGAAATTGACCAGGTTCACAAACCAGACACCGCCGAAAAAGAACAGGGTGCGCTCCAGCCAACCGGGAAGCATCGCGACGACCGGCTGGTCGGGCAGCCACGCGACGATCAGCCCGACCGCGATGGATTGCACGACCAAACGCGACATCGGCGACAGGCCCCGGACGTCATCGGCGGCACCGGCCAAGGCAAGCAGGATGACGGCGACGGTCAGGGCAGCGAGCCGCATGCCATCGCCGGCTGCGTAGGCGCCGCTGACGATCAGGGCGCCCCATCCGATACACAGCACCGATACCACCACGGCCGCCCCGCCCCCCTGCGGCGTCGGCTCGCGATGCGACGATCGGCTGTTGGGACGCGCCAGTGCATAGGCCCTGCACAGGGGCATCAACACAACGGTCAATGCCGCAGTCATGGCCGCGGCAATCACGATGATTCCCGCCAGCGTCAGCTGAAACTCCATTGCTGTCGTCTCGTGCCCGCGCCCGGCGGCGAATGG
>Ga0209172_10005314_pt1 | contig 15815 bp, 13 predicted proteins | sample LarsenN4metaG_FD_184113 | JGI IMG/M metagenome (GOLD analysis project Ga0209172, IMG submission 184113) | Hot spring sediment bacterial and archeal communities from British Columbia, Canada, to study Microbial Dark Matter (Phase II) - Larsen... ... | reverse complement strand
CCGCTACGGCGGCGACGGCGTGGCGCAGTTGTTCGGCAATCGCCTCGATCCGGCGGCCGATCCCTACTACGCCACCATCGCCCACCTGCGGGTGTCGGCGCACTTCTTTATCCGCCGCGACGGCCGCCTGCTGCAGTTCGTGTCCACCCGCCAGCGCGCCTGGCACGCCGGGGTGTCGCAGTGGCGCGGGCGCGAGCGCTGCAATGACTTCGCGCTCGGCATCGAGCTGGAAGGCTGTGATTTCGAGCCGTTCTGCCACGCGCAGTACCGCACGCTGGCGGCGCTGGCGCGGCTGCTGCAGCGCGAGTGCGGCATCGAGGCCATTACCGGCCATCAGCACATCGCGCCGGGGCGCAAGACCGATCCGGGGCCGTACTTCGACTGGCCAAGGTTGGCCGCAGCGGTGGGGCGAGCGCTGCCGGAGAACTGAGTCTTTGGCGTGAGGGGCGATGGGGTCAGAAGTCGCGCCAGGAGGCGGTCTTGCGGCTGAGGCTGCTGCTGGTGCCGGTGCTGATGGCGGGCGGCAGGCTGATGCTGCCGGAGCCGGTGCTGGCGGACCAGCCCCGGAATTGGGTATTGGCGGTGAGATCGGACAGGTTGTCCTCGGTCACCAGCGTGCCGGTGAGGGTGGCGCCGCCCCAGCCGTTCTTGCCGCAGCTGTCGGCGTAGTAGACGAGACCGTAGATCACCACGCCGCCGTTCATCTTCGGGCAGCCGGCACCGCTGTCGAACACCAGGATTGCCGGCTGGGTCGGGCTGCCGATATTCTGGTGCCAGTTCTGGCCGCCGATGCTCCCGATATTGCTGGCGTCAAAGTAGTAGACGGTGCGCTGATAGCTGGTACCGGCTTGCTGCGCCGCCAGTTCCGCCGCGGCCTGCGCCTCTGATTCCAGCCGCATCTGCTCCTTGCTGGTGTCCGGAAACACGAAATCCCACGCGCTGCCGCTGAAGGCATTGCCCTGAATCTGACCGGTGATCGACAAGTGGCCAGGCTGGTTGGCCGCGGCGGAGGCCGAGGTCATGATCGCCACGCCGCTGTCGCCGGCGGTCACCGACGGATTGCCGGTGATGCAGCTTTTTTTCTTGCCGCAGTCGCCGAGGCTGCCTTCGACCACGATCGGCGCGAAGCTGGTTAGGTTCAGCGTCACCGGGGTGGTGGTCGTGGTGGTGAGGGTGCCGAGCTGGACCTTCTGGCGGATGCTGGCACTGGCGTCGCCGCTGGCGGTGGCGCGGATTTCCAGGGTGTTGGGGGCGGCGGCGTTGCGCCACAGCGATACCGTCACGCTGTAGCTGCCGATGCTCTGTGCGCTGACGGCGCTGCCGAACAGGCTGCTGCTGGCCTGCTGGTTGTTGCCGCTAGGGCCGCTACCGTCGTTGCTCCAGTTGCCGGCGCTGGCCAGTGCCGTGCTGCTGACCGCGCCGGAGGCGAGCCAGGCCAGCGCGTGCTCGACCCCGCCGCGGGCGGCCTCCATCGCCTTGGACTGGCTGACCAGGTTGTTGCCGGTGCGGATCTCGAACAGCAGACCGGCACTGCTCTGGAACACCATCAGGCTGCTGAGGAACAGTACCAGCAAGGTCATCGCCAGCGTCACCACGCCCTGTTGCCGGGGCAGGCGGGTGGCTGGCGGGCAAGTGGTGCGGGCGGGGCAGGTGCGGCTGGGCATGATGGCGACGGCGGGAGGGGGCGCTGCAGCAGGCGGCGCGTCAGGATGGCGGGCGTTTGCGGACAGCGGTCGTGCAAACGGCATAGCCGGCCATCGTATATAAATGACAATAAAGTGGCAATATTACCAATACAAAAGGGCAAGCCGTCCGGCTTGCCCTTGTCGTGACGCTTGCGGCCAACCTTGGCCGCTGCGCGGTTTACAGCTCGACTTGCGCGCCCATCTCCACCACGCGGTTGGTCGGGATCTGGAAGAAGTCGGTGGCGCGCAGCGCGTTGCGGCTCATCCACACGAACAGCGTCTCGCGCCACGGCGACATGCCCTCGCGTTCGGTCTGGATCAGCGTCTCGCGCGACAGGAAGAACGAGGTGTCCATCAGCTCGAAAGTCATGCCCTGTGCCGCGCACAGGTCGAGGATCTGCTGCACGTCCGGGGTCTCCTTGAAGCCGTAGTAGGCCATCACCCGCCAGAAACTGCCGGACAGCTGCAGGACTTCCACCCGCTCGTCTTCCTCGATATACGGCACCTCCTCGGCGCGGATGGTCATCAGCACCACCCGTTCGTGCAGCACCTTGTTGTGCTTCAGGTTGTGCAGCAGCGCGTGCGGCACGCCGTGGGTGGAGTTGGTGAGGAACACCGCGGTGCCCTGTACCCGCTCCGGCGGGTAGGCTTCCATGTTCTCGACAAAGCCGTCCAGCGGGATCGCCATTTCGTTCAGACGCTGCATCAGCAGGTGGCGGCCCTGTTTCCAGGTGGTCATCAGGATGAAGGCGCCGATGCCGATCAGCAGCGGCAGCCAGCCGCCGGCGAAGATCTTCACCACGTTGGCGAGGAACAGCGGCAGGTCGATCACCAGCAGCGCGACCAGCAGCGGTGCCACCACGGCCAGCGGCCAGTGCCAGCCGCGCCAGGCGACGGTGCACACCAGGATGGAGGTGATCACCATGGTGCCGGTGACGGCGATGCCGTAGGCGCCGGCCAGCGCGCTGGAATTCTGGAACATGATCACCACCATGATCACCGCCGCCAGCAGGCCCCAGTTGATCAGCGGGATGTAGATCTGGCCGATCTCGTTGTCGGAGGTGTGGGTGATTTCCATGCGCGGCAGGTAGCCCAGCTGCACCGCCTGGCGCGTCAGCGAGAACACGCCGGAGATCACCGCCTGCGACGCGATCACCGTGGCGCAGGTGGACAGGATCACCAGCGGCAGCAGCGCCCACTGCGGCGCCAGGTGGAAGAACGGGTTGGCGCGCGCCTCCGGGCTGGCGAGGATTTCCGCGCCCTGGCCGAAGTAGTTCAGCAGCAGCGCCGGCAGCACGTAGAAGAACCACGCCAGCCGGATCGGCCTGGCGCCGAAGTGGCCCATGTCGGCGTACAGCGCCTCGGCGCCGGTCAGTGCCAGCACCACCGAACCGAGCGCCAGGAAGCCGATGGCGCCGTGGCTGAACAGGAATTCGATGCCCCACAGCGGATTCAGCGCCGCCAGCACCGCCGGGTTGCCGGCAATGCCGTGTACGCCGAGCGCGGCCAGCGCCGCGAACCACAGCATCATCACCGGGCCGAACAGCTTGCCGACACTGGCGGTGCCGTGTTTCTGGATCAGGAACAGGCCGGTCAGCACCGTCAGCGCCAGCGGCAGCACGTAGGGCTTGAACGCGGGGGTGATCACCTCCAGCCCTTCCACCGCCGACAGCACCGAGATCGCCGGGGTGATCACCACCTCGCCGTAGAAGAAGCCGCCGCCCATCAGGCCGATAGCGGCCAGCATCCAGCCGCGCGGGCCGACACAACGCCGAGCCAGCGCCATCAGCGTCAGGATGCCGCCCTCGCCGCGGTTGTCGGCGCGCAGCACGAAGCTGAGGTATTTCAGCGACACGACCAGGATCAGGCCCCAGACGATCAGCGACAGGATGCCCAGCACGTTGGCCGGCGTCACCGCCAGGCCGAGGTGGGGGCTGAAGCATTCTTTCAGGGTGTAGAGGGGGCTGGTGCCGATGTCCCCGTACACGACCCCCAGCGCCGCCAGCGTGATACCGGCGAGCGCCTGTTTGTTTTGAGCCTGCATGATTTATGTATTTTTTGGTGGGTGGCGCCGCCACGGATGTTGCAGCGCAGTATTGCGAATCTCGGGTGAGCGCGAAGCTTACTCTTGTGCCCCACAATGTGCCATGCGGCGCCCGCTTTTGTAGCGCAATTGTGGCCGCAGTGTAGAGCCGATGCGACAGGTGGCACGGCGGCGCGGCTAATTGCCGCCTTCTTCCTCCAGCCAGGCGCAGAAATCGGCGCACAGCGGGTCTTCCGCCAGCGTCAGCGGCAGCACCCAGGAATAACCGCGCGCCTTCACCCGCGGCCCGTCCAGCGGTGCCACCAGCTTGCCGCTGGCGATCAGCGCGTCGGTCACCGGCTGCGCGCTGAGCGCCACCCCCAAGCCGTCGACCGCCGCCTGCAGCGCCAGATAGTAGTGGTCGAAGTGCTGGTGCGCCGCCGCCTGCAGCGCCGGGCTGCCGGCCGCCGCCAGCCAGCGCTCCCACGACACCGGCCGCGTTTCCGAGTGCAGCAGCGTGTGCTGCGCCAGGTCGGCCACCGTCGCCAGCGGCTTGCTCGCCAGCAGCGCCGGGCTGAGCAGCGGCTGTTCGTGTTCGGTCAGGAACAGGTGCGACACGAAACCGTGCCAGTGGTCATGGCCGCGGCGCAGGGCGATGTCGAAATCGGCGTGCTGGTCGTGGATGATGGTGTCCGAGGTCGCCAGCCGCAGCTCGACGCCGGGATGGCGCAGCTGGAAGCGCGTCAGCCGCGGCAGCAGCCAGTGCATCGCCAGCGTCGGCGTGGCGTTGATGCGCAGCTGCCGCGTGCGGCCCTGGGTCAGGCGCTCGGTGGCGGTGGCGATGCTGTCGAACGCGGTCTGCAACACCGGCAGGTACTGGCGACCGTTGTCGGTCAGCAGCACGCGCTTGCCGACGCGGTCGAACAGCGCCAGCCCCAGCCATTCTTCCAGCTGCTTGATCTGGCGGCTGATGGCGCCGTGGGTCACATGCAGCTGTTCCGCCGCGGCACTGAAACTGCCGCAGCGTGCCGCGGCTTCAAAGGCGCGCAGGGCATTGAGAGGGGGGAGTCGCCGGTTCATGCTTGTGAGCATAGCGCACAAGTGAAGTCGGAAAAACTCGTTTGTCGCCGCCTCCGCTTCCGCACTACGCTACCGGTCATGGAAACACACAACATCCCCACCCGCCGCGAGCTGTTCACCGGCTTTTTCGGCATCGGCATCATCGGCTTCGGCGGCGTGCTGCCGCTGGTGCACCACATGCTGGTGCTGCGCAAAGGCTGGCTGACCGATGCCGAATTCACCGAGCTGCTCGGCCTCGGCCAGATCCTGCCCGGCCCCAACGTGGTCAATCTCAGCGTCGCCGTCGGCGGCCGCTTCCACGGCGCCAGCGGTGCGCTGCTGGCATTCAGTGGCCTGCTGCTGGCGCCGTTCTGCATCGCCATGCTGCTGGTGTCGCTGTACCAGCAGTACCGCGGCCTGCCGGCGCTGCAGCAGGTGCTGGCCGGGCTGGCACCGGCGGCCACCGGCCTGATCTTCGGCATGGGGCTGCGGCTGGCCGCCAGGCTGGAACGCAGCAGCTGGTGCATCGCGCTGGCGGTGGCCACCTTTGTCGCCATCGGCCTGCTGCACTGGCCGCTGCTGCCGCTGCTGCTGGTGATGGTGCCGCTGGCGGTGACGCTGGCCTGGCACCTGCAGAAGGAGCCGACATGAGCGCGATGCTGCTTGCCCTGTTTCTGGTGTTCGGCCAGCTGTCGCTGATGGCGGTCGGCGGTGCCAACGCGGTGGTGCCGGAAATGCTGCGCATGGTGGTCAACGAGCACGGCTGGATGACGGCGGCGGAATTCACCGCGCTGTTCGCCATCGCGCAGTCGGCACCGGGGCCGAACGTGCTGATCGCCAGCCTGGTCGGCTGGCAGATGGCCAGCCTGCCCGGCGCCGCCATCAGCCTGATCGGCATCTGCGGCCCGTCCTCGATCCTCAGCTTCTACGTCGCCAAGCTGTGGCAGCGCTTCCGCGATTACCGGCTGTGCCACGCCATCCAGCGCGGCTTCGCACCGCTGTCGATCGGGCTGGTGCTGGGCGGTGCCTGGCTGCTGGCCGGCATCGCCAACACCGGCTGGAGCGCGTGGCTGCTGTGCGCCGTCAGCGCGCTGATCGCCTGGCGCACCAGCCTGCACCCGCTGTGGCTGCTGGGCGCCGGCGCCGTGGCCGGGCTGCTGGGCTGGGTGTAGGCGTCGGCGTGGATCGCGCATGGCATAATCGGCGGCATTCCCTTGCCGCCGGTACGCACCATGACCGTTTCTGCCTTCGCCGCTGATATACCCGCCACCGAAGATCTGCTCGGTTTTACGCCGCACGCGCAAAGGTTGGCCGCAACCATTCTGCAAGGTCTGCCCGAGGGGCAAAGCTTCGTCATCGGCATCGAAGGCGAGTGGGGCGAGGGCAAGTCCAGCTTTATCCATTTCCTCAAGCAGGCATTCCCACAAGGCGAGACTGATCCGTTGCGGCCAACCCTGGTCGAGTTCAACCCGTGGTGGTTTGAAGGTTCGGATCAGCTGCTAAGGCATTTCTTTGATGAGCTGCTGGGGCAGATAGACAAGTCTGGGCGCTGGACAGCGGGAGCCAAGCGCTTCCTGAAGAGCCTTGCTACTTTGGCCGAAGTAAGTGGCAAGGCGGCACAACTTGCGCCGGATCCCACGGTAAAGGCGAATGGCAAGCTGGCTGAGTTTTTAGGCTGGTGTCTGCAGAAGTTGGGTGGCGGCAAAACCAAATCTGTTCATGTGCTGAAAGTGTCGTCAGCCCACACGCTGCAAGCATTGCAATTCAAGACCATCGTTTTCATCGACGATCTCGACCGGCTGCCGGCAAGCGAAATCTGCGAGCTGTTTCGCGTGATCAAGGCGGTCGCCGATCTGCCCAATATCGTTTATGTCATCGCCTATGACCGCAAAATTGTGGCCTCGGCATTGAACGATTTTCATAAAGATAGTGGTGAGGCGTATTTGGAAAAAATCGTCCAGCTGCCATTCCGTCTTCCTAAACCGACCCAAGCGCAATTTCTTGCCTACAACACCAAGCTGCTGGCTGGTTTTTGGATTGATGGTGCGCCGGCATTACCTGATAACGGCGAAGAGCCCGCCGCGTTGGAGCTTATCGTTAAGGCCTTTTTGCCAAAGCCACGTGATGTAAAGCGCTTGCTGGCTACCTTGTTGGTCAATCATGCGATTCCGGATGAAATCCGTATGGACCGGCTGGACTTTGTCTTCCTTGAAGCGATGCGCTTGAAAAATCAAGCGTTGTGGCGGGCAATGCTCAGTGCGTGGCTGGATTGTGAGCGCTATGCAGCAATGGATCAGGTTGACTGGAGAAACTACGTGGCAGAAGAGGGTGAGCTTGCTTCTCCTGATTGCAGAAACTGGGTGACTTCGCACTTCGGCTCGCTGGAGATTCGGGAGCCGGCACTGTTGTCTGTCATGCGCTGTTTTACGGGGCTGCCTTTCTCATCTGATCAAGAAAGTATGACTCGACATCAGTCAGCACGCGGTTTGAACCAGTTTGGTATGGCCGAACGCAGTGATGATCTGAAAGAGCTGGCTGTTTCCTATTTGCAGAGTGTATTGCCGGAAAGCGCGCTATCACAAAGGGATATAGAAAAGTTTGTGCTGGCGGATACGGCGGAACAAGTTGCTATCGCCATTGATTCCTGTGTATTTCCCCAGCGCTTGATACAAGCGGCCGGTGATTTTTTCCGCACAGAGCTTATCCAGCAACGTATGAAGCTATCGCAGTTGGAAGCACATTTCACTGCCGTGGCCGCATATATGGATAAGCATCTCAATTTGGCCTTGCTGGGTGACGACAACAAGTACGTACGTTCAGCTTGGATTTTTAGTGGCTGGTTTGCCACCGTAGAGCAATACATCCTGGATGGACTGCTTTTTGTTGAGCCTGAACAGAAGCAAAATCGGAGGCTGGTTGGCCGTGCTGAAGCATTGTTTCTGTCCTGGCTATCCCCAGAAATTGCACCTCGCACAGTGGCAGAGTTTGTTTTTCTTTCTAATAAATCACTTTATGAAAGTCTGGAAGCAAGAGTGGCCGGTTATTTTGTCGAGCTGCCTTTGGGGGAGTTTCTGAAGTCGGCGGCCGCGGCAAAGGTTCTCCAAGTCATGGCGCGAAGTGAAGGTGACATGTCAGCCTGCCGAAGAATCTGGCTGGAAAAATTGCCGTCCCCTGCTGCCATATCGGATCAGGAAAAAGAACTGTTGGGCCGGATGGTGAAAACCTGGAGTTCGGAGTTATTGCAAAACTGGCTGTTCGAGGCGAAGCCGTTCATGGCTCTGGTTGAGGCGGTACGAGATTCTGGCATTAACGAAGAAATAACGGAGGGCTGTCAGCAGTTTCTGGCGCAGGCCGAGAAGCGGTTGGCAGCGAGTCGCCCTTAGCAAGGTTGGCCGCACGCGGAGACTACAACTGTCGCTGCGGCCAACCTTTCCGCCGTCTGCCCTAAACGGCTACAATCAGCGCTATTTCGCAGAAATCTCAAGGATAACCAACACCATGCGCGCCTCGCAGTTTTTCATCTCCACCCAGAAAGAAGCCCCCGCCGACGCGGATATCGTGAGCCAGAAGCTGATGCTGCGTGCCGGTTTCATCCGCAAGGTCGCCGCCGGTGTCTACTCGTGGATGCCGATGGGCCTGCGTTCGCTGAAGAAGGTCGAGAACATCGTGCGCGAGGAAATGAACCGCGCCGGCGCCATCGAGATGGTGATGCCGGTGGTGCAGCCGGCCGGCCTGTGGCAGGAAACCGACCGCTTCGACACCATGGGTGCCGAGCTGTTGCGCTTCAAGGACCGCCACGACCGTGATTTCGTGATCCAGCCGACCTCCGAAGAAGTGGTCACCGACATCGCCCGCGCCGAGCTGCGCAGCTACCGCGCGCTGCCGAAGAATTTTTACCAGATCCAGACCAAGTTCCGCGACGAGCGCCGTCCGCGCTTCGGCGTGATGCGCGGTCGCGAGTTCACCATGAAGGATGCCTACTCCTTCGACCGTAGCGCCGAAGACGCCGGCAAGAGCTACGACAATATGTTCGCTGCCTACTGCAAGATCTTCGACCGTTTGGGCCTGACCTACCGCGCGGTGGCGGCCGATACCGGCGCCATCGGCGGCGACCGCTCGCACGAATTCCAGGTGATCGCCGAAACCGGCGAAGACGCCATCGTCTACTGCCCGACCTCCGACTACGCGGCCAACATCGAACTGGCGGAAGCGGTAGCCCCGGCCGGCGAGCGCCCGGCCGCTGCGGCTAACCTTGTTAAGGTGCACACCCCGAAGGTGAAGACTATCGCCGAGCTGGTGGATTTCCTGAAGGTCGACATCACCGCAACCGTGAAGGCGATCGTGGTGGAAGGCGAAAAGGGCGAGGCGGTGCTGATGCTGGTGCGCGGCGACCACGAACTGAACGAAGTGAAGGCGGAGAAGATCGCCGGCATCAAGAAGCCGCTGACCTTCGCCGCGCCGGCCGTGATCAAGGACGCCTTCGGCGCCAATCCCGGCTCGCTGGGCCCGGTGGGCTTCAACGGCCGCGTGATCGCCGACCGTACCGTGGCCAAGATGGCCGATTTCGTCATCGGCGCCAACGAGGACGACCAGCACTACACCGGCGCCAACTTCGGCCGCGACTGCGCCGAGCCGGAGGTCGCCGACCTGCGCAACGTGGTGGTCGGCGACGTGTCGCCGTGCGGCAACGGCGTGCTCGACATCCAGCGCGGTATCGAGGTCGGTCACGTGTTCTACCTCGGCACCAAGTATTCCAAGGCGATGAACGCCACCTTCCTCGACGAAGACGGCAAGCCGAAGCACTTCGAGATGGGCTGCTACGGCATCGGCGTGTCCCGCATCCTCGGCGCCGCCATCGAGCAGAACTACGACGACAAGGGCATGATCTGGCCGGACGCGATCGCACCGTTCAGCGTGGTGATCTGCCCGGTAGGCTACGACCGCTCCGAAGGCGTGAAAGCCGCCGCCGACCAGCTGTACGCTGATTTGCAAGACAAGGGCGTGGACGTGATCATCGACGACCGTGGCGAGCGCCCGGGTGCGATGTTTGCCGACTGGGAACTGATCGGCGCGCCGCACCGCGTCACCATCGGCGACCGCGGCCTGAAGGAAGGCAAGGTCGAGTACCAGCACCGTCGTGATGCCGAATCCACCGCGGTGGCGCCGGACGCGGTGCTGGCACACGTGCTGGCACAGCTGGCGCGCTAAGCGATGCGGCGCTGGCGGTTTGCGCTGCTGCTGTTCACGCTGGCCGCCGTGCCGGCGTGGGCGGGGGCGCAGCGCGAAGAGGCGCTGGCGGCCAACGTGGCGTCGGCGATGTCGCGCAGCATTGCCGACATCAACGCGCCACGGCTGGTGTTCGACAACCCGCACGAGGGCGCGGCGTGGCTGGCGGAGATGTCGCGGCGGCTGGCAAAGCGCATTCCGGACCAGTGGCTGCGCGAGCGGCTGCTGACCGCGGTGCAGTACGAGGCCACCCGCGCCGGACTCGACCCGCAGCTGGTGCTGGGGCTGATCCAGGTGGAGAGCGGCTTCAACAAGTACGCGATCTCGCCGGTCGGCGCGCGCGGCCTGATGCAGGTGATGCCGTTCTGGGTACGCAGCATCGGCGCCGGCGGGCACAACCTGTTCGAGCTGACGCTGAACCTGCGCTACGGCTGCACCATCCTGCGCCATTATCTCGATATCGAGCGCGGCAACCTGTTCCGCGCACTGGGGCGCTACAACGGCAGCCTCGGCCGCGCCGAATACCCCAATCTGGTGGTCGGCGCCTGGCGCAGCCACTGGCAGTGGATGCCGCCGGCCAGCCTGCAGCAAACCGCCGGCCACTGAGCCGGCCGCGCCTGTCGCACCCATTGGCGCCATGCTTCCGGCCGCAAGCCCGTGCTTGCGGCCAACCTTTTTTATACGGACACCGCGATGAGCCTGATCCCCGAAATCAAACCGCAGCAGTCGATCGAACTGCTGAAAGAACTGCACATCCTGACCCGCGACGGCAAGATCAACCAGGACACCCGCCGCAAGCTGAAGCAGGTCTATCACCTGTACCAGTTCATCGAGCCGCTGATGGCCGACGTGCTGGCGGAAAAAGGCAGCCTGACGCTGGCCGACCACGGCGCCGGCAAGTCCTATCTCGGCTTCATCCTCTACGACCTGTTCCTGAAGGACAAACCGTCCGCCCACGTCTACGGCGTGGAAACGCGGCAGGATCTGGTGGACAAGTCCGTCGAGCTGGCGGCACGGCTGGGTTTCGAGGGCATGAGCTTCCTCAACCTGACGGTGGAGCAGTCGATCACCTCCGACGCGCTGCCGGCGCAGGTGGACATCATCACCGCACTGCACGCCTGCAACACCGCCACCGACGACGCCATCCGCTTCGCGCTGGCCAAGGACGCCAAGTACATCGTGCTGGTGCCGTGCTGCCAGGCCGAGGTCGCCGCCGTGCTGCGGCAGAAGAAGAACGAGACCTTCGGCAAGACCGCGCTGTCCGAACTGTGGCGCCACCCGATCCACACCCGCGAATTCGGCAGCCAGCTCACCAACGTGCTGCGTTGCCTGCAGCTGGAGGCGCGCGGCTACCAGGTCACCGTCACCGAGCTGGTGGGCTGGGAGCACTCGATGAAGAACGAGCTGATCATCGCCAAGAAGGTCGGCGGCGCGAAAAAGAGCGCGCGCGAACGCCAGGAAAGCATCCTGCGCGAGCTGAACCTGGAAGAGCTGCGCCAGCGCTTCGCCTACTAAGCCCCGCCCGATGAGCCGCCCATGACTCGCCGCCTCGACGCCAGCCTGCTGGCCGACCTGTGGTTCTTCCACGCGGTGGCGGCGTGTGGCGGCTTTCGCCGCGCCGCCGAACAGCTGGCGGTGACCCAGGGCGCGGTCAGCCAGCGCGTGCAGCGGCTGGAAGCGCGGCTGCAGCTGACCCTGCTGCAACGCGGCGGTCGCAGCTTGCAGCTCACCCCCGCCGGGCAGCAGCTGTTTGCCGCCTGTGACAGTGGCTTCGATACCGTGGCCACCACCTTGGCCGCCTTGCAGCGCGAGGCGGCGCCGGCCAGCGTGCGGCTGTCGGCGCCGCCGTCGCTGGCGCTGGAATGGCTGCTGCCGCGACTGGGGCGCTTCGCCCGCCTGCAGCCGGACATCAGCGTCGATCTGCTGGCCGACAACCAGCCCTACAGCCCGGCGGCACTACGCCAGGCCGGCATCGACCTGGCGCTGCGCTACCTGCCGCAGGCGCCGCAGGATGCCGCCTTCGTGTTGCCGGAGTACGGCTTTCCGGTGACCGCTCCCGCTTTCGATACCGCCGGCCACAGCGGCCGCCTGCTGCACGACGACGCGCCGTGGAGCACGCCCGCGCCGGCCGGCAGCGAGTGGGCGCTGTGGCTGGCCGCCCACGGCCGCCCGTCCGGCTGCGACGCCGGCGAGCGTCATTTCAACCAGGCGCAACTGGCCTACCGCAGTGCGCAGGCCGGCGACGGCGTGGCGCTGGGCCGCCAGCTGCTGGTGGCGCGCTATCTGCAGGACGGCAGCCTGCGCCGGCTGGACGCGCAAGCGCCGCTGCTGCTGGGTTACTACGCGCTGTATCCGGTGAGCGGTAGCGAGGCGGCGCAGGCGCTGGCGGACTGGCTGTGCGGCGAGATGCAGCAGCAGTGAAGCTGGCACGCCGAGTCGTTGCGCGATGCAGTGTGAGCAAGGGCCAAGGTTGGCCGCGCATCGCGAGAAAGGGCAAGCCTGGTGGCTTGCCCTGTTGTTATTCGGGTCTGGGCTGTGGCGTGTGACAGGTTTGACGGCATTACCGTGAGCGGGACATGAAGCGTCGCTTATCTGTACCAGCAGCCGTGGTTGGCTGTGAATTTATTTGTCATTTTGATGGCATGGCTGCCTCTATTTGGAGGCAGACCATGATTCGCTCCTTGTTCGATAGTCGCCGCAAGCGCGGCTTCTTTGTCCTGCAGTTGCTTTGCTCACTGCTGTTCCAGCAGTCCACATGGTTGTGGACGGTTTTCAGCTGGCCTGTGCTCATGGACATGTTGCTATTCAGTCTGATTTACGCCTTTGTCATGCAAAGTTTTTTTGCCGGTGTCCTCAATCGCCACATAGTGGTGCGGGAGCAGCAAACCCTGACACTGCCGATGGCATTGCCCTTGGTGCGTGAGCGGGTGTGGCAGGAGCTGCAAGCGCGTTATGGTCGCCGGGCACGGGTGCAGGACGAGTGCCATTTCGAGGTATGTACCGCCTGCTCCGTGAAAAGCTGGGGGGAGCGTCTCAGTGTCGAACTGGCCGAGGCTGGCGGGGAGGCAACGCTGGTGCATCTTGACAGTCAGCCACTGTGCCGACTTACGCTGATGGATTGGGGCAAGAATCGAGACAATATCGATGGTTTGGTCAGGGCATTGGCTCAGAAGTAAGTCGGGCTGGCAGACCTGCGTCGCATTTGCGAAGCCCGGTGTTGACCGCGTTCGAATGATTAAGGTTGGCCGCAAGCCGTCACAGGTTTGCGGCCAACCTTGTTTTTTCTGGGGTATCCGCTACGCGGATGATTTTTATCTGCCGCTTTCCGCGCGGCGGCGGCTTACTTTCTTTTGCTTCGCCAAAAAGAAAGTAAGCAAAGAAAAGGCGACCCGAAGGCGCAAGAATTCCCGCGCCAACTGCCACCATCCCGGCGCCGCCCATACGCTGCGCTCAAAAGAGGGCGGCTTGTTTCCGGGCTGGAGGCAGTTTGCACGGCTTGCGCCAACGGGAATGGTCGCGCCGGTTCGGTTTTGGCGGTTGTGAGGCGTAGTGTTCGGGTCGCTCGTAGGTCGGGTTAGCGTAGCGTAACCCGACAAGCTTTGCGGTCAGGCCTGTTCTATTTTCGCTTTTATTTTCTTGTTCTTTCGCGGGGTTCGTGGCCAAGGCCGTTTTGCCTTTATCCGTGTTTTCCCGCGCGCTTCCGTGGCAAAAAATCAAGACCGATTACCGCCACAACGTAGACTGCAAGCCGTGTCGGGTTACGCTGCGCTAATCCGACCTACGTGTTGAAGCCCGCATATCCCGGGGTGAAATACAAAAGGTTGGCCGCAAGCAATTACCCGCTTGCGGCCAACCTTTTTGCTATTGAGCGGCCTTTAAATCACTCCGCCAGCAGCGGCAAAAACACCTCGTCCGGCAGGCCGTTGCCGCCGGTGGTCCACACCACCGGGATGATGTCGCCCGGCCATTGTTCGCTGGCCAGCTGATGGGCGACGAAGCCGGCGGCGGCGGACGGCTCCAGCCGCAGGCCGTGCTGTTGCCACTGCTGGCGTACTTCTGCCAGCAGGCTGGCGTCGCTGACGGTGATCACCGCGTCGATCAGCGGGCCGACGATGCCGGCCACGGTGGCGGAAGCGCGCGGCACCGCGAGGCCGTCGGCCACGGTGCGGTTGTCGAGGCCGATGTCGTACACCGACAGCGCGTCGTCGCCAGTGGCGAGACGAAGCAGGAAGCAGGGCGAGGCCACCGGTTCCACCAGCACGCACTGCACCGCGTCGCCGAACAGGCATTTCAGGCCGAAGGCGACGCCTCCGGGCGCGCCGCCGACGCCGCAGGGCAGGTACACGCGCAGCGGCTGCTCAGGGGTTGGCCGCAGGCCGGCGGCGGCCAGTTGCGGCGCCAGATCCCAGGCCGCGGCGGCGTAGCCGAAGAACAGCAGCAGCGAGCTTTCGTCGTCGATGAAATAGGCGCGCGCATCAGCGGCCGCGTTGTTGCGCGCGGCGGCCACCGCCAGCGCGTAGTCGCCGGCATGCTCCACCACCGTGGCACCCAGCGCGCGCAGGCGCTGCTTTTTCCACTCCTTGGCATCGTGCGACATGTGCACTTCCACTCCCAGCCCCAGTGCGCGGGCCATCACGCCGACGCTGTAGCCGAGGTTGCCGGTGCTGCCGACCAGGATGCGGTGCTGTGCGAACAGCGCGTGCGCCGGCGCGTCGGCCAGCAGCGCGTAGTTGTCGCCGGCGTGCAGCAGACCGGCGGCCAGTGCCAGCTCTTCGGCGTGGCACAGCACCTCGTACACGCCGCCGCGCGCCTTGATGCAGGCGGTGATCGGCAGTGCGTGGTCGGCTTTCACCCACAGCGGCTTGCCGTGCTCGTCGCTCTGGCTCAGCAGTGGCGAGTCGATGCGGCCGTCGGCGGCGACGCTGTCCGGAAACAGCCGCGCCAGCAACGGTGCGAAGCGCTGCCAGCGGGCGATGGCGGCCTCGATCTCGGCGCGGCCGTGGCCGCTGGCGGTCAGTGCGGCGGCGGCGGGACGCAGGCCGGGGTTGTGCCACAGCAACGGCTGCGCCTGGCGCAGGGCGGCGGGGAGGGTATCGAGAGGGAACATGGCGTTTTCCTGTCAGAGCATGGCTGGCAGTGTGCGCGTGGCCGCTGGCGGCGACAAGCCAGCATTACTGCGCGGTCTGATTAGCTGGGCTAATGGCTTGCGCCGCCAGCCACGCCCGCTTCTGCGCCGCGCTCATCGCCTTCACCGCCAGCTCGGCGCGCAGCGCTTCGCCCTTGTCGGCAAATTCCAGCACCAGCGCGATGCGCTCGGGCGGAAAGCTGCGGGTGTAGCGCGCGCCCTTGCCGGCGACATGGGCGGCGTAGCGCTTTTCCACGTTATTGCTGATGCCGGTGTACAGGCTGCCGCCGCGGCATTCCAGCAGGTACAGGTACCAGCTCATGGCGGCAAAGGTTGGCCGCAAGGCCTGCGGCCAACCTGTTTCAGTGTGGAGCTCACTCCGCCAGCGCCTGCTGCAGGTCGGCGATGATGTCGCGGATGTCCTCGATGCCCACCGAGCAGCGCACCAGCCCGCCGGGAATGCCCAGCGCGATGCGTTCCTGTTCGGTGCATTCCACGTGGCTGGTGGTGCTGGGCACGCCCAGCAGGGTGTCCACCGTGCCCAGCGTGGCGGCGCGGATCAGCAGCTGGCAGCGCGGCAGCAGCCGGCGCACGGCGGCAAAACCGCCGTCCAGCTCGAAGCTGAGCACGCCGCCGAAGCCCTGCATCTGCGCGCGGGCGATGGCGTGTTGCGGATGATCCGGCAGGCCGGGGTAGT
>Ga0209172_10005313_pt1 | contig 15816 bp, 17 predicted proteins | sample LarsenN4metaG_FD_184113 | JGI IMG/M metagenome (GOLD analysis project Ga0209172, IMG submission 184113) | Hot spring sediment bacterial and archeal communities from British Columbia, Canada, to study Microbial Dark Matter (Phase II) - Larsen... ... | reverse complement strand
GGCGAAGGCGCAGGAAGAGTTTTTCGCGCACCAGCTCGGCCACCCACTTGTCCGTGGGCATGTTAGTCATCTGGTAATCCGGATAGTGGCTTTCTCCTTGTCCCAAGTGGGAAAAGATCGTCTCCGAGAGCGTTTTGATGTGAGCCCCCGTGCGAGCGGACACTTCCAGGACGGCGGAAAATTTTTCGGACAAATCGCGGTAGTGATCGAGGAACGGCCGGTCGTACAGATCGCTTTTGTTGATGACCAAAATTTTTGGCTTCTCAATGTGTTCGATCATGCGCAGAACGAACTTTTCTTCGTCGCCAATGGATCGCGTCGGATCCACGACGTAAATCACCAAGTCGACTTCTTTGAGAGAATCTTTGATGGATTCGAGCAGTTTCTTGGTGAGCGCGTCGCGTGATTTTTTCATGACGCCCGGCGTGTCTACAAACACGACTTGGCCCTGCTCAGACGTCAAAATACCCTGGATCGGCATCCGGGTCGTTTGCGGCTTCGGGGTCGTGATCGCGATTTTGGAACCGACTAGAGCGTTGAGCAACGTGGATTTTCCAACGTTGGAGCGCCCGACGATCACGGCGAAACCGGATTTTTTCTGCGTGTTCTCAGGTTGCGACATGCGCGGATGCTCTCATGAATTCGGCACGTTGTCAACGCGCTCCAGCTGAAAAACGCATTCCACATGCGGCGTATGAGGGAAGAGGTCGAGCGCGGTGGCCTTGGCAATCCGGTAGGCAGCATGCAAGCCTGTATGCCCCTGGAATCCTCCCCATTCCTTCACAAACCTTTCAAAACTGCACGAGACGTAAACGATCGTTTTGGGCTTCTCTCTCAAGAGGGTCTCGATGGCGTCCGGATGCATGCCGGCGCGCGGCGGATCCACGATGACCGTATCCGGCGCGTATGTTGTCCAATCAAATTTTTCAACGGCGCTGACAAAATATTCCGGCGTCACGGCGTTTGCCTGCGCATTCTCTTTGGCACACGCGATCGCATCTGCATCGAGTTCGATGCCAACCGTTCGTACAGCAGGATGCTGTTTTGCGAGGGCAAGCGAAAAAAACCCAGAGCCGCAGTAGAGATCGAGGATGGTTTGTGGTTGGTTGCGCGTGTTTGGTGGAATGCACGCAAGGACCGCGTCCTGCAATTTCGCGGCCATCAACGAGTTGGTCTGAAAAAACGCATTCGGGGAGATTTTGTAGCGAACGCCGTTGATCTCTTCGTGAATCCACGCCTCGCCTTTGAGTGGTCGGATCGTGTCAGCGATGGAAAGATCGGTCAGACGATCGTTGATGCCATGGATAACGCTATTTGCACTCGACCCAACAGCCTTAAGAAATCCAGGAGCGGGAAGATCGTGCGCAGATGATGTTACGAGCATGACCATTCGCTCGTTGGTATTTTTACCCTCACGAATGACCAGATAACGAAAGAATCCTTCATGTTTTTTACTGTCCCAAAACGGAAGGCCCGTTTCTTTGGCCCATACGCGAACACGGTTTACGATGTCTGCGGAGTCCGGCGAGAGGAGATGGCATGTTTCCAAATCAAGCGTGGCCCACCAGCGGTCTGGTAATTTGAGTCCGAGCTCGCCGTTGCGTCCAAACACGAAGTCCATGCGGTTTCGGTAGTAGAATGGTTGCGGACATGCCACGATGCTCTCCATTGGGCAGGGGATCCCCGCCGATGCAAACACTGCACGCACTAAATCCAGTTTTAGAGCGAGTTGCCGCTCGGAGGAGATGTGTTGCCATTTGCATCCGCCGCACACCCCGGCATACGGGCATGTTGGCGTTATGCGGTCTGGAGAGGGGGAGAGCACCTCGTCGAGCCTGGCGCGCATGGCCTCTTTTGTTCGTTTGTAGACGCTCGCCTTGACCGCTTCGCCGGGAATTGTGTTGTATACGGCCACGGGTTTGCCGACGGGGCGGGCAATCAACCCAGCACCATCTTTGCCGATCGAGCCGATCGATCCTTCTATCTGATCACCAATTTTCATACATGATTCTCATTGCCCACAATATTCGGTCGCTCCATAACGTCGGCTCGCTGTTTCGCAGTGCGGACGCGTTTGGGGTTGAGTGTTTGTATCTTACGGGATACACGGGCACGCCGCCAAGAAAAGAGATCGCCAAGGTCTCGCTCGGGTCGGAAGACCGTGTTATGTGGGAGCATCGGGAGGACATTTTTGGACTCCTGACCGAGTTGCGCAAGGGTGGACGGCGCGTTCTTGCGTTGGAAACGGACACACACGCCGCGGCGGTCGGGGAAGTGTCCTTGCGGACCGTTCCACTCGCACTGATTGTCGGCAACGAAGTTTCTGGTATCGAATCCGACGTTCTTGCTGCCGCGGACGGCACGGTCACGATCCCCATGCCAGGGCGCAAACGCAGTCTCAATGTGTCTGTCGCTGCAGGCATCGCGCTCTATGCATTGAGCCAAAAATAAGGTACGCTTGGCCTAGCTATGCGCGTCAGTATCGTGATTCCAACGCTCAATGAGGAAGAGTGCCTTCCGAAGCTTTTGGCGTCCATTCGCGCACAAACCCTTCAACCTCACGAGATTATCGTGGCGGACGCTGGATCAAAAGATAAAACACGCGAGGTCGCGGAGTCCTATGGGGCTCGGGTGGTGCAGGGCGGCATGCCCGGACCGGGGCGCAACCGCGGAGCCGATGCGGCGACCGGGGAGATTTTACTGTTTCTGGATGCGGATGTTGAACTCTGGGACAACGATTTTCTTGAGCGTTCCATCGGAGAGTTTTTAGAGCGCAAACTCGACATTGCCACGTGCGACGTGTATCCCATTTCGCCATCCAAGCTCGATCACGTGATGCACAAGGCATACAACACCTATGTGCGGGTTCGTGGCGCGTCGTTTCCTCACGTCCCGGGCTTCTGTATTTTTGTGTATCGATCTTTGCATCACAAGATTTGTGGGTTCGATGAAACCGTGACGTTCTGCGAAGATCACGACTACGGCAAACGCGCGGCCCAGATCGGTTCATTCGGTTTTCTCAAATCAAAAGCTGTTCCTGTGTCGACACGTCGTCTACAGCGTGATGGCCGCATGACCATTGCGGTAAAGTTTGCACTCGCAGAGCTGCATCTGCAGTTCATCGGACCTATTCGACACGACAAGTTCAAATACACGTTCGGCCACAAAAAGGGCAAATCCGCGAAGCAGGGGGAATATGCAGACAAGCGCGAACGCGCATAACCACGTTGAACGCCGCACGCAAATCCCGACTGTCGTCCAGCATCGGCACGTGCATCTGTCGCGCGCCGATCAGGACGCGTTGTTTGGTGCCGGGGTCGAACTCACGCCCATGCGGACGATCGGTCAGCGCGGCCAGATCGTGTATGAGGAGACCGTGACCGTTGTTGGGAAGCACGGTGCCATTGAGCATGTACGCATCATCGGACCGGCCCGAGAGCGGACGCAATTGGAAGTTTCAGCGACAGAGGCGTTTGCACTCGGTATCAATGCTCCGCTTCGTGTCTCTGGGGATTTAGGTCGCTCGGCTCCGTGCCGATTGCGCGGTCCGGCGGGGGAGGTTCGGTTGAGTTCAGGAACGATCATTCCCGCGCGTCATTTGCACTGCGACGACGCGACGGCGCAACACCTTGGAGTCGCACATCAACAGGTTGTAACGGTCACGATCCCCGGGCGCGATGGCTGGCGTATCGAGCATGTCACCGTGCGCGTGCATCCAACGTACCGACTGGAGTTTCACATCACCACCGACGAGGCCGCCCAGTGGTGGCTCGATTCAGGTGATGCGGTCGTGTTAGAATAATGCAAAGATATGTGGAAACACCTCCTCGCGTTCGTGATGCTGGCCTTTCCGCTTAGCGCGGGAGCGGCATCGGTTGATCTGGCGATTTCATCGGGGGATATTTCGTTTTCAGAAGAGCTGATCGCCGGGGAGTCACTGCGTATTTATGCGCAGGTTTCGAACGTCGGTGACGAGGATGTTTCAGGATATGTGTCGTTTTTTCAGGGATCCGTGCCGATTAGCGATTCACAGGTGATATCCGTACGATCCGGCGGCGTGCCGGAGGAAGTGTATGTGGATTTTGTGGTTCCGTCGGGGTCGTTCAACATCCGCGCGGAAATTCGCGGCACTGATCCTCAGGACGAGAATGCCGACAACAACGTGGCCATCACCAAACTGTTTACGCCCATCAAGGATGATGACCGCGACGGCGTTGCCAACGATGCAGATAACTGTCCGTCAAACGCAAACGAGAGTCAGCGCGACACGGACGGTGATGGTAACGGTGATGCGTGCGACGCGGACGATGATAACGACGGGCTTTCCGATGACGTTGAGGAAGAATTAGGATCGGATCCAACCAAGCGTGATACCGACGGCGACGGTGTGGCGGATGCGAGCGATGCATATCCAACGGACGCGTCTAAATCGGCCGTTCCGGCTCCTGTGCCAGCACCGGCCCCCGCGCCCGCCGCAGTACCCGCCCCGATCGCTGCTGTCGAACCGGAGGTTGAGGAGGAAGAGAGTACAGAAACGGTCACAAGCGAGGCGGAGGAGCCCGCGGAAGTCGCTGTTGAGATCGTTCAGCCACAGCCGGCTCCTGAACCCACGCCGGAACCATCGGAACCAACGCTCTCGCCCGGATCTTCGTTCACGTTCCGACGCGTTTCTTGGAACACCTATGAGTTTACAACGATCGCACCCGAGCAGTCGGGTGAGCGTGTGGCATGGGATTTCGGAGACGGCATTGTTTCGAGCCAACGCGTCGTTTCGCATACGTATCGTCGATCCGGTGATTTCACGGTGGCCTTTGAGCGTGTGCTTCCCGACGGAACACGCACCGAGGATGCGACAACCGTGAGTGTGCCGTTTCTGACACTGCAAAACGGCATCGTTGTTGCAATCGTGTCGTTACTCGGACTCCTTTTGCTTGTGGGGCTGGCCATGATCATTCGTTTTTCGTGGATGCGACGGTCATCGGCGAGTTCCGACGCTGCTGATGCCGCCAGCGATAGCGACACAGAAGATCCTGCAGACCAATCAGCGATCGATGTGGACGACACAGGTGGTACTGATGGTTGATACGCGCATGCTTCGACTGATGAACGCGGAATCGAAAACGATTTTTGGCGCCGCCACGGTGGTTGGTGTTCTTTCGTTGGTGAGCCGACTCGTCGGGTTTTTGCGTGATCGCGTGCTGGCCGGCCAGTTTGGAGCCGGGGATACGCTGGACGTGTACTATGCCGCATTCAAGATCCCGGACGCGATGTTTAGTCTCATCGTGATCGGCTCGCTGTCAGCCAGCTTCATTCCGTTATTTACGAAACATTTTGGATCCATTGGAGGAAAGGCCGCGGCCTGGAAGCTCACCAACAATGTCTTAAATCTGATTTTGGTCGCCATGGCCGCGCTCTCCTGCGTCATGGCTTTGCTTGCGGGGCCACTCGCCATGCTAGTTGCACCTGGGTTTGATGCGGGGAAACAAGCGGATGTCGCACTTCTCATGCGCGTGATGTTTTTGGCGCAAATCGTCCTTGCCGCTTCGGTCGTGTACGGAAGCGTGCTCCAGGGAATGAAGCGGTTTGTGCTCTATTCGCTCGCTCCCGTGCTCTACAACGTTGGCATCATCGCTGGAGCGTTGTGGTTGGCCCGACCGGATGCGTTCGGTCTGATTGGGTTGGCGTGGGGAGTCGTGCTGGGAGCACTCATGCACTTGGCGGTGCAAGTCTACGGCGTATGGGACGCCGGTTATCGGTATGCGCCCGTGTTTGAGCCAAGAGATCGCGAAACGCTGACGATCCTCAAGTTGATGGGGCCGCGCATGATCGGCATCGCTGTTGGTCAGGCAAATATCGTCGTGCTTTCCATCCTCGCTTCAACGCTTGCGGTTGGAAGCGTCACCTTGTTTCAATTCGCTTATAACATCCAGTTTTTTCCGATCGGCATTTTTGGTGTGTCGTACGCAATCGCTGCCTTTCCGTCTTTTGTTGATCATTTAGCAAAACGAGATATCAAGGGGTTCATCGAAACATTCTCAGGGACGGTACGACAGATTTTGTTTTTCCTCATCCCCATGACCATGGTGTTTCTGGTGTTGCGCGCTCAGATCGTGCGCGTGGTCGTCGGGGCAGGCGAGTTTGATTGGACGTCCACCATTTTGACGGCTGATGCCTTGGCGTTTTTTGCCCTGAGTTTCATTGCCCAAGCGCTCGTGTTCGTGCTCTCTCGTGCTTTCTTTGCCTTCCACGACACCGCCACGCCGCTCGTAGCTGGGATCGCCTCTGCCGTGCTCGGCATTGCCATGGCTTTTTCGCTCGTTGATGAATTCGGTGTGGTCGGGCTGGCGATGGCCTATTCTGCCTCGTCTATTCTCAACCTGGCTCTGCTCTGGGTCCCGCTGCGATCCCGCACCGGATCGCTCGATGAACTTCGGATCATCCAGTCGCTGTTTATCCTGTCGTCCGCCGGCGTGCTGTGCGCGGTTGTGACGCAGTTTCTCAAACCGATCGCAGCATCATTCATGCCGCTCGATACGTTCCTTGGCGTGTTGGGTCAGGGGCTGTTTGCTGGCGGAGTTGGGATCGCGGCATACGTGCTGGTGTGCTTGATGCTCGGGAGCGAAGAAGCGCGAGAGGTTTGGAGCGGCGTGCGCCGCCGGGTCTTCCGCAAATATCAGCCAAAAGAGCCGGTCGCGACCGAAACAACCACGAGCACATAGTTTCTTGCCGTTTTGCTGGCAATACGGCACAATGCAGGCGCTATGAAGACCAGCAACGAGATTCGAAAAGCCTATCTGGATTTTTTTGCGGAGCGCGGCCATAAGGTGATTGGATCCGCGTCGCTCGTCCCCGAAAACGATCCGACAACGCTGTTTACCGGCTCGGGCATGCAGCCCATGGTGCCGTATCTGCTTGGAGAACCGCATCCGGAAGGAACGCGCATTGCTGACAGCCAGAAGTGTTTCCGTTCGCAGGACATCGAGGAGGTGGGCGACAACCGCCATACCACGTTTTTTGAAATGCTCGGCAACTGGTCGCTTGGAGACTATTTCAAAAAAGAGCAGATCGAATGGATGTTCACGTTTCTCACGAAGACCGTCGGACTCGATCCGAAGCGGCTGTATGTAACTGCGTTTGCCGGTAACGAGAAGATCGGCATTCCAAAGGACGAAGAAACGGCCGGGCTATGGCGCGCGCTGTTTACAGCAGCGGGCGTTGCGGATGACCATGTCTCGTTCTACGACGAAAAGAAAAACTGGTGGAGCCGCGCGGGTGTGCCTGACGCGATGCCGGTTGGCGAACCGGGAGGACCGGACACAGAAATGTTTTGGGATTTCGGCGTAGAGCGAGGTCTGCACGAGAAGTCCGGTATCGCTGGAGAGTGCCACGTGAACTGCGATTGCGGCCGCTTCTTGGAGATCGGCAACAACGTGTTCATGCAGTTTAAAAAGACGGATGCCGGCTTTGAGGAACTCCCCAAGCGCAATGTGGACTTTGGCGGCGGTCTTGAGCGCATCGCAGCTGCAAAAAACGATGATCCGGACGTGTTCCGTATCGATCTGTTTGACGGCGCGCGTGCGGCCATTGAACGGGCGAGTGGAAAAACATACGGATCGGACGAGCGAGAGACCTACGCCTTTCGCGTGATCCTCGACCACCTCCGTGCGGCTATGTTTCTGATTGGCGACAACGTCCTCCCGTCCAATAAGGATCAGGGGTATTACGTGCGCCGCCTCATTCGGCGTGCGATTCGGTTTGGACACAAGCTCGGCGTAACCAAAGCGTTTTGCGGCGATGTGGTCTCGGCCTACGTGCAAACGTATCAGAGTGCCTATCCGGAGCTGGGTGGAAAAACGGAAACGATTTTGGCGGAAATCACAAAAGAAGAAACGAAGTTTAAAGCGTCGCTCGACAAAGGATTGCGGGAGTTTGAGAAAGTATTCGCCAAGGCCGAGGCTGTCTCGGGGGTGGATGCGTTCAATCTCTATCAATCCTACGGATTCCCATGGGAGCTCACCGAGGAGCTCGCGCGCGAAAAAGGCCAGCAGGTTGACCGCGCGGCGTTTCAGGCGGAGTTCAAAAAGCATCAGGACCTTTCGCGCGCCGGATCAGAGCAGAAGTTTACTGGCGGACTGGCAGATCATTCCAAAGAAGTCGTACGCCTGCATACCGCCACGCACATGCTCCATCAGGCACTGCGTACGGTGCTTGGCGAACATGTGTTCCAACGCGGTTCCAACATCACGGCAGAGCGTCTGCGCTTTGACTTCTCGCATCCGGAAAAAATGACACCCGAGCAAATCAAGCAAGTAGAAGAGATTGTAAACGAAAACATTAAAAAAGATCTTCCGGTGCATTTCGAAATTCTCGAGCTCGAGGAAGCAAAAAAACGCGGAGCGATTGGCGTGTTCGATGATAAGTACGCGTCGCTCGGCAACAAAATCAAAGTGTATTTCATCGGCAACGAGGCCACGGGGGAGTACTACAGCCGTGAAGTCTGCGGCGGTCCGCATGTGGAGCGCACGGGCGAGCTCGGCGGATTCAAGATTCAAAAAGAAGAGGCGGTTTCCGCCGGCGTCCGGCGAATCAAGGCCGTTGTGACAGCAAATCCTCCATCCGCTTGATTGCGGAAGGGGGATTTTTTGCGTCGTGGATGAGTTTGAGGATGTCGTGTCGCGTTGCGTTGTGGTCGTCGCGCAGACGGTTGGCAAGTGCGATGATGCGCCCAAGCATTGGCCCGGAGGGAAATCCAAGTGCAAGGAGGTCTTTGCCGGAGATGATGTCCTTCGGCGGTTTGTCGAGAATATCGAGCGCTTTTGCTCGTGTGCGAAGACGTTTGTGCGAGGCTGACGAGCGCGGATGCTGTGCTTGCTGCGCGCGAAGCCATTGAGCAACGGTTGCGGGGGAGAGGGTGCAAGCGATTCGTCGCAGATCTCCGTCGGTTTTAAGAGCGGCGTTGCGAGCGTTAACAATGCGTTCGACCGTTGATTTTACAACCGAATCAATCCCAAATATTTCGAGGGCCTTTGGGTAAAATATTGTCGCCACGGCAAGTAAGACGATCCAGCGTTCGTGTTCGCTCCAGTCCTCCGCATGTGCTGTGTGTGCTGCACGGTCGATCGCTGCAAGTCCTTGAGTCCACCGGAGGACGCCAAACGTGTTCGCCGCTCGAAGTCCAAGAGACGGTCGCGTTGATTTGAGGAACAGTTTTTTCCATTCTTCCTGTCGGCGTTCACGTGGGAGTTCGTGCAGGGAACGCGCGGTCTTTTTAAGGATCCGCTGTGTTTCGGGATCGGCACGGAGCCCGAAGCGACCGATCATTTGAACGGCTCGCAGAACACGCAATGGGTCATCGGCAAATGTCTCTGGGTCCGTGACGCGCAACCGCCGAGCACGCAGATCCGACTCACCGCCCCAAGGGTCGAGGATTTCGCCATTGAGCGGATCCCAAGCGATCGCGTTGATAGTGAAGTCTCGTCGTTTAGCGGCCTGTGCAAGCGTGAGGGACTGGTCCGTGTGAACGCGAAAGCCGCGGTGGCCAGGTGCCACTTTCGAGTCTTTGCGTGGAAGGGAAATATCGAGGGTCGTGCCGTTTGAGAGTGTTAATTTAAAAACCCCGAAGCTTTTTCCGACCGCGTTTACGCGACCGAGTTTTCGTGCAACACGTTCAACGGTACCAGGCGAGAGTCCGTGAACCTCCATGTCTATATCAGGGGAGGTGATGTGGAGCAGGGCATTGCGCACTCCGCCGCCGACGATGAGTGCACGTCCGCCAGCCAAGTGCATGGCCTTGGCGACTCGCATTGCCGACGGATAGGGCTCTTTTTTCGGAATAGTCAAAATGCGAGGCATATCTCAAAATTCAAGGTTGTCAACATCATAGCAAAAAATCTCTCAATAGAGGTAAAAAACGGCTAATCCATTGCTTCTTGACACGTTTTTCGTTTCTCCGTACAATACCGGCGCCTCGCATTATCCACAGGTTCTTGCGGAAATTAGGCTCTGATGATAGAATTTCCGCGCCTTATGGAAGACAAGGGCTCAAAGCAGTTTATTGAAGTGCGAGGGACGGTTACGGAACTCCTACCGTCGGCGAACTTCAAAATCGAGTTGGAGAACGGTCAATCTATTCTTGGCCATCTCTCCGGAAAGATGCGCATGAACCGCATTCGCATTTTGCCGGGAGATCAGGTGAAGGTGGAACTAAGTCCGTACGATCTGACAAAGGGACGTGTTGTCTATCGTTTTTAGAAACTCACGAGACGTCATCGAGCGGGACGCCCGATGACGTTTGCGTATTGTATGAAAGTCCGAGCATCCGTAAAATCCATCTGTCGCGACTGCAAAGTCATCCGGCGCTCTGGCCGGGTGGTTGTGGTTTGTAAGAATCCGCGGCATAAACAGCGGCAAGGTTAATCGACTATGGCACGTATCGCAGGCGTTACCATCCCAAACGACAAGCGCATCGTCATCGCGCTCACGTATATTTATGGCGTGGGGCTTTCGACGTCCGAAAAAGTCCTTAAGCTGGCTGGAGTGGATGAAAGCATCCGCGCCAAAGATCTGACAGAGGATCAGACCAACAGCATTCGCGCAATTCTGGAAAAAGACGAATACCGATTGGAGGGGGAACTTCGCCGCGACGTGCTTTCCAACATCAAGCGCCTCAAGGACATCGGTTCTTACCGTGGCGTTCGCCACATGAAGAAATTGCCTGTCCGCGGTCAGCGAACGAAGACGAACTCACGCACGGTGCGTGGAAACGTCCGCAAGACGACCGGCAGCGGTAAGCGCACTCTCACCAAGACATAATGACTATGAGTACTTTGGAGAAAACACAGGCAGCGGCAGCGCCAGCTCCAAAAGCCAAGGCGCGCGCCAAAAAGAAAGTCATTCGCCAGGTGCCACACGGCTGCGCCTACGTTCAGGCCACGTACAACAACACGATGATCACCATCACGGACCTCAACGGCAACACGCTTGCGTGGGCCAGCGCAGGCAACTGCGGATTCAAGGGGCCGAAGAAGGCGACGCCGTATGCGGCAAGCGTGATCGTGAAAACGGTCGCCGAACGCGTAAAGGATTACGGTGTCAAAGACCTCAACGTGTTTGTGAAGGGGGTAGGATCCGGTCGCGATTCGTCCGTCCGCGCGCTTAACGCGAACGGCTTCTCGATCGTCAGTCTCCAGGAAATTACTCCGCTTCCGCATAACGGCTGCCGCGCGTCTCGTCCGCGCCGCGTCTAAAACGATTATGGCTCGCATTACTCAATCCTGCAAAATGTGCCGCCGCGAGGGAGTTTCTCTCTGTGGCCGCGAAAAGTGTGCCGTGAAGCGCCGCGCGTTCCCGCCGGGCGTGCACGGACCAGCCGCATCGCGCGGACGCGTTCGTGTTTCCACGTACGGACTTCAGATGCGCGAGAAGCAGAAGGCCAAGCGCCTGTACGGCGTTTTGGAGCGCCAGTTCCGCAAGTACTTTGAGGCCGCGAGCCGCAAAAAGGGAAACACCGCGGAGTTTTTGGTTCAGACGCTTGAAACGCGCCTTGATAACGTGGTCTATCGCCTCGGATTTGCCAACACGCGCCGCCAAGCTCGCCAAATGGTCAGCCACGGATTCGTGACAGTCAACGGCGGAGCCGTCAACATTCCATCGTATCAGGTGCGCGTGGGTGACATGGTGGCTGTGAAAGAAAACAAGCGGGAAAAAGGGTTGGTCAAGCAAACACAAGAACGTCTTTCCAAAGCAGCCGAAACACCGCGCTGGCTCTCCTTGGATGCCGCCGCACTGTCTGGAAAGATCACGGCCGTTCCGGAAGGGGAAGATTTGCGCCAAGTGTTTGATCCACGCCTCATCGTCGAATTTTATTCGCGTTAATCGTCTTGTTGACGCGCTATGGACTCCATTCTTCTCCCCAGCTCCATCCGGTATGAGGCCGGCGGGCGGCCTAACGAGGGCATCCTCGTTATCGAACCGTGCTTCCACGGGTACGGCACGACGCTCGGCAACGCGCTTCGTCGCGTTTTGCTTTCATCCTTGACTGGTGCGGCGGTGACCGCCGTTAAGATCAAGGGTGTCAGCCACGAGTTCCAGGCGATCGACAACGTTAAGGAAGATGCGTTGCGCATCATCCTCAACCTCAAGATGCTGCGTCTCAAAGTGTTCTCTGAGGAACCGGTCAAGGTAACGCTCAAAGCGTCCGGCGTAAAGACGGTTACCGCTGCAGATATCGAGGCAAACGCGCAGGTCGAGATCATGAATCCCGATCTCGAAATCGCCACACTGACAGATCCAAAGGCCTCCTTTGAAATGGAACTGACCGTTTCGCGCGGCCGTGGATTCCTTCCAACCGAAGAGCGCATCAATGAGCACCATGACATTGGCACCATCGCGATTGACGCGCTGTTCTCGCCGGTGCGCAACGTCGGATACCGCGTTGAAAACACGCGCGTGGGCGAAATCACCAACTACGACAAGCTGATCATGACGATTGAAACGGATGGCAGCATGTCTCCGGAGGAAGCCGTGCGGGAGTCCGCCAAAATCTTGATCGACCATTTCCAACTGCTCTTGGGCAATGCGGCGCCGGAGGAGAAAGCCGAGGAACCGGTGAGCGAATAACCTATGCGTCATCGAAAAAAAGGAAAAATTTTGGGCCGTGAGGCTGCGCCGCGAAAAGCGCTGTTGCGCAACTTGGCGGCGAGCGTGATTCTGTACGAAAAAGTGCAGACCACTCAGGCGAAGGCCAAGGCCGTCCGCCCACTTGTGGAACGCGCGATTACCGCTGGCAAAACGCCGTCGCTCACCGCACGTCGCAATTTGATGCGCGTTTTCTACACGGAGCACCCGGTTAAGAAGATTCTCGAAGTGCTCGGTCCGCGCTATGCGACACGACCGGGAGGATACACCCGCATCATCAAGCTCGGCGCGCGCAAAAATGACGCCGCCGACATGGTACAGATTGAACTCGTCTAGTATGACCAAGGTAAATCGCAAACTGCATACGATCGACGCGACGGGGAAGGCCCCGGGACGTTTGGCGTCCGAGGTCAGCCGCTTGCTCATCGGCAAGCATAAGGCGACGTTCCTGCCGAATGTGGATGATGGCGATGCGGTGGAGATCTTGAATGCCTCCAAGATGGTTCTCTCCGGAAAGAAGATGGAGAACCGCGTGTACTACAAGCACACGGCGCATCCGGGCGGTTTGCGCGCCACGCCGCTCTCGGCGGTGTGGGCAACCGATCCTGGGGACGTGCTGCGTCGCGCGGTTTCGCGCATGCTGCCAAAGAACCGGCATCGCGAAGAGCGGATGAAGCGATTGAGCATCAAGAACTAATATGGCAGAAACGAAATTCACGGGCACGATCGGCCGCCGCAAAACCGCCACTGCGCAGGTTCGTCTGATGACGGACGGTAAAGGTGACGTGGTGATCAATGGCAAGCCGCTCAAGCAATATTTTCCAGGTGTCTTGATGCAGCAGAAGGTGCTGTCGCCGTTTGAAACAACCGGCACGCAGGGACGCTACGATGTCTCGGTGCGCGTCGTCGGAGGTGGTATCACGGGACAGGCCGAATCTGTGCGCCTGGGCATTGCCCGCGCGCTTATCGAACTCAACCCGGATTATCGCGGAAGTTTGAAAAAGCTCGGCTTCCTCACGCGTGACGCCCGCAAGCGCGAACGCAAGAAATACGGTAAAAAGTCCGCACGCCGCTCACCACAGTGGGCCAAGCGCTAGCAGCGATCGGCAGTCCTCCGGGGCTGCCTTTCGTTTTCGGGTAGGATTGGTAGAATAGCACGGTCTATGGCCCCGAGTATCGCGAAGAATACGGCCTATCTTACCGTGGCATCCATCGGGCAGAAGCTCGTGGCGTTTGCGTATTTTTTGTTTGTTGCGCGCGTGATCGGGCCTGAGCATACGGGGGCGTATTTTCTTGCTCTGTCCATTACGACCATTTTTTCGGTGATCGCAGATGTTGGTGTTACGCCGGTTGTCATTCGTGAGGTGGCAAAACGGCCCGAGGATGCGGCGGATTTAATCGGCAGAGCGTTGTGGACCAAAGTGCCGTTTATGGCGGTGGGCGTTCTTGGCGCTATTGGAACAGCGATGGCGCTCGGGTATGAGCCATTGGTTGTACAGTTGGTTGCCTGGGCGTCGCTCGTGATGCTCGCGGACGCGATCTCGTTGCTTTTTTACGGAGCGCTGCGCGGCGCGCACGCTCTGCAGTATGAGTCGCTCGGCGTTTTTGTAGGACAAATTCTGACCGCGGTTACGGGAGCGATTGTGCTCGTAGTGTCGCCGTCCCTGTTCCTTTTGGTCGGGGCGCTTATCATCGGAAGTGTATTTAACGCGGCATTCTCCGCGTGGCATGTCGCCAAGCGTCTTGGTTCCCGCGTCTTCCGCTTTCGATGGGATGCGACCGCTCTGCGTGCGCTGATGATCGCCGCGCTGCCGTTTGCGCTCGCAGGCGTGTTCGTCAAAGTCTATTCATACGTTGATTCGGTATTCATCTCAAAATACGTCGGCACAGAAGCCGTTGGCGTGTATAGCATCGCTTATAAATTGACGTACGCGTTCCAGTTTCTTCCCATGGCGTTCGTGGCAGCACTCTATCCGGGCATGAGTGCGGTGGTTGGGAAAGACGAAAAGCGGCTCGGAGAGATTTTTACGGATGCGATGTGGTATGTCGCTGTCATCGGTGTGCCGATCACGTTTGGGATATGGTCGGTGGCCGCTGATGCAGTTGCTCTCGCGGGGGAAGGGTACGCCAAGGCTGTGCCCGTGCTTCAATGGCTCGTATTCGTTCTCATCCCGATCTTTCTCGATTTTCCCATCGGATCTCTCCTCAATGCATCCAATCGTCAGGCAACAAAAACAGCCATCATGGGCGTGACCATGGTGATCAATGTCATCCTCAACGCCTGGCTTGTGCCTACGTATGGCATCGTGGGCGCGGCGTGGGCTGCGCTCGCAAGCTTCAGTTTCCTTTTTGTTGCAGGGTTGCGCTACGTGCCCCAGCTGATTCCTGGATATCATTTTTCGCATCTTTTGAGAATGCTGGCGCCCATCGTTGTTTCCGGTGCGGTCATGGCTGGTTTTGTTTGGTTTTTCCGGCCGATCATTGGACTCATTCCCGTTGTCGTTCTTGCGGTGGTGCTGTACGGAGTCCTGTTGATGGCATCCGGTTCGGTGAGGCCAGAGCATTGGGCTCACGTCCAACGATTCTATAGACGATTTTATGCCCCGCCTGCTTCTCATGACCGTTGATTTTCCGCCGCAGACCGGTGGGGTGGCGCGGTATCTCGACGCTCTTGCAACGGCGTTTCGGGATGATGTTACGGTTGTCGCACAAGCATCACATGATCCGCAGATCCAACGCACGGATGCGGTTGCAGGATATCGGGTGGAACGTGCCAGATTGTACGGTTCGTTTTTTCCGCGATGGATCCCCATGATTCGCGAGTTCATTGAGCGAAGAGAAACGTACGACATCGCACTTGTGAGCCACGTGCTTCCTGTGGGGACGGCAGCGTGGATCGCCTCATGGCTGACGGGGAAGCCGTATGTCGTGGTCGTGCACGGGCTTGATTTGGTGCTCGTGCAACGGTCGCGCTGGAAGCAGTTTTTGGCCTCGCACATCCTGAAAAATGCGTCGGCCGTTGTTGCCAACTCGCACGCGCTCTCGAAGGAAGTTGAACGGACCTATCACGTTTCACGTGCGGTAACGGTGTATCCAGGTGTAAGTCATGCGTTTGCAGGTGTTTCGCGTTCGCCACGCAACGACCATACCGTGCGACTGCTGACCGTCTCACGATTGGTT
>Ga0209172_10005310_pt1 | contig 15821 bp, 16 predicted proteins | sample LarsenN4metaG_FD_184113 | JGI IMG/M metagenome (GOLD analysis project Ga0209172, IMG submission 184113) | Hot spring sediment bacterial and archeal communities from British Columbia, Canada, to study Microbial Dark Matter (Phase II) - Larsen... ... | reverse complement strand
CGGTTCTGTTATAGTGTAACAAATCCGGTTGCCAAGTGGACTGGACTTGGGGCCGACTTGGGGGCCGACCTCCCCCAGCCAAGCGTCTGATTCTCCTGAATTCCCGGTGACCCAGCTGAAATAGCCCCAACCCGGCCCTGATTGATTGCCATGGCTGCGACAGACGGCCATCCTCGGATCGCCGCAAATCACCCTCCGCCCTCCAGCCCGCTCCGAGGTTTCATGACACAGTCCCGCACCCGCATCGTCTCGGTCGGCGAGGTCATGATCGAGATGGCGCGCGGCAGCGACGGCCGTTTCGGCCAGGGCTGCGGCGGCGACACCTTCAACACCGCGGTTTATCTGGCGCGCCTGGGCCACGACGTCGCCTATGCCACCGCGCTCGGCGACGACCTCTATTCCGACGCCATCGTCTCGCTCGCCGCAGCGGAAGGCGTCGCCCGCGACCTCGTCCTGCGCGTGCCCGGCCGACTGCCCGGCCTCTATCTGATCGAGACGGACGCAGCGGGCGAGCGCACGTTCCACTATTGGCGCGAGATGTCGCCGGCGCGCGAGCTGTTCGACTTTCCGGAATGGAGCCGCATCGCCGAAGGCCTGCTCAATGCCGGGCTGATCTATTTTTCCGGCATCACGCTGTCGCTCTATTCCAATGCCGGTCTCGGACGTTTTCTGGCGATCATCGAAATGGCGCGGCAGAACGGCGCCAAGGTCGCCTTCGACGGCAATTACCGGCCGCGCGGCTGGCGCGGCGACATCCAGCGCACGCGCACAGTGTTCATGGAGGCGCTCAAGCGCGTCGACATTGCGCTGCCGACTTTCGATGACGAAGCCCTGCTCTGGGGCGACGCCTCGCCGGAGGCGACGATCGAGCGCCTGCAGGCCTTCGGCATTGCCGAAGTCGTGGTGAAGAACGGCCCCAACAGCGCGCTTGTTGCCTCGGGCGGACAGTCGGAATACGTGCCGGTGCCGGATGTCGTGGCGCCGGTCGACACCACGGCCGCGGGCGACAGTTTCAATGCCGGTTACATGGCCGCGCGGCTGTCCGGAGGGAAACCGCAGGACGCGGCCATTGCCGCGCATCGCCTCGCTGCGGAAAAGATCAAGCATCGCGGCGCGATCATGCCGCGCACGGCGCAGGCGGTGCACTGAAGTTGCCTTGTTGGCGCGCAATCGGACGCAAAACCGGTTCCCACTTTTGCTGATCGCGCTTTGGTTGGCGCGCAATCGGACGCAAAACCGGCACAGCTTTTGCTGATCGCGCGCTACGGCTTGCCGAGCAGCATCGCCGCCGCCGCCGCCAGAAACGGGACCGGCAGCGAGGCGACCACGCGCAGCCACACCACCTGTACCGGCATAATCGGCAATTCGAATATGAACAGGCGAGGAAACGCGAACAGCGCCCAGGCGGTGGAATAGGCGATCACCTGCGGGGCGCCTGCGCCGCCTTTAAGCGCCGCAGCCCCGAGTGCAAATCCGACCACAGGTCCGCCCGGCGTCAGCGCGCCGGCAAGTGTTGCAATGGCAATGCCCAATAGCCCGGACGTGTCGCCGAGCCATTGCCCGACCATGTCCTGCGGCAGCGCGGCGGCGATATACCCAGATCCCATCACGCCGATCATGATGCGCGGAAGCAACTGCAGAAATTCGAGGCCACCCTGCCGCGCGGTGCCGCGCATCAATGCGCCGCTGCGCTTCGCTGCCGCCAGAGCCATCGCGGCGACAATCAGCCAGAGCGCGATATCGATCGCGAGACCGATCATGGCTGCCGCCTGTATCCTGTCATCGCCTTCACGATCATGCGGGCGGACAATCCGACGACCACCGGCAGCGGCAAGGCCGCGAGCGTGCGCCAGCCCACAAAGTCGATGCCGAAAAACGGCATCTCCCAGACCACCGCACGATTGATGCCGAGGAGCGTCCAACTCGTGATCAGCGTGATCGCGGCGCTCACATCCGCGCCCACCGCGATGAAAGCACCTGCGATCGGAAAGATGGCGAAAGGCCCACCAGGCAGGATAACGCCGGCGAGGGTTGCGATCAGAATTCCCTTGACGCCGGAATCCGTTCCAACCCAGCGGCTGATAACCTCGCGCGGCAACAGCACGGTGAGAAAAGCCGCGATCAGGCATCCGGCCAGAACCTTCGGCAGCATGTCGCCGAAAAGACCGAAATCGTGCCACGCCACGTCGTAGAAGCGGTCGGCGCCGTCCCGCCAATACACATAGGCCGCCGCAGCAATCACAATGACCAGAATCACCGCCGCCGACCAATCGAAAGTCTTGCGGCGGCGCGGTGGCTGGTCCCCGGTCGCACTTTCGTTCACGGCCGCAAGCCTGCGGCGTTGCGCGCCAGCCCCGCGATGCGTTCGAAATCGCCGCTGGCCAAAGCTTCGCGCGGCGCCACCCAGGAGCCGCCCACCGCAAACACGTTCGGCAAGGCGAGATAGGCGGGCGCATTGCTCATGTCGATGCCGCCCGTGGGGCAGAAGCGCAGGTCCGGCAGCGGCGCTGATACAGACTTCAGAAATGCGACACCGCCCGACGCTTCCGCGGGAAAGAATTTCAGCGCCTTGAAGCCGAACGCGGCCAGCGCCAAGGCCTCGGACACGGTTGCGCAGCCGGGCAATGACGGCACGCTGGCCTGCGCGAGCGCTGCCGCAAGATCGGCGGTGGTGCCCGGTGTCACCAGAAAGCGCGCACCGGCCTTGATCGCAGCGTCGATGTTGGCCGCGCTGCGAATGGTTCCGGCGCCAACGATGGCCTCCGGCACTTTGACCGCAATTGTCTTGATGGCTTCGAGCGCAACGGGCGTGCGCAACGTCACTTCGATCGCGGGCAAGCCGCCCTCGCACAGGGCGCGCACCAGAGGAACCGCCTGCTCGACGGACTCGATGGTCAGAACCGGGACGACCGGCACATTCGCCAGCAGCGGCAGCGGATCGGGAACAGCCATAGTACCCATGGTGTGCCCCATGAGACTGTCTGCTTCAAGGCAAGCGAACGCATGACACGTGCGCTTGCCGGGCAGGTTCCCGCCTATTCGGCCGGCGTCGAAGCCGCCGCCTTCTTGCCGCTTCCGGCGAACTTGAAAAGCTCCGCCCCTTTCGGGCTCAGGGCCAAGAGAAACGCGGCCACAATGGCGTAGCTCAACGCCACCGACGGCGTGACGCCGAGCCCATTGCCAATACCGACCGCCGGCCCGTGCATGAAGCCGAAATAGGTCAGCACCGCGCCCGCCAGCGCGAAGGCGGCCGCCTTCTCGAACTCCTTCTCGATCACGAACGCAGCAATGGCCGCGAGGACCAGCCCGGTGAGAATCGCCCCCTCGCCCATGATCGCGAGCCCCTGATACAGCACGCCGACCCCCGCGAGCTTGTCGAGCCCGACCGCCGCCGCGCTGGTGCCGGCCGCCGTCAGCGCGCCGTCGACCAGCACCTTGGCCCAGGCGGCGAGATGCGGCGTCAGCGCCAGCGCGATCGCGGGCGCGTGCGTGGACGGCGTGGTCTGGAACGCCTGCGCGCCGATCAGCATGCCGATGTAGAGCAGGATCGGCGAGATCGCGACCACCGGGATGAGATTGAGTAGCAGCGAAATGATGCCGAGCCACGACAGCACGATCACCATGACGCCGGTCGCCGCCGAGTAGCCAATGCGCCCGCCCATCGCCTTCCAGCCGGGATGGCCAATATAGACCGCATTGATGAAGGGATTGCCCATCAGGCAGCCGATCAGGCTGACCACGCCGTCGGCGGTGAGCACGCGCGTTGTCGGAAAGGAATCGCCCGCGGCCTCCGCGCTTTCGACATTGTCCATCGCCTCGACGAGGTCGTAGACGCCGAAAGGAATCGCGGTGACGAGGATGATGCCGATGAATTCGAAACCGGAGAAAACGTGATTCACGGCCGGGATCGGCACCGAGAAGCCAATCGTGCTGAACGAAGATGCGAGCTTTTCGAGGCTCATGCCGCCGATGCCCAAGCCGAACAATGTCGACCCCCAGGCGATGATCATGCCGACCGCAATCGCAACAAGCCCGGCCGGAATGCCTTTCGGATATTTCACCCCGCCGAACCAGCTCACCAGAATGATGGCAAAGCAGACGATGCCGATCACCGGCGTCATGTACATCTCGAAGGCCGGCCGCATCGAGATGAAGGCAATGGAGACACCAGCCAGCGTGCCGAGCAAAGCCGCGCGCGGCGTGATCCTGCGGATGTAAGGCGCGATGAAGCCGCCGATCATCAGGATGAAGCTTTGGATAAAGACCCAGGTCAGCCCCGCTTCCCAGGCTTTCACCGGATCGCTCGTTTTCAGCAGGATCGGCAGCATGATCACGAAGGTGACGATGAACATGTGCGGCACGCTGATGCCGGAAGGCAGCGCGCAGACATCGCTGCGGCCGGTTTGTTTCGCCAGTTTGTAGGCAAGCCAGGCGTAATAGGCCGTGGACAGGAACATCATCAGGCCCATCGCCGGCAGGATGCGGCCGAACACAATCGCATCCGGCATCTTCAGCACGTAGCGCAGCAGGCCCGTGAGCACGAGCATGTTGACGAGGATGTTGGTGCCGAAGCCGAAGAATGCGTTCCAGTCGCCGGGCGTCCACAAGGCCGGTTGCGTTTTTGCCTGCGCCGTCATCATCCCCTCCCGCTAGTTCGTGATCAGCCGCAATTGCGGCGCAGCCGGCGCGCCGGCAAACATCGCCAATGCCTTTTCCGAATCCGACACCCAGCCGAAAATCCCGCCCTGCGCCTTGATCATCTTGAGACCCATGTCGTGGAATTCGGGGAAGTAGGATGCGCAGCAATCGCCGAGCACGATGCAACGGAAACCGCGGTCGTTCGCCTCACGCACCGTGGTGTTGACGCAGACTTCGGTGGTGACGCCGCACACCAGCAAGGTCTCGATGCCACGGCTGTGCAGGATCATTTCCAGATCGGTCTGACAGAATGCTCCCTTGCCCGGCTTGTCGATCACCGGCTCGCCATCGATTGGATAGAGCTCCCTGACGATGTCGTGGCCGGGCTCGCCGCGCACGAGGATGCGGCCCATCGGGCCTTGGGCACCGATGCGGAGTGCCGGATCGCCGCGCTCGACTTTCAGTTTCGGTGCGTCCGACAGATCCGGCCGGTGGCCTTCGCGGGTGTGGATGACGAGCATTTCCGCCTTGCGCGCAGCCTCCAGCACCTTGCGGCAGGGCGCAACTGCAACCGCAAGCCGCGAGACATCATTGCCGAGCGCGGCACCAAAGCCGCCGGGCTCCAGAAAATCGCGCTGCATGTCGATGATGATCAGCGCTGCCCGCGTCAGATCGACGGACAACGCATGTGGCTCGGCCTCGATCGTTGCGCGCACGCACGTCCCCCGAATTTCCGACCTGCATTCAGGTCAGCAAGAAAGGGGCCACGGGCGCATGCGCGCTTTTCGGCGCAAAATGCGGAAAGTCATTCCGCCGATTGCATACAACGACTGAAGGCTGCCCGGAATCCGGGCGCTGCTTGCCGCGGAATTGTTCAGAACACCTGTCAGGAAAATTGCCGGACCAGAAACAGCCCGGCGAACAGGCCGGCAATCGCCAGGACGACCGACGCAATCACATAGAAGGCCGCCAGGCCCAGTTCGCCACGCTCATACAAGAGCGCCGTCTCCAGCGAAAACGCAGAGAAGGTGGTGTAGCCGCCGAGCACCCCGGTGGTCAGGAACAGCTTCCAGTGCTGGCCACCGCCGTCCTTGAAGGCGAAATAGGCGATGAGCAGGCCCATGACGAAGGAGCCGGTCACGTTGGCGAACAATGTGCTGTAGGGAAACCGCGTTCCCAACAGGCTCGCCGCGGCCAGATTCACGCCGTGCCGCAAGGCTGCGCCCAGGCCTCCACCGAGAAAAACGATCACATACCCCATGGCTTGCCCCGTGCCGTTTCGGCCCCGGTCCGGGATAAACCGGAAACGGCCTTCCGGTCAAAGGCTTGCCGGACCTCACGCAACAGGTGACTTTGCCCGGACGGGCGCTATGGTGCCGCCCGCGTCGTCTTTAAGAGTCCGGGATGCGTTCGCTCGACGAGTTTGCAAAAGACCGCCTGCAGCAGCGCGAGGCGCAGAACCTCCGCCGCGCCATCGCGGAGACCGAGCCGTCCAACGGCGTGTGGGTGACGCGCGGCGGGCGAAAGCTCCTGTCCTTCTGCAGCAACGATTACCTGAACCTGACCCAGCATCCCGCCATCAAGCAGGCGGCGAAGGCGGCGATCGACCGCTACGGCGCGGGCGCAGGCGCCTCGCGCCTGATCACCGGGAGCCATCCTCTCTATACCGAACTTGAGGCGAAGCTGGCGCGCCTGAAAGGCACCGACGCATCTTGCGTGTTCGGCTCCGGCTATCTCGCCAATACCGGAATCATTCCCGCGCTGGTCGGCAAGGGCGACCTGATCGTCGCCGACGAGTTGGCGCATTCCTGCATCCGCACCGGCGCGTCGCTCTCCGGCGCCGAGATCAGGCTGTTTCGCCACAACGATGTCGATCATGCGCGCGACCTGCTGGCAGCGCATCGCGCGTCGGCCACGCACGCACTGCTCGTCACCGAAGGCGTGTTCTCGATGGACGGCGATCTGGCGCCGCTGCATGACCTGGCCGACCTCGCGCAGCGCCATGACGCCTGGTTGATGACCGACGATGCGCACGGCATCGGCGTGCTCGGGCACGGCCGCGGCAGCACCTTTGCAGGCGGCGAGCCGCCGCATGTGCCGCTGCAGATGGGTACGCTGTCGAAGGCGATCGGCAGCTATGGCGGCTATCTCTGCGCCTCGCGTCCCGTGATCGAGCTGATGCAGAACCGTGCGCGCACGCTCATTTATTCCACCGGCCTGCCGCCCGCCGCCGTTGCCGCGTCCATCGCCGCCCTCGACCTGATCGAAAGCGATCCTGCTTACGCAGCCCTGCCGCTGCAGAAGGCCAAGCACTTCACCGCGCTGACCAACATGCCGCAGGCGACAAGTCCCATCGTGCCGCTGCTGATCGGCGACGAAGAGCGGACGATGCAGTCGGCGAAGCTGCTGGAAGACGAAGGTTTCCTTGTCATCGGCATCCGGCCGCCGACCGTTCCGGCCGGCACGGCGCGGCTGCGCTTCACTTTCAGCGCCGCGCACGAGGACCGCGATATCGAGCGTCTCGCATCCATCGTGCGCGCAAAGGTTCTCTCCTGAATGGCCGGATTGTTCGTCACCTCGACCGGCACCGGCATCGGCAAGACCTTTGTCACCGCCGGCCTGATCCGCTATTTGCGCGCGGAAGGCCGCAACGTGGCGGCGTTCAAGCCGGTGATCAGCGGCTTCGATCCGGCCCAGGTGGACAACAGCGACACCGGCATCTTGCTGTCCGCCCTCGGCCTTTCGGCCAATGAGGCGCAGATTGAAAGGATTTCGCCCTGGCGCTTCGCCGCGCCGCTCTCGCCCGACATGGCGGCCGCGCGGGAAAATCGTTCGGTCGATTTTAACGCGCTGGTGAATTTCTCGAAATCCGCCCTCTCCGCCGCGAATGACGCAACGCTGATTGAGGGCGTCGGCGGGATCATGGTGCCGCTCGACCGCACGCATACCGTGCTCGACTGGATGAAGGAACTGGACCTCCCGCTGCTGTTGGTCGTCGGCAGCTATCTCGGCAGTATCAGCCATACCCTCAGCGCCGTCGCGGTGCTGCGCCAGCAGGGACTGAAGCTGGCGATGATCGTGGTCAGTGAGTCGGAAGGATCAACGGTCAGTCTCGACGAGACGGCCGGCACGATCTCCCGCTTCGCCCGCGATGTCGGGATCGTCGCTTTGCCGCGCAAGATGAATGCAGCCGACGCGGGCGGTGCGTTCGGGTTCATCGCCGACAGCTGCGGGCTGCTTTAAGGCTGCTCCCGCAGCACATCAGCAATCACCCGCGTCAGGAACGCAATGTCCTCCACCCCCATCGTCAGCGCCGGCGTCAGATAGATCACCGAGGCGATGGGGCGAATGAAGGCGCCCTTGGCGACGAAGGAACGGCGCAAGGCATTCAGATCGTCGATCTTGTCAAGCTCGACCACACCGATGGCGCCGCGCACGCGCACGTCGACAACGCGCGGCAGGTCCCGGCATGGCGCCAAGCCTTCCGCGAGAGCGGCTTCGATCCGGGCCACATTGGCGAGGCGCGTTCCATCCGCGAAGAGATCGAGCGAGGCATTGGCGGCGGCACAGGCCAGCGCGTTGGCCATATAGGTCGGCCCATGCATCAGCGCCCGCAGCGGATCGTCGGACCAGAAAGCATCAAAAATTTTTCGTCGCGCAACCGTGGCCGCCAGCGGCAGCGTTCCGCCGGTCAGCGCCTTCGACAGCGTAACGATATCCGGAAGTACGCCGGCGCCCTCGCAGGCGAACATCGCGCCGGTGCGGCCGAAGCCGGTGAAAATCTCGTCGAAGATCAACAGGAGATCGAACTCGTCAGCAAGACGGCGCAGCCGTCGCAGCACCTCCGGCGCGTGAAAACGCATGCCGCCCGCGCCCTGCACCGAGGGCTCGACGATGATGGCGGCGATCTCGTGCGTCTGCCGCTGCAACAGCGCGCGCAACGCCGTTTCGCTCTCCTCGTCCTCCGGGAGCGCCGCCATGATGTGCGGCCGCAGAATGCCGGCGAATTTCTGATGGATGCCGGTCTCGAAATCCGACACTGCCATGGTGCCGAGCGTGTCGCCGTGATAGCCGCCACGGAAACAGACGAAAGTATCGCGGCGGCTCTGGCCCTGGTTGAGCCAATACTGGATCGCCATTTTCATGGCGACCTCGACCGACACCGAGCCTGAATCAGTGAAGAAGACCCGATCGAGATCGCCAGGCAGCACGCCCGCCAGACGCGTCGCCAGCGTCAGCGCCTGTTCATGCACCAGCCCGCCAAACATGACATGCGGCAGGGTCTCGAGCTGCCGCTGCACCGTTTCGCGGATATGCGGATGATTGTAGCCGTGGCAGGCGGTCCACCAGGAGGCGATGCCGTCGACAAGCTCGCGGCCGTCTCCGAGAGTGATGCGCGTGCCCCGCGTGTGCGTCACCGGCAGCGGCGCCGGTACGGTCTTCATCTGCGCATAAGGCAGCCAGATATGCTCGAGCCCGAGATCGTACCAGCCGCGCTTGTCGAGCATCGTCACTCCATCGGCCGCAGGCCGAGGCGACCCATCAGCTGCTTGTCGTGATCGGCGGCGGGGTTGGGCGTGGTGAGCAGCTTCGGTCCGTAGAAGATCGAATTGGCGCCGGCGAGAAAACACAGCGCCTGCATCTCGTCGGTCATGTCTTCGCGCCCGGCTGAGAGCCGCACCATCGAGCGGGGCATGGTGATGCGGGCGGCGGCGATGGTGCGCACGAATTCGATGGCGTCAAATCTTTCGCCCGTCGCGAGCGGTGTGCCTTCCACCTGCACCAGCATGTTGATCGGCACGCTTTCCGGATGCACCGGCAGGCTGGCCAGAGTCGCGATCATGCCGACGCGGTCGTCGGCGCTTTCGCCCATGCCGACAATGCCGCCGCAGCACACATGGATGCCGGCGTCGCGCACGTGGTCCAGCGTGTCGAGCCGATCCTGATAGGTGCGGGTGGTGATGATGTTGCCGTAATATTCCGGCGAGGTGTCGAGGTTGTGGTTGTAATAGTCGAGGCCCGACTCTTTCAGCCGCTTAGCCTGCGGACCGGTGAGCATGCCCAGCGTCACGCAGGTCTCCATGCCGAGCGCACGCACGCCCTCGATCATGGCGCAGACCTTGTCGAGATCGCGATCCTTCGGGGAGCGCCAGGCGGCGCCCATGCAGAAGCGGCTGGCGCCGGCCTCTTTCGCCGCGCGCGCCTCGTGCAGCACGGCTGCAATATCCATCAGCTTTTCGGCCTTCACCCCGGTATCGAACTTGGCGCTCTGGGGGCAATAGGCACAGTCTTCCGGGCAGCCGCCGGTCTTGATCGACAATAGCGTCGAGACCTGGATTTCGGTCGGGTCGAAATTGGCGCGATGGACCGTCTGTGCCTGGTAGATCAGGTCCGGGAACGGCAGGTTGAAAAGCTCCCGCACCTCCGCCCGCGTCCAGTCGTGTCGTACAGCCAGCCCGGCGTTCGAAAAACGGCCATTTTCGGCTGTTCCGATGCTCATTGGGGATACCTCTCAACCTCTTCCGCCGCTTCATGTCATAGAGACGCGGCGCTGCCAAGATAAGCCGGCCGGCCCGGAATAAGCCGTACCCGGCACGGTTGGTAAGCAGGGACCGCCGCAAGGAGACCGATGATGATTTCCCGCCGGACATTTGTCGCCGCCCTTGGCGCCAGCGCCGCCGCACCCGCGCTGGCGCAGCATGCCGGCCACGATCCGGTCTATTCCAATCTCAACGATCCGAAGATCAAGACCGCGCCCCAGGACACGATGAAGGCGCAGCATGTCTTCGACTCGCCCGCCCCACCGGCGCGCATGCAAGGGAAATGGGTCGACAAGGCACCGCTGCCGATCCCGCGCAGCGAGATGGCCTGGGCCACCGTGCTCAACAATCGGCTGCATCTGGTCGGCGGCTATGGCGAGCAGCGCGTCGACCGCCCCTATCATCATGTCTATGACCCGGGAACGGACAAGTGGTTCGATGCGCCGCAATTGCCGCGCGGCGCCAACCATGTCGGCGTCGCCGTCGTCGGCGGCAAACTTTACGCCATCGGCGGCTTCGTCGAGCAGAATCGCAAGCCCGACAATCTCTGCTACGTGCTGGACGGCGAGAGCTGGCGCGCCATCTCACCGCTGCCGAAGCCCTTCGCGGCCATCGCCTGCGTCGAACTGAACGGGATGCTGCACGCGATCGGCGGCGCCGTCGGCGACACTTTCCCGACCAAGAAATCGGTCGACTGGCATCTCGTGTACGATCCGCGCATCGACCAGTGGGCGGCGCGCGCGCCGATGCCGACCGGCCGCGACCATACCGGGACGCTGACGGTGAACGGCCTCATTCACGTCATCGGCGGCCGGGTGGATTCCTTCCACACCAACTCCAACCTGCATCACGTCTACGACGCGAAGGAGGACAAGTGGTCGCCGCGGGCGCCGTTGCCGACCGCACGCTCGGGCCATGGCGCGGTGCTCTATCGCGGCAAGATTTTCGTGATGGGCGGCGAAGGCACCAACCGCGTCTATGGCCAGAACGAGGCCTACGACCCCGCGGCCGATTCCTGGGAATCCTATGCGCCGATGAAAACGCCGCGTCACGGCCTCGGCGCCGCGGCCATCGGCGATTTCATCCATGTCGCGGGCGGCGGGCCGATCATGGGTGGCGCTTTTCAGAGCGCGGTGCACGAGGCGTTCACGCTAGGCTAACATGCCGCACATTCATCTTCTTTTCAGTCCATAACCAAACATGCGGCGGCGATGAATGGCTGTTTATCTGAGGCATTTTCTTAGAATGCTCTGAACCAGATGCAGGCGCCGCATGTTCTTCAGCAGGGGAGATTCTAGAGGAGTCTCACATGCTATCTTTCCATTCCTCCGCAGCAATTGTCGGCCTGACCATCTTCGCGCTTGCTGCACCACCCGCCGAAGCGATGACAAATATCGCGCCGGCCGGGCTCGTTGCGGCCGTTGATGATCTGAGCATCGTCGAGCCGGTGCATTGCCGCCGCTACCTCCACAAGCATCGCTATGGCCACAGATGGAGTCGCGGTTGCCGCGTCGGTGTCGTGGTAGTGGCACCGGAGCGACGCAGGGTGATCGTGCGCGAGCGCGGCACGACAGTGCGCACCGGCGTAACGACCACGATCCGGTCCGGCACGACTGTGCGATCCGGCACAGGGGCAACAACCGGCAAAACAACCATCCGTTCTGGCCGCGAGTCAGGCACTACGACAGACATCAAGGCAAAGACCCAGACGCCAACGGGATCCGCAACTGGAACCGATGTGAAGGGCGGCGCATCGACGCCAAAAACCACGCCGGCGCCCGCCGCGCCAAAACAATAGCACTTCAATGAATGCAGCCACGCAGGCTTAGCCTGCGTGGCTTTCTTTGGTGGGTATAGCGATTTTCAGATGGTGGGACATTTCGCACCACGCGGCTGAGACAAAGCTATCAATCCCCACTTTCTTCAATCCCGTTAAGCGTTGCGAAACCAACAGACCGACGATCTGTTGAGCACCATCATGATGCCGGGATTGCGCGGACATTACCCCCGGCGGATGGGCTAAGGTTCGCCGGGGTGGATCGGGGAAAGCGGGGATGACCTATCTCATCAGAGAGAGGGACGGGCGCTGGCTGATCTATGCCGGCGGCGCCTGCATTCTCGGCTGCGAGGATGAGGCGACGGCGCTGGCGACGGTCGCGGCCGCCAGCGCATCGCTGCAGCAGCCCAATTGCGGCACTGCGTCGTCGTCCTTCACTTCTCGCTCGCATTCAGCTGACGCACCAAAGGCCACCACAATTGCTGCTCGCTGCGGATGAAGGCGGCGGTCTCGGCCGGCGACAGCGATCGCGGGTAGGTGCCGAGCACTTCGAATTTCTGCTTCACCTCGTTCATCTCCATCACCGTGCGCAGATCGGCGTTGATCTTCTTCACGATATGGTCGGGCGTCCCCGCCGGCGCCATCAGAGCGAGCCAGCCCTTGGATTCGAAACCGGGTATTGTCTCCGCGACGGTCGGCAGGTCAGGCATGTTCGGAAGCCGCTTCGCCGACGCCACCGCCAACGGCTTCACCATCTTGCCCTGAATGGCGCCGGCAAGCCCGGCAATGCCTTCGAAGACGATGGGAATCCGACCGGTCGAGACGTCGTTGATGGTCGAAGCGACGCCCGCCGCGTGGACGAATGTGAGATTGAGGCCGGTCTTGCTGCGCAGCAATTCGCCGGTCAGATGCGACTGCCCGCCCCGGTTCGTGGCGCCGAACAGCAGGCCGCCCGGCGTCTTCTTGATCAGCTCCAGCAGCTCCGGCAGCGTGTTGGCGGCAAGCCCCGGCGCCACGGCGACGGCGATCGGCTGTTCGCCGACCAGGCCGATCGGGGTGAAATCCTTGTCGAGATCGAACGGCAGCTTGCCTTCCTGCATGACCGGCAGGACCGTATAGGTCGAGGCCTGCGTCATGTAGAGCGTATAGCCGTCCTTCTCCGCCTGGCTCGCGGCCTGCGCCGCGATCAGCCCGCCGGCGCCGGGCCGGTTGATGATGACGATCTGCTGTTTCCAGAGCTGCGCCAGCTTGTCGGCGACGACACGCGCGGCGACGTCGGGCGAATTGCCGGCCGCCGCCGGCGTGATGATCTGCACCGGCTTGCTGGGAAAGGACTCCTGCGCCTGCAGCGGCTGCAGCAAGGCCAGCATCGCGCAGGCAGCCAGCCCCGTCGAAAGCTTGTGGTTCATCGTCAATCCTCCCCGGCAGCTTCAAGCGCCGCTCTGTCGATTGACAATAGCATGGTGCGGCCTATTGCTCTGCAATCATTTGCGAACCAGCCCATGTCACATGATGAAATAAAGCGGACCCTCGGCCTCGCCGGAAAGATTCTGGTCGCAGAGGGACACGACGATTTCACCCGCGGTCACATTTCCATGCGACTGCCGGACAATCCCGTACTCTTCTTCATGAAGGCGCACTCGACCGGGCTCGACGAGATCACGCCCGACAATATTCTGACGATCGACCTCGCCGGCAACGTGGTTGCCGGAACATCGCGGCGGCATTCGGAAGTTTTCATCCATTCGGAAATCTTCAAGGCGCGGCCGGACGTGCATTGCGTCATCCACACGCACCCGCCCTATTGCGTCGCGCTGTCGGCGAGCGGACGGCCGATCAAATGCTACAGCCAGCCGAGCGCGTTGTTCTATGACGCGCTGGGTCTCTACAACGACACCATCGCGCTGATCCGTTCGCCGGAGATGGGCGCGGCAGTCGCCCGCGCGCTCGGGCCGCATCGCGCGGTGCTTCTGAAAAATCACGGCATCGTTGTCGCGGGCGCGTCCATTGCCGAAGCGGTGATTACCGCGATCATGCTGGAAAATGCCGCGATGGTGCAGATGATCGCGGAAGCCGCCGGCACGCCGGCGCCGGAATTCCCGCGTGCCGATATCGAAACATTGAAGGCACAGATTTCCAGGCCCGACCAGTTCGAGATCAATTTCGATTATCTGGTGCGGCGGGTGGAGCGGAAGCAAGGCTAGGCCTTTTCCATCGTCCGCCCGGTCCAGCGGCGATAGATCCATTCAGCGGCAAAGGCTGCAGCGGCGATAATGACCAGTGCCGCGATGGCCGCCGGCTGCTGCTGCCAGGTGTAGACGCCGAGCACCGCGAACATCGCGAGGCAGGTCAAGAGCGACAGCCAGACGATGAGGGCATTCGCGCCCGTCTGATCCAGCACGCGCAGATGCCCGGCATTCACCGCGGCATAGACCAGCAGAAACGCCGCACTGCCCATCATGGCGATGCCCGACAGATCGAACAGCAGCGTCACCAGAATGACGAGGCCGGCGGTGAGCAACAGGCCGCCGGTCGCCTGCTTCCATTCGGTGCGCGAGAGACCCGCCGGCAATTGTCCGTCGCGCGCGATCATGTAGCAGACATTCGCCGAGCCAAAGAGCGTGGCGTTGATCGCGGATGCCGTGGAGAACAGGGCCGCGACCGCGATCAGCCGGAAGCCGAATTCGCCGAGAAAGGGCTTGGCTGCTTCCGCCAGCGCATAGTCGCGCGCCGCCTCGATCTGCGCGTCGGAGAGATTGCCGGTGACGGTGACCGCGACCGCCAGATAGATCGCGATCACCAGCAACACGCTGACATAGAGCGCGCGCGGCAGCATGCGTCTCGGATTTTTCATGTCGGCGGCAGCATTGGTGACGAGGCCGAAGCCTTCATAGCCGATGAACAGAACCCCCGCGCCGAACAGGATCGATTTGGTTTCCGGCCAGAGCTCAGGCGACAGATGACCCGCCTTGATGAACCACAGGCCCGCGGCCGCGAAGAGTATGAGGATTGCGACCTTCACCGCAACGATGAAGGTTTCGCCGCGTCCCATGATCTTCGCACCGAAGGCGTTGAGCAATGTCAGCGCCAGCACCGAGCCGACAGCGAGCGATTTCAGCAACAGCGGCGACGGCGTCGTGGTGAAGAAGGTCGCGGCATAGCTGCCGAAGGCCGACGCATAGAGCGCAAGCGAAATGATGTAGCCGGCCCACATGAACAGGTTGAGTCCGCCCGATAGAACGCCGTCGCCGAATCCTTTCACCAGGAAATGCACGGCGCCGCCGGCCGAGGGGAAGACGGCGCCGAGCTTCGCGTAGGAATAAGTCGAGAGCAGCGCCACGACACCGCCGATCAGAAAGGCGATCCACATGGCGTTGCCGGCCGCCTGCGCGACCACGCCGAGGATCGAGAAAATGCCGGCGCCGACCATGCCGCCGATGCCGATGGAGACGGCGGCGGCCATGCCGATCTGGCCGGAGCCGCCATTCCCATTCGAAATATTGGAAGACGGTTTCGTGGCAGGAGACGTCATGATTCGGAATCTAGCGCTGGATTCGCAAAGCGTCACTCTGGCGGAGGTGTCATTCCGTATTCCCTGAAGTCGCCCTGCTGTCGCGGGAGCGAAGCGCCCGAATGCAGACGCGCATCATCGCCCGTATTCTTTGAGGCGCCGGGTCCGCCTTCCTTCCTTTTCCCCTCTCTGAAATGAGAGGGGGATGGTGCGCCGAGTGACGCAACCAAGTCCTAAGTAGAGACGACCTCCTCTCGAAGGCCGCCGCGTCTCTCGACGCACCATCGCGGCGTTCTCACTCCGACGGCGGGCCGCGCTTCGGCGGGATGGGTTCGACCGGGAAGCCATCTCTCGC
>Ga0209172_10005308_pt1 | contig 15825 bp, 13 predicted proteins | sample LarsenN4metaG_FD_184113 | JGI IMG/M metagenome (GOLD analysis project Ga0209172, IMG submission 184113) | Hot spring sediment bacterial and archeal communities from British Columbia, Canada, to study Microbial Dark Matter (Phase II) - Larsen... ... | reverse complement strand
ATACACTAATCCTTGGGCGTGTTGAACAATGGTTTCCATAACCGTTCAGTTAAATTTTGATTACGCCCTTTCTTTCAGATTTTTCCTTCTTTGGCAACCCCTTGTTGAAACTGGTGCAAGATCTCAGTAGCTGTAATAAGTTGTTAGCGATCGCGTATACTTTGACCGTGCAAAACCGGACAAGTCAGGAACAATCACGCAATAATGTTGAGCCAAGCGAGTTAGAACTTCTTGATCGGGTTTTACTCCAATTGCCCAGCCATGAATGAGTAGAAGTGGGGGTTTATGATTGGGTGTCCCCCCTTGCTGATAGGCGATCGTACAGCTCCCGCTATCAACATACTTCTCTACAAATCGAGGTTCCATGTGATTTAGTTGCACCATTCGATGGATCCCCTATATTCCTGAAATTTGCGAGACTTTGATAGTTTGGCTCTTCTAAAACTGGAAGTTAAGGCCAAAATCAGATTCAACAAGGCTGAAGTGAGGATAACAGTCCTACGTCACGGTGTGGTCGGATGATTTGAGTGTCTTTCTCGATAGAAAAGTTTTCCTGCACGCTAACTAGAATTGCTCTATTTGTTCCAGTGCTTTGCCTGAGAGAAAGCCATGAAATTAAATTGGTTACGTAGTCGAAAGTTTTGGTTATTTATTTTCTGTGGCATTCTGATCGCTTTATTAGGCAGCCGATTGCCGCTCAAAGACTGGTTTGTGGTTGTCAATCGGTGGCTGCTCAATCTAGGCCCTAATGCGATCCCTGCTTTCAGCATTCTTTACTTATTTGCAACTATTTTTGGTTTTCCAAATATTCTTTTGATCTTAGTTGCAGGTACAACTTTTGGTTTGGTTAAAGGAATTATCACCGTCTCGATCGCCGATACTCTGGGTGGAATTGTCTGCTTTCTTTTAGGTCGAACCATTGCCCGAAAACGCATTAAAAAATGGATTAGTCAAAATCCAAGTTTTGTTCAATTAGATTATGCTGTCGGCAAAAAAGCGTGGAAGATTTTGCTGCTAACGCGTCTTTCTCCTTTAGTGCCTTCAAATATCCTCAACTACAGCTTTAGCTGCACAAAAGTCAATTTTTGGCAGTATTGTTTTTTCTCCTGGTTGGGGATGTTGCCGATGATTTCGTTATATGTCTACCTGGGTTCGTTTGGTGTTTCGCTGCTTCAAGAAGGGTTAACGCCTAGAAAAATTGCACTTCAATCAGTAGGGCTTGTCTTGGCGATCGGGGCAGCAGCCTATACGACACGAGTGACCAAACGAGCATTGACGCCCGAATGTCCTGTTGATGAGGAACCGCAAGCAGTAGAATCTTCTCTCCAACGTTCCTCTAGAGAGAAATAGCCAGGGATCGGTTGTCTGTGAAATGACTTGGTTAGCATCATGGAGCCGCACATCCAGTTCTGATCGGGCAACCCCACCTTACGATAGGGTAAGATCTCTGCTTTGCTTGCGGTTTCTTCCGAGTCAGATCAACCAAAATAGTAATAGTAGCCCTGTAGCGGAGAATTGATTTTGGCTTCACCGATTTCTACTGCATCGTCTCTGACAGAGTCAACTCGTTCTAATCCAACTACCGCTCCCACCTTACCCAAACCTCGTTTATGGATGCCCGATCGCGTGCTATTTACCCCTGCTGCGCTTGATGAACCCTGGGGCCAGCAGATCTTGGCGCGGCTGCAAGCGCTTCAGTTGCCTGTGGAAGAGTTGCCGCGTAATCGGTTGACGGGTTTGCGTGGCGAGAGCGATCGCGAAACGTATGATATTTCTAAGCGTACTCTGGCAGTTGTTACGGCTCCTAAGAGTCACTTCAAGCTAAGCCCTATTCCTCCTTCGGCAGACTGGCAGTTTCACCTTGCAGAGGGCTGTCCGGCTCATTGTCAGTACTGTTATTTGGCGGGTAGTTTACAAGGGCCACCCGTAATTCGTGTGTTTGCTAATTTGCCTCAGATTTTGGAGAATCTAGGTGCTTACGAGCAGCCTGGGCAGGCTACTTCTTTTGAAGTGAGTTGTTACACCGATCCGTTAGGGATCGAGCATTTGACAGGCAGTTTGGCCGAGTGCATTCGCTACTTTGGTACACGTGAGGATGGCTATCTGCGTTGGGTGTCGAAGTTTGATGCGGTTGCCCCCCTCCTAGATTTGCCTCACAACGGTCACACTCGTTGCCGCGCCAGTGTAAATGCTGCCCCCATTTCAACGCGCATGGAGGGTGGTACAGCTTCCGTTGCGGCTCGTTTAGGTGCTTTGCGTGAGCTTGCTTTACCGACTCAACGAGGTGGTGGCGGCTACCCGATTGGCCTAGTGATTGCCCCAATTATGCCGATTGAAGACTGGGAAGACCATTACACGCATCTATTTGACCAGATCAGTGAGGCGATCGACTTTAATTGCGACCTGACATTTGAGCTAATTTCTCACCGCTTTACCCCTGGCTCTAAAGAGGTTTTGCAGACCTGGTATCCCCATAGCAAGCTGGATCTAGATGAGGCAGGCCGCGTCATCAAGCGCAATAAGTTTGGTGGCATTAAATATGTCTATGACAAGGAAACAATGAATACACTGCGCCGTTTCTTTGAGCAGCAGATCCGCAGTCGTTTTCCGCAGGCGCAGGTTCTGTATTGGACGTAGGCAATCTTGTAGTTCTAGTTACAGAGTGGAATACTGTTGATTCTACTTTGAGTTATCAGTGTGATTCATCCGTTTTCGTGGTAAAACGTGGTTGTTCTCTATCCGAACGAGTTCTTACAGCTTCTCAAGCTGTGAAAATTCCTTGTAAAAAGGTAATATATCTATCACTTGAAGTTGTGACTCACTCCTTTTAACACCCTACAATTTAGGGTTAGTCCACCTGTGGAGACACAAAAAACCTCATCAAACTATCAGCTATCAGGGTTTGTGTAGAAGTTAACACAGCAAATTCGTTGATCAAAGAATAAAAGTGTATGGATCTTAATCAAATAGATTTTGTTGAATTTAAGTTAGAAGAATAAAAGTAAAAACAGTGGTTCTAATATTTTACTTTTTGCCCTTAATCGGATAGAGATAGAGGAAGAGGATAGCAATCAGATTTTTTGAAGTGGATCAATGAGTATAAAAGCCTGCTCTGAAAAGGCTGCTTTAGCTATACCTGCAAGGTTTGTGGTGTCCACGTAGGACCTAGACAGCGAGGGCCATCTGCTGTCCACTGTAGCGAATCAATACACATCCGACGAGCCTGCATTTCGACATCCCAAGCGTGATAGACCATGTACTCTGTTTGGCCGTCTAAACCAAGCGCAATCGAGTTATGGCCTGGACCTAAAACGTAACCCAGTTGCGATCGCAGCACACGCGGCCCAGTTTCATTCCCTACATCAGAGTAAGGTCCCATAACGTGTTCCGCAACGCCATAATCAACGCCATAGCTTTCGGTTTCCCATCTACCACCACTATAAAAGCAGTAGTAATGGTCTTGGTATTTGCGTACACACGGGCCTTCTAATGTATGCCAGTCGTAAATGCCACCATACATCGAGCGATTTGCTAAAAAACGCTGCCAGTCCTGTCTAGCTCGCAAAACGACCCTCCGCTCCCCTGCCAATTTCGTCATGTTGAGCAGGCGATCGACAACTAAAGCGGTTCCCGCCCGCGCACCTTCTTCTGTATCTAAGAAATCCTGTGCGTAGAAAAGATACCACTGTCCATCATCATCTCGAAAAGGACTGGGATCGATCGCAAACGCACAGATTTTTGGATCAACAAGCGGTTCACCCACATCTTGATAGGGACCAAGTGGATTAGAACTGGTGGCAACCCGGAGTTGATGGTTTTTATCCTCATGCCCCACAGAATAATAGAGGCAAAACAGCCCAGCCTCATAGGCAACTTCGGGTGCCCAAAAGTTATCTCCTAATGCTGGATCAGGTCGCAGCAAAGCATTTCCAGCAATTTGCCAGGTGACTAAATCATCTGACTGCAGCAGGGGAAAGACTCGCCGTTGATGAGCCTCATCGACCTGTCCTGCGGCTTCTGCTGGCCCCGTACCGATCGCGTAATAAATGCCCTGATACTGCCACACAAACGGATCAGCAAAATACTCTGGATAAACCGGATTCGTATATGTTTTCATTACTATAGTAGTGCAACACCTGATATCAAAAAATATAGCCTACCAACTACTAATCTGTGCGTCCGAAAAAAGGTCAGAGCGTGCTTTGAAACTTCTAAATGCCTATACCAATAATTATTTTCGCGCCCAAAGTCCTTTAAGAGATGGAGGACTTTGAAAAGCTACGAAGTTCCAAAATTTAAGTTGGGGCATTCAAATGGAGTTAAAGCACTGTTTGGAATCGCAAATTTAATAAATCCTCAAACTGTAGGGATGAGTTTAGCAAAGCCATCTGCCTCCTGCAATGAATTGAACGGCAAAACCCGCTCCTACCGAATATTGAACTTATTTAGTTCTCATTCTTTAGGATTTAACCCACTTTGACCAGGATGAATAAACATCTTCTTCGATCATGCCAGGCTTTCCCGAAGTACGAGCATAATCAACCAGCACCTTTAGAGTCGTGGTATACCCTTCGGTGAGTAGTTGGTGTCCGTAGCCAATCACTTTACCAATGTTTCCTGTCTTTTGATTCAACACATACTCGCCAACGTTAAACATATATTTCACGCTTTTAGCTCAAGGGATTTTGGTCTATCAATCTATACAGGTGACAATCATGAGTATTGTCGATCTAATCAACCAAAGCGTCCTTCTTAAAGCATGTCTTACCTAAACTTTGGAGCTATCTTGTGATATTAAAGCAAGATCCCCAAAAGCTTGCGATCGCAAGCGTAAATATATTTTAGAGATTTGCTGGTAAATGTTATCCCATTGTAGGGGTCTGGCAATGCCAAACTCCCATCACAGAAGGTTCTACCACTAGGACTTTATTTGTTTGCGGATCCCTTATCTCTTTCTACTTTTGGATTGGCAACCCATGAAAAGTTCTATGGCGAAATATGTTTCAAAAGATATCATTTTTGAAGCTTAGGTCTTAATACTCAAAATCAACGTAAGTTTCGACTTCATCACCTGTTAGACCTTCTATGACTTCACAGCGGATCATCTGCTGAAGCTTGGGCGATAGGCTCTCATAATACTCTCGCGACAAAGTTAAATCGACTTTTTGGGTATGGAGCCAATGCATAACATACCCCATGACAATCATTGGGCGAGGTTGGGAAGTTCGGTTAGGTGTACCGCGATGCAAAGCAAGGGGCGATCGAATCATGATATCCCCTAATTGCATATAAAACGGCTCCATTGGAATTTCGCCTGCACGAACCTTCACTAAGCCCTCCTCTCGCGGTAAGACATGAGTTCCCCTAGCCATCTCAAAAGGGCCATTCTCAGCTGTTACTTCCACCAACGGAAAGTTAACCGCAACCGCGTATAAAGGCGTAACAATTTGATCTGTAAAGAGGGGACGAAAATCACGATGGATTTCCTGATACTCAGAACCTTGCATTGGAATATCAGCAGCCAGTTGAACGAGCTTGTATTCCTGGTAAAAAACGCGATCGAGTATGCCTAAAATAGTTGGGTTTGCAAACACTTCTGGATTTGCAAAGGGTGCTACCCAAGGTAATGTGACATAACCTCGTGCCTTACCTCTTGGCGCAACTCCTCCAGGGCGCTGTTGCCGCTCATAAAACAACTTGTCAAAAGCAGCGGCCCATTGTTCTACTAATTGTCGATCAAATAAGCCTCGAATAACACAAATTCCATCTCGATTTAAGTCTTCAGCAAATCGATCAAGATCATCACTTGTAAAGACAGCTGCGTTAATGCTTTGAACCATACTATTGCCTACTCATGCCCAAAATACTGAAGCTACATTTAGCTCTTTCATTAAGCAAATGTAAGCTTTGATCTACTTCTATTCTCCCCAACGGTAGAGGCAGAATAGCGGCAATCATAGCAATTCTTCAAAAAACTCAATTTCTTTCAGCAACTATTTACGGATTCCTTCCTGAAATCGATAACTCACTTGTTATCGCTCTAAAGGTAATGGGCGTGAACGTCCATCAACTTCTACCGACGGCCAGTTTGAGTCAAGCGTTAAATTCTCTAAAGTTTTGTCTTCTAAAAGCATAAAAGTATCTTCAACTTTAGCTCCTGGTAAGCTAGGGTTCCAGGCGATCGCCATATTTGCTGCTAACCCATTCGGGGTTGTAGACGTAGCGACGATTTCGCGGGCTAGATAACCCGTTGTACCACCTTGGTGGTGTTCATGAATGGCGTTGGGATATCCCTGCTCGTCGTATGCTTGCGCGATCGCCTCATACACTTGACTCAGTGGAACTCCAAAACAACACGCGTTTAAGCCTGCTGCTTCCACGTATCGCACCGTTTGATGTAAATTCTTTTCTGTTTGAGAAAGAGAGCCAAAGGTAACAAAGCGAGTCAGATTCGCGTACAACCCATGTCCCCGCGCACAAAATACCATCATGGCTTGCCGACCAATGACTGCTCCGCTGGGTAACGGGTGACGATAAAGAGGTAAGCGACGATCGCCTGCTACAAGGGTTAAAGCCGGATGCAACCCCCTGCTCCATAAGGCGTGTGCGCCAAAGCCCGCTAATTGATACTCAGTCCAGCCGGGTTGTGCCTGCAACATAACTTCCGTCATTGCTTCACTCGCTAACTTTCCGACCTGACGGTAGCGGTCTAACTCGCTAGGGAGCAAAACACGTCGATGTTGAATCAGTAATTGAGGTAACGAAGCTTCAGCCTGAATCGGGCGATCGCTTAAAATCTTGCCATCACTTGTTACTTCTTTTACAAAGGTTTCTCGTTTAAAGCTTTCTGACCACGGATGTACAAAAAGTTGGTAAAGCGGATCTTCTGCACAATGCGGCAGTTCTTCATCTTGAAGCCGTCCCGCTTCGATCTCATCTGTCAATATCCAGGCATCCGTTGGAGTGATTAATACTTCTGCGACTCCCGTCTCAGCTGCCAGTAAAACAGTGTTAGAACCACCTGCCGTGGCCCAGGCAAACCAATCTGTCCCGCGCAGGCGAACAGCGGCGGCGCCTACTTCGTGAAGGGCCTGTCGAATCAGTTGCAGTTTATAAGAAACTTCGTCAAATACATTCATAGGTGAATCAGATCTTTACGATCGACTAAAACAGCTTGTAAGTTTTCTGCTTTTCTTGCCAAAAGACAAAACAATTCAGCTTGTGTAGAGGAAATCAAAAAGCTGAGAACCACTATCGAAAAGCATTGAGAGGAATCGTTGCAACGCTTTAAAGAAGCGTTCCACCCAAAATTTTTCAAAGAAATCAAGACAAAGCGCCTATTTGATCTATAGCAAGACTTCAAAAGGAGAGCCTTTCACACCACCCCTCCTCACTCCACACATCTTCCAGGTTGCTAGAAAAGGACTTTAACTTGTGATCTAGAAAATTACTTTCTTGCAGAGAACTTATCCATCTATTAGAAAGCACTAAGAGCAATTTCGCTTCACCCCTAGTGCTTATTCTGAAATAGACTGCTGCTTAGCCTTGAAACCTAATTACGATTTTGTACCGAGCTTGAGCTGGCTATGGATGACATTGATTTCCTCCACAATGATGGGCTGAATGCGTTGGGTAAGCTTGTGATTGTCTTGCCTTCAATGTATCTGAAAAAACATCCTCCATCTGTGGCAATGCCATCTTTATAGCTTCTAAAAGCTGCGCTTGCTCGTCTTCGACACTTTCTCCTCTACCTAGTGTGGCAGATGCGATCGCCTCGATTGGAAATTTGGGAGTGCGATCGGCATAAAGCAGTCCGTTGGCTTCCTGAAAAGTGTCGGTCAACTGGGTGTAACAGAAGCCACTAAAGATCTCGACCTTGTTAACCGTCTGTAACAGCGCTGTGTACTGCAACTGGAACTCAGAGACATTGTTTGAGCGAGCATAGCCCCAGGTGTGGTCGAACGCTTCCGGCTTTGTGTACGCAATGCCACCAAACTCTGTCAGCATGATGGGTTGCCCCTGATGCGGATAGCCATCTAAGGTCAGCACCCGTCCCCCCGGTCGTTGGCGGTCAAACAAGTCTGAAAGCTTCACTTCGGGACCATACCGCTTGGCTAAGCGATGCGGGCGGGTGTCGTAGTCATGAATCGCCAGAATGTCAGTCGCGGCACTCTCCCAACCATCGTTGCCAATCACCGGGCGAGTGGAGTCCAGCGTCTTCGTCAAGTGGTACAGCGCTTGCACCCAGTGACGATGGGCGGGCGTTGCGGTTAAGTCTGGCACCCCCCACGACTCGTTGAACGGCACCCAGGCGACTACACACGGATGACTGGCATCCCGTTCAATCACCTCCGTCCATTCTTTGGTCAACCGCTCGACCGATTTAGCGGTGAAACGATAAGCACTGGGCATCTCTTCCCAGACCATCAACCCCAGCACGTCGGCCCAGTAGAGGTAGCGGGGGTCTTCAATCTTCTGGTGTTTGCGCACCCCGTTAAAGCCCATCTGCTTCGTCAACTCGACATCGCGGCGCAGCGCTTCGTCTGTCGGCGCGGTCATCAAACTGTCTGCCCAATAGCCCTGGTCAAGCACCAGGCGCAGATAGTAGGGTTGACCGTTGAGCATGAAGCGATCGCGCTGAATGTTGACGGTGCGCATGGCGGTGTAAGAAACCACTTCGTCCATCAGCTGTCCCTGACACCAGAGTTGGATCTGGGCATCAATCAGGGTAGGCTTTTCGGGACTCCACAACAATTCGTTGCGGTAGTCATCAATGCCAGGGTCAGAGAGGGCAATACGCCGATGAATCTCGCCATTGAGGACTTCGTAGGTGTCGTTGACCAGCAGTTGATTGCCGACCGTGAGGCGCACCTTCAACTGCACATCCGGTTGCGCTTGCCCTGCGACAAAAGCTTCAAAGCCGATTTCCCAGCGTTCAAAGTGGGGCGTCCACTTGAGCCGATCAATGTAGGTGACAGGCACCTGTTCGAGCCAGACAGTTTGCCAGATGCCACTGGTGCGAGGATACCAGATGCTGTGAGGGTCGAGTTGCCAGTCTTGCTTGCCGCGTGGTTTGGCGAGGTCATGAGGGTCATCTTCGGCCCAGACGGTGAGGGTTTGCCAGCCATCGGGACGCAAAACGTGGGTGATGTCGATGGAGAAGGGAGTGTGACCGCCTTCATGGTCGAACAAGAACTGGTCATTGACCCAGACCCGGGCGCGATAGTCAACGGCACCAAAGTGGAGGAGGACGCGATCGCCGTTGGGAGTCAGGTCGAAGGCGCGTTGATACCAGCAGTTGGTGTGAAAGCGGGTATCATGAATCCCACTGCGGATAGATTCGGGCGCGAAGGGGACTTGGATAGACTGAGGCCAATCAGAAATGTCAGAGGGGCGTGAGTAGCGACCGTCATCGTCGAAGGTGAACTTCCAGGTGCCGTTGAGGCAAGTCCAGTTGGCGCGTTGGAGTTGAGGGCGGGGGTACGCAACTTCCGCATGTGGCTCGGTGATAGATGCCAAACCACGGGGTAAGGGTTCCGTCAATCGTTTACCGAAAGATTTCATGGGGAAGCTTGAGCTATTCTGCGTTTACTAGGATGCCCTCTTACGCATCCATAAACAACTTTATTTTTGCAGTTGATGTTGAAGTTGTCAGTACCCCGATTAATACTCTTGTGAGAGTAAAGGTCGGAATCTTATAGCTATATATAAAAGTTTACATTCCAGCCATTGTTTCAAGCAATTGCAGAATATTTCTTTAGCTTTTCTCTTTAATGATTATTTAATTATTTTTGGATTACTTCACGATTACTGATTAATATTGGTTTTAACTTTTTATTCTCTGCAAGTCAGTATTTCTAGTGGGAAGCGGTGACAAAAGAGGTGCTTGTACTTTTGGAATGGGTGGCTAGCTCAGTCATATCGATCATCCGAATCCCCAAACTTCGCCTTCCTCTGCTGCTAGATTAGTGGTCTGCCAAGCCAATTTTGTCAGGTAGAGAAGACGAATGACCAATGACGAATGGCTTAGTCGCTACCGACCCTGCAAAGTTCTTTTGGTAAACTATTAGGCTGTTATAAATCTCCCAGTCTTAAATTCCCTGATGGCAAAATACTTGTTCAGCATTTTGCAATTGGTCAGATGTGCCTTCCACCATAATCAGGTAATTGCCCTGCAAGAGGCGATCGCTATATACGCCAGCCTGCGCTTCAGGAATGCCCAATTGCGTTAACGCTTGCACACATTATGTGCTGCTAAAGCTCCGACGCCTGTGCTTGCAGTTGTTGCGATCAATGCAGCACCGAGACTGCCAACTGCCAAGATAGGTCCAATTCCTGGCAAAGCAAGAGTCGTCAGCCCTACTAGTACAAAAGCCCAAGAACTGTGGGCAAAAGTATCTGTAACAAGCCCTAGAGGTGTTTTGAGACTTTGTTTCCCAATTTGATCGCTCACTTCAACCCCACTCACTTCTTGATCCCCATCTGTCTGTTTAACGACAACAGAGACATGCTCCATTGGAAAATTAGATGTGTTGAGCTGGTTTAACGACTGTTCTACCTGTTCTGGATTGGTAAACACACCAAAGGCACGCTTTTGGTTGTTGCTTTCCATAAATTTCTCCACTTATCAAGTATTCAATCAATGTATTAAAAGCAGGTTTTACTAAAGTTTGGACGTTCACATCTATCGCAGTGAAGCAACCTGATGATTAAAGCTATTTGGAAATTAAGCGTATGGCGCGATCGCTCAATAATTACGAGGCATTTCACTTGGTTCCCTACTAGGATCATGATGAATCAGATGCAGTCTTCGTGTATAGATTTAATGTTGTCAAATCTATGTAGCAAGAAAGTTGCTATATTATTTAGTTTACGTTTCTTAGTATAATTAGAGGCCACTAGTTGAGACTAAATATAGAGCAGATAAAGACGCTTTCAGCCAAGAAAATACCTTGGCTGAAAGCGTCTTTATTTGGAAAGAAAAGTTCTACGGAAACTAAGAAAAGCTAGCGGAGACTAACACTCACTCACGCATTACGACAGGTCAGCTTAACGAGAATCAGTCCCTTGATTAGGGGCACCAATCACGTCAACTTTTCCTCCGGGTGCCTCAGCTTCAGTGTTGGGACGAACCTCAGTCCCGGATTCTTGACCGGTCATGCGATACCTCTCGTCTAGTGGGGTATCTCCTTCTTTAGTGGTTGGAACTGTTGTTTGTGTTCCAGGATTGTCTTGAGGATTGTACTTCTCATCATCTTGACGAGTATCTGGAGGAGGTGTATTAGGCATAATAATTTTTATCCTCTATACTGCTTGTTCCTTAAGAATATCGTTAGTCTCTTGTTTACATCCTATTCTTTGGGTATAAATGTCCATGTAGAAGAGTTGATTTGAATCTTCAAATTTTACTGGAAATAAAATTGAAATATTTGTTTGCACGACAATATTTTTTGTAAAAATATCTACTCAAGTGCATTTAAACAGTTGCTCGGTCAGGGCTTAGAGTGAGTTTGGAGGCTCAAATTCTATCACTCAGTGAATTGCCCTATGAGGATGCGGAGATTAACAGCCTCTGAAATTGCTTGCTTGGCGGTGACGACAGAGTTTCTAAAATATAGTCCTACGCATAAAAATTGTTACACCACAAATTTTCTCTAGAATCTAAATCCTTAAATCCTCTCTTGTTGAAGCTAAGGAATTTGTCCAGCATAAATGTCAACTAATTCTTATCTTTGAGGAGAGTTTAAGGTGGTGTGGTTAATGTCCCTATCAGGCGCCATCATCTTAGGGCTGCTCAATGAAGTAACTTGCTCAATAATGTCGGCTGCCCGTTGTACACCGCCTGAAGTGGCGATCGCCCGTTGCATCTTTTGGGCATTGTCTCGATAAGAAGGGTTTGACAACACTTTTTGAATAGCTGCTCGTAACCGTTTCTCATTAAGCTGAGAAACTAAAATAACTTCTCCTACACCTGTTGCTCGAATGCGTGCCCCACTTCCCGGCTGCTCAAACGTAATGGGGATTGCGACTAAAGGCACGCCGTAACTGAGCGAGTCCATGACGGTGTTTAAACCACCGTGCGTAATTGTCAGGCTAGCTCGTGCGAGAACTTTGCGTTGGGGTGCATATTCCACAACCAGCAGATTTCCTGGTAACTGTTGAACGGCCTGCTGGCTCATGCCCCCTCCATGAGTGATGACCAGTTGTACGTCTAAGCCCTGACAAGCTGCTGCAATACAATAGAACACATCTTGTTTGGTATTTTGCACACTACCCAGAGACGCGTAGATTAGCGGCTGCCCGGTGAGTTGCTCAAAAGGAAACGAGATGGATTGGGGTGACTGATTTCGTAAGGGACCGACATAGTGCAGATGCTTGGGCAAGTCAGGAATAGGAAAATCGAATGCAGCTGGCTCTTGGCTAATATGGGCTAAGCGTGCATTGGACTCATAGATATGGCGATAAGGAGCAAGCCCCCACTGGTTTCGGTAGCGGTTAATCACCTGCAAAATCGGTCCACAACTATAATCTAAAATGGCGTAAGCAACCTGGTTCCGTAACTGTGCCCACCAGGTATTGCGGTAACGCCAAGAGGTGAAAAAGGGGGGGACGTCAGCTCTGCGATGAATTACCTGACCACAACTGACACAAATAAACGGAAGCTTCAGTGCTTCTGCGATCGTTTCCCCCACTGGCTCCAGTTGATCCACAATCAATACATCAATACCTGCTGCTCGAATTGCTTCAGGTGCATCCTGGCAAAAAACTTCAGTAATGTGGCGACAGAAATCAACAGAGTATTGTAACGCTTTGATTTCACTGAGTTTGGCGAGTTGAGTAAATGTTTGGGCTAAAGAACCAGGTTGGTAGAGAGATTGCCCGATCGCCCAAAAACCTAACCCCTCTGATTTGACTTTGAATTCCAAATCAGGCACTTGCAAAACAGTGACCTGATGCCCTCGTGCCATCAATTCACGACCTAGTGCCGCATGGGGGTTGAGATGACCGGGATAGGGAGGACAAATAACGCCAAAGTGAGTCATGGTGTTAGGTAAATAAGCATCTGAGGCGTAAAAACTGACTAGAGAGAAGAGTATAAATAATAGAATGTCTGGTTGTTAGTTCTAGCACAGATCAAACTACTAATTAAGATGACGAGAGCGGTAAATATCAGGTAACTGCCACCAAGCGACATTAGGATATTCATGATGTTCTTCATGGTAGCCAAAGTGGTAACAAGTAATGAACGACCAAAAAATTGGTAGAGAGCTGGTTTGGGCACGATGCGGGTTTGTATACCCTTCAGTTGGTTGATGATGTGGAAGAAAAGTGCCAAAGTAGAATAACTGAAGAGAACTGAGGACTAAGGGAATAATCCAAAAGAGAATGAGGTTGCTGAAAGGAATATGAAATATATCCTTTACAATGTAATAAAAGACTGTAAAACCAATTAGTTGTCGCCATCCCCAGTAGTTTTTCATAAAGTGGATATACCAGGCAATTGGGTTAGTCTGAATACCATTATGAAAGTCAGGGTCTTTAGCACTAGCAGGAAAGTGGTGATGTTGCCAATGCTTTTGCAAAAGTTGTTTGTACGAAAACATGCCGTAGATGAAAACAGTAATGCTGCCCACGATCGCATTCAGTTTAGGGTTATGCGGTATAACCGAACCATGCATGGCATCGTGAGCCGTGATGAATAGCCCCGTTGAAAGAAACATTTGCCAGAGGACGGCGATTGCAATGAACCATTTTGGAAAGTCGTTGAGATTGATTGACAGGAGACAAACAAAACTAAGAAGCCAGAGACTAAGGATCAGCAGTGCGATCGCCAACCCCCAAGTTAATAAGCTGGTTCTGTTTGTACCTTGAATAATTTCTGCAATGGTAGCGTTAGACAAACTAAGATCAACGTTAGACAATGTAGCACTCTCTTTTTCAATTTCAAGAACTTCTGAAGGATTCAAATCCTCTCTTTAGTCTAAATATGCGCCTTTCCTGAAAGAAGATAAGGCACTAAATCATCTATCTAGCTATTTTGCTAGGTGAAGACGTAAGGACTCAAAATATTAGCTTTAAAGGAATCCATTGCGTTTCTGTTAATGAGAAGAGCAATTGAAACTCCTACAAGAAGCAAATGTAGTAATAAAGAACACTACTTCGATTCATCTTAGATAAACGTTTAAATCCTGTTCTCTACCCTGGGTAAAAGCTCTAACTTCCTTAAGAATGAGAAACGCCTGAAAAAATTATTTAGCTGTAAGAGCAATAGAGAAAAGAAAATTGCAAAATTACCTTCTCGCACAAATTAAGAAAAAGTTAATTTTTCTTCTTTAAGTGTATAAAGTGACCGCTTAAGAGGCGTAGGTTAGGTCGCCTGTATATGCCTGCTAGTGGAGTATTTAGATTCAACCTTTGATAGAACACGGTTAGGTTAAAACTGACTAATATCAAGAAACATGACAATTTAGCTTTGTATTCTTGACATCCTGGCATCAATCCTAACACGAGGCTTGAGCAAGTGAAAGGAATCTCTAGATGTATCGAATTCCCCTTATTTTGCTTATCTAAGCAATGAAATATCTAGAGGATTAAAACCTAAATCAATCCACACTTTAGTTGAGTTGAAAGAAATGCTTACTAGCCAATCAGACCCAAGGAATAAAGCACATTTATTTAATGTGATTAATGTGAGGGGAGTTATTTGGTTTGTTGGAACGCTATTTTGCCTGTTAGGAATAGTGGACAAGTTTAACTCCATTTTGTCAGATGACTTCGTGTCAATTCCTGAGTTGGCATCTCTTTTGCTTCTCTTTTCAATTTCAATTTGTTGCTTATGTCTAAGACCCAGTAGCTTAATTAACCTGGATGAACTGAGGTTTAGTCAGGAGACTCAAACAGACCCGCGTAAAAGAAAAGATGATTATTTGTTGGCAGCTCAATCTAGAATGACGGAACTGAGCGAGAACCATATCATTAGTCAACGATATGTTCTGCCTTTTCCCTATCTATGCCAAATCTATCATTTGCTCAACTTAAAGCATTTAGAGACTGTGCATGGGTTTAGTTTGAATAATATCAAAGTTGTTGGTGTTAGCAGTCACGAAGTAACTGGCATGGGTGGTGTTGTGAGATTTGAAACTGCCCTGCAATCGCCTCTTAATGCACTCAGAATTTGGAGACGCCCTGTTACTGAGGTTGAACTGAAGCTGCATACACCTTACACAATTGAGTTAAGTATTCCTGCTTATGGGAACAAGCGAATTACTGTTCTGTTTAATGCGATTCCCATTAACGAGACTGAGCATGAGTTTTGGGTTGATATTTACAGCAACTTATCATGGCCTAAGTTTTTCCTCCGAATGCTACTTCATTTTGCTGCTTGTCTAACTATTTTTGAAGATCTGCCTTATCTTCAGAAGTTAGCTCAAAGAGATTTAAGCTATTTCACGAAGTCAGTCAAAGAGTCAGAGTGCAAAACGATGTGGCTATTTAGTCGGTATGTTGATTTATACGGGACAAAACTAATGTCTACTCAAGAGAGTCTTGCATAGAAATTGTCAGATTGTCTATTGTTCAAGACGCTGATTGAATTTAGTCTTAGGCGATCGCTGAACTACTTGTCTCGTATTGGTGATTAACCCAAGCTTGCAAGAAGATTCAAGTCTGATAGCATTGCTAATTGATGGAATGATTTTTCGTAATTGCTCAACTAGGTTGACTTGATGCAGTCTCAAGGAGAGGATGGTAAGCTTTTGGCATGAAAGAACTGCCCCCTCTAAATGGACTGAGCCACGCGGAGAAGGATGCCCTGATTCAAGGGCT
>Ga0209172_10005307_pt1 | contig 15826 bp, 16 predicted proteins | sample LarsenN4metaG_FD_184113 | JGI IMG/M metagenome (GOLD analysis project Ga0209172, IMG submission 184113) | Hot spring sediment bacterial and archeal communities from British Columbia, Canada, to study Microbial Dark Matter (Phase II) - Larsen... ... | reverse complement strand
CTTCGAGGCATTGGCGAACCTCGCCACGAAGGCGGCGCTGGAAGGACGCCGGATCGAGGTGCGCGCGCCGCTCGTGGACCTTCCCAAGGCGGAGATCGTGCGGCTCGCGGCGGCGCTCGGCGTGGATCCGGCAGAGACGGTGAGCTGCTACCAACCCGACGCCGAGGGCCGCGCCTGCGGTCTATGCGATGCCTGCCGCATTCGCCGCAAGGGCTTCGCGGAGGCCGGCATACCCGACACGACGCGCTACGCCGCTGGCAAATGAGCGGCGCGGGCTGATAGAATCCGCGGCTTTCCGGAATCACACGGCGGGTCGTTAGCTCAGCTGGTAGAGCAGCGGACTTTTAATCCGTTGGTCGGCGGTTCGAATCCGCCACGACCTACCAAAAGGTTCGACCGAACGTGTAATGCCGGCTGCATTGCACGCGATCGGGCAAGGCGCGGCGCATCGCTCGCCGCGCGGTGCGGTATCCTCCGTGACCGCGCGCCGCGCGGTCCTTCCCACACCCCTGACCGATGAAAGCCATCGTCGCAAACGAGCCCCTGCCCGCGTCCGATCCGCGCTCGCTGGTGGACGCCGAGGTGCCCGAGCCGCCGGCGCCGACGGGCCACGATCTGCTCGCGCGCGTCGAGGCGGTGTCGGTGAATCCGGTGGATGCCAAGATGCGCCTGCTCGCGGTGCCGGGCGCGAAAAACGGCCCGCGCATCCTCGGTTTCGACGCGGCTGGGGTGGTGGAGGCGGTGGGGGAGAAGGTGACGCTCTTTCGGCCGGGCGACGAGGTCTATTACGCGGGCTCCCGCGAGCGTGCCGGCAGCAACGCCGAGAAGCAGCTCGTGGACGAGCGCATCGTCGGGCGAAAGCCCGCGACGCTCGATTTCGCGCAGGCGGCGGCGCTGCCGCTCACGACGATCACGGCCTACGAGAGCCTGGTGGACCGCATGGGCGTGGATGCGCTCGGCGGCAGGGCGGGCGCGAGCCTGCTCGTCATCGGCGGCGCGGGCGGCGTGGGCTCGATGGCGATCCAGATCGGCCGCCGGCTGGGGCTGGAGGTGATCGCCACCGCATCGCGGCCGCAGTCGCGGAAGTGGTGCCGCGAGCTGGGAGCGGCGCAGGTCATTGACCATCGCCGCCCGCTCAGGGAAGGGCTGGCGGAGATCGGCGAGCCCGAAGTGGATTACGTGCTGATCTGCACCGACATGGACGCGTACTGGCCGCAGCTCGCGGACATCTGCAAGCCGCAGGGCTCGATCTGCTCGATCGTCAGGAACGAGAAGCCCTGCGACATCCTCGCCCTGCAGCGAAAGACGCTGCGCTTTGCGTGGGAGGGCATGTTCACGCGCTCGACTTTCCGCACGCCCGACATGATCGAGCAGCACCGGCTGCTCTGCCGGGTCGCCGACTGGATCGACGCCGGCGACATCCGCTCGACCCTCACCGAGCGCCTGTCGCCCATCAACGCGGCGAACCTGCGCGCGGCGCACGCCCGCATCGAGTCGAAGACGATGATCGGCAAGCTCGCGCTCGCCGGCTGGTAGCGCTACTCGCGCAGGCGCTGGATTTTCTGCACCTCCGGGATGCGGCGCAGCGCCCGCATCACGCGCGCGAGGTGCTGGCGGTTCGCCACCTCGACGACGAAAAGCATGGTGGTGAAGACGGCCCGGTCCTCGTCGGTGCTGATCGAGTCTATGTTGGAGCCCGCTTCGGCGATCGCCGAGGCGACCTTGGCGAGCACGCCGCGCTGGTTCGCCACCGTCACCCGGATGGCGCTCTGGAACATGCGCGTGAGGTCGCGGTCCCACTCGACGTCGATCCACAGCCCGGGCTCGGCGCGCCGCGAGCGCGCGATGCCGCGGCAGTCGGCGGCGTGCACCACCAGCCCCTGCCCCTTCTTCATCGAGCCGACGATCGCGTCGCCCGGGATCGGCCGGCAGCAGGTCGCGAGCTGCACCGCCATGCCCTCGGTGCCGCGGATGACGACCTGCGCCGCGCGCCCGATCGGCTTCGCCTCGGCGTCGGCGCGCATGACGAGGCGCCGCGCCACCACCGCCGGCAATTGCTTGCCGAGACCGATGTCGGCGAGCAGCTCGCGCTTGGTGCGGCCGACCGTTTCGCGGACCACGCGCTCCCAGCTCGCCTCGTCAATGTCGGCGAGCGCGACGCCGTAACCCCTGAGCGCCTGCTCGAGCAGCCGCTCGCCGAGGGCGGCCGATTCCTGGTACTGCATGGTCTTGAGGAAGTGGCGGATGTTGGAGCGCGCCTTGGCGGTGCGCACGTACTGCAGCCACGCCGGGTTGGGCTTGGCGTAGCCGGTGGTGATGATCTCGACCCGATCGCCGCTCCGCAGCTCGGTCCTGAGCGGCACGAGCTCGCCGTTCACCTTCGCCGCGACGCAGCGGTTGCCGATGTCGGTGTGCACCGCGTAGGCGAAGTCCACCGCGGTCGCGCCGCGCGGCAGCGACAGGATCCGCCCCTTGGGCGTGAACACGTACACCTCGTCAGGAAAGAGATCGAACTTGACGTGCTCGAGGAATTCGTGCGAGTCGCCCGACTGGCTCTGAATTTCCAGCAGCGACTGCAGCCACTGGTGGGTCTTCTTCTGCAGCTCCGAGAGCGAGGCGTCGTCGTCCTTGTACATCCAGTGCGAGGCGACGCCGGCCTCGGCGATGCGGTGCATCTGCTCGGTGCGCACCTGCACCTCGATCGCGACGCCGTAGGGGCCGATGAGCGTCGTGTGGATGGACTGGTAGCCGTTCGCCTTCGGGATCGCGATGTAGTCCTTGAACTTGCCGGGCACCGGCTTGTACAGGCTGTGCAGCGCGCCGAGGGCGAGATAGCAGCTCGCCACGTCCTTGACCACCACCCGCAGCCCGTAGATGTCGTGCACCTCGGAGAACGACAGATGCTTTTCGACCATCTTGCGGTAGATGGAGTACAGGTGCTTCTCGCGGCTGGTCACCGTCGCCTCGATGCCGGCCTCGGCGAGCTTCGCGCGCACGGCGCCCTCGATGCGGGCCACCAGCTCGCGGCGGTTGCCGCGCGCGGCCCGCGTCGCCTTGGCGAGCACGCGGTAGCGCAGCGGATGCAGGTGCGCGAACGCGAGCTCCTGCAGCTCGTGAAACAGCTCGTTCAGCCCGAGGCGGTTGGCGATCGGGGCGTAGATCTCCAGCGTCTCGCGCGCGATGCGCCGGCGCTTGGCGGGCGGCACCGCCTGCAGCGTGCGCATGTTGTGCAGCCGGTCGGCGAGCTTGATCAGGATGACGCGCACGTCGCGCGCCATCGCGAGCAGCATCTTGCGGAAGTTCTCGGCCTGCGCGTCCTCGGCCGACTGGAACTCGATCTTGTCGAGCTTGGACAGTCCGTCCACCAGGTCCGCCACCGCGCGGCCGAAGGTGTCCGCGATCTCGTCCTTGGTGACCGAGGTGTCCTCCATCACGTCGTGCAGCAGCGCCGCCTGCAGCGCCTGCGCGTCGAGGCGCCACTGCGCGAGGATCTCGGCCACCGCCAGCGGATGCGAGATATAGGGTTCGCCCGACTCGCGCCTCTGGCCCGCATGCGCGGCCTCGGAGAAGCGGTAGGCCTTCTCCAGGCGCGCGACGTCGGCCGGCTTCAGGTAGCCGAACCGGGAAGCATCGAGCAGAGCGACGGCGGCCATGGGGGGAAGTTTAGTCCGGCGCCCCCCGCGCCGGGTGTACTCAGGTGGGTGGCGGAGTGGCGGCACCAGGATTGCGGCGCAGGACCTCCAGCCCGACCTTGCCGGCGGCGATCTCGCGCAGCGCGATCACGGTGGGCTTGTCCTTGTCCGGGTCCACCAGCGGCGTCGCCCCCGCGCTCAGTTGCCGGGCGCGGTAGGTCGCCGCGAGCGTGAGCTGGAAGCGGTTGGGGATCTTCTTAAGGCAGTCGTCAACGGTGATCCGGGCCATGGGTTTCTCCAGCGCGGGTTCGGGGCTGCTTCAGGCGCTCGGCGCGAATGATCGCCTTCAGGTCCTGCAAGGCCGCGTCGAAGTCGTTGTTAATAATAGCATATTCGAACTCGCCGGCGTGCGCGAGTTCCTCGCGCGCATTGGCCATTCGCCGCCGGATCACCTCCTCGGAGTCCTGGCCGCGCGCGCGCATGCGCCGCTCCAGCTCCTCGATCGAGGGCGGCAGGATGAAGATGCCGACCGCCTCCGGAATCAGCCGCCGGACCTGTTGCGCGCCCTGCCAGTCAATCTCCAGCACGAGGTCTTCGCCCCGGTCGAGGATGTCGCGGATCACCGACCGCGAGGTGCCGTAGCGGTAGCCGTGCACCTGGGCCGACTCCAGGAATTCGCCGCGCGCCTGCATCTCGGCGAACGTCTTCTCGTCCACGAAGTGGTATTCGCGCCCGTTCCGTTCGCCCGGCCGCGGCGGCCGCGTGGTGTACGACACCGAGAGCTTCAGCGTCGGGTCCTGCCTGAGCAGCGCGTCGATCAGCGTGCTCTTGCCGGCGCCGGAGGGCGCGGCGACGATGAACAGGCGCCCCCTCATTCGATGTTCTGCACCTGCTCGCGCACCTGCTCGACGAGCAGCTTCAGCTCCAGCGCGCACTGCGCGAGCGCGAGGCCGGCGGCCTTGGCCGCGAGGGTGTTCGCCTCGCGGTTCATCTCCTGGGCGAGAAAGTCCAGGCGCTTGCCGACCGCGCCGCCGGCCTCCAGGGCCCGCTCGATCTCCGCCAGATGCGCGGCAAGGCGCGTGAGCTCCTCGTCCACGTCGCTTTTCGCCGCCTGCAGCGCGACTTCGGCGCGGATGCGGTCCTCGTCGAGCGCCGCCGCGGCCTCGCGCATTCGTTCGGCCAGGCGCGCGCGCCATGCCGCAAGCGCCTGCGGAACGAGCGGCGCCGCCCGCTCCAGAAGCGCGCGCATCGCCGCCACCCGCTCGCGGATGCTGGCGGCGAGTCGCGCGCCCTCGCGCTCGCGCGCGGCACACAGCTCGTCGAGCGCGCGCTGCGCGAGCGCCTCCACCGCGCGCCGCGCCGCGCTCTCGTCGAGCGGTGTCTCCGCCAGAACCCCCGGCCAGCGCAGCACGTCGGCGAGCCCCATCGGCGCCGCCTCCGGAAATGCGCGCCGCGCCTCGTCGGCGAGGCGCCGCAGGCTCTCCAGAGCGGCAGGGTTCAGCGTTCTCGGCGCGACGCCCGCGCCCGGCGCGCCGAGGGCGAGCCGGCACTCGACCTTGCCGCGCGCAAGCCGCGCGGCGAGCAACTCGCGCAGCAGCGGCTCCAGCGCGCGCAGCTCGTCGGCGATGCGCAGCTGCAGGTCCAGGTAGCGCGCGTTCACGCTGCGGATCTCCAGCGAAAGCGTGCCGCGCGGCGTCTCGGTCGCCGCCGCGGCATATCCGGTCATGCTGCGGATCATCGGTCGTTGTCGGGATGAACGCGCGGCGCGCGCGGAAAGGTGCGCACGGGCGCCGATCGGGACGCGGTTATGATAGGCGAGATGTCCTCGCAAGCCAATCAGCCGCTGCCCGAGGGCTTTCAGGTCGAAAACTACCGCATTCTCCGCGTCATCGCCTCCGGCGGGTTCTCGTTCGTCTATCTCGCCCACGACGAGAACGACGTGCCGGTGGCGCTCAAGGAATACCTGCCGGCGACGCTGGCGCTGCGCGCCGACGGCGCCGCCGCTCCGGTGGTGGCCGGCGAAAACGCGGCCGTCTTCCGCCACGGCATGAAGTGCTTCTTCGAGGAGGGGAAAACGCTCGCCGGGCTGCGCCATCCGAACGTGGTGCGGGTGCTCAATTTCTTCCGCGCCAACGGCACCGCGTACATGGTCATGCGCTACGAGCGCGGGCGGACGCTGGAGGAACACATCCGCCGCCGCAGCGGCCCGCTGCCGGAGGATTGGCTGCGCGCGACGTTCGCGGCGCTGCTCAACGGATTGCGCGAGGTGCACGCGCGGAGGCTCCTGCACCTGGACATCAAGCCGGCCAACATCTACCTGCGCAACGACGGCGAACCGCTGCTGATCGATTTCGGCGCCGCGCGCCAGGCGCTTTCGGCCGAGTCCGCGGTCCTGCCGCCTGTGCACACGCCGGGGTTCGCCTCGCCGGAGCACTCCGGCGCGGGCGACGAGCGCGGGCCCTGGAGCGATATCTATTCGGTGGGCGCGACGCTGTACGCCTGCCTCGCGGGCGCGCCCCCGCCGCCGGCGCCCGAGCGCCTGGCGAAGGACCGCTTCGCGCCCGCGCGCAAGGCGTGGGCCGGCCGGTACTCGGCGGAGCTGCTGGACACCGTGGACTGGTGCCTGCGGCTCGACGCGCGCGAGCGGCCGCAGAGCGTGCTCGCGCTGCAGAAGGCGCTCATCGGCGAGCGTGCGCCCGCATGGCGTGGCGAGGCGCCGGTGCTCGACCGGCTGAGGGACGCTATAGTGCGGCTCGCACGGCGATGAACTACAGCCTGTTCCAGGACAGCCGCATCGGCGGCCGTCGCGAGCAGCAGGACCGGCTCGGACAGTGGGCGAGCGGCGAGGCGCTGCTGCTCGCGCTCGCCGACGGCATGGGCGGCCATCTGCGCGGCGATGTCGCCGCGACGATCGCCGTGGAGACGCTCGGCGCGGCGTTTCGCGCCGAGGCGAAGCCGCGCCTTGCCGATCCCGCGGCGTTCCTCGCGCAGGGCATCGCGCGCGCACACGCCATGATCGTGCATCAGGCGCGGCGCCTCGCGCTCCCCGATTCGCCGCGCACGACGGTCGTCGCCTGCATCGTGCAGGACGGGCGCCTGTGGTGGTCGCATGTGGGCGACTCGCGCCTGTACCTGATCCGCGACGGCCGTGTCGCGGCGCGCACGCGCGATCACACGCTGGTGCAGCAGCTCGTGGACGCCGGCCGCATCCGCGAGGAGGCGATCGCGGTGCATCCGGACCGCAACAAGCTGCTGCGCTGCCTGGGCGGGCCGGCGCCGCCGAAGGCGGAGCCGCCGGCGACTGCGACGCTCGCGGCGGGCGACGTGGTGCTGCTCTGCTCGGACGGGTTCTGGGGCCCGTTGAGCGAGCGCCAGCTTCTCACCGGGCTCATCGGCAGGCCGCCGGAGGAGGCGCTCGCGGCGCTGGTGAGCCTTGCGCAGACGCGCGCCGGACCGGCGGCCGACAACCTGTCGGTGCTCGCGCTGCACTGGCGCGAGCCCGCGCGCGCGACGCCGGACGCCGCGGCCGAGGGCGCAAAGGCGGGGACGCGGTGAACGCGGGCCGCGCATGAGGGCGAACGGCCGGCGCGCGGACGAGCTGCGCCCGACCAGGTTCGTGCGCGGCTACACGCGCCACGCCGAGGGCTCGGTGCTGGTCGAATTCGGCGATACGCGGGTGCTTTGCACCGCGACCGTCGAGGAAACGGTGCCGGCGTTCCTGCGCGGCAGCGGACGCGGCTGGGTGACGGCCGAATACGGAATGCTGCCGCGCGCCACCCACACGCGCACCGAGCGCGAGGCGGCGCGCGGGGCGCAGTCCGGCCGCACGCAGGAGATCCAGCGCCTGATCGGCCGGGCGCTGCGCGCGGTGACCGATCTCGCGCAACTGGGCGAGCGCACCGTGCGCCTTGACTGCGACGTGCTGCAGGCCGACGGCGGCACGCGCACCGCGGCGATCACCGGAGGATTCGTCGCGCTGCACGATGCGCTCGCCTGGATGCGCGAGCGCGGCATGATCGCGGCGCTGCCGGTGAAGGACTTCGTCGCCGCGGTGTCCGTCGGCATGCACGCCGGCGAGGCGCTGCTCGATCTCGATTACGCCGAGGACGCCGCCTGCGACACCGACATGAACGTGGTGATGACCGGTTCCGGGCGATTCGTCGAAGTGCAGGGCACCGCCGAGGGCGAGCCCTTCACGCGCGAGGCGCTCGACCGGCTGCTGTCGCTTGCCGCGAGCGGAATCGCCGAGCTGATCGCGCGCCAGCGGCGAGCGCTCGGCGGCTGAAATCAGGGTCAGACCACGTTCTCGCTGCGCGCGAAAACGTGGTCTGACCCCGTTTCAGGCTTCAGGATTTCGGTGGAACGTAGCCGGAGGCGACGTCGGCGCCTTCGCCGAAGAAGTACTTCTCGGTCTGCTCGGCGAGGTACTTGCGCGCCCGCGGATCGGCGAGGTTGAGGCGGTTCTCGTTGACGAGCATCGTCTGGTGGCGCAGCCACTGCTGCCACGCCTCCTTCGAGACGTTCTCGTAGATGCGCTTGCCGAGCTCGCCCGGAAACGGCGGGTAATCGAGCCCTTCGGCCTCGCGGCCGAGCTTGACGCATTTCACCATTCTCGCCATGGGGTCTAGAGGCGCTTGACGAAGATCTTGGAACCGCGCTTCCAATTGTATAGCGCCTTGCGCTCCTCGGGCAGCGCCGCGAGCCCGGCCTCGCGGAACCCTTGCGCGAGGAACCAGTGCTGCGCGCGGGTGGTGAGGGCGAAGAGCCGCCGCAGCTTCATCGCGCGCGCGCGCGCTTCGCACGCTCGCAGCAGCCGCTCGCCGTAGCCGGCGTCGCGGTACTCGGGCGATACCGCGAGGCAGGCGAGCTCGGCGCTTTTCTCCTTCGGGAAGGGATAGAGCGCGGCGCAGCCGACGATCACCCCGTCGTGCTCGATGACCTCGAAGTTGCCGATCTCGCGCTCGAGCCGCTCGCGGCCGCGCTTGACGAGCGTGCCGTCGGCCTCCAGCGGCTCGATCAGGGCGAGGATGCCGCCCACGTCCTCGATGCGCGCGGGCCGCAGGTGCTCGACCGGATCGGCGGTGATCAGGGTGCCGACGCCGGAGTGGGTGAACAGTTCCAGCAGCGTCCCGCCGTCGGCGCGGCGGGCGACGAGGTGCGCGCGGCCGACGCCGCCGGCGAGGGCGCGCAGCGCGCACTCCAGGGCGCGCGCCAGGTCCTTGTGCGCGCCGTCGCGCTTGAGCAGCATCCCGGCCTCGCGCGCGGTGAGTTCGTGCAGCGGCTCGCCCTTGCGGTCCTCCGGCAGCCGCTCGCACAGGATGAGGAGTTTATCGGCCTTGAGCGCGATCGCGACGCTCGCGGCAACGTCCTCCCAGGCGAGGTTGAACACCTCGCCGGTGGGCGAATAGCCGAGATTGGGCACCAGCACGATCTCGCCGTCGTCGAGGCGCCGCGCGATCGCCGCGGCGTCCACCTTGCGCACCACGCCGGTGTACTGGTAGTCCACGCCGTCCACCACGCCGATCGGGCGCGCGGCGATGTAGTTGCCCGAACCGACCCGGATCGCCGCCCCGGCCATCGGCGAATTCGGCAGTCCCTGCGAAAGCAGCGCCTCGATCTCGACGCGCAGCACGCCCGCGGCGTGCTTGACCGCGGTGAGCGAGGCGGCGTCGGTGATGCGCAGCCCGCGCGCATAGCGCGAGCGCAGGCCCTTCGCCTTGAGCTCCGCCTCGATCTGGGCGCGCGCGCCGTGCACGAGGACGAGCCGGATGCCGAGCGCGGCGAGCAGATTGAGGTCGTGCACGAACTTGACGAAGCGGCCGCGCTCGACCATCTGCTCGCCCGGGAAGCCGATGACGAAGGTGCGGCCGCGGAAGGCGTGCACGTACGGCGCGGCCTGCCGGAACCAGCGCACGAACAGCTCGGGGTGCGGAAGGGTGCTCATCGAGCGTTGATTTTCCGCGCGATTCTACGGGAGCGACCCCCGGGGTCAACCGCGGGGAACGCAGCCGCGTTAGGCGGAGTCTGATCGGCAAAAGGAGGATCGCCATGCGCCGTCGCGCCGCCGCAGCCCTCGCCGCCGCCGCGCTTGCCTTCGCGGCTCCCGCCCTCGGCACCGAGGAAACCGACGATTCGCGGTTCTTCGGCGCCGTGCTCGCGCTGGTCCAGCAGTTCGTACGCGCGGCCGCCGCCTCGCCGGAGCCCGGAGCCGTTCACCGGCAAATGGACGAAGTGCTCGCCGGCAGGAACGCCGAGGCGAACCGCGCCGCCGGCGAGATCTTCGCCGAGCTGGCGAGCGAAGTGCCGCCCGAGCACCGCGCCACGCTCGCCGCGATCGCCAAAGACCTGCTCGTCATCGCGCGGCGCGAGCAGGCGCGCGCGCCCGCCGAAGCCGCGCGCGAGCGCGCCATCGCCGCGCGGAAGGAGCTGCACGCGATGGGCCTGCGCTACTGGGACGAAGCCCAGTACCGCGAGGCGCTCGCCCGCGGCGATCGCATCGCGGTGGAACTGTTCGAAGCCGCAGGCGTTGTCGGCCGCGCGAAGCGCTGATTCGCGGGCGACGATGTGGGTCGCCAGCGCGCCGCGCTCGCGGCGCCGGACGGCCAATCGTCTAGAAATCCCCCGCGAGCGTGTTCAGCGCGGCGATCGCGGCGAGCGCCGCGGTCTCGGTGCGCAGCACCCGCGGACCGAGGCGCACCGGGACGAACCCCGCCTTCCCGAGCAGTTCCTCCTCGGACTCGTCGAAGCCGCCTTCGGGGCCGGCGGCTAGCACGATGGCGCGCGCACCGGAGGCGAGCGCTTCGCGAAGGCGCGTGCCGGCTCGAGGGCTGAGGAGCAGCCGCAGCCTCCCTTGCGGGAGCTTCGCGCAGCACTCGCCGACAGTGGCGGGCGGCTCGATCGGCGGGATGCGGTTTCTTCCGCACTGCTCGCACGCCGCGATCGCGACGCGGCGCCAGTGCGCGAGCCTTGCCGCCGCGCGGCGCTCGTCGAGCCGCGCCTGAGAGCGCGCCGCGAACACCGGCCATATGGCGGCGACGCCGAGCTCCACCGCCTTCTGGATCGTCGTGTCCATGCGCTCGCCGGAGGAGATGCCCTGCACGAGCGTCACTGCAAGCGGCGACTCGCGCTCGACGTCGGCCCGTTCGCCCACGTCGGCGGTGACTCCGTCGCGGCCGGCGGCGACGATCCGCGCCGGAAATTCTCCACCCGAGCCGTCGAAGAGCACGATCATGTCGCCTGCGCGCAGCCGCAGCACCCGCGCATGCCGCGCGGCGTCCTCGGGAAGCTCGATACGCGCGCCCGAGACAAGCGGCCCGGCGATGAAGAAGCGGGGCACCGGCGCGAAAGTCAGCGCGTGCAGCCCCAAGCGAGGAGCCGGCACTCGGCGCCGCGGTTCGCCTCTGCGCAGCTCCTGAGCGCCTTGGCCTCGGCTTCGGTGCGCGTCGTGCCGGACTGGGCGGCAAGGCGCGCCGGTCCGTCGGCGAGCGCGGCGCAACCGTTCCTGAAGCGGTGCACCACCTCGCACTTCGGATCGCCGCACTGGCGAAGAGCCTCGGCCGCGGCGTCGCGCTGGCGCGCAAAATCGTAGGAAACGCCCCAGGCGCCGGAGGCGCGGTGATACGCGATCGCGCCGTAGGCGTTCGGAGTTGCCGAATGCCTGCGGCCGGCCGAATCCTCGGCCGCGGCGGAAGCGGCGGCCAGCAGCGTCGCGGCGAGAAACGCGCCGGCCGGCCGCACGGCTACATCGTCGCGCCGACGACCCAAGGCGCGAACTCGTCCTCGCCGAAGCCGAGAAGCTCGGACTTGGTGCGCTTGCCGGAGGCGGTTTCCAGGATCAGCCGGAAGATTCGTTCGCCCGCCTGTTCGACCGACTCCTCGCCGTCCACGATGGTGCCGCAGTTGATGTCCATGTCGTCTTCCATGTGGCGGTAGAGCGGCGTGTTGGTCGCGAGCTTGAGCGAGGGCACGGGTTTGCAGCCGAACACCGAGCCGCGGCCGGTGGTGAAGCACACGACGTTCGCGCCGCCCGCGACGAGGCCGGTGACCGACACCGGGTCGTAGCCGGGGGTGTCCATGAAGACGAAGCCTTTCGCCGTCACGGTCTGCGCATATTCGTACACGTCCACCAGGTTGGTGGTGCCGCCCTTCGCCGCCGCGCCGAGCGATTTTTCGAGGATCGTGGTGAGCCCGCCCGCCTTGTTGCCGGGCGAAGGATTGTTGTTCATCTCGCCGCGGTTCCTGCGCGTGTAGTCCTCCCACCAGCGGATGCGGGCGATGAGCTTCTCGCCCACCTCGCGCGAGACCGCGCGGCGCGTGAGCAGGTGCTCGGCGCCGTAGATCTCGGGTGTCTCCGAGAGGATCGCGGTGCCGCCGTGGCGGACGACGAGATCGGCGGCGGCGCCGAGCGCCGGGTTTGCGCTCACGCCGGAATAGCCGTCCGAGCCGCCGCATTCGAGGCCGAGGATGAGGTGGCTCGCCGGCACCGGCCGGCGCTCGATGCGGTTTGCGTCGGGGAGCAATTCCTTCACGCGCGCGATGCCGTCGCGCACCGACTTCGTCGTCCCGCCTTTCTCCTGGATGGTGAACGCCTGGAGCTTGTCGGCCACGCGCAGGTTCGACCGATCCACCCAGACCTTGACCTGGTTTGCCTCGCAGCCGAGGCCGATCGCGAGCACGGCGTAGAAGTTCGGGTGGCGCGCGTAGCCGGTGAGCGTCCGGCGCAAGAGGTCCATGCCCTCGCCCTCGGAGGCCATGCCGCAGCCGGTCTTGTGGGTGAGCGCGACCACGCCGTCCACGTTCGGGTAGTCGGCGAGGTTGTTGCGGAAGTGGTCCGCGATCATGCGCGCGACCGTCGCCGAGCAGTTGACGCTGGTGAGGATGCCGATGTAGTTGCGGGTCGCGACGCGCCCGTCGGCGCGCACGATGCCCTGGAAGGTCGCCGGCGCCTGGACGTACTCGACGGGTTTCAGGTCGGCGCAGAAGGCGTAGTCGCGCTCGAAGTCTCCCATGCCGAGGTTGTGCACGTGCACATGCTCGCCCGCGCGGATGTCGCGCGTCGCAAAGCCGATGATCTGGTTGTAGCGCCGCACCGGATCGCCCTTGCGGATATCGCGCGTCGCGACCTTGTGGCCGGCGGGAATGCGCGTCGCCACGCGCACACCGCCTTCGCGCGCAAGGAGCGTACCCTCGGGCAATTCGGCGCGCGCGATCACCACGTCGTCGGCGGGATTGAGTCGGATGGTGAGATCGGCGGATCTGAGCATCGCTTCCTCCTTGCGGATGGGATGTTAACGCCGCGACGCGAGCGCGGCGGCCTGCCGGATCGCTTCGAGCATCGAGCGCTCGTCGGCCTTGCCGGTGCCGGCGATGTCGAAGGCGGTGCCGTGGTCCACCGAGGTGCGCACGATCGGCAGCCCGGCGGTGACGTTGACGCCGTGCTCCATGCCGAGCGCCTTCACCGGGCCGTGCCCCTGGTCGTGGTACATCGCCACCACCAGATCGTAGTCGCCGCGGGCGGCGAGATAGAACAGGCTGTCGGCCGGTAGCGGCCCTTCGACGTTCCAGCCGCGGGCGCGTGCGGCGGCGACCGCCGGAGCGATCTTCGTTTCCTCCTCGCCGCGGCCGAAGAGGCCGCCTTCGCCCGCGTGCGGGTTGATGCCGCAGACGCCGATGCGCGGCTCGCGACCGAGAAGGCGCAGCACCAGCTCGCGACCGCGCGCGATGGTGCGCTCGACCAGTGCGGGGCTGATGCGCTCGATCGCGTCGAGGAGCCCGACGTGCGCGGTGACATGGATCACGCGCAGCCTGGGCGACAGCAGCGCAAGCGACACCTCCGGCGTTCCGGTCAGCTTCGCGAGCAGCTCGGTGTGGCCGGGGTAGCGGTGGCCGGCGGCGTTGAGCGCCTCCTTGCTGATCGGCGCGGTGCAGATGGCGTCGAGGACGTCTTCACGCGCAAGCGCCACCGCGCGCTCGATGAAGCGGTAGGCGGCTTCGCCCGCCGCGGCCGAAGCCCGGCCGCGCACGAGATCGAGCGGAACGAGCGCGAGATCAATCACCTCGACCGTGCCCGTGCCGAACTCCGCCTCGCGCGGATGAGCGATCGCGCGCACGGCGAACGCCAGACCGAGCAGTCGGCGCGTCGCCTCGAGCCAGCGCGCATCGCCGATGACGAGCGGCCGGGCAAGCTCGCGCACCTCCGGATGCGCGAGCGCTTTCAGCACCACCTCGGGGCCGACCCCGGCCGGGTCGCCCATGGTGATGCCGATCACCGGGCGCCCCGAGCCACTCACACCGGACCTTTCAATGATTGTCGCGGGGCACGAACGCCCCGGATCTTCCCACGAGAAAATCGAGATCCGCGCCCTGATCGGCCTGCAGCACGTGATCGTGATAGAGCCGCCAGTAGCCGCGCTCGAGCGGCGGTTTGGGTGCTCGCCACGCCTTGCGGCGCCGCTCCAGCTCTTCCGGCGCCACCAGCAGATCGAGCCGGCGCCTGGCGACGTCGAGTTCGATCAGATCGCCGTCTTTCACCAGCGCAAGCGGGCCGCCCGCCGCGGCCTCCGGGACCACGTGCAGCACCACCGTGCCGTAGGCGGTGCCGCTCATCCTCGCGTCCGAAATGCGCACCATGTCGGTGACGCCCTTCTTCAGGAGCTTGGGCGGAAGCGGCATGTTTCCCACTTCGGCCATGCCGGGGTATCCCTTCGGCCCGCAGTTCTTGAGCACCATCACCGAGCGCTCGTCTATGTCGAGCTTCGGATCGTCAATCCGGCGGTGAAAGTCCTCGATGTTTTCGAAGACCACCGCCCGGCCGCGGTGCTTCATGAGCTTCGGCGAGGCGGCCGAGGGCTTGATGATCGCGCCTCCCGGGCAGAGGTTGCCGCGCAGCACCGCGATGCCGGCGTTCTTCTTGAAGGGCTTGCTCCAGGGATGGATCACGTCGCGGTTCCAGCAGGGCGCGTCCTTTACGTTCTCCCAGATCGTGCGGCCGTTCACGGTGAGCGCGTCGCGGTGGAGCTTGCCGGCCTCGCCCAGCTCCCTCAGCACCGCGGGCAGCCCGCCGGCGTAGCAGAAGTCCTCCATCAGGTATTTGCCCGAGGGCATCAGGTTGACGAGCGTGTGCACGCCGCGGCCGAGCCGGTCCCAGTCGTCGAGCGTGAGATCCACGCCCAGCCGGCGCGCGATCGCGATCAGGTGGATGACGGCGTTCGTCGAGCCGCCGATCGCGGCGTTCGCGCGGATCGCGTTCTCGAACGCTTTCCGCGTGAGGATCCGGGACATCGTCGTGCCTTCCTTCACCAGCTCGACGATGCGGCGGCCGGCGGCGCGGGCGATGAGGTTGCGCCGCGCGTCCACCGCCGGAAACGCCGCGTTGCCGGGCAGCCCGATGCCGAGCGCCTCCACCATCGAGGCCATGGTCGAGGCGGTGCCCATCGTCATGCAGTGACCGTGCGAGCGGTGCATGCACGATTCGGCCTCGTGGAATTCGGCAAGCGTGATCTTGCCGGCGCGCAGGTCCTCGGACATGGACCAGACGTTCGTGCCCGAGCCGATGTCGGTGCCGCGGTATTTGCCCGAGAGCATCGGCCCGCCGGAGACCATGATCGCCGGCAGGTCCACCGAGGCCGCGCCCATGAGGAGCGAAGGAGTGGTCTTGTCGCAGCCGGCAAGGAGCACGACGCCGTCCAGGGGATTCGCGCGGATGGATTCCTCGACGTCCATCGAGGCGAGGTTGCGGTAGAGCATCGCCGTCGGCCGCAGCAGCGTCTCGCCGAGCGACATCACCGGGAATTCCAGCGGAAAACCGCCGGCGTCGAGCACGCCCGCCTTCACGTGCTCGGCGAGAGTGCGAAAGTGCGAGTTGCAGGGCACGAGTTCCGAGTACGTGTTGCAGATGCCGATCACCGGACGGCCGTCGAACTGGTCGTGCGGCACGCCGCGGTTCTTCACCCAGGAGCGGTAGATGAAGCCGTAGATGTCCTGACGCCCGAACCAGTGCGCCGAGCGTCGCCGCGTGCCGCCGGATTTCTTCGCCATGGCCTAGTAAGTCGCCCTGCCGCCGGAGATGTCGAACACCGCGCCGGTGGAAAAGGAGCATTCCTCGGAGGCGAGCCAGCACACGAGCGCGGCCACCTCGTCCACCGTCACGAACCGTCCCATTGGGATTTTCGAGAGCATGTAGTCAATGTGCTGCT
>Ga0209172_10005306_pt1 | contig 15833 bp, 12 predicted proteins | sample LarsenN4metaG_FD_184113 | JGI IMG/M metagenome (GOLD analysis project Ga0209172, IMG submission 184113) | Hot spring sediment bacterial and archeal communities from British Columbia, Canada, to study Microbial Dark Matter (Phase II) - Larsen... ... | reverse complement strand
TCATAACTTGCAATGTTCCATTGTCGAAGCTGATGCGCAATCCGCTGGCCTCGCCGACCTGATCGAGCAGCTGTTCATACTCTTCCCAGGAGACGTTGTGCCAGGTGACGACAGCATCTTCAGGCAACTGTGAAACAATTTCGTAGTAGCTTAGGGTTTCTATACTCATAAGCATCAAAGATAATTGTTACCGTGAACAGCTTCAATTATAGGAATTCTCCCGCGTATTTAGCAAATGAGAGTGTAAATAGCAGTGAAGATGAATAAGTCTACTGCGGCGAAGTGCGATGGTTGCCTGTCCCCCCCCATGTACAGCCAGCACTCTGGGCTGATGTGGGGTGAGCGGAGAGCCCGGTTGCTTATTGCTGTTGGGATTGCAGCCACTGGTCGAAAGCAAGTATTACCTCGAATTCGCCTTCCTGGGGCAGGCGAGCGAGAAACTCTGTCAGGATACGGCTGCTCAGCATAGGCAGCGCCTGGCTCACTTCGGTTTTGATGTAGCGATCCTGCTCCAGACGATAGATAGTCATCTCCTGGCCGTCGTAGCGCCAGATTTCAGGCACCCCCAGAGCAGCATAGATGGGGAACTTCGATTGTGAGTCGTGATGAATATCGACCTCAACAGCAATATCAGGAGGAGGATCGGTCTCGAAGTCGAGGTGAATCTTGTTGCCGATTGCAGCAGCAGTCTGGACGTAGAAACAGGCATCAGGCTCATTCCCTTTGCCCTTTTTACGCCTCCTCATCGTGGCCGAGCCAAAAGGGCGAATCCTGATGTTGAGACGGAGACTGATTATAGTTGCCAGGCTTTTGATAAAATCGGCATAGTGTTCATGTTCTGGGGAGAGGGTCATAACTTGCAATGTTCCATTGTCGAAGCTGATGCGCAATCCGCTGGCCTCGCCGACCTGATCGAGCAGCTGTTCATACTCTTCCCAGGAGACGTTGTGCCAGGTGACGACAGCATCTTCAGGCAATCGGGAAACGATTTCGTAATAGCTTAGAACCTCTGTGCTCATAAGCGTCAATGATATAAGAAACGATAGATAACAACAACCGGTTAGGCGCGGCCAGTTGCCTGCGCCTAACCGGCATGCACGGCTGCCGCCAGTCGGATGCCGACCGTGATGATCGGCATCATTAGAATGGCCAGCGTTATTGATTCTTAAAAGTATCTTCCTCAACCTCTATCTTGGTCGTAAACTCCTTGCCATCGACCGACAGCTTGACCAGGTAGGTTCCCGGCTCGACCGGGGGCCCTTGATTGAAGCCTCCAAAACGACCGCCGCCACCGCCGCCTCTGCCGCCTCCCTGTGGCGCGCCGGCAGGTCGCGGAGGCGGATCGCCGCGCAGATCCCACTGGACGCGATTGAGTCCAGCTTCTTTAGCCCCGGTCAAATTGCGCACGACCTTGCCGGTAATATCGGAAACGGTGATCTTAACATCGCCCGATGCGGCTGATTTCAGGTAGTAGCTGATAGCGGTCCCCGGCGGAGGGTTCTCTCCGCGGAAATGCTTGGCCCCACCAACGTAGCGGCTTAAACTAACATCCTGTACCCACTGCGTGCCCGGACGAATGTTGAACAGATGGGCATCGGCGCTCATCACCTTATCGCTCAACTGCTGCAATGCTGTGATGTCATCCATGATGTAGATGCCGCGCCCGTGAGTGCCGATGATCAAGTCATTCTCGCGCGGGTGCACCAGAATGTCATCAACGCGCACTGTTGGGAGGCCGTTCATGAATCGCTGCCACTCGGCGCCGCCGTCCAGCGACACATAGAAGCCAAACTCGGTGCCCACATATAGAAGGTTCTTGTTCTTTGGATCTTCGCGAATGACATTGACATTGCCCTTTGTTGGGAGGTTGTTGGAAATAGATTTCCAGGTGGCCCCGTAATCGCGAGTGACGAAGATATAAGGCTTGAAATCGTCTTCGCGGTGGCCATCGAAGCTCACATAGCAGGTGGCAGCATCGAAATGTGATGGTTCAACGCGCGAGACTTGATAAGTGTTCTTGGGCAACCCCTGAATGTTTTCTGCTACGTTCTTCCAACTGGCGCCGCCATCGCGGCTCAGTTGCACATTGCCATCATCGGTGCCTACCCAGATCACTCCCGGAATCACCGGCGATTCGGCGACGGTAGTGATGTTGCCATAGTTAGCTGTGCCGTCATTCTTGGAAGCCATCGGCTGATCTCCCGGCACCCCCATAATTGAAAGCTTGTTGCGATCTATCTGCTTGGTCAAATCAGGGCTGGCAGTCCAGGTGTCGCCGCGATCTACCGACTTAAACAGCTTATTGGCCCCCACATAGATAGTTCGCGGATTGTGGGGGGAGATATGGATTGGCGTGCTCCAGTTAAAGCGATACTGCTCGCCCGGCGGCGGCTCAGGGACGATGTTGCTGGTGGCCGGGCCCTGGAAGCCGAAGCCGAATCCGGGCTGTTGTTGAGTGTTCGGCTGCGGCTCGGCCTCTGCCGACTCAGATGGCGCTCCCTGTCTTGTCGGGCGTTGTTGCGGCGGGCGCGCTGCTCGCGGTCTTATAGAGACGCTGCGCCCTGTTCTGAGATCCAGGCGATTCACGTTGCCATTTTGCGATTCGACGTAGATAGTGTTATGGTCGGTTGGATCTATCTGAACATAGAAGCCGTCGCCTCCGCCGATGCGGAACCAATCGGCATTGGTAATGCCGAGCTGACTGCGCGTAGCGCTTGGGCCCCCCCAGCTACCGTTATCTTGCAAACCGCCATAGACATAGTAAGGTTTGCGCATATCGGCGGCGACGGCATAGAACTGGGCTGCCGGTATTGTGTTGACGAACTCCCAGGTAGCGCCTTGATCATAGCTAATGTCCAGTCCGCCATCATTCCCGATAATCAGGTGGTTGCCGTTGTGCGGATTGATCCAGACGGCGTGGTGATCGCTGTGAGCGATGCCCTGCACAACTTGAAAAGTCTTGCCGCCGTCAGTTGATTTATGAAAAGGCGCGCCGCAGGTATAGACGATCTTGTCGTTAGTAGGATCGACGCGGATCTGGCTGTAGTACATAGGGCGGTTGTTGTTGTTGCTCATAATTTGCCAGGTCTTGCCTTTATCATCAGAGCGCCAGACTCCACTGCGTTTGGGATCGGGCGGCTGAGGCGGTTGATCGGCCTGGCGCCCCTGTCCCCCTCGGCCTCCGGGGCCGGCGCCCTGGCCTCCGGGCCCGCCTGGCGGGAACTCGCCTCCTCCCGTGCCGCCGCTGGCGCCGACTTCAATCTGAGCATAGACGACATTGGGATTGGAACGCGACACATCAAGCCCTATGCGCCCTAACAAGCCTTCAGGCAATCCCGCTCCCTGCAACTTTGTCCAGCTCTTTCCCGCATCGGTAGTCTTCCAGATGCCGCTTCCGGGGCCCCCGCCGTTGAATCCCCAGGAGGTGCGTCGCCGCTGATAGGAAGCTGCATAGAGAGTTTTATTGTCCGATGGGTCAATGACAATATCGGTGAAACCGGTGTCTTCATCGATGAACTTGACGTTAGTCCAGCTCTTTCCTCCATCGGTAGTCTTATAGACGCCTCGTTCAGAATTGGGCCCGAACAGGTGCCCCAGCGCAGCCACATATAGAGTGTTGGCATCCTTGGGATCGATGACGATGCGGGCAATGGTCTGAGTCTCCTTCAGACCCATGTTGGTGAAAGTCTTGCCTGCGTCGGTTGATTTGTAGATGCCGTCGCCGATCGATGAGCTTTGCCGGTTATTGGGCTCGCCGGTTCCCACCCAGATGATGTTAGGATCTGATTGGCAGACGGTTATATCGCCGATGGAAGCGACCGTGTAGGTATCGAAGATTGGCTCCCAGGTGGTGCCATTGTTGGTTGTCTTCCATACCCCGCCGGTGGCAAAACCGATGTAAAAGATATAGGGATTGCTCTCGACAACTGCGATGTCATCAATGCGGCCTCCCATACTGGCCGGGCCGATTGATCGCCAGCGGAAATCCTTTAGCAAGGGATTATCAGATTGGTTAATCGGCGGCGCCTGTTGCTCTCTGGCGGGCGCTTGAGCAAGAACCCCTCCCATAGACAACAGGCACAACGAAATCCATAAGACAGCTAGACAATAGAGAGAACGCCATCTTTCTTTCATAAGAAACGATCCTTTCCAATTGGAATTTTTAATGCCTGGGTTAAAGAATGCTTGAAGAAGACCCGCACAACATACCACATCCTAATACGATAGTTCCAGCCATTTGGTGACAGCAAAAAGTGCGCGCCGCGCAATCCGTGATGCACAAGATAGGGCTACAGATTATCCCTGTGACTGTTGCTTTTTATCCACTACGCGCTACTCTTTTATTCTTTGCTCGTTAGCGCATTGCCTCTTGTGCTTTACTCATTATTCTTTACACATGGAGCTTTACACATTACCTTTGTACTTTACGCATTACGCATCACGCCGGTGCGCATTAAGGAGGATTGACTGATGAAAGCAATTGTTTTGCGTCAGCTAGGTGAAGCTGAAAATCTGCGTCTGGAAGAGGTTCCCGACCCGCAGCCGGGGCCGCAGGAAGTTGTTGTTCGACTCAAAGCGGCTGCGCTCAATCACCGTGATGTCTGGATCCGGCGCGGCCTCTATGCAGGAATTAAGTTGCCCATCATCCTCGGCTCCGATGGAGCAGGCGAAGTAATAGCCGTAGGCGCCGATGCGGATCAATCGCTTGTAGGTCGCGCTGTGGTCATCAATCCCAGCCTCGATTGGGGCCCCGATGATCGCGTCTTTGGCCCCAATTACCGCATTCTCGGCTTGCCCGACGACGGCGCCTATGCCGAGCTGATCAAAGTGCCCGCCGGTAATGTCTATCCCATGCCTGCCGGTCTTTCGTTTGAAGAGGCGGCGGCAATACCGCTGGCCGGGCTTACTGCATATCGCGCAGTGGTCACACGCGCGCGCGTGCAGGCAGGAGAGACCGTGCTTGTGACCGGCATTGGCGGCGGTGTGTCATCATTCGCGCTTCAGATTGCAAAGCATCTGGGAGCGCGCGTGCTGGTTACTTCGGGCAGCGACGCCAAGATTGCCCGCGCCCGCGAAATAGGCGCTGACGGCGGCGCCAATTATCGAGCGCAGGATTGGGGAAAACAGATTGTGGCGCTGGCAGACGGCAAAGGGCCGGATGTGATCATCGACAGCGCAGGCGGCGAGACGTTTGAGAAGGCAATTGAGATTGTCAAACCGGGCGGGCGAATCGTGACCTACGGCGCCACTACCGGGGCGGCCAAGCAGATTGAGGTGCGGCGGATCTTCTGGAAGCAGATCAATGTGCTCGGTTCGACTATGGGCACTTCGCAGGAGTTTGAAGCGATGCTTAAGCTCTATGGCGATGGGGGACTGCGACCGGTGATCGATAGAGTCTTTCCGCTTGAGGAGGCAGCAGCAGCGCATCGCCGAATGGAAGAGGCAGAGCAATTTGGCAAGATCGTGTTGCGCATTTAAGTTGGAACTCGCGGCTGTGTGACAGTGGAATAGAACGCGGACAGACGCGGCGAGATAAGGAATGCGGATTGCTCCTATTGATAAGTCAAGGAGGTGAGTATGACTTATCGAGGACCGAAAGCGCGATTGATGCGTCGCTTTGGCGAAGCTTTTTCCTACTCTCCTAAATACAGTCGCATACTGGAGAAGCGCCCCTATCCGCCGGGCCAGCACGGCCACAAACAGCGCCGACCGCGCCTGGGAGATTATGGTCAGCGCCTCTTTGAGAAGCAGAAACTCAGAGCTATCTACAATATCTCAGAGGGCCAGATGAGACGCTACATGAAAGAGGCGATGCGCAGGCCGGGACGAACGGGCGAGAATCTGTTGCAGTTGCTTGAATGTAGATTAGATAATGTTGCTTACCGATTGGGATTTTCGCCGACCATCTGGGGGACGCGCCAGCTTGTCAATCACGGCCACATCAGAGTCAATGGCCGCAAAGTTGATATTCCTTCTTTCCTCGTGCTGCCCGGAGATGTGATCTCGATTTCAGAGAAGATGAAGAATAATCCTCATATTCAGGCATGGGTGAGCATGCGGCCCTCTGCATTGATCCCTTCTTATCTCAGCGCAGACCGGGAGAACCTGTCGGGCGTGTTGACGAGGATGCCATCGCGGGAAGAGATACCGGTGAATGTAAATGAATCGTTCATAGTAGAGTTCTATGCCAAATAGGCCCATTCTGTAGCAGGTTGTAGATCCAGCCGGTGACCTGTCGGGAGCAAAGCAATCGGATTGCTTAACATTGAAAGAAATCGTGCACTTCACCTGCCTTTCTGTCTTCAAATGGGACGAATTTGCTAGAGATGAAGCATAAAATGCGATGGCTAATTAATAGGTATAGCTTTTAAGAAGAACGTCTTCCGGTTCGGGCGGCGGGCGCCCTCAAAACAGTTCCAAAAGATTTCTCGGTCCAGGCAGCGGGCGCCCTCAAAACAGATTAAATGGAACTGTTTAAATGGAACTGTTTTGAGGGCGTTGCACGCCCGAACTGACCCTGATCTTTCTCTTAAGGTCTATAGCTGCGGTAGGAGCGACCTATTTATAGAATTGAGAAATAAAAGACCTTGCTAGCTGCGGTAGGAGCGACCTATTTGTAGAATAGAGATTAAAACCTTTCTAAATTGGAGCACACAGGGATGGGACAAAGAATTTCACCACCGCCGTAGCACAGAGAAACCGTCTTGAGCTTGCTCCTCTTTGGTGTCTTCTGTGTGAGGCGGCGGTGGATCTTATCTGTCCTTATCTATGTTGGTTCAATTTAGATCAAACTAGCAATTGCGGTAGTGGTCCGTATTTTCACAAATCGCTTCTCTCCGGCTTCCAGAGCGGCACGCATTGTGCATTCAATATTAGAGGTTATCTAAACAGCGCGCGACAGACAGCAACCTGACAGGTTGCTGTACATTTTCCGAGGAGTCTTTCAGACGGCCTCAGGCGACGTCCAGAAATGATGAAAATGGGTGCGAGGTACAACAAGGCGGTTAGGTTGTTGATAGTGCGCGACAGACAGCAACCCGACCGCCTTGCTGTACATTACTCGCAGGTGCGCAACGCTATAGATACAGTCTTTCGCGAGCGCACAGTCATGACCCTTCATGAGATTGAGCTGGAAGCTACAATAATGACTGATACTCGCTCTGTCAATCTCACGGTAATGCCGGTGCAGATGGAGAACTTGCCTAATCTGGTGGTCATTAGCATCACTGATGTTACCGAGCAGGTCCAGAATAGGAGGCGGCTGGAGACAGCTCAGGCCGAGCAGTCCAAACTGGTCGATGAGCTTAGCGCTGCTAATAAGCGGTTGAGCGATATGAATAAAGGGCTGCTGGATGCCAATGAAGAGCTGCAAGCAGCTAATGAAGAGCTGGTGCTGGCTCAGGAAGAGCTACAGGCCAGTAATGAAGAGCTTGAAGCTACCAATGAGGAGCTTCAAGCCACCAATGAAGAGCTGGAGACCAACAACGAAGAGCTACAAGCTACTAATGAAGAGCTGGAGACGACCAATGAAGAGCTGGCATCTCGCACCGTTGAGCTGAAAGAGCTGAGCAAGATGCTGGCGAGCGAGCGCATGCGACTGGCTCAAATAGTTGAGCTGGCCCCTTTCTACATTATAGTGCTGCGGGGGCCGAATTTGATTGTTGAAGCATTCAATCCTCGTTATGCTCGCCACTTTGGGGAGCAAGAGGTAATAGGGCGGCCTTTCGGGGAGGTCTTTAAAGGAGAGGAATCGACTACGCTCATCAACCTGATACAGGATGTCTACAGACAAGATACTGTCTTGACTAGCCCCAGAATGCTTGTCCACTTGTGCGATGAGCGCAATGAATCTTTAGAGAGGTGTTTCGTCTACACCATCATCCCCACTCATGGGAGTGATGGCAAAATAGATGGCGCCTGCATCTATGGCGAAGATGTGACTGAGCAGGTAGCCAGAGAGTCTGAAGAGAGGCGCGAGAATCTGAAGCTAATGGTCGAGCATGCCGATCAAATTGCCCTCGCACTTATTGACGTCCAGACAACCGAGCTGCTTCAGGCCAGCCCGCGTTTCCTTGATATTATAGAGCGCGCTCGAGGGTACCAGTGCAGCGATATAATCGGTCGAAAATGGAGAGAGCTGGCCCCGTTTTCTTCTGGCGAAGAGGCAGAAGAGCTTCTCAATTCAGTAATCAAGAGCCATGCTCCGCGCCGCTTGCCTGAAGTTCGCATCAAGCTTGCCCGGGATAAGAAAGAAACAGTGTGGGATTAGAGCCTGGCCCCCATTGCATTTGCTGATAGGGAGCAGAAGGAGGCTATAAGATTTGTAGTGATCTCGGCCATTGAGATAACAGAGCAAGTAAACGCGCGCCAGGAGCTGGAGCGGCTGGACCGTCTCAAAGATGAGTTCTTATCGCTGGCAAGCCACGAATTGCGCACGCCGCTTACGCCGCTGATGGGTTACACCAGCATACTGACCGAAATAACCTCCAAGAAAGAGAATGAGCCGGGCTGGGACAGTCGTATAAGCGAGGTTGTCGGGAAGTTTCACAAGCAGCTTGATTATATAGCCCACTTGGTTGACGATCTCTTTGATGTTGCCCGTTTGCAGAGCGGAAAGCTCTCTCTGGAAAGAAAGCAGGTCGATCTGGTCACTGTTTTAGAACAGGCAATAGAAACGGCTCGAATGCTGACCCCAAAGCATACTATCGAACTTGAAGTAGAGCCCGCCCGCTTATTGTGTTGGGGAACGAACAGCGACTGACTCAAGTGATGCTGAATCTGTTGCAGAATGCCATAAAACATGCGCCTGGTAGTGAGCAGATCGACGTCAGAGTTCGCTCGATGAGTGGGATAGAGAAAGAAGGCGGCACAGGGACGCCGGGACGTGGGAAGATGGAGAAAGAATCCATGCGTGAGGGTAAACATCGAGAGATGAGAACTGATAACAGGTCGAAAGAGATGGTTCAAATAGAAGTGCAGGATTATGGCCCTGGCATAGCAACCGAGGATTTACCGACTCTATTTACTCCTTTTCACCAGACGCGCCGGGAGGGCAGAGCAGCGAGAGGGGGCCTCGGTTTGGGATTGTTTATTTGCAAAGGAATAGTAGAACAACACGGCGGCACAATTGAAATTGAATCAATTGTTGGGAAAGGTAGCACTTTTATCATAAGGCTACCACTACTAAGTTCTTAGTGCCTTAGCTCCGTAGGAGCGGCCTATTTATTGTAAACAGGCCGCTCCTACGGAGCTAAGTACTGTGCGCCGCTCGAAACCGGTCAAACTGATATCCGACGATGACAGTTCGAGACCAGTCCAGTTGATAGCTGAGGTCGATAGTCCGCACTAGATTACTAATGCTCTAGCGCGCCGGGGAGAAGACATGAGTGAGGAGAAAAGGTGTCAACCTTATAGCAAACAGATTCTAATAGTCGAGGATGATACAGACACGGCTGAAATGATTCTAATGCTCCTGGAATCACAAAGCTATCAGGCGAGATGGGCTACTACAGCCGATACAGCACTCCGGATGCTTTCTCCGGCTATCGCTTCAGAAGAGCAATGGAACAGGCCGGACCTGATTCTGCTTGACCTGATGTTACACGATATGAGCGGCGATGAAATGATTAAACGACTGCGAGAGATGACGCAAACTGTGCCGCCGATTATAGTGCTATCAGCAAAGCCACCTCAAGCTATTGAGAAGATAGCCCTCTCTATCGAAGCAGCGGCAGTTGTGCGTAAGCCATTTGCTGTAGAGAAACTGTTAGCAAGTATAAGCGAAGTCTTGTCGCAAAGCGAAAGCAGTCACAAAACTCAGGGACAAGGCGGTTTCCCTTAGACTGAGATTTTACCGGTATCCTTCACCGCACGGGCGCAGAGCGCATAAGGAAAACGCTCTCTGCTCTCCTCAGAAAACAGAAGGCAGAAGGCAGAAGGCAGAAGGCAGGCGAGCTTCTTCCAACTGCGCTGTTCTCATTATTTCTCTCGCGTCGTCGATGACATGAAAGACTCCTCTGGGAGCGCCTTTCATCCTTGCCTGCTCAGGCTGCACTACCTGGAGAGTAAGCAGGCAAGGAAGCTAGCGCCCCCAGGCTTTTCATTATTTCTCTCGCGTCGTCGATGACATGAAAGACTCCTCTGGGAGCGCCTTTCATCCTTGCCTGCTCAGGCTGCACTACCTAGAGAGTAAGCAGGCAAGGAAGCTAGCGCCCCCAGGCTTTTCATTATTTCTCTCACGTCGCACGAGCCCCTCAGAAGATGTACAGTAAGGCGGTCAGGGTGCTGCCTATCGCGCACTATCAGCAACCTGACAGGTCGCTGTACATCGCATTTTCATTATTTCTTTCGCGTCGCGCGAGGCTGTCTGAAAGACTCCTCAGAAAATACCCTGGGAGTGCCTCTCATCCCTGCCTGCTCAGGTTGCACTACTTTGTGCCGGCTAATTCTGAAAATAGGAAATGATCAAGCTTTTACTATCAACCTATCGCCTCTTTTGAATGCAATCACGACAGTAGCAGACTCTTCAACTGAAGGGCATTCTGCGCAGCAAAGCCAGCTTGATCATTATCAAAGTAGATGTAAACAGCTTTCAAAGTAGCTTGCCACTGCTCTATTCTGCGCGCCCAGGCAGCAAGCGATTCTAAACTGTAACTCCCCTGGTAGGGCCCGAGGGGGCCATGCAGACGAATGTAGGTGAAATCAGCGGTGATCTCAATCGGGGAGTGGAACCCGGCAAATTCAAATATGCAGAAGGCCATGTTGCAACGGCTCAACAGGTCGTAGACTGCTCTGTTATGCCAGGTCGGATCGCGCAGCTCAAAACCATAGCGATGCTCTTTGGGAAGCGCATCGAGAAAAGCAGATAGTCTGTCCGTGTTGCAGTGCCACCTCGGCGGCAATTGAAATAGGATAGGCCCCAGCTTATCTCCCAGAATCTCTACCCGTGGCAAGAAATTGATCAACCCGATCTCCGGGTCCCTGAGCTTCTTCATGTGAGTGAGATAGCGGCTGGCTTTGACAGCAAAGAGAAACCCTGCCGGGGCGCTGTCGCGCCAGCTCTCCAGAGCCGCCACAGTCGGCAATCGGTAGAAACTGTTGTTGATCTCTACAGTATCAAAATGGCAGAGATGGAAGGCGAGCATCTTGGATGCTGGCAAATCGGTGGGGTAGAATGGCCCCCGCCAGTGCTGATAATGCCAGCCGGAAGTGCCGATGTGAATCGCGCAAGAATGGTCCACAACCGTTACACCATTCCATGGCGGTGAATCTATCTTGGGCAAAGACTCCATTAAAATCCCACCGGCAATTTCAGCGCTGCCTAGCCATGCTATTCCTCATTGATAATAGGCTCTGATGTCTTAAACATCTTTTCAAGCTTAACCAGCGCATCGCCAAGGCTCTGCTTCTTGTTGAGCGCGCCGCCCAGCAGGTCCCCTTTCTTTTTCAGTCGCCATCTCATATTCTCGATGGTGAAGTCCTGGGGGCTCGGCTTGCGCTCGACTTCGCGCCAGTTGAGAGGAGCCGAAACAGTAGCTCCGGCGCGCTCTCTTACTGAATAAGGCGCCACGACCGATTTGCCTCGCGCATTCTGCAAGTGGTCTACATAGACTCGGCCGGCTTTGCGCTTCCTCAATGATCGCTCGATCGTAGCCAGACCGGGATTCTCACTCTTAACCACAGTAGCAACAAGCTGGGCGAAGTCTGCTACTTGCCTGTAACTGTAAATTGGCTCGATAGGAACATAGACGTGCATGCCTGAAGAGCCTGAAGTCTTGGGGTATGAATCGAGCCCCAGGCGGTCGAGAATAGCTTTAACTGCCAGCGCCGCCTGGCACACAGCGTCAAACTCGACCTTCTCAGGATCAAGGTCAAAGACGATCCAGTCAGGGCGATCAAGGTTACCTATTCGAGAGTTCCAGGGATGCTGAGCTATTGTTCCCAGGTTTGCCAGATAGAGCAGTGTCGCCGTGTTGTTGCACACAACATAATTAATCACTCGCCCCTCTTCTGATTCTATCGGCGAGACTCGCGCGAAATCGGGAACGCTATCCAGATCATGCTGGAAGAAGTATTGCTCCTTGATCCCATTAGGGTAGCGTTTCAGAATGAGCGGGCGATCCTGAAGGTATGGCAATATATATTCCGCGACCTCGAAGTAGTATTTGATGAGGTCCCCTTTGGTATAACCTTCATCGGGCCAGTAGACTTTATCCAGGCTTGTCAGTTGTACTATGTCATCTTCGATCTTGATCTTTAAATCTCCGCTCAGCTCTCTCGATTTGAGAGCCTTCGATGCCGGGATAGCTTCGGTATCTTCTCTCTTTTCTCTCAAGGATATTTTCTCCTCTACCTTCTCAACTTCCGGCCTTGCATCGCGCACCGGCTCAAAGGTGCATTGCTTCTCCCCATCTCCCGTTCTTTCTTTCTCTCCGCGTCTGCGCGTCTGCTTTTCTTCTATAGGTCTCCAGTTTTATCTTCTATCTCCGTCGAATACCTTCCAGCGTCTGTGATACCGGCAGAGTCTTCGGCACATCCAGCAGATCAAGTTCGACAAATGAAGAGAGCACAGACCAGTCATAGCCTCCGCATTTAGGGCAATGAGGCAGACCTTCGGCGTCAAATCCTTGCTCGATTATCTCTCCACAACTATTGCAACGGAACTTCCCGGTATAGACATCGCTTGTAGGGGCCCATCTCTGTTTTGAGCTTTTTGTCGCTTGCTTCATATCTATTGATCTCCTGTTCATCTGTAGCGCCTGCGTCGCTTTTCAAGCCAATAATCCCGATCATCATATTCCCGCATGCGACCAGGTCTATAGCCGTATGCGCCCGATCTCGGTTAGATTGAAAGTGCAATCAATATGCCACTTCAGGACAGACGCTAGAAGGTAGCAACAGAGGTTCAGATCAAGTTATAATGGAGGTGCTCCCGTCTCAATTTAGAACGGACACGTACACTAATTGCCCAGCATAGAGTAGGACCGGCGCGGAAGCCTGTCTGATAAAAATGGAGGATGAACATGAAAAAGCTTGCCAGTTTGCCAGCTCTCACTGCGTTGCTCGTTGTCATCGCCTTTGGCGCAGCGAGCGAAAAGAGGATGACAATCGAAGATAGTCTCGCAATCAAGAATGTCGCTGGCCCCCAGTTTTCTCCCGATGGCAAATGGATCGCCTATACTGTTTCCGAGTGGGAGAGGGAGGCCAACCGGCGCGTCTCGCATATCTATATTGTCCCTTCTGACGGCGGAAGCCCCATTAAACTCACTAACGGAGAGAGAGGAGAGTCATCGCCTCAATGGGCCCCCGATGGGAAACGCATCGCTTTCCTTGCCGATCGCGACCGAAGCAGCGCTAATGCCGAGCGCGAAAGAGGCAATCAGATCTGGATCATCTCCGTTAGCGGCGGCGAAGCCGAGAAACTGACATCAGAAGAGAATGGCGTCACTGCCTTCCAGTGGTCGCCGGACGGAAGGCAGATAGCCTACATTACGCGAGATACTCCGAAGGATAAGGCGGAACGCGAGAAGAAAAAGAAAGACAGATTCGACGCCATAGTTGTAGACAGAGAATATCTCTATTCGCATCTCTGGGTAATTAGAGTTGATACCAGAGAGAAGAAGCGAGTGACAGAAGGCGAATTCTCTGTCTCTTCTCCGCAATGGTCACCTGATGGAGGGCGGATAGCTTATGTTAGGTCGCGCGCCGGATTTCAAGAGAGCAGTTTCACCGACATCTCGGAAGATCGCAACACCGACATCTATATTGTTTCAACCGATGGCGGGGCGCCCCGCTTGCTGACGAGCAATCCCGGCCCGGATAACAACCCGCAATGGTCTCCCGATGGCCGCGAGATTGCTTATGTTGCCAGCAGCGATCCGAAAGCCTGGGCGGCGAAGAGCGAACTCATGGTGATCAAAGCCGATGGAGGGGCCCCTCGCAGTCTGACGGAGGATTTTCACGAGTCGGCGAGCAGCAATCTCGCCTGGACCCCTGATGGCAAAACGATCTACTTCACCAGCAGCGTCGGCGTCTACAACCACATCTTCAGCGTGCCTTCCGCCGGCGGCCGCATCGCCCAGGTCACACAGGGCAATCGCATCTACGACCAGTTTGACCTTGTTGTTGACAGAGTAACGGTTGCGCTTCCTACGCCGCCGTTCAATCCCAATGAGCCTCCGTTCCCCGCATTTGGCAAGGTGAAGATCGCCTGCACCGTAGCTACCGGTTACTCTCCCGATGACATCTGGGTTATAACGCCTGACGGCAAAGAGCAGCGGCGGATCACCGAAGCTAATCCCCAGCTCAAAGATTTCGCCATTGCTGAGACTGAGGTAATAAAGTGGAAGGGGCCGGATGATTTCGACATAGAAGGCATACTGATCAAGCCGCTTGGCTACGCGGCGGGCAAGCGTTATCCGCTGATACTGCAAATTCACGGGGGCCCCTACGGCAAGTTCAGCGGCGGCTTCAACAGTCGCGCGCAGATATTCGCTGCCAATGGCTATGCTGTCTTGATGCCCAATCCGCGCGGCTCGACCGGTTATGGCAACAAATTCACCGTTGCTAATATCGGCGATTGGGGCGGCAAAGACTTTCAGGACATAATGGCCGGCGTTGATGCCGTGATTGCAAAAGGAATTGCCGATCCCGACAAGCTGGTTGTGATGGGCGGGAGCTATGGCGGGTTTATGACCTTCTGGACAATCACGCAAACAGATCGCTTCAAAGCCGCTATCGGGCACGCAGGGATAAGCGATTGGTACAGCTTCCATGGCCAGAGCGATATTCCCGGATTGATGGAGTACGGACTTGGCGGCTATCCCTGGACTACCGAGAACTATCGCAAGTACTCGCCAATGACCTATGTTGATCGAGTGAAGACACCGCTCTTGATAACGCACGGCGAGCAGGATCGTCGCGTCACCATTGCCCAGGGCGAGCAATATTATCGCGCGCTCAAGAAGCGCGGCGTTGAAGTTGTCTTCATCCGCTATCCGCGCGAAGGCCACGGCATTCAGGAACCGAACCACCAGATCGATCTGGTCAGTCGCCAGCTTGAATGGTTCGATTCGCATCTTGGAATCGCGCGGCCAAAGCCGGCCGAAGCCAGGCCGGCATCGAGCGGCTCAAAATTCTGAGGGGAGTTCAGGTAAGACGAACAACGCCCAGAAACAATGAAGATGGGCGCGATGTACAGCCGTGGCGGTTAGCCTTGCTGATAGTGCGCGACAAACAGCAAGCTAAGATGTACAGTAACCTGTTAGGTTGCTGATAACAGCAAGCTAAGATGTACAGTAACCTGTTAGATTGCTGATAACAGCAAGCTAAGATGTACAGTAACCTGTTAGGTTGCTGATAGTGCGCGACAAACAGCAACCTAACAGGTTGCTGTACATTTTCTGAGGAGTCATTCATGTCGTCAGCGACGACGCGAGAGAAATAATGAAAAGCCTGGGAGCAGTAGTTTCCTTGAGAGGCCCGCCTTGCCAGGTAGTGCAAGGCTGAGCAGGCAGGGCGGGGCACCCTCTCTCGTCGCGGCGCTCCCAGGATTTTCTGAGGAGTCTTTCAGACGGCTTGTGCGACGCCCGGAAATAATGAATACCTGGGAGCGCAGGCATCCTTGCCTGCTTGTTTACGATATATCGCCGTCTGGCAGGCAAGAGACTATCGCTCCCAGGGAATTTTCTGAGGAGTCTTTCAGACGGCTCGACGCCCTGAAATAATGAAAAGCCTGGGGGCACTAGTTTCCTTGCCCGCTTACTTGCTAGGTAGTGCAAGGCTGAGCAGGCAAGGATGAAAGGCGCTCCCAGGAGAGGGGTCTTTCAGACGGC
>Ga0209172_10005304_pt1 | contig 15838 bp, 15 predicted proteins | sample LarsenN4metaG_FD_184113 | JGI IMG/M metagenome (GOLD analysis project Ga0209172, IMG submission 184113) | Hot spring sediment bacterial and archeal communities from British Columbia, Canada, to study Microbial Dark Matter (Phase II) - Larsen... ... | reverse complement strand
GACCGGTCTGTCCACCGGGCCGCACCTGCACTACGAGATCGTGGTCAACGGCCGCTTCGTCGATCCGCTGCGCGTGAAGCTGCCGCGCGGCCGCGTGCTCGACGGGCCGGCGCTGGCGAGCTTCGACCAGGAACGCTCGCGCATCGACGGTATCATCGCGCGCTCCAACCCGCGCCTTGCACAGGCGCAAGGCGCGCGCTGACGCCCAGTCGTCATTTCGCAATGATGGCGTTGCGCAGGACGAGCGGCGACGCGATCCGATGCAGATGCTCGATCCCGGTTCCCGTCCCTTTGACGTGGATCGAGCCGTAATCGAGCAGCCGGCCGAGAACCGATTGGGTCACATCCACGCTTTCGACTTTGTCCATGTTCATCTCCGCGGTCTCCCGCCAGATGAACCCGCGCTTGTAGATCACCCGCCGATCGGTCACGGCAAATTCGGTGATCCAGCGAATGAACCAGGCGCGCAGGAATGCCGCAAGGAAGAGCACGCCGAACACGATGGCGGTGAGCGAGATCAGAATATCGCTGTGTCCGTCGGCCCATTCCCACCAGACCGCGGCGGTGCCGACAACGAGGAAGAAGATCGCGGGCCAGTAGATGATCCAATGCAGCCGCCCGGTGACAATGATGGTTTCACCCGGTAGCAGAACGGACTCGGCATAGCTCATGGCGGACGCCCCGGCACACGCACAGCGAATCGGACGCCAAGTGTAGCGGGCGGGAGGTGTCGCGGGCAGGCCCGTCGGCGACGAGCGGGCGGGCGGCGGCCGCTCAGGCCGCCGCCGCCATCCGTCCATTGAAGGTGATGCCCTGACGGTTGGCCGAGATGACCACCGTGTCGCCGTCCTTCACGACCCCGGAGAGGATCAGCTCGGCCAGCGGGTCCTGCACCGACTTCTGGATCACGCGCTTGAGCGGACGCGCGCCATAGGCCGGGTCGTAACCGCGTTCGGCAAGGTAGTCGCGCGCCTTGTCGTCGAGCGTGATCGTGATCTTGCGCTCGGCCAAGAGCCGCGCGAGCCGGCCGATCTGGATATCGACGATGCGGCCCATGTGCTCGCGCTTGAGCCGGTGGAACAGGATGATCTCATCCACCCGGTTGAGAAACTCGGGCCGGAAGCTCGCGCGCACGATCGCCATCACCTGATCGCGGACCGCGTCGGTGTCCTGCCCTTCCGGTTGGTTGACCAGGATCTCGGCGCCGAGATTGGAGGTCATCACGATCAGGGTGTTGCGGAAATCGACGGTGTGACCCTGACCGTCGGTCAGCCGGCCGTCGTCGAGCACCTGCAGCAGCACGTTGAAAACGTCCGGGTGCGCCTTCTCGATCTCGTCGAACAGGATCACCTGATAGGGCCGGCGCCGCACCGCCTCGGTGAGCGATCCGCCCTCCTCGTAGCCGACGTAGCCGGGCGGCGCACCGATCAACCGGGCGACCGAGTGCTTCTCCATGTACTCCGACATGTCGATGCGGATCAGCGCATTCTCGTCGTCGAACAGGAATTCCGCCAACGCCTTGGTCAATTCGGTCTTGCCGACGCCGGTGGGGCCGAGGAACATGAACGAGCCGATCGGCCGGTTGGGGTCCTGCAGTCCCGCGCGCGCACGCCGCACGGCGGTCGAAACCGCCTTGACGGCGTCGGCCTGACCGACGACGCGCTTGCTGATCTGCTCCTCCATCCGCAGGAGCTTCTCCTTTTCGCCCTCGAGCATGCGATCGACCGGCACACCGGTCCAGCGCGAAACCACCTGGGCGATGTGGTTGGCGGTCACCGCCTCCTCCACCATGGCGCCCTTGCCGTCGGCCGCCTCGATCGCCTTCAGCTTCTTCTCGATCTCGGGAATGCGGCCGTAGGCCAGTTCGCCCGCGCGCTGGTACTCGCCGCGCCGCTGCGCATTGGCGAGTTCCACCCGCAACTGATCGAGCTCGGTCTTGAGCTTCTGCGCCTCGGAGAGCTTCTCCTTCTCCGATTTCCAGCGCGCGGTGAGATCGGCCGAGCGCTTTTCCAGATCGGACAGCTCCTTCTCCAGCCGCTTGAGCCGCTCCTTGGAGCCCGGATCGGTCTCCTTCTTGAGCGCCTCCTGCTCGATCTTCAGCCGCACGATCTCGCGGTCGATGCTGTCGAGCTCCTCGGGCTTGGAGTCGACCTGCATCTTGAGCCGCGCGGCGGCCTCGTCGACCAGGTCGATCGCCTTGTCCGGCAGGAATCGGTCGCTGATGTAGCGATGCGACAGCGTGGCCGCCGCCACCAGCGCCGAATCGGTGATGCGCACGCCGTGATGCTGTTCGTATTTGTCCTTCAGACCGCGCAGGATCGAGATCGTGTCCTCGACCGTGGGTTCGTCCACGTAGACGGGCTGGAAGCGACGTGCGAGCGCGGCGTCCTTTTCGACATGCTTCTTGTATTCGTCGAGCGTGGTCGCGCCGATGCAGTGCAGTTCGCCGCGGGCAAGCGCGGGCTTGAGCAGGTTGGAGGCGTCCATCGCCCCTTCCGCCTTGCCGGCGCCCACGAGCGTATGCATCTCGTCGATGAACAGGATGATGCCGCCGTCCGAGGAGGTCACCTCCTGCAGCACGGCTTTCAGGCGCTCCTCGAATTCGCCGCGGTACTTGGCACCGGCGATCAGCGCGCCCATGTCGAGCGCGAGCAGCTTCTTGTCCTGCAGGCTTTCCGGCACGTCGCCGTTGACGATGCGCTGGGCCAGCCCCTCGACAATCGCGGTCTTGCCGACGCCGGGTTCGCCGATCAGCACGGGGTTGTTCTTGGTGCGCCGGGAAAGCACCTGGATGGTCCGGCGGATTTCTTCGTCGCGGCCGATCACCGGGTCGATCTTGCCGGCGCGCGCCGCCTCGGTCAGGTCGCGGGCGTATTTCTTGAGCGCGTCGTAGGCGTTCTCGGCCGATTGCGAATCGGCGGTGCGGCCCTTGCGCAGGGCGTTGATGGCAGCATTCAGGTTTTGCGGCGTAACGCCGGACCGCGCCAGAATCCGCGCGGCATCGCTGTCCTTTTCCAGCGCCAGTGCGAGCAGCAACCGCTCGACCGTCACGTAGCTGTCGCCGGCCTTTTCAGCCACCTTCTCGGCGGTGTCGAACACGCGTGCGGTGGCCGCCGCGAGATAGACCTGTCCCGCCCCGGAACCCGACACCTTGGGCAGCTTGGCCAGCGCCGCCTCGACATCGGCGAGCACCTGCCGGGCATTGCCGCCCGATCGATCGACCAGCCCTGCGGCCAGGCCCTCCGGATCGTCGAGCAGCACCTTGAGGAGGTGCTCGGGTGTGAACTGCTGATGCCCCTCGCGCAAGGCGAGAGACTGCGCGGACTGGATGAACCCGCGCGCACGATCGGTGTATTTCTCGATGTTCATCGGCGACTCCCTCGGGCCCGAAGGCACCCGGACGGCGGACCTTGGTCAAGCATCCGCCGGCCAAGATGTAGGAGCACTTTGCAGACCGGAAAGGGGGCGCCCTTGATTTTGCGCAAACTTGACCCGTGTCCTGGGCAGCCGCCACCCGACACGTTAACAAAGCCTGTCCGGAGGCGGCCATGGACGAGACGGCAGAAGCCACAGTCGAATCGATCTACCGGTACCCGGTGAAGGGGCTCTCGCCCGAACCGCTCGCGCGTGCGACGCTGGCGGAAGGCCAGACCGTTCCCTGCGACCGGCTCTATGCCATCGAGAACGGGCCGTCGGGTTTCGATCCGGCGCGGCCGTCCTACCTGCCCAAGCAGCACTTTCTGATGCTGATGCGCAACGCCAGACTCGCGGAATTGCGGACGCACTTCGACGAGGCGAGCCATACGCTCGCCATCCTTGCCAACGGTCGAGAAGTGGTCCGGGGCGATCTGCGCAGCGCGCAGGGGCGGGCGGCGATCGAGCGCTTCTTTTCCGACTTCTGTGCCGCGGAGCTGCGCGGGCCGCCGAAAATCCTGCAGGCGCCGGACCACAGCTTCTCCGACGTCGCGCGCAAGGTGGTCTCGATCATCAATCTCGCCTCGGTCGCCGCCCTGGAAAGGGTGCTGGGCGTGCCGGTCCATCCGCTGCGCTTCCGTGCCAATCTCTACGTTGCCGGCTGGCCGGCCTGGCATGAGTTCGGCCTCCTCGACCGCGAGCTTCGGGTCGGCCCGACCGCCCGGTTGAAGGTCGTCAAGCGCATCGTGCGCTGCGCCGCAACCGAGGTGGACCCGGACACGGGCATCCGCGATCTTCCCATTCCCCGCACCTTGATGAAGGCGTTCGGCCACGGCGACTGCGGCATTTATGCCGCAGTCATTCAAGCTGGGGACGTCGCGGTTGGCGATGCGGTGACGGCAATCGGACGTTAATCAGACGCCAAGGGCCACCGGGTCCAGCGGCCGGCTGCCGCCGGGCGCGTCAGCGGGCACGAAAGCCGACGGCGCACCAATGCGGCATGCGCTCGGAAAACACGACGCGCTCAAGCCCCGCTTCGTGCATCATGCGCTCGATCTCGAGGCGGGTGAAGCGCTTCTCCAGAGGCGTGCAGAAGCGGTCATAAGCATCGGTGCGCATGACATAGAACGACTTGTCGCGATAATAGCAGAGCGGCCAGGTGTCGCGCACGCACCCGAACCTCCCGGCGAAGCTGGCGGATCGGGCGAGCGGCCAATAGATCGCCGCGGCGATCGCCCACGCAAAGGGCATGCGCAGCGCCGCCGGCATGCGCGAGATTGCAAGCCTCGCCACGTTCGTCGCCCGCCACAACGCGCGGAACCAGCCCGGCCGGTTGTCCAGCGCGTAATACAGATAGATCAGGAGCGGCGCGCCAAGCTTGAGCCTCTCCACGATCGCGCGAAGCGCCGCCGGAGTATCGGGGACGTGGTGCAGAACCCCGAGGCAATAGGCGAAATCCAGCGAATCGGCCGCGACCGGGAGATCGTTGGCACTGCCGGCAAGCACGGTGACATTCGGATGGTCGGCGAGGTTGCGGCGAGCGACCGAGAGCGCCTGCTCGCTCGGGTCGATCGCATAGAGGCGACCAACGCGCGGCGCAACCAGCATGGCCCAGCGGCCACTGCCGCATCCGATATCGGCACCGACCGGGTCTTTGGGCAGCGTATCCCAGGGGAAAATCGCGAAGTAGCCGTCGAACTGCGCCAGCCGGTCCCGCTGCGAGAGTTCGCGCGTTGACTGGGAAAATTCCGTCCACTCCCTTCCGAAGCTGTCGACCGTTGCGGGGTCGGTGTTTCGCATCGCTGGAAACTCCCGCTTGGGCAAGGCCGGCGGCCGGTCCCCGGTTATGCTCGCCGACTGAGGAGAAATACCGCCTGCTCGCCGAACAGGTTCCAGAACCACCAGGGAGCATTGAATCGCAGCGGCTTGCCGTAGGCGTTGAGCGCCACCGCGCGCTCCATCTTGGCGCCGACCACCTGGCACAGATCGCGGAAGTCCTTGATGGTACAGAAGTGGATGTTGGGCGAGTCCCACCAGCTATAGGGCAGATTGTCGGTCCGCGGCATGTGGCCGCCGATGGCAACCTGGAGGCGAATGCGCCAGTGGCCGAAATTCGGAAACGACACGATCGCGTGCCGCCCGATGCGCAGCATGTGTTCGAGCACGATCCGCGGCCGGCGGGTGGCCTGCAGGGTCTGCGACAGGATGACGTAGTCGAAGGTGTCGTCGGGATAATCGGCAAGGTCGGTGTCGGCGTCGCCTTGGATCACGGCGAGCCCCTTGGCCACGCACTCGTTCACGCCCTCGCGCGACAGCTCGATGCCGCGGCCGTCGACACCGCGCGTCTCTGCGAGCAGTTGCAGGAGTTCGCCGTCGCCGCAGCCGACGTCGAGCACGCGTGCATCGGGCGCCACCATGTCGGCCACCAGCAGCAGGTCGACGCGCGCGCCGCCGGGCCCGCGTGCGGCCTCGGCCATGGTGAGATCGCGTTTGAGCCGCGACAGCATCAGCCCCCCGCCGATTTCAGACCGCGCGCCTTGGCGGCCCCGTCGAGAAAGCCGCGCACGATCGCGTACAGTTCCGGCTCCTCCAGCAGGAAGGCGTCATGGCCCTTGTCGGTGACGATCTCGGCGAACGAGACGCGCGCGCCCGCCGCGTTGAGCGCGTGCACGATGGCGCGCGATTCGGAGGTCGGAAACAGCCAGTCGGATGTGAAGGAGATCACGCAGAAGCGTGTCTGCGTGCCGGCGAAGGCGTTGGCCACGACGCCGTTGTAGTCGGCGGCGAGGTCGAAATAGTCCATCGCCCGCGTCAGGTAGAGATAGGAATTGGCGTCGAACCGCTCGACGAAGGAAATGCCCTGATGGCGCAGATAGGACTCCACCTGGAAGTCGGCATCGAAGGTGAACGTCGGATTGTCCCGGTCCTGGAACTTGCGGCCGAACTTGCGATGCAGCGCCGCGTCCGACAAATAGGTGATGTGCGCGCCCATGCGCGCCACCGCAAGCCCGCGCCGCGGGTTGGTGCCTTCGATCAGATAGCGCCCGCCGCGCCACTCCGGATCGGCCATCACCGCCTGCCGACCGACCTCGTGGAAGGCGATGTTCTGCGCCGAATGGCGCGTCGCACAGGCGATCGGCAGCGCTGCAAACACGCGCCGGGGGAAGCTTGCCGCCCATTGCAGCACCTGCATGCCGCCCATCGATCCGCCAGCCACCGCAAACAGCGTTTCGATCCCGAGATCGTCGAGCAGCATGGCCTGCGCCCGCACCATGTCGCGGATGGTGATGACGGGGAATTCCAGGCCCCAAGGCTTCCCGGTTCGCGGATTGGTCGAGGCGGGGCCGGTCGTGCCCATGCAGGCGCCGAGCACGTTCGGGCAGATGACGTAATAGCGCTCGGTGTCGATCGGCTTGCCGGGACCGACCATGGTTTCCCACCAGCCGGGCTTGCCGGTGACCGGATGCCGGCTCGCCACATGCTGATCGCCGGTCAGCGCGTGGCACACCAGCACCGCATTGCTGCGATCGGCGTTGAGGCTGCCGTAGGTCTTGTAGGCGATCTGGAACGGCGACAGCTCGACCCCCGCATCGAGCTTGAGCGGACGGTCGGGGCCAAAGCGCACCACATGCGAATCGCGCGGCGCATCGGCTTCGCGCGCGCGTGCCAGATCGAGTGCGATGTCGACGTCGGCCATCTGGGGTCCCGGCACCCTGGCGCGCCCAACTGTTCAAGTTGCGCCCAGGCAGGGCTAGGTAGGGACCGGTGGCGGCCCATGTCAATGTTTTCTTTGATTTACAGGCGCTTCGGCCGTATCAATGCGGCGGCAAAGCCATGTCCAGCACGCCCCCCAGAGCCGCTCTTACCCTCACCGAACTCCGCAGGGAGATCGATCGGATCGATGAGGCCATGCACCGGCTATTGATGGAGCGCGGCGAGATCATCAATCGGCTGATCGAGGTCAAGAAGACCGAGGAAACCGGCTCCGCCTTCCGTCCGGCGCGCGAGGCCGACATGATGCGGCGCCTGGTCGAGCGCCACCGCGGAATCCTGCCGCTCGACACAGTGGAGAGCATCTGGCGGGTCATCATCGCGACCTTCACGCATGTGCAGGCGCCGTTCTCGGTGCATGCAGACCTGTCGGCGGGCGACGCGCTGATGCGCGACAGCGCCCGCTTCCATTTCGGCTTCACGGTGCCGTTCGTGCCGCATATGGGCGCCGCAGGCGTGGTGGCCGCCGTCTCCTCGTCGAAAGGCGATCTCGGTCTGGTGCCGGCCTTCGCCACCGCCGGCGCCGGCGCCTGGTGGGTGGCGCTGGAATTCGCCAGCGCGCCGAAAATCATCGCCCGCCTGCCCTTCATCGATCGCGCCAACCATCCGGCTCCCCTCAACGTGTTCGTGGTGTCGCGGGCGGCGCCGGATGCCATGGTCAGGGAGGTCGAAACCTGGAGCGTGCGCGTGTCCGGCTGGGGCGCAGCCGTGGCCCGCGCCGTTTCGGCGCTGGCGGAATTCATCGCGGTCCCGGACAGCGCGTTCGACGGGGCGGCGCTTCTGGTCTCCCTGCCGCCGGGCGGCAATCTCGACGACGTCACCGCTGCCATGGTGCAGGCGGGCGCCTCCGTGCGCTCGACCGCCCTCGTCGGCAGCCATGCAACCCGCTATACGGTCCCGGCCGGAAAAGCATAAAGCCATGGACGTCCACCCGAGCCCTCGCCCCCTCCGGTGAGAGGGCGTGCCTGCCGCACGAACGTCCCTGCCCCGACAGGAAAACTCAAGGCGGCAGCCGATGACACTGGAATGGATGCAATGACCGCCAATCGCCCGCAACCGCGCCCCGGCGTGCTCGAGATCGAGGCCTATGTGCCCGGCAAGAGCACCGCGCCGGGCGTCGCCAAGGTCTACAAACTGTCCTCCAACGAGACCCCGCTCGGACCGAGCCCCAAGGCGATTGCGGCCTATCAGGAAGCGGGCAAGCATCTTGAGGACTACCCGGACGGTTCAGCCTCCGATCTGCGCGCGGCGATCGGCCGAGCCTTCGGGCTCGATCCGGAGCGCATCGTCTGCGGGGCGGGATCGGACGACCTGCTCAACCTTCTCGCGCGCGCCTATCTTGCCGATGGCGACGAGGCCATCCACACGACCCACGGCTTCCTGGTCTACCCGATCGCGACGCTGGGCACCGGTGCGCGGCCCGTGGCGGCACCGGAGACCAACTACACCGCCGATGTCGACGCGATTCTCGCGCGGGTATCGCCGCGAACCAAGGTCGTATTCCTCGCCAATCCGAACAACCCGACCGGCACCTATCTGCCGTTCGACGAAGTCAAGCGCCTGCATCGGGGGCTGCCGCCGCACGTTCTGTTCGTGCTCGACGCGGCCTATGCCGAATACGTCCGCCGCAACGACTACGAGGCCGGTATCGAGCTGGTGGCGACCAGCGAGAATGTCGTCATGTGCCGGACATTCTCCAAGATCCACGGGCTTGCCGCGTTGCGGCTTGGCTGGATGTACGGACCGGCCCACGTCGTCGACGCGATCAACCGCATCCGCGGCCCGTTCAACGTCAATGCCCCGGCCATCGCCGCCGGCATCGCCGCCATCGAGGATACCGCGCACCAGCTGCGCTCGATCGAGCACAATGCGCGATGGCTTGCCTGGCTCACCGAGGAAATCGGCAAGCTCGGGCTCAAGGTCACGCCGAGCGTCGCCAATTTCGTGCTGATCCACTTCCCCGAGGAAAAAGGTCGGACCGCCCGCGAAGCCGACGCCTTTCTCACCCGGCGCGGCCTCGTGCTGCGCCAGGTCGGCGCCTATAAGTTGCCGAATGCGCTGCGCATGAGCGTCGGCAGCGAGGAGGCGAACCGTCTTGTCGTGCAGGCGCTGGCCGAATTCCTGGGAACCTGACATGACGCGCCGTCCCCGCCATGGCCGCACCTTCCGCTTGGACCACAGGGCGCCCGAGCGCGCGGAGAGCTTGAAGTGAACAAGCCGCAACAACCGCTCTACAACCGTCTGGCCCTGATCGGGGTAGGCCTGATCGGCTCCTCGATCGCGCGCGCCGCCCGTGCCCAGGGCGTGGTGCGCTCCATCACCGCCACCGCCCGCTCGGCCGCGACCCGCAGGCGGGTGGCCGAACTCGGCCTCGCCGACCAGGTGGTGGAAAACAACGCCGCCGCCGTCGAAGGCGCCGACCTTGTCATCGTCTGCATTCCGGTCGGCGCCTGTGGCGACGTCGCCAAGGAAATCGCCCCGTTCCTTGCCCCCGGCGCGACCGTCTCCGATGTCGGATCGGTCAAAGGGTCGGTCATCCGCGACATGGCCCCGCACCTGCCCGCACAGGTGCATTTCGTACCGGCGCACCCGGTGGCCGGCACCGAGCATTCCGGGCCGGACGCCGGCTTTGCCGAACTCTTCGTCAACCGCTGGTGCATCCTTACCCCGCCCGAGGGCACCGACCCCGCCGCCGTCGAGCGATTGAGCGCGTTCTGGCGGGCGCTCGGCGCCAATGTCGAAACCATGTCGGCCGAGCACCATGACCTCGTGCTCGGCATCACCAGCCATCTGCCACACCTGATCGCCTACACCATCGTCGGCACGGCCGACGAACTGTCCGAGGTGACGCGTTCGGAGGTGCTGAAATTCTCGGCCGGCGGCTTCCGCGACTTCACCCGCATTGCCGCCTCCGATCCGACCATGTGGCGCGACGTGTTTCTGGCCAACAAGGACGCCGTGTTGGAGATGCTCGGCCGCTTCAACGAGGACCTCGCCGCGCTCACGCGCGCGATGCGCACCGGCGACGGGCAGACGCTGTTCGATCATTTCTCGCGCACGCGCGCCATCCGTCGCGGCATCGTCGAGATCGGCCAGGACTCGACCGCTCCCGATTTCGGCCGCGCGCACGGCGGCTTGCCGGCCGATCCCTTGCCGCGACCCTATGCCGCCGACACGGAATAGCCGCCGGACGTTCAGTACAGCGCCGGCGTGTAGCCCAGGAGCAGCGGCCCAAGCGAGACCGCCCCGTCATTGAACCGCAGCGGCAGGCGGACAGCCCGTCGCCCCTCGATCTCGGTCGGCTCGCCCATCAGCGTGATGCCGGCAACGATCATGGGCGCCGCGTTCTGCCGGGCCGTCCGGCCGAGCCCGGGCATGATCCGGTCGAGTGCGCCGAAGGCCTTGTCGAGCTTGTTTGGCTGCTCTCTGGCTTCCAGCATGCGGTCAAGACCAAGCCGCGGCAGGAACTGGTCGAGATTGGCCACGGTCAGTCTGAGCTCGCCGTTGAGCCGCCCTTCGCCCGACAGTCCGAGTGTGCCGTCGGCAAGCGCGACGGTGTCACCCTGCTGCACGCGCGCCTTGACGATCTCGATGCGGCCGCCGGCCGCCTGCAATTCGCGCAGTCGCACCGGCCAGGGTTTGGGCGCGAAGTTGCGTAGCCCGCGCAGCACCACGGTGATGTCGGCGTCGACCGGGACCGCCGCGGCCTCGTGCCAGCTTGGCGCTTCTGCCGACGCAAGCCGAAGACCGATCTCGATCACCGGATGGTCGGCAACCGTACCGGACAGGAGGCGGCCGTTGACGGTGACGCCGGAGGCCTTGAACAGGCTGGCGCCGCCGGCGGCGCGGACGACGACCGGATCCTCGACCACGATCGAGACCCGCTCGGGGGACGTTGGCAAGCCGCGCACTTCCGTCTGCGCACGGCGCCAATCCGCACTGATGACGGAGCCCTCGGCGGGGTCTGCGACGGTCAACGGGCCGTGCACCTGCGTGGTCAGTACGGTCGGCTGCCAAAGGCGGGCCGTGACCAGCATGTCGGCGGTCTTCAGCGAAAGCGGCGGCTGGTTCGACTTCAGTTCGGCGCGCACGCCCGCGCAGCGCAGCTCAAAGCGAAGCGGAAAGCCGCTGATGGTCTGCGTCGCGCAGTCGTAGACACGCCCTGCCCGCGCTTCGCGCGACTTCCAGCCGGCGATCGTTCGCTCGGCGGTGGCCGCCGCGTAGTACCACAAGCCGCTCCATCCGGCTGCGGCCGCGATCAAGGTGGCGGCGAGGATCAGCGGCCAGCGGCGGCGGCGCGGACGGGGCGGAGCTTGCATGCGTGCTGGTGAACCGGGCGAATGCGGCGTTTCAAAGGACCGCTGATATTCGCGCGCAAGACGGGCCTGTCCAGCCGCTTGTGGCTTGTCGTGAACCCTGATAGGCGGGCGCGCTTGCCCCGATTCGACCCCGATGGACCCACGCTTTGATCATGCGGCCGAAGACCTCTGGGTCTTCGGCTATGGCTCGCTGATCTGGCGGCCGGGTTTTCCCTATCTCGAGCGGCTGCCCGCGCGCATGGTCGGCGTGCATCGCTCGCTTTGCGTCTATTCGTTCGTGCATCGGGGCACCCCGGAGCGGCCGGGCCTGGTGCTCGGGCTTGATTTCGGCGGCACCTGCCGCGGCATTGCGTATCGCGTCGCGGCCAGGGAACGGGCCGAAACGCTCGCCTATCTGCGCGCCCGCGAGCAGGCGACCGCGGTCTATCGCGAGACTGTGCGGGTGGCTTGGCTTGCCGGCTCGCCCGAGCGCCGCATCGAAGCGGTCTGCTACGTGGTCGACCGCAGCCACCCGCAGTACGCCGGACGTCTGACGCTGGAGCGGCAGCTCCACCTGGTGCGGCAAGGCCACGGTCGATCCGGCAACAACCGCGAATACGTGATCGAGACCGTCAGCGCACTCGAGGCGCTCGGCATTCGCGATGCGGAACTGCATCGTCTGGCCGAGCGCCTGAAGGCGGCGGGCGAACCGCACGCGGCAACGCCAATCTGAGCCCCCGATCAGGGCGTGCCGACAGGCTGGCTGCCGGCCGCAGGCACCCCGTTGCGCGCAAGCTCGGCCCGCCCCTCGGCGATCAGCCGTGCCGTGGCCGTTTCGATGTCGTGCTGCAGCCGCTCGAAGAAAACCTTGGCGTCGAGCCCGGGCGGGATCGGATCAAGGAATTCGATCACGATCGTGCCGGGATAGCGGCGAAAGGCGCGGCGCGGCCAGAACAGGCCGGAATTGAGTGCAACCGGCACGCAGGGAACGCCGACCCGGGAATAAAGATGGACGACACCGAACTTGTAGCGCGGCTCGGCCCCCGGTGCGCGCCGGGTGCCCTCCGGGAAGATGATGAGCTGCCGGCCGGTGCGGATCTCCTCGCGGGCACGCACGGACATGGCGGCGAGCGCCTGTGAGCCCGCGCCGCGATCGACCGGGATCATGCGGCCCTTGCGCATTCCCCAGCCGAAGATCGGCAGCCACATCAACTCGCGCTTGACGATGAAGGTGGGATCATCGAACAGCGGCACGAGGGCGAAGGTCTCGAACGTGGACTGGTGCTTGGCGGCGACGATCAGTGGTCCGGGCGGCACCTTGTCGAGGCCGCGCAATTGGAGTCGCGTGCCGCAGATGACGCGCAGGAGCCACACGCCGATCCGCCCCCAAAGCTTGGCCACCCCGATGACCGCGCGGCGCGGCAGCGCGAGACTGATCACCACCGCGACCAGCAACACCGTCGTAATCAGGTAGAACAGGACGTTGAACAGGGTGGAGCGGACGATGAGCACGTTGCGACCGGTGGATGCGAATCGCCCGCGGGCCGGGATCAGGCGAAGGGGTCATGCAAGAAGGTCCGGCCCTTGGCCGCGATATACTTCAAATATTCCCAGAACAGGAGTCGGGCGGTCGAAGGGCTCGACCACCAGGCTTCGACGCGCACCCTGTCAGACACGACGGGGAATGGCACGAGCGTGACATGCGGAAGCTGGTGCGACAGTTCGGCCATGGCGCGCGGCATGTGAAAATTCGAGGTGACCACGATCAGCGACTTGAATCCGCGCGCCTCGGTCCAGCGCCTGGTCTCTATGGCATTGCCGATCGTGTTGGTGGCGGAGTGATCGAGATCGACGCAGCAGGCAAACCAGTGCCGGTGCGCGGGCATCAGCCGCGAAATCTCCGCCGAGCGGGTCGCGGGATTGACGCCGGTGATCAGCAGGCGTTGGCCACGCTTTGCGGCAAGCAGTTCGAGCGCATCGTTGATGCGGAGCGCCGCGCCCGTCAGGACAACGATTCCGTCGGTGTCGCGCGTGGGCGGCGCCTCGCTCACCGCCATGTTCTGCACGAACCACACAAAGCCCGTTGTGAGCGTGAGCACGGCAAAGCCGAGTACGAGCAGCGCCATGCGCAGGAGGCGGCTACCCGACGCGGCGCGGCGCGGCCGCACTCCGGTCCCCTCCGACGTCGTTCCTGCATGTCTCGACAACATCGATTCGCGCCTCGCGTCAAATGATATCGCAGAATCCGGCATGCGGATGGCGCTATTCGACGCTTTCCAGCGTGCGATTGACGGTATGGCGCGAGGTGAGCGCTGTCACGGCGGCGATCAGCACGATCTGCAGCGCGATCGCGACATAGCCCCAGACACCGAGCGAAAACGTTCCAAACAGGCTTGCCAGTTGATCGCCGCCGGCGGTTCCCGCGCTCAATTCGCCGGCGATCGAGGCAAGGCCGAACAGCAGCATGGCAAGTCCGCCGCCGATCGCGCCTCCTTCGAGCCCGAGCAGCAGGAAGTGGCGCTGGAACTGCCCGGAAATGAAGCTGTCCTTGGCGCCGATGAAGTGCAGAACCTCGACGATGGGCCGGTTGGCGGCCATTGCACCGCGCGTGGCGAATGCGACCGACAGGACCGTCGCGGCGATGACCAGCAGCAGCACGCCGATGCCGGCCACGACCGACGTCTGCGCCATGGTGCGCATGCGCTCGATCCAGGCGCGGTGGTCATCGAGGCTCGCGCCCGGAACCTGCTCGGACAGCAGCCTGCGCAGCTGCGCAAGGTCGACGCGCCCGCCGGATACGACCTTGACGACGATCAGGCGCGGCACCGGCAGTTCGTCAAGCGAAAGCCCGCGACCGAGCCATGGTTCCAACAGCCGCGCCGATTCCTGCCGGTTGTACGGGCGCACGTCGCTGATGCCGGGCAGTTCGCGCGCGATGGCCGCGGCCCGCTCGACATGCGCCTCGATGTCCTGCCCCGGCGTCGGGCGCACCTGGATGGTGACTTCGCGGGCAACCTCGGACTGCCACTCGAGCGCCGCCGAACGCACCAGCACCACGGCGCCGGTGGTGAGCGAGGCAAGAAACGTCATGATCGCCACCACCGCCACCAGCGCGCGCCCGGCGATCGACTTCTTCGGAACGATCGGCGAATCGGATTGCGGCACGAGCCCCGCCATCCGCTTGGAGCGCATCAGCTCCGGGTCCATGCGCAGGTCGGCCATCGACACCTCAGTCGTAGACGTGCAGTCGGCCCTCGTGCAGGACGAGGCGCCGGGCGTCGAACTGATCCATCAAGCCGATGTCGTGGGTCGCGATCACGACCGTGGTGCCGGACTTGTTGAGTTCGATGAAGAGCCGCAGCAGACGCTGCGCCAGGTTCGGGTCAACGTTTCCGGTCGGCTCGTCGGCGAGCAGCAGTTGCGGACGGGCGATCACCGCCCGCGCGATCGCGGCGCGCTGCTTTTCGCCGCCCGACAGCACCGGCGGGAGCGCGCTCATGCGGTCGCCAAGCCCGACCCAGTGCAACAGCTCGACCACTTCATTGCGGTAGCTCGATTCGTCCTTGCCCATGACGCGGAACGGAAGCGCGACGTTCTCATAGGTGGTCATGTGGTCGAGCAGGCGGAAATCCTGGAACACGATGCCGATGCGCCGGCGGAGCGTGGCGAGCGCATCCTTGCTCAGCGTGGCGACGTCGCTGTTGAACATGGAAATGAGGCCGCGCGTCGGCCGCAGCGACAGAAACAGCAGCCGCAGCAGCGAGGTCTTGCCCGCCCCCGAGGGGCCGGTGAGGAACTGGAACGAATGCGGCTCGATCTGGAAGTTCAGATCGCGCAGCACCTCGGGCCCGAGCCCGTAACGCAGGCCCACATTTTCGAAACGAACCACGCCTCCTCCTGCTCCCATGCCTGCCGCCCGCCGAATCGGGCGCTCCAGGATAGCGGACCGCCTCCCCAGCCGGCGGCGTTAACGCAGCATTAACCCGCAACGGCGCGGCCACTTTGCAGGCGACATCGGCATTCTCATGGTTTTCGGTCCGTTAACGGACGGCTGCTAGGTTTGCGGCACAAGCCGGACCCGCCGCGAATCGACATGCTGATCGCCTGCCCGCACTGCGCGACATCCTACCGGGTCGAGGCCGCCGCGATCGGCGCGCGCGGGCGCACGGTCCGCTGTGTCCGCTGCAGGACCGTCTGGTTCGTCGCGGCGGAGACGCCGAAACCGGCCGATGAAGCGGCGGTCCCGGCAGGGGCTGCGGCCGGGGCGGCCGCGGACACGGCGGGGGCCGGCGCAGCGGCGGACGCGGATAGAGCCGCGGCGGACGGCCCCCCGGCCGGGGACGAGGCGGCTTTCC
>Ga0209172_10005299_pt1 | contig 15856 bp, 18 predicted proteins | sample LarsenN4metaG_FD_184113 | JGI IMG/M metagenome (GOLD analysis project Ga0209172, IMG submission 184113) | Hot spring sediment bacterial and archeal communities from British Columbia, Canada, to study Microbial Dark Matter (Phase II) - Larsen... ... | reverse complement strand
CGTATCCCGTCTCGTCCGCGGCGCTCACCGCGAACGCGCTCCCCGGAATCCGGTCGATCCCGGCCTGGACGTCGGGGCACGATTGGAGCGGGTGGGTCGAGAGGATCCTCGCGCCGGCGCGGCGCGCCGAGGCGAGCGCCTCGAGCCCGGTCGCCCCCGAGAGGTGCGCGAGGGCTACCCCCGCCTCGATGGCGCCCGCGGCCGCGAGTGCGGCGCAGGCGGGCTCGATCGCCGCGTCCGGCGTGCCGAGCAGGACCACCTCGGCGCCGCGGATCGCCTCCTCGTTCGACCGAACGGGCACGCCCGGCAGGAACGCGGCCGCGCGATCCGGGGTCTGCGACCCGCCCGAGACCGCCACGATCCGGTGTCCCGCTCGCGAGAGCAGGACGGCCATCGCCGTCCCGACGCGGCCCGCCCCCACCACGGCGACCTCCATGCGCGGAGTATCCCGCTCAGGGGAGCCAGGCGACCGGACCCACGGGCGAGGGCGCGTCCTGGGGCAGCGGCAACGGCACCAGGCCGTCCACGGTCGAGACGACGAGCGTCCCGGGGGCTCCGGCGAACGCTCGGCCCAGGTCGTCGAACGCGGCGCCGGCGAACGCGGAGCGCAGCGGGAACGAGTTCGGCGGCAGCAGCGGCGTCATCGCCCCGGTGCCGACCGAGACGAGCCACAGCCCGCGCTCATCGCCCACGATCCCGGCGATCGCGGCGGCGCCGCCCGTCCGGGACCAGGCGACCACCCGCTGCGTGTACAGCCTCACGTCGGGGAACGGCCGAGGGCTCCCCGAGCCGGGCCAGACGAGCAGCGGACCGGTCGGCGTCCGCGGCCAGACGCCGAGGCCCCTGGGCACCTCACCCTCCGGGTCGACGAACAGGACGGCCCCCCGCGGCGAGGTCGAGATCGCCGCGAGATCGCGGAACAGCAGGCTCTCGCCCTCCGGGCCGAACGCGCGGACCTCGAGGCGCCCCTGACGGACGAACGTGATCAGCGGCACCTCGCCCCGGAGGGTCGCCGCGACCAGGGTCCCGCACCGGAGCCGTCCCTCCGCGACGCTCGAGCGGGCTCCGGAGGCCACCGACACCCGCTCCAGCTCGTACCGGTGGCCCTCGCAGGCGGGCGCCGTCCGCCCGATCGGCTCGCTCCGGCCGAGCAGGAGCTCGGTCCCGTCCGGCGACATCGACACCACGTCGCCGCGGCCGAGCTGCAGGGGCGCGGCCGTGGTCGTCAGGGCGGTCAGCAGGTACGCGACGCCCTGGGCCTCGGCGTCGGCGGCGACGAGCACCAGCCACCCGCGATCGGCGTCGGCCACCCAGAGCTCCTCCACGGCGGGGACGAGCGGGCCCTCGATCAGCACGCCGGTGGCCAGGTCGAGCACCCAGAGCTGCTGCTGCCGCGCGAGCGACCCTCGGGCCTCGAACGTCGTGAACACCAGCCGGCCGTGCAGATCCCGCGCGGGCGAGCCGGGGGACGCACGCTCGGCGTCGGCCGGATCGGCCGGTGCGGCGCCGTCGCCGGAGAGACGCGCCGCCGCGAACGGGAGCAGCGCGATCAGCGCCACCATCACCGCGACCGTCGCGAACGCGCCGGAGCGACGCGCCCGTCCCTCGACGAGGTCGTCGTCCGGCGGTCTCATCGGCCGGCGCCCCCGCCCGGGAGCACCTCGAGGGGTGGGGCGAACGGCCGGACGCCGAGCACCGAGCGCGGCGCGAGGCGGAGCGCGGTCACGCGACGGCCGCCCGGCAGCATCGGGTCGGGATCGAGCTCGAGGAGGGGGACCAGGACGAACCCCCGCTCGTGCATCCGAGGGTGCGGCACCTGGAGATCGGGCTCGTCGACCTCCAGCCGGTCGAACGTGAGCAGGTCCACGTCGATCGTCCGGCGGCCCCAGCGCTCCGCGCGCACCCGCCCCAGCTGGTCCTCCACCGAGCGGCAGGCCTCGAGCAGGCCGCGGGGGTCGAGCTCGGTCCGGACCTCGACGACGGCGTTCAGGTACTCCGGCTGCGGTGGGCCGACCGGCTCGGTCTCGTACACACGGGAGGAGCGGAGGATCTGCATCCGGGCGCCCAGGAGCCGAACGGCGCTCCGAAGGTTCCCGAGCCGGTCCCCGAGGTTGGAGCCGAGCCCGAGGTACGCGGTCTCGGCCATCGGACGGGGCCTAGCCCTCGCGCCGGATCGTGTCGGCCATCGCGACCATGGTCGCTCAGCCTCCCCGTTCGTGCGTGGCGGCCGCCGCGACCCCCTGGACCTCGTTCGAGCGAGCGGCCGCCGGCTTGTGGACGATCGCCGTCGCCTTGACCACGCCCGGGTGCTCGAGCGCGGCGCGGGCGACGGCGTCGGCGATCGTCTCGAGCAGGTCGAACGAGGTCCGCTCGATCGCCTCGCGCGCCGTCCGGATCAGCGCCCGGTAGTCCGCCGTCCCGCCGATCCGGTCGCCGGTCACCTCGACCTCGACGTCGAGGTCCACGACGAACCCCTGCGGCTCGTCCTTCTCGCCCGGGTTCGCCCCGTGGCGGCCGGAGGCCGAGATCCCGGTCAGGAAGAGCCTGGCCGTCGTCACGCGCCCTCCCCCGAGGGACGGCGGCCGAGCTCGACGACCACCGGCCCGGTCCCGTGGGTGTGCGGGACGCGGAGGTAGGCGGAGCGGAGCCACTGGAAGAGGAGCGGGCCGACGGTGCCCGGCGCCTCCTCGAGCAGCGCGTGGCCGCGCCCGGGCAGGAGCGCCACCGAGCCCATCGCCAGGACCTCGGCGAACCGTTCGGCGAGCTCAACGGCCGGCAGCGTCGGGTCGTCCTCGCCGTACACGACGAGCGCGGGGATCTCCAGCGCGGCGAGGTCCTCCTCGATCGTCGGCGAGGAGAGCAGCACGAGCGCGTCGGCGCGACGGTCGATCGCGAGGACCTGCGCGGCGGGGCCGGCCTCCCCCTCGGCGGCCACGGCGAACCGCTCGACGCCCAGTCCGTCGAGCAGCGCACGCACCCGATGGGGCAGGTCCGCGGGCTCCGGGCCCGTCGGGGCGATCACGCGCATCCACGTCGAGAGGGCCGGGAGCAGGTCGCCCCACGGGTCCGCCGCTCCGCCGTGGAGCAGGACGAGGACCGGAGCATCGGGGTCGCCCTCATCCCGGTAGGCGAGCTCGGCCGCGCTCACGAGCTCGCCCTCGCGATCGCGTCGATCACGCGCACGACGCGCGCGATCTCGCGGACGTCGTGGACCCGGACCGCGTGGACCCCGCGGGCGACCATCCACGCGACCGCCGCCGCGGTCCCCTCGACCCGCTCGTCCTCGGGAAGGCCGAGCAGCGCGCCGATGAACCGCTTGCGCGAGGGCCCGACCAGCACCGGCCGGCCGAGCTCGAGCAGCGCGTCGACGTGGTGGATCAGCGTGAGGTTGTGCTCCAGGTCCTTGCCGAACCCGATCCCCGGGTCGATCGCGATCCGCTCGGGCTCGATCCCCGCGAACACGGCGGCCTCCACGCGTTCGGCGAGGAACCCGCGGACCTCGGCCACGACATCGTCGTAATGCGGGGCCTCCTGCATCGTCTTCGGCTCGCCCTTCATGTGCATCAGGACGAGCCCGGCTCCCGCCTCGCGGACCGCGTCGAACATCGTGGGATCGGCGCCCGCGGTGACGTCGTTCACGAGCGTCACCCCGGCCTCGAGCGCGGCGGCGGCGACGTCGGCCTTCCGCGTGTCGATCGAGATGGGCACGCCCGGGAGCTGGCGGGCGAGCCGCTCGATCACCGGGAGCACGCGTCGGCGCTCCTCCTCGGCCGGGACCGGGTCCGAGCCGGGCCTGGTGGATTCGCCGCCGACGTCGACGACGTCGGCGCCCTGCTCGACCATCTCGACCGCGCGATCGATCGCCGCGCGCTCGCTGAAGTGGGCCCCCCCGTCGGAGAAGGAGTCGGGCGTGACGTTCAGGATCCCCACCACGAGCGTGCGTTCGGAGCAGTCGAACGCGACGTCGCCGATCCGCCAGACGGGGCCACCCACGGCACCATCGTAACGACGCTCCTCGTGAACACCGTGAGGGCGGCCGCGCTCGGAACGGCGGTGATGTAGTAGTATGCTACTCGTATGTTGACCGTCCCCGAGGCCGCGCGGATCGCCGGGCGAGACCCCGAGACGATCCGGCGGTGGATCAGGACCGGCAAGCTCCCTGCGACGAAGGTGGGGACCCAGCACGTGATCCGGGAGTCGGACCTCGAGGAGCTCATCGCCCCCGACGAGCTGCCCGTGCCGAGCTCCTGGGGCGAGCCGATCACCGGCGGACCGCTGCCCAACGTCGTCGCGATCCTCCGGCGGCAGCGCGCCCGGCACTGATGTGATCGTCGTCGACGCGAGCGCGGCGGTACACCTCGCGCTCCGAGATGCGCTCCCCCGGCTCGGTCCGCACGACGCGGTGGCGCCCTCCCTGCTCTGGTCGGAGACGACCTCTGCGATCCGCCACCTCGCATGGCGGGGGGACCTCGAGCAGGAGCTGGCCGAGCGGACGGTCCGAGCCCTGGCCGAGGCGCCGATCCGGCGGGAACCCCCGAGCTCGCTCAGCCTCGACGCCCTCCGGGTGGCGGCCCGACTCGGCTGGGTCCGGACCTACGACGCCGAGTACCTCGCGCTCGCCGAACGCCTCGAGGTGCCGCTCCTCACGCTGGACGCGAGGCTGTCGAGGACGGCGCGCGAGCTCGTCGGGCTCGTCCCGCCCGACTCGATCTGAGCTGCAACTTCGGATCCAGGCCGTCTCAGGTCAGCGCCACGTGGGTGAGCGTGCCCTCGGAGTTAAGGATCCAGACGGCGTCGGGCGCGACCGCCATCGCGACCGGCGTCGTCCCTTTCCCTCCGAGCGCGACCAGCTCGATCACCGTGCCGGTTGCCGGGTCGAACAGGTCGAGCCGTCGCTCGCTCCCCTCCGTTCGCGGGTCGAAGCCGACGAACCAGATCCCCCTCTCGCCGGCCTCGATGAACCCACAGCAGAACGCGAACCGCGACGGATCGAGCTCTGCCGAACCCTCGATCACCTCTCCTGTCACCGGGTCGAAGCGCGCGAACCCACGTTCCGCGGCGAACCAGACCTGGTCCCGCCACGCGACCGGACCTCCCTCGAAGTACTTCGAGGGCGTTGCGACACGTAGCACCTCGCGCGTGGATGGGTCGACCGTGACCAAGCTTCCATCCACATTCACCGCGCCCTCGCCGGGTTCGTACAGGACCAGACGTCCCTCGGAAGCCACGATCGTGTGGCCCCACTTCGCCGACAGGGGGACCCGGGCGAGCGCCTCACCCGAGTACGGATCCACGCGGACGATCTCCATGCGGTGGTCGATGGTCTCGTCGCCGAAGAGCAGGACCCACAGCTCGTCACCGAGGAACGTCAGATCCGCGCCCACGTTGCCCCCGATCTCGAGCGTCTGGACCACCGCGTTGGAGGCCGTGTCGATCCGGACCACCGCGGCGTCGGCCCCGCCACCCGGATCCTCGAAGTTGCCGGGCCTGTCCACCGCGCCCGTGACCCACAGGCTCCCGCCGTGCACAACCATCGCGCCGCCTCCGATGTCCCAGGTCGGGATCACCTCGACCGGGATCTCGGCCTGGATCTCGTGGGTCGCCGGATCGATCCGGAGGATCCGGCCCCCGAACGTGCCGTCGTTGTTCGAGACGGCCACCCAGACGCTCCCATCACCGTAGGCCACCGAGCGGACGTCGTCGCCCACCTCGAACGTCCCGACGATCTCGGCGCCCGATGGCGTCCGGGGCGGCGAGGTCGCTTCAGCGATGAAAGGGGTCGATCGCCACGATAGGCCACCGCCGAGCACTCCAGCATCGACCGTGAGACGCGTCGTGCTGGACGTGTCCGGTGTCACGACGTAGACGTCGAAGGTACCGGCGTTATCGCACCTGCAGGACTGGACGGATCCGGCCGCCGAATACGCGACCAGGGTGCCATCGGGCGACCAAGTCGGATCGACCTCGTCGAGGGGGCTGGTCACGAGCGGGACCTGTTCTGTCCCATCGGCGCTGACCAGGTAGATGTCCCAGCTCGTCCCCGAGAAGACCTGGAAAGCGATCCTCGTCCCGTCCGGCGACCATGACAGCTCAGCGATATCGTTGCTCGGTGCGTCCGTCAAGCGTCGCACGCCGGAGCCGTCGGCGTTCATGACGTACGCCTCTCGCTCGTCCCATTGCTCGCTGAGGTATGCGATCCGCGAGCCATCAGGTGACCAGACGGGTTCGAAGTCCCATCCAGGACTTCCGGTGAGGCGCGTCAAGCCGGTGCCGTCGGGCCGCACGACGAAGATATCTGCGTCGCCGGGATCCCGATCCAGCACGGGGTGGCTCGTGAACGCGATGAGCTCGCCGGTGGGCGACCACCGAGGCGTCGTGTCCGAAAGCGGAGACGCAACGAGGACGCGCTCACCGGAACCGTCGCGTTCGGCGACGAGGATGTCATGGTCCGTCTCTCGTCGGAATCCCTGGAAGGCGACCGACGTCCCGTCGGGCGACCACGTCGGGGCGAGGGCCGAGCGTCCGAGAACCACGAGTCCGGACCCATCGGCGTTCGCCACGAACAGGTCGTAGTCGCCCGTGCCGTCGTCACGATCGGTGATCCTGTAGCGAAGGAAGGCGATCCATGCTCCGTCTGGTGACCAGACCGGACCGAGGTCATACGCGTCGCCGGCCGGTGTCGTGATATCCATCACGGCCCCGTCGAGCGTCACCGCTGCGATGTGATAGCCGCCCACTCCGCTCGCGAACGCGATGGCGCCGTTCGAGACCGTCGCCGCCGGCTCTGTGGGCTTCTCTTCCCTGGGGAGAAGCGTCCAACCGGCGAACCCGATCCCGGTGACGGCCAACACCAGGGCCACGACCGCCGCCCCGATGCGCGGACCGACCGGTGGACGAGGAGCCGGACCGGGACGGCGGCGACCTATCTCCTCCCAGAGGTCGGGGGCGGTCGTTCTCGCGAGCGAACGGAAGCGTTCCTCGAGGTCAGCCATCGTCGCCCTCCCCGAGGAGCTCTCGCAGGCGACGGCGGCCGCGGAGCAGGTGGACCTTGACGGCACCGGGCGTCGAGCCCAGCATCCGGGCGACCTCCTTCAGCGGGTACCCGGCAGCGTGATGGAGAACGACCGCGGCCCGCTGCTTCGGGGAGAGCCGCGCGAGGGCAGCGACCAGCTCGCGGGCGGGCTCCTCCATCTCGTAGGCGATCACCGTGCTCTCCGGTGCCCGTCGTCGCCGCTCGGCGAGCTCCCCGGCCGCGATCCGGAAGACCGCCCGCCATACCCACCGTTCGGGGTCCCGGATCCCCTCTCCCCGCCTCAGCGCCTGCGCGAACGTCTCGGCCACGGCGTCCCTCGCCACCTCCGGATCGCCGGCGTACGCGAGCACGGCCCGCCACATCCTCGCGCCCTGCTCCCGGTACAGGCGCTCCAGCGCCTCTCCACGCTCGACGCCCGCCGGCGCGTGCTCCACCCACCCCATACAGGAGTGGAGACCGCCCGAAGGGTGAACAGGGTTCCCCGAGATCCCGGAGCGAGCTACCCCTTGCCGATGAGGTTCATCGCCTCCTGGCGGGTGCGGGCGTCGCTGCGGAACAGGCCGCGGACGGCCGACGTCACGGTCTTCGAGCCCGGCTTCTTGATGCCCCGCATCGTCATGCACAGGTGCTCGGCCTCGATCACGACGAACACCCCGCGGGGCTCCAGGGCCTCGTCGATCGCGTCGGCGATCTGGGTCGTCAGCCGTTCCTGGACCTGGAGCCGCTTCGCGCACAGGTCGACGACCCGGGCGATCTTCGACAGGCCGGTGATCCGCCCATCCTTGTTCGGGATGTACGCGACGTGGGCCGTCCCGACCCATGGAAGGACGTGATGCTCGCACACGCTGTACAGGGGGATGTCGCGGACCATGATCATCTCATCGTGGTCGGCGCCCTTGACGACCGTGATCAGCTCGGTCGGGTCTCGCCCGATCCCGGCGAAGATCTCCTCGTACATGTCGGCGACGCGCTGGGGGGTGTCCGCCACGCCCTCGCGATCGGGGTCGTCGCCGATCGCCTCGATGATGTCGCGGATGGCCCGCTCGATCCTCTCGCGATCCATCGTCATCCCTCCGCCGGAACCAGCCCGTCCAGCGTATCCGGCAACGCGGACAGGTCCGAGAGCTCGGCCGCCCGTGGGACCTCGGAGGTCTCGCCCATCCGGTTGATCCACACGGCGGCGAGTCCGAGCTCGGAGGCCGGCGCGAGGTCGTGGAACGGCGAGGCGCCGACGTGCACGTGCCGGGACCGATCGGCCCCGGTCCCGGCGAAGAACCGCAGCCAGTGCCCGTGCGCGGGCTTGTAGGAGCCCGCCTCGGCGGCCGTGATCCTCACGTCGACCGGTACCCCGATCTGGGCGAGCGAGGCGTCGAGCAGGTCCGGGTCGGTGTTCGACAGGATCGCGATCCTCCACCCGCGCGCCCGGAGCTCGGCGAGGGCCAACGGCACCTCGGGGAACGGGGGCCAGCTCGGCAGCGAGTCGGCGAGCGCCGCCCGCTCGTCCTCGGCGAGCTCGAGGCCCTCGCGGTGCGCGACCTTCTCGAGCGTCTCGGTCAGCACCTCCCGGTACGGGATCGCGCGCCCCCGCTGCACCTCGGGCTCGATCTCGTGGTAGGCGGAGAGCAGGAGCTCCGCGTCGTGCTCGGGCCACAGGTCGGCGAGCGTGTCCCGGATCCCACCCATCCAGTCGATGAGCGTCCCGTAGCAGTCGAACGTGGCCCAGCGATCGGTCATCGGGGCCCGAGGCTACCCGACCGGCTCCGGAGGGATCGTGCCGGAGGCGCCGCGCGGCTGCTGGGTCCGGATCGCGCGGCGCGAGACCGCGAGGCCCGCCCCGCGCACGCTGAGATCGCGCTGGGGTCGCTTCGGGATGTCTGAGAGGAAGCGCTCCACCTCCTCGCGCTCGAGCGTCTCGCGCTCGATCAGCATCCCTGCGAGCTCGTCGAGCTTGGCCCGGTGCTCCTGGAGGATCTCGAGCGCCTCGTCGTGCGCCTCGTCGATCAGGCGCCGGACCTCGTTGTCGATCTCGAACGCGACCTGGTCGCTGTAGTCGGGCTGGGCCTGGAAGTCGCGCCCGAGGAACACCTCGTGCTGCTTCTGCCCGAGCGTGAGGGGGCCGATGATGTCCGACATCCCGTACTCGGTCACCATCTGTTTGGCGACCTTCGTGGCGCGCTCGATGTCGTTCGCGGCCCCGGTGGTGATGTCCCCGACGATCAGCTCCTCGGCCACGCGCCCGCCGAGGAGCATCGCGAGCTCGTCCGAGAGCTCCTCCCGGGTCATCAGGAACTTGTCCTCCTCGGGGAGCGTGAGCGTGTAACCGAGCGCCCGCCCCCGCGGGATCACGCTGATCTTGTGGACCGGGTCGGTGTTCGGCAGGACGTGCGCCACGAGCGCGTGGCCGCCTTCGTGGTAGGCGATCACGCGCTTCTCGCGCTCGCTCATCACCCGGGTCTTGCGCTCGGGGCCGGCCATCACCCGGTCGATCGCCTCCTCGACCTCCTTCATCCCGATCGCCCTCTTGCCCCAGCGTGCCGCGAGCAGGGCGGCCTCGTTGATCACGTTCGCGAGGTCGGCCCCGGTGAACCCGGGGGTCCGGCGGGCGATCGTGTCCAGGTCCACCGTCTCGTCGAACGGCTTGCCGCGCGCGTGGACCCGCAGGATCCCCTTGCGCCCCTCGAGGTCGGGGCGGTCGATCGTGACGTGCCGGTCGAACCGGCCGGGGCGGAGCAGCGCCGGGTCGAGGATGTCCGGGCGGTTCGTCGCGGCCATCAGGATCACCGCGGTCCGCTGGTCGAACCCGTCCATCTCGACCAGGAGCTGGTTCAGCGTCTGCTCGCGCTCGTCGTGCCCACCGCCGAGCCCGGCGCCGCGGTGCCGGCCCACGGCGTCGATCTCGTCGATGAACACGATCGCCGGCGCGCTCTGCTTGGCCTGCTCGAACAGGTCGCGCACCCGGGCGGCGCCGACCCCCACGAACATCTCGACGAAGTCCGAGCCGCTGATCGAGAAGAACGGGACGCCCGCCTCCCCCGCGACCGCGCGGGCGAGCAACGTCTTGCCGGTCCCCGGCGGGCCGAACAGGAGGACGCCGCGCGGGATCTTCGCCCCCATCGCCTGGAACTTCGCTGGGTTCTGGAGGTACTCCTTGACCTCCTGCAGCTCCTCGATCGCCTCGTCGACCCCAGCCACGTCGGCGAAGGAGGTCTTCGGCTGGTCCTTGGTCACGAGCTTCGCGCGGGCCTTCCCGAACTGCATCACGCGCCCGCCCCCGCCCTGCGACTGGTTCATGATGAAGATGAAGGCGCCGACGATCAGGATCACCGGGATCAGCTGGAACAGGAACGACAGCAGGGCCGAGCCCTTCTGCGGATCGGCCGAGACGTCGACGCCGCTGGACTCGAGCTCCTCGGTCAGCGTCTCCTCGGTGCCCTCCACGTAGGCGACCTCGTACGAGGTACCGTCCGCGAGCTCGCCGCGGATGATGCCGTCGCCGAGGAGGAAGGTCGCCGAGTCCACCCGGCCGGAGGCGACCAGCGCCCGGTACTCGGAGAAGGTCAGCTCCTGCTGGCCGGCCTCCCGGTTGGAGAACAGGAGGAAGGCCCAGATGCCCGTGAGGACGATCAAGATGTAGATCGCCGGGCCGCGGAGGAGCCGCCGGTAGGGCGACCCGGGGTCTGCAGCCAGGGGGTGAGCTCCTTTCCCGTTCGAAGGTCCTGACCTGCGGAGACGGTTCGGGGCCCCGCGCGCGTATCCCCGCACCGAGCCCTCGGCGATGGTAGCACGGGCCCTCGCGTCTGCCGATACGTCGTTCGGCGCACCGACGCGCGAGCCGCCGGGGCGGGTTCAGACGTCCCCGTACGCCTCCGGCCGGAGGGTGGCGATGTAGGGGAGGTTGCGGAACTTCTCCGCGAAGTCCAGCCCGTACCCCACGACGAACTCCGGAGGGATCTCGAAGCCCACGTACCGGACGTCCAGGTGGACCCGCTGGATCCCGGTCTTCTTCAGGAGCGCGCAGACCTCCAGGCTCGCCGGCCGTCGACCGCGCAGGTTCTTCAGGAGGTAGTTCAGCGTGAGCCCCGAGTCCACGATGTCCTCGACGAGCAGGATGTCCTGGCCCTCGACGTCGTGGTCCAGGTCCTTGAGGATCCGCACGACCCCGGAGGTCTTCGTCGCGGCGCCGTAAGAGGCCACGGCCATGAAGTCGGTCTCGACCGGCAGGTGGATGTAGCGGGACAGGTCGGCCATCAGGACGAAGGCCCCCTTGAGGACGCCGACGAGCAGCAGCTCGCGCCCTCGGTAGTCCCGCGTGATCTGCTCACCGAGCTCGCGTAGCTTGTCCTGGATCTCGCGTTCGGTGATCAGGACACGCTCGATCTCCCGTTCGAGCTCCGGTGCGTGACCCGTGGGAACGACGGCTTCCTCGATCTCGGACAGAGCGCCCCGGCCTTCCATCCCGCCCCCCTTCACACCCGGCTCTCGGGGGAAGAGCGAGAGATGGAAACATACCCCCGGTCGCGCCTCGCCGTCGAACCACCGGCGAGCCCGCGGCGCCGTCCCGTCCCGCCGCGCGCGAGGTCGAGGATCGCCTCCACGTCCTCCGCCGTCGGGACCACGCCGCACCGGTAGGCCGCGTCGCGGACGACGCGGGCGCCGACGGCCGCGGGGAGCGTCGCGAGCGCCGCGGCCGGAAGGCGAACGCCCTTGTGCGTCTCCTCCACCAGCTCGACCGTCGCCTCGGTCGCCAGCCGCCGGAGCAGCTCCGCGTCCCGGCGGAGGAGACGCGCGGTCCGCGCCAGCGTCGCCCGGACCTCGCGTCCGGCCGCACGCTCGAGTGTGGGCAGCACCTCGATCCGGATCGCGTTCCGCAGCAGGCGGGTGTCGCGGTTCGTCGGGTCGATCCGGGGTCGGAGGCGCTTCGCCCGGCAGAAGGCCTCGACCTCGGCGCGGGTCACGCCGAGCAACGGCCGCACGATCCCGCCCTGCTCGGGCCAGATCCCGGCGAGCGCGTCGAGCCCTCCGCCGCGGACCAGCGCCAGGAGCACGGTCTCGGCCTGGTCGTCGATCGTGTGGCCGGTCGCCCCCTTCGACGCCCCGACCTCGCGCATCGCGAGGGCGAGGGCTGCGTACCGGGCCCGCCGCGCCCAGTCCTCTACCGAGGCGCCTCGCTCGGGGCGGGTCGTCGCTCGGGCCAGGTGGAACGGCAGCCGGAGTCGCTCGGCGGCCCGTCGCACGTAGCGGGCGTCCTCGGCCGAGCCCGGCCGGAGCCCGTGGTCGAAGTGGAAGACGTCGAGGTCGATCCGGAGGAGCCTCCGGAGCTCGACGAGCGCGTGGAGCAGGCACGTCGAGTCCGGTCCACCGGAGACCGCGACCATCACGGACTCGCCGGGCAGCAGGAGCTCGTGCTGCCGGACCGTGGCCGTGACCCGTTCGAGCACCCTGGCGACGGCCGGCGGCCGGCCCATCAGACCCTCGCCACGCTCCCGACGGCGGGCGGCCGGGCCATCAGGCCTCCGACACCCTCCCCACCCAGCGGGACGGGTCGCGGATCTCGTCCAGGGTCGGCAGGTGCTCCTCGCGCTCCCAGACGCGGTTGAAGCCCGCCATGCCGACGGCCTCGACGGCCGTGGATACGAAGCGCTGGCCGACGGCGTACTGGGCGACCTTGGACTCGAGCCCGATCGCCCGCTGGAACGCCTGCTCGACGCCGCCCGTGCGCCGGCGCTCCCGGAGGGCGCGTCGCATCCGGTCGAGATCCCTCACGCGGCCGGAGGCCACGCGGTTCATCACGAACGAGGCGTGCCCTTCCAGCAGGGCCATCACGGCCTGGAGCTTGGCGAACAGCGCGCGCTGCTCGTCGGTCATCAGCAGCAGGATCCCATTCGGGCCGCGCCAGTCCGCGCCGGCGCGGACCTGCTCGACGGCCCGCTTGAGCTGCTCGAGCATCTGCCGCGGATCGGCCTGGACGGTCTCCAGGTACGCGTCGACGTGGCGCATCAGGTACGTCCGGAGCCAGGGGGTCGCCCCGAACTGCACCCGGTGCGTCACCTCGTGGATCGCGACCCATAGACGGAAGTCCCGCGGCGGGAGGGTGAACCGACGCTCGGTCTCGACGAGGTTCGGCCCCACGAAGTACAGGAGACCCTCGTCGTCGGGCGGGAGGAACACGTCGTACTGGCCGAGAACCTTGCGCGACACGTACCCCAGCAGCCCCCCGATCTGGAGACCGAGCGCCTTGCGACGGAGCGGTGATCGGTTCGCGCCGTCGGGGACGAGGCGCCGGGCCAGCGGCTCGAGCAGGCGCTGGAGACCGTTCAGGTTGGCGCCCACCCACTCGCCCCGGGACATGACCCAGGCGCGGGCCCGGAACGCGCCCGCGCGCAGCTCGGTGAAGTCGGCGATGAGCGACTCGCTCGCCGGGACGATCTCCGCGAGGTCCTCGCGCAGGCGGGCGCGCTCGGCGGCCGGCGTCGGCGGCCCGGCGCCTCCCACCCTGCGTCCGGTCTCGGCGGCCGTGTTCCAGTCGACGAGCACGGCGGAGCGCGATCCCATGGACCAGTCGATGGCGGCGGCCTCCATGGGCCTGGGGGTTACCCCTGGGCCTTCTTGCGTGCGGCGATCATCGCGGCGCGACGAGCCTGGCCCTCGGCGACGCGCCGGTCGGTTCCCTTCTCCAGGAGCTCGGCCAGGACCTTGTCGAACGTCTCCTGGTCGAGCGAGACCTCCTTGTGCTCCCCCGCGGGGGCGGCGGGGGCCGGAGCTGCGGCGGCGGGGGCCGGAGCTGCGGCGGCGGGGGCCGGAGCTGCGGCGGCGGGGGCCGGAGCTGCGGCGGCGGGGGCCGGAGCTGCGGCGGCGGGCGGAGCTGCCTGAGCGACCGCCGGCGGCGGCACCACCGGCGGGGCGCCGACCACCTTCACCGGGCGACGGACCTCCTGGCCCGGCTGGATCCTCGGCGCCCGCACCGTCCGGTGACCGTTCTCGGATGCCTGGAACCGTGGGGCGTACCGCATGTACCCGAGCACCAACGCCAGCCCGATCAGCGCGCCCACGACCGCCAGCAGGATCGCCGCCGTGTAGACCCAGCCGCCGTCGTTCAGCGTCGGGCTCTGCGTGGGCTGGACGATGACCTGGGCGAGCACGGCGGCGATTCTAACAAGGTGCCTCGCGCGAACGGCGGGCGGGGGACATCTCCCCGGCCCGCACGTCCATCGCTCACGCGATCGCTCACGCGATCGAGAGCAGGCCCGCCTGCCCTTCGTCCACGTGCCGACGACAGTAGAAGGTGAGCGACCCGGAATCGGGGAACTCCACGGTCACCGTCGCCTCCCCGCCCGGCGCGATGTCGACGCTGATCCCCTGCTCCTCGAGCGTGAAGTTGTGGGGCGCCTCGTAGATCTTCGATCCGACGGGGCTGCGCACCGTCAGCTCGAGCCGCTGCCCCGGTGCGCCCACCAGGACCGTGGGCGAGAAGGCCCAGCCCCCTTCGGCGTACCCCTCGCGGATGAAGACCTCGATGTCCGCCGTGTCCCGGCCGGCGACGTCCATCGTCCCCCAGTACCCGGTGAACCGCAGATCCGGGAGGGTGACGATCGTGCCCTTCGGCGCGTCCTGGTCGACGCTCTCGAGCGGGGGAACGACCCGCCACTCCTTGCTCAGCAGGACGTTCCTGCCCGGGCACTCCTCCTCGATCGACTCCAGGGCGAGCATCTCGCCCTCGAGGGTCCAGGCGTAGGTGCCGGCGTCCGGACAGGTCGCCTCCCCGGAGAGGGTGAGCTCCCCGTCGGTGACGGACACCACGCCGCTCCACTCGATGTTCTTCCCGCTCACGAAGGTCCACGACCCCGCGTCGAGCCGCAGGACCGAGGTGCCGCCGTAGTAGTCCCCGTCGATCGGGGACGGGCCGGCCTGCGCCGGCCCCTGCGCAGGCTCCGGTCCGCCCGTGGCCCCCGCGGGATCAGCGGCGGGCGGCGCGACGTCCCCGCCCCCGCCACAGGCGCTCGCCACCAGGAGCAGCAGCCCGACCATCGCGCCGGCGCTCCGGCGAGGCCACGATCGCGTCCTCCCCATCGTCTCCACCTCCTCGATCAGGCCCACCCGCCCGGGCCGAACGTCGGGTCGGTGAGCGTCTCCACGACGCGGATCGGATCGAGGCCGGCGCGCGCGGCCGTCGCCTCCACGGCATCCGACGACGGGCCCTTGAACAGGTGGAGGCAGAGCTCGTCCCCCGGCATGAAGAGCGACGAGAGGTAGCGCACCCGCACGCCCTCGGCCGCGTAGGCCTCCGCGGCCGCCCGCGCCCGGTCGACCTGGGCCTCGAGCCCGTCCCGGGCCGTCGCCAGCACCTCGACCGTGTACCGCGCCATGCGCCGACGGTAGGCGCGCGCCGCGCCCGACGGAACGGGGGAATCCCTACAGTCTGCCGACGCGATCGCGTCGCGGATCGCGGGGCGGCTCGGCTCCGGGGAAGGTGCGCGCGAGCTCCGCCCGCGACCGGACGCCGAGCTTCGCGTAGACGCGGGACAGGGTCGCCTCGACCGTCTTCTCGGTCACGAACAGCGCCGCGGCCACCTCCTTGTTCCGCAGACCCTCGGCGACCAGCTCGGCCACGCGCCGCTCGGTGGCGGAGAGCTCCGAGGCGGGCGCGCGGCCACCGATCCTCGCCAGCTCGTCCTCGGCGCGCTGGAGCCACAGGACCGCGCCGAGCCGCTCGAACGTTTCCGCCGCGGCCCCGATCGCGTCCCGGGCCGCGCGCTTCTCCTTGGCCCGGCGGCGGGTGGCGCCGGCGGCGAGCAGGGTCCTCGCGAGCTCGAACGGCATCGGGAC